>JADMIO010909290.1_pt1 | contig 39735 bp, 42 predicted proteins | sample 8958161 | NCBI WGS metagenome assembly JADMIO01 (sample SAMN16585339, study PRJNA669376) | soil metagenome | isolation source: Crop rotation soil | place: USA: Cullars Rotation, Alabama | collected 2011 | reverse complement strand
CAATCGGTTGGTCCGTTTTTCCTTCGTCATCACGAACGAGATGGCTGTTAAGTGGCAGGCTAAACAGTTCGCGTAGTGTCCGTCCCGTTTGCGAACCTCGAATGGTAGTTTCTGCGCGGTCATCCACAACGAACGCCAGCTTCGGCGGCTCTGCGCACGCGGGTCGCGGTTTCGCATCACATGACTCCAGCGTGTAAAACACGTTTCCTTGCGAGAGGTCCACTTCTTCGTCGTCTCGAATCAGAACATCAGCAGGCGAGTTATGGTCTCGTACCAGGACTCTTCCGTTAATCAGCGATGCCTGCGCTTTAATCACACTGGCTTTCACTTTCTGCTGGGGCATTGGAATTACTTCGTCGTCCACGACGGCAGCCCATTTGGGTTCATTGTGCTCACTGACGTGATGTTGTTGGTTTGCTTGTTCCATTGATGCATACACTCCTAACCGATTAGTATGGTCGGGTTGCCAACCGGCAAAAACGACCTCAAGGCACGATGAATCTGTGCCCCTACTTACATAAGCGATTGAGGGGTGGAAAATTTGCGAAAGATTTTTGGCTTCCTCTTCGAAAGATTCGGCATAGAAAATCGCTGTATTAGTTGGAAGCCATGAAATACGACTACGTATGAAACCGCCCGACTGGGAATCTTTATTAAAACGGCTCACCGTCGTCGCTCTGGGATGGTTCGGTCAACGTAACTGTCGCGGGGAAGATGCAGTTCTGCCTGGCGCCGGGTCGACAGCAAAAGATCTGGCGTATAGCGCGGCACTTGAGTTCCTTAAGAACCAAGATAAGTATCGCGTGAAGTCAGATGACGATCGATATCGGCTAATTGTGACGATTATGAAAAGGGACTTCTTTGATTTGGTAAAAAAAGGTCGTGAGCATAGCAGAACCGTAATTCTCGACGCTGAGGATGACCGGGATCAGTATGAAGGGCTATCAGAGCAACATGACACTCGGGACGTCTCCGCCGCAATTGAGAAGGCATCTGAAGCGAAGCGGTATTATCATCTGGCCGAAGGTGAACAACCCCTTATTGATTTTATCGATGCCGCCGCCGACTTTGGGCATTTGCCGCGCAAAGAGCTTGCTGAGTTGGTTGGTGTAGCGCCAAACGAAATAACAAATATGCAAAAGAAACTAAGGTACAGGTCGTCGCGTCCGCATAGTCACGACCGTGCCAAGGCAAAGGGAGGAACCAATGCGAAAAGCTAACGATGATGCTCCTCCCACAGAACAGGAGCGCTTTCACGAAACCGTTTTCGGATCGGATTACGAAGTCGATGACGAACTGGCGGATGAGATTTTAGCCAGCCACGGCATCAACAGTTCGGAACTGGTTGAGGACTTCAAATTGCGCGTGCAGGCGGAACTAAAACGCGACTTTGAGACAACTGGCAAGGTCAATAAGTCGCTTGAAGGAGCTTTACATAGCATTCGGGAACAGCAGAAGGCTTCAAAGCCTCTGCCGATTAAGGCAGAGTCGTGGATTGATGGCTTGTTAGGGGGTACGACCGCTTCGACTAGCGGAAATCAGGTTTTGTTTTCATTTCACAAGCAGAAGCAAGGAGAAGTATCTGCAAGCGACAAAGCGATTCTTGATGAGTTGGAAAGGGAGCTGGATAAAGAGTGAGTGTCTCTACGTCAACCGAGCGTTTGGCGAGCAGCCCAGCGGCTTTCGCCCGGCAACTATTACAGCGACTCAATCTGAGCGAGGCTGGCGATCTTAATACGCTAACCAATCGCTTGCACTTAACGATAAAGGAGGTTGAGTCCAACGATTTCGAAGGCGTTCTAGTGTGTCGCGCGGATCGAAGCAAGGGGATAATTGCAGTAAATCGTGATATTACAGAACCCGGTCGAAAGCGATTTGCGATATGCCATGAAATTGGTCATTTCGTACTCCCCGGCCACGGAATAGACGGATGCATTTGCAAGTCAGAAGACATCGAGTCCTGGCGCAGCGGCGCGCCGGACTATGAAATCGAAGCAAACGAGTTCGCTTCGGAACTTCTCCTTCCATACAGGGCCGTTTCGCCGTTGGTTAAAAGGGGTAAGGCAACCATCGCGGTGGGGAAGGATGTCGCGATGCGCTTTGGATCTTCATTGACTGCGGCATGTCTAAAATGTGTGGAAGTGACCGAAGAAAAGTGCGCATTCGTGTGCAGCGTCAACGGATCAGTCAAATGGTTCCGTCGGAATGACAACTTTTGGCTTCGACTCCGACGGGGAAAGTTGAGCAGCGATTCTTTTGCCGCCCAGTTGTTCGCATTGACTTCGGACAGGGAACAGGATGGTGCAGTTCCGGCGGACGCGTGGGTGGAGGATGAGAGCCTACCCTCAAACACGACGGTTTGGGAGGACTCGCTTTTTATGCAACGCTACAATGCCACGATCACTATACTAACGATACATCGAGACGTGAAGTGAGGGGTGCCGGCGCAGAAATTCAAATTCCTTTTTTGGTGTCTGTTTGGTGTCTATTATGAGAGAGCACCAGATAGACTAAAGAGAATTTAGTTGACTAAAGAGAAAGGACGCAAAGTTTGACCACTCAACGTGTTCTGCGGATCTCGTTGATGTGAAGGAAGTTAACAGATCGCAAAAGGTCGTTTCCCCCCTTCGGCAAATCAACTTTATTTGCAAGGGCTTTGATCATAATGAGTGACGGGATCGCGACCAGCGATTTCCGCCGCTTGGTGTAACAACGCTGGAGCCAATCCTACTGATAGGAACTCGGGACACTAATTCGATCCCATGTTTGAGCAATTCCTGCTGGACGAGTGCGGCCACCTTCTCGTCGCCGAATTCTGCCTCAATTGAGCCGGGACATACGACCGTGATCATGACGGAGTTTGGGTTGCCGTTTTCTCTCAGCCTCTTCGCTGAGGCAAACGCAGTTTCGTAAACCGGATCAGGAAGTCTGGCAGCGGGGCACTGGCCGATCACTGTGCGCCCTTCATTCAAGTGCCGCACCGCCTGGCCCAATTTTAAGGGGCCGGCAACGTCCAGCAGATGGTGGGCATGTTCAAAGAACCCGTAACACGTTCGGTGGCGAGCGCCGGCCGAGAGCATAGATCAGATGGTCATACGGAATGCTTCGTTCAATTTCACCGGTCGCCATTGGATTTCGGGAGCTTCGAGTCGTATTCCGTGTATTGGCCTCAGTGGGCTGGCGTGAATAAGCCATGAAGATTGAAATCATGCAGAGGACAGCACTTCCCAATTTGAATCTCATAATCCGATACTCCAAGTTAACTCACTCAGACCGCGGCGCCTGGCCGGATTAGCGTGTTCTGACCTGCGGCGACCCACCAAGCACCATTGCGGCGGATCAACACATACAGCGCCATTTCCGAGAAGGCGCCATTCCCATCTGAGCCGAACTCGACCGGCTGACCGCCTGGTTTAAGCGCTACACGCCTGACGTGAGCGAGCGCAACGCCATCGGTCGGAACCAGCACGCGCTCTATCTCGAACCGCGACGAAGGCCCGCCTTTGTTCTGTTCTTCTAGTTTGACGTGAATGTCACGCAGCCGCGTGTAACCGTACACGGTTGCGCCGAATGGGGCTGCCCCAAACTATGTTTGCGGCCAAATGCAGATCGGAAATGTTCGCGTCGTGCTGATCCCAGCCGGCCTGGAGCTCGGCGACGAAGCTGGACACAGCGGCGTTGGCTTCAACAACGGCCTTATCGTTGGTCTGAAAAGTTGGTCTTGCCTCCACCTCTTCCTCTCACGCAAAGGGGTTCTCGTCGGCGCTGGGACCATAGATCGAGGGAATAGGTACGTCGAGTTCACGCAAGTACACAGACAATTGTCCGCGGTGGTGATACCAGTGGTTCAGCATGATTGAACGCAACAAAGACGCGCGCGGCAATGCGAACAACTCACGTTCGCCTTGCATCATTCGCCAGGTCTCCATTGCCTTTGTATCGTTCATGCCGCTGAGAGCTGCTTTCGCTTTCGCGATGCTCTGCTCGAGAGTCGGAACGAATTCGGACGCGCTCTGAGCAACCGGATCAGTGAACTGCGGCACTTGTGCGGGCGAGGGTGAGGCGAACATTTCGGCAACCGCGCCCGGAACGATCGCAACGTGCATCGCAAGCTCACCAAGTGTTCGGGCCTTTGGGTGCGGCCGCCAGGCTAACTTTTCATTGGGAACTCGTTCAAGTACACGACGCGTGGTTTGAGCCTCTTGCTCAAGCTCCTGCAACATTCCATCGATTATGGTCATCCTTCGTCTCCTTTACCCGAGTCAGCCTTGTGCGGCTCTGGCTTCGCTTTTAGCGAGTTCGTAGCAGTCCAGAAATAACTCCCAAAGGGAAAGTCCTGGTTGCCATTCTGCATAAGGATCATGTGTTGCTTCTTCGTAGATCAAGCCGCTCGTTTTGAACGCCAGGTTCCAACGAGGGCGTCGGGATCGTGGTCCAACACCAGATTTGGCTCAATACGATGTTCGAGAAATATTTTCATCGCGGCGAGCATGAAGCTAAATCCGCCGGTTGAAATAATCGCCTCGGACACCGCTTTGTTGGCTTCGCGCGCGAAGCCCCAGTTCTTAACGTGTACCAGCGTACTGTTCTCATTCGTACCTTCGAATGTCCATTCAACGAAGCTCGGGTTGTTCGGTACGTTCCATTCAATCAGAATTCGCTTGTTCGGCTCGATCGCTTTCACATCGACTGTAGTGTGATGTCCATACATCTCCCAGTCCCATCTTACTCGCTGGCCAACCTCCAAAGGACCACTACTTTTGGAAAACCAGAAATGAGATGTGATCTCTGGATTTACCAGCGCCTCGAATACCTGTTCAACTGGCTTCCGAATTAGCATTTGCACTTTGGCAACTGGCGGATCGATTGTGTTTGGCATGACTAACTCCCATTCGGTTTTCGTGTCCCTGATTCTGAGAGAATTCTGACAAGTAATTCTGGTAGAAGCGTTGTTTTTGTTGCACGATTCTGTGTGGACTTAGCGTCAGCAAGAGCTGGTTCAGCCGAATGATTAGCCAACTTATCGCTTTACAGTCCTTAGTTGGGAAACGCTGCTAAGAAGAAGAGCCGGGGTATGGATGGAGAAGAGGTAAATTGGTTTGATCTCTGAGCCGACATTTTGATCGGCCATCATTTTAGTCAGTATATCGCCGCAGCGTTGCGGAAGTCGTACCGCCACCGCCTGAGTTGATGCTGTTTTGCGTCATGTCAATCGGGTTCGAGGAGACACCGCGCGGTCCGCTCGTATCGACCGCGCACCTCTCCTGCAGACGGTGACGTTTCTCAACTAACTGTTGGAGGTTAATCAACGACTGCGCAGAAATCGAAAAGTGTCTTTCAATTTGATGTTGATCCGACAGCGTTGCCCCGTCAATCGGAAGATGAAATTGTTTTGGAGCTTGTTCGTTCGGCCAGGGCAATAGGGAACAGGAAGATGTAAAGCTTTGAAGGAGAATCTCGGGGAGACGAGTATGGTGTCAAAAGTTCGCGTGCAAAGCTTTGCACTTTCAATCGATGGCTACGGTGCCGGTACAAATCAGGATTTGCAGAATCCGCTTGGAGTCAACGGTCCTGAATTGATGGACTGGTTTTTTCACACGCGCGTCTGGCAACAGATGCATGGCGAGGAAGATGGAGATAACCCGCGCGTCCGGGTGTGAATCAGCAGAGCTTGCTGGGGCGACACTTATCTTGCTGATATCGCATCTATTCGCTAAGTCGCTGTTCGGTTTCCGGTTCATTCGAGCCTGTTCCGACAACCAAACTATTCAGTTTCCAAATGAACGAGCAAATCACAATGCCCACGGGCTAGAATAGCTGGCCGATGAAAGACTTCTGGGAGAGACAAATTGCGCGAGCCAACCATTTGGCCGATCAGCCTGGCGGGTCCGTCGAGTTGCTCACGTTTTACGGCCAGCTGTTACGAGCCCAGAAGAAAATTTACGATGGGCTCAATGTTGATGGCGGCGCGTTTCCAGCCGCTGTGTTGCAAACTGACTTGCCTAAAATTCGGCCAATGTTGCCGAGTTTTCTGGAAACAGTAGCATTGTATGGTCCGCCGCCACTCGCCGCGGAAGCGCAGGCACTCCTCAATGCGAAAGAAGAGTTTATTGAACAGACGCTGATCGATTATTGGCGTAACCCATCGGACATTCAATTTTTTCCCAAAGCAATTCTTCAATCTTATGCCTATTGGTTGATTGAACGCGGAGCGACCCCAGGCGATCGTGAATTCACTGGCGGTGAGCTCTCCTGCCCGCACTGTGGTGGTAATCCTCAAGTAAGTTTTCTTCAGAATAAAGAGACCAATGCTGAGAGTGGCAATCGCGATCTGATTTGCGGAACGTGTTTACATTCATGGGAGTTTCGGCGCGTTGTCTGTGCGAACTGCGGTGAAGAACGGCCTGCAAAACTCGGATACTTTCATTCACCCGAATTCGATCACGTACGAATCGAAGCCTGCGACAGTTGCCATCACTATATTAAAGGAATCGATCTCACGCGGAATGGACTTGCCGCACCGCTCGTCGATGAGATCTATTCGGCGCCGCTCGATCTGTGGGCGCGCGAACACGGCTACACGAAGATCGAATTGAATCTTGTCGGCGTTTGAAACCCACCTTGCGTAGCTAAACTTTTTCCCCGTGACTAAAAAACAAATCCTGAGACACGATTACCACACAGAAATTTTCTATATGCTAACTTAGGTTACCCTAAGCCTTTAGTAAAAAAGGGATACGCGGAGCGTCACTTTACGCCGCTAATCGATACGTGTACGTGTGCGCCCCCTGGGACTCCTTCGCGCATTTCGCCTCCCCCCGCTTCAGAACGGCCCCTTAGCTCGAAATCATTTCTATCGGAGGCTCACATGGAAGTCTCAAGACGAACCTTCATCAAGACAACCTTGATTGGAGGTGCCGGTGTCAGTGTATTCGGCTTCAGCCTGGCGCCGGTATACGCGCAAACGCAGGGTCTGAAGATCGCGCGAACAACAGAAACGCGCAGCACGTGTCCTTATTGCTCCGTGAGTTGTGGCGTGATTATTCATACGTTGGGAGATAAGGCGAAGAACGCGGTACCGCAGGTGGTCCACGTCGAGGGCGATCCCGATCATCCGATCAATCGTGGCACGTTATGTCCCAAGGGCGCTTCGTTGCAGCAGGATATCGTCAATGATCGTCGCTTGCTGAAGCCACAGGTGCGACGGCCTGGCTCGGATCACTGGGACGATATCTCGTGGGATCAGGCGGTTGACGAAATTGCTCGTTGGACCAAGAAGACGCGCGACGCTACGTTTATCGATAAGGACAAGGACGGCTATACGGTCAATCGCCTGGAAACAATCGGCTGGATTGGCGGCTGTACTGACACCAATGAACTAAATTTTCTCGCCGTGAAAACCATGCGCAGCATGGGGGTCTGCTATTTCGAAACGCAGGCCCGTGTTTGACACGGTCCGACGGTCTCCAGTTTGGGGCCCACCTTCGGACGCGGCGCGATGACCAACGGCTGGATCGACATCAAGAACACCGACATGATGTTGATTATGGGTGGCAATCCGGCTGAGAACCACCCGTGTGGCTTCAAGTGGCCAGTCGAAGCAAAGCTGCACCGCAATGCCAAGATGATCGTGGTCGATCCGCGTTTCACTCGGACGGCGACGCAAGCCGATCTGTTCCTCCAAATCCGCGCGGGCACCGACATTGCCTTTCTTGGCGGCTTGATTAATTACGCAATTGAAAATAACCGCGTAGCCAGGGACTACTTAATTAACTATACAAATGCAGCGTTTGTGGTGAAAGACGGATTCAAGCTTCCGGAAGACGGTCTGTTTTCCGGTTTCGATGCGGCGAAGATAACCTACGACAAGTCTACCTGGAATTACGAGGAAGGCGGAAAAATCGAAGCCGCGAATGCAGCGAGTGCAGCAGCATCGCTATCAAACTCGCAGGCCGGCACCGCTAATTCACAATCATCGAGTGCCACAACGGGAGGTGGAAAGGATTCTGAAAAGAGTGGCGAGGGTGGCGGCCACCAGGCAGCCGGAGGACCCGGGGCCACCGGACAGGGAGGGCAGAACCCACCGCCAATGCTGCCGGCCAACGTCGCTTATGATCTTTCACTGCAGCATCCGCGCACGGTGTTTCAGCTATTGAAAAAACAATACTCTCGCTACACGCCGGAAATGGTTGAGCGCATCACCGGCATCCCGAAAGACGATTTTGTCAAAGCTGCCGATTTGTTCACGTCTATCCGTAAAGATGGAAGTATGAAGAAGGCCGGCACGATTATTTATGCGGTTGGTTGGACGCAGCATACCTTCGGCACGCAGATCATCCGCACGGCGGCAATTCTGCAACTCATCCTCGGTAACGTGGGACGAGCCGGTGGCGGCGTCAATGCTTTGCGCGGTCACTCGAATATTCAAGGCGCCACCGACATGGGCGGGGTGTTCGATATCTTTCCGGGTTATTTGAAGCCAGGTCAGCCGACCGATGTCGACCTCGCAACCTGGATGAAGCGCACCACACCGACAGCCTCGAAGCCCAACGAATGGGACTCGTACAACTACTGGTCTAACACTCCTAAGTTCATGGTTTCGTTCCTGAAGTCGCTTTACGGTGACTCGGCGAAGAAAGAGAACGATTACAACTATCACTACTTGCCGAAAATCGATCGCAAGTTTGATTGGACCAACATGTGGGACGAGATGTACGCCGGTAAGGTGAAAGGTCTGTTTGCCTTTGGCATGAACGGCGTGGCCATCGGTCCGAACTCGCGCAAGAACATCGAGGCTTTGAAGAAGGCTGACTTCCTGGTGGTCTGTGATCTCTATCCCGAAGAAACGGCGGAATTCTGGAACGCGCCCGGCACGACCAAGGATCAGATGAAGCAGATCAACACCACTGTGTATCGTCTGCCTGGGGCAGGTTTCGCGGAGAAGGACGGCACGTTCGTGAATTCTGCCCGTTGGTTGCAATGGAAGTACGTGGCGGTGCCGCCACCTGGCAATGCCAAAGTTGATCAGGAAATTCTGGCGCGCATCTTTTTGAAGGTCAAAGAACTGTATCAAAAGGAAGGCGGGAAATATCCGGATCCGATTGTGAACCTGAGTTGGGCTTACACGACGCCGGAGAATCCGTCGCTCGCTGAAGTGGCCAAAGAAATTAACGGTAAAGCGCTCGCAGATATCACGCTCGATACGCAGCCGGGCGTGACGATTAAAGCCGGTCAGCAACTGCCGGGATTCGCCTGGTTGAAAGATGACGGCACCACGGCCTGTGGCAATTGGTTGTACTCAGGTTCATGGACCGAAGCGGGCGCGCAGATGCAGCGTCGCGGCACCGAAGATCCGTCGGGGCTCGGCATTTATCCGAACTGGGGTTACTCGTGGCCGGCGAATCGGCGGGTGATGTACAACCGCGCGTCATGTGATTTGAACGGCAAACCCTGGGACACTGATCGGCGGCAGGTTTGGTGGAATGACTCACAGGAGAAATGGGTTGGCAACGACGTGCCGGACTTCAAAGTCGATTCGAAACCCACGGATCACATGGGGCCTTTCATCATGAATCCTGAAGGCGTGGGCCGAATATTTGGTCCGCTCGCTGCGTTTGCCGACGGGCCATTCCCTGAGCACTACGAACCGATTGAAAGTCCGATCGCCAATCCACTTCATCCGCAACAATCAAATAATCCGGTCGCCAAGAAATTCACCTCCGACATGGACAAGCTGGGCACGGTGGATCAGGGATTCAATGTGGTTTGCACCACCTACCGTTTGACCGAGCACTATCACTATTGGACGAAGAACAATCCCATGAATGTGCAACTCGTACCGGAGCCCTTCGTGGAGGTTCCAGCGCAACTCGCAAATGAAATGGGAATCACGGGCGGCGAAAAGTTGAAGATTAGTAGCGCGCGCGGCACTTACATCGGGAAAGCCATGGTCACCAAGCGAATCAAGCCGATGATGATCGATGGCAAGAAGACCTACCAGATCGGTATCCCGATTCACTGGGGCTATCGCGGAATTTCTGAAGACGAAGGCAGGACGGCGCTGACTCCGGCCAATCAACTTTCCCCGGCGGCGATTGATCCAAATGCTTACACGCCGGAGTTCAAAGGATTCCTGGTGAAGATTGAAAAGGCTTAACCATGCCTAATCCACGCACATTTCAGATTGCGGAAATCTCGGCGCACCCCGGTCCGGTGCCGGGAGCCGGAGCGCGTCGCGAAGAAGAAGTCTGCAAATACATCGACGTCACCACCTGCATCGGTTGCAAAGCCTGTGAAGTGGCTTGCGTGGAGTGGAACGAGCATCCGTTCCGCGAGACGACTTTCAACGACACATATCAGACGATGCCGACGACCGAGTGGAATTACTACAACTTGATCAAGTTTGTAGAAGACCAGCGTGACGACGGAAACTTGATGTGGTTATTGCGTAAAGACCAGTGCATGCACTGCGCAGATCCTGGGTGCCTGCGCGCGTGTCCGGCAGACGGCGCGATTATCAAGTACACCAACGGTATCGTCGATTTTCAGCAGGAGAACTGCATCGGCTGTGGTTACTGTATCTCCGGTTGTCCCTACGACATCCCGAAGTTCCATCCCAAGACAAACAAAGTCTACAAGTGCACGCTGTGTTCTGACCGCGTGGGTCAGGGTTTAGAGCCGGCTTGCGTCAAAGCGTGTCCGACGGGATGTCTGAAGTTCGGGACGAAATCCGACATGGTGCAGATCGCCGGCTTACGCGCAAAGCAATTACGCGAGGTCTCAGGTTTCCAGGATGCAGGCGTTTACGATCCGCCGTCGATTGGCGGTACGCACGTTGTTTATGTCTTGCACGATGCTAAGAATCCGCAGCGCTACGGATTGCCGGCGAACCCCGTGATTCCCCCGAGCTACACCGTATGGAAATGGCTGGCAAAACCGATTGGTCTGTGGATGGGACTCCTGGGGATTCTGGCCATCTTCTTCCACCGCGTTTCGGTCGGACCGAGACTGCCGCAACCGGAAGAACCGCCGGTTGTCACCGAACATCCCGATCCGGTTGAAGCTAAGCGAAAGGAGCAGCCATGAGCGTATCCGTGGAGCGGTTCGATGAACGCGCGCGGCGTGAAGCAGATCGCGTGGGCGAGACAACCGTGCATCGCGGCGAGTTGCTGCGCCATCCGGTTTACACGCGCGTATTACATTGGTCGGTCGCGATCTTCTTCGTCTTGTCTCTGGTTTCCGGCTTCGCGATCTATTCGCCGTGGTTATATCGTTGGCTGACACCCTTATTTGGTGGCGGGCCACGCACGCGGCTGTTGCACCCGTGGTTTGGCCTGCTGTTCGATCTTTTTTTCTTTTTTCAATTTCTTAACTGGCTCACCCCGATGGCCTGGACTGCCGCAGATCGACGGTGGGTCAAACGGATCAAGGAGTATACAACCCGTCAGCATCGCGTGGAGCCGGAAGATGTGGGCTTTTTTAACGGTGGCCAGAAGATCTATTTCTGGCTAATCGTATTGAGCGGAGTGTTGTTTCTGATTACGGGTCTCTTGATGTGGTTCGACCATGTCATTCCTCGATGGGTCGTCGCTGTTAGTTACATCATTCACGATCTATCGGCGCTGTTAATGCTGGCGGGATTCATAATTCACATCTATGAAGGCACATCGCATCAGCCCGGCACATTTCATTCAATGACAGACGGCACCGTCACTGAAAAGTGGGCCTGGACTCATCACCCGGCGTGGTACCGCGCCGTCACCGGCCGCGATCCACGCCACGATTACGAACGTGAGAAACGGCGGCAAGCCGAACGAGAGCGAGCCAGGCAAGACTGGGAGCGCGAACAAGACGCGCGAGACAATTTGTAGCCCCTGAAGCTAATCCCCTGAACAGTAAGTTGCCTTCGATCTTTTTCGTTCGAGAAAGGATCTGTATATGCGCGCATGTATGCTGCTTCTGATTGCTCTCTTGATCGCGCCATCTGTTCTGGCGCAGAGCGATGCGACCGATCCGCTGGTGCGAGTGCTCCAAGCGAAGGGGGTACTAAGCGAGGCTGAAGCTCGCTCGATCACCACCAACGCTTCGCCAGCCGAACAAAGAGATAGGCTCGCATTGCTGCTGCGCGACAAGGGCGTCATTTCAAGTTCAGAACTGGAGGCCGTGCGCAGCAGCTCTACTACGTCTGAGATCAAGACGATCACCGCCGATTACAAAACAAGTTCGGCTAAGCCGTCCAATCCCGAGCCGCAGCCGTCGCCGCCGAAGGTCGTAGCGGCGATCGCCCCCACTCGTTTACTTGATATCAATGTGCCGAAACGTGAGGGCTTGATCCCCGATATAAAACTCGGCACGGGCGTGCGACTGAAACTTTACGGCATCTTCAAAACGAGCATCATTCACGACTCATCTTCACCGCAGGGAAATGATTTCCCGCTGCCGCTGCTCGCCGGAGACACCGGACCGGACGCCTCGCCGGAATTTCATCTGCGCGCGCGTGGCTTGAGACTGGGCGCGAATTTCGAGTGGCTTGATCCCGCTCCAAGGACAACCTTGACGGGAAAGATCGAACTCGATTTCGAAGGTAACTTCACGCGTGTTGCCAACCGCAATATCTCTTCGATCCGTTCGAGCCAACCCTCAATACGTTTGGCCTGGGTGCGAATCGATCGCCGCTTCAACGACAACAACAGCGCCTTTGCCTTGTTCGGCCAGGATTGGTCGCCGTTTGTATCTTCGACTCTGCCTAACATGATCGAGAACACAAACTTCGGCGGACTTGGTTTCGGCGCAGCTTACACACGGATTCCGCAAGCCCGGTTTGGGTTCAATCACAAGTTCGGTGGCTCGCGCGCGGTTCAGTTTCAACCTGAGATTGCCATTGTCCTGCCGGCGTTTGGCGATCTGCCGGCGGATGTAGCCAATCAACTGGGGTTCGGCGAACGACAGGGAACTGATTCCCAACAGCCAGGCATTCAAGGACGTGCCGTGCTGCAATGGCAGCTCGACAAAGCGGAAGCAGTCGCGCCGGCGCAATTGATTTTCAGCTTCGAACACGCGCGCCGTGAAGCAATCGTGACCGCGGCAAATGTGCCCGCGGCTTTCAAGACCGCCTTCCTAAGCGGCGCTCGAGTCGGCAGTGCGAGCAACGGACTGTCCGGCGAGTTTCAATTCCCGACCCGCTTCGTGACCGTGGTTGGAAAGTATTACAACGGCTCCGACTTGCGTTTCTATTTCGCCGGACAGTTCCTTTCAAATTTCAACGATACTGCTGGTTTGACTGGTACGGCGACGGCAACCTCGATCGATGGCGCGTCAACCGTCGTTTTTGGTCTGCTCAATGGCATACCCGTCGTGGCCCCGCAGCGGCCGGTGCGGGCGCAAGGTGGATTTGTTCAAGTTGGATTTCCGCTGTCGCGAATCTTTAACGCAGATCCAAAAGGACGCAATGCCGGTTGGACCGCGTTCCTTTATTACGGTGACGATCAGGCAATGGCGCGCGATGCCAGACGCTTCGGCGCTCGCGGCGGTCGGAGCGATCTTTTCTCCGGGAACATTCAATACAAATGGAACCAGTGGGTGACATTTGGCTACGAGCAAGGGTACTACCGCACGCGGGCCGATTTTCGCGCTGGAACGTTGCCCCTGTTTCGCGGTGTGCCCAGCTATACAACGCACAACATTCGCTCTGAGTTTGCAGCCATCTTCTCGTTCTAGCTGAAAAGACCCGGACAGAAGGCTTTCGAAGTGCCGATTAGTTTTGCAGCCGATATTCGACCGTTATTTCGGGACGAACCAGATGTGAGTGCAATGAAGCGTATGGGTCTGGATCTGTCCTCTTACGAAGACGTGAAAGCCAATTCCGAAGGCATCCATACGCGGTTGGAAAATGGAACGATGCCGTGCGATGGCGCATGGCCTCGGGAGCGAGTGGCAGTATTCAAACGTTGGATGGATGAAGGCATGGCGCCTTGATCGTCGAGCTATAGCGACTTTGGTGTGCGGTTCGAATGGCCGAAGGCGACAAGACAGGAGCTAAGAGCGCAGCTCGCACCGGCGGACGCACGACGGTGGAGCTATTTCTTGACCGGTACGTCGGCAACGCGATTCATCTGTTTTTGTCATTTCTGGCAATCGTGATTCTCGTTGCGGCAGCGATCGCATCGGTGGAGATTATTGTTCGCGATATTCCGCAGTTATGGCGGCAGGGCAATGAATACGACGTCTTGCATCAGGTCATTCAGAACATTTTGCTGGTCGCGATCGCCGGAGAACTGGGCCTGTTGCTGTTGTTTCACCGAGCGAATGCGGCGATCGAAGTAATTATTTTTGTGGTGGCCAGGAAGATGGTGAATCCGACCATTTCAGGTGTGGAATTGTTATTGGGCACCATCGCGCTGACCGGGTTGGTGATAGTGCGATTTTACTTCCTACGCGAACGCAAAGAAGCGACACCGGCGGGCGCTTAATCGATTTATGGACTACGAAGACAGTGCCATCAAGGAAAGGGAAGTGCCGCGCGCGGTTGCGCCGCTGTTTCAACATCTGTTGAAGACCTATGCTAGCGAGGCCAACAAGCTAAATTCAGTGTGGGATGAATTCGCGGCAACCGATCTCTCTTTCAAACCCCATCCGCGTTCCAGCACTGTGGGCGAAGTCATTGAGCATGAACTCTTATCCGAGCGGCGATTCTTCGGTGAGTTTCTCAGTCTGCCGGAAGTTCCGGCCAAAGAACTTCTGCCGTCCGAGCGGACGCCGGGCAGCTATGCCGCTCGCATGATTGAACTGTCGCGCTGGCGTTTGGACTTTCTGGCGCAGCAGTCCGAAGAGTGGTGGCTCACAACAGTTCCGTTCTTTGATGTCGAGCGTGAGCGAATCTGGATTTTCTGGCGGCGCGTTCTCCATACGGCACACCATCGCGCGCAGTTGGGAGTCTACCTGCGCCTTCTGAACAAAACAGTACCGTCGGTTTATGGACCAACTGCTGACGTCAAGTGGGAAGGAGCCGATCCTACGCGGACTGTGGCAGCCGCGAGCCGAAAGTAACCTATGAAGCCTTCACCGATTATTGTTGCCGTCAGCGGTTTCTCATCGAACGTGGGGAAGACGACGCTCGTCTGTGACTTGCTACGTCAATTGCCGGGCTGGGAAGCGATTAAACTCACCCGCGGTCACTATCGTTCCTGTGGCCGCGATCCGAATAGCTGTTGCGTCAGCGATCTCTTGCGCGATGAACCCGTGATCCGTTCGGGATACGAAGCGAATTATCAGACAGGAAAAGACACCGGCAGGTTTTGGGAAGCGGGCGCGGCGAATGTTCATTGGGTAATCGTCAAAGACGAGCAGGTGTCACAGGGGATTTCGGAAGCCCTCAGCCGGGTGGAATCGGAAGGCGTGATCGTTGAAGGAAACAGCTTTCTCGAATACATGCGAGCTGACCTCACGATCATGTGCGCGCGCTCCGAAGGCGGAAAGATCAAACCATCCGCGCGGAAGACTTTGGCAAAGAGTGATTTCTTGTATCTCTCAACTCTTGATGCGTCGGCTGCTGAGGCCAGGAGGCAATTTGAAGAATTCTGTGCGGGTGTAACTCTCCCGATCGATGTAGGCGGTCTGCGGATCATTACAAATGCCGATATGAAGATGCTTTTAACTAAAGTCTATCAGCCGTCCAGGACGATGACGCCAACCCATGAATTTTCAACGGGCGATTATGAATTAGCGATCGTCGATTAAAAAGCAAAGGCCAAGGAGATGATTGAGCAAGGCCAATCTGAGCAGCGGTAAGGAGAAATGCAAGCGAATGCCTGAGAAAGAGACACTCGAACGAGCTAAGGAAGATAAGGCAGAAGGGAAAGCTCCAAGCACCCAGGCCGGAGAATTTGTGCGTGAAGAGATCGAACACGTGCGCGAAGGAAGGCACGGCGCGCGCTCTACCAAACAGGCGATCGCCATTGGTCTGTCAAAGGCGCGGCGTGCCGGAGTCGAATTGCCCGCACCAAAGAAAGGTTCAAAGAAAACGCGGAAGCAGGCGGCGCGTGATCTCAAAAAAGGAAAGAAAAAGAGTGCGAAGAAATCGGCAAAACGATCACGAGCTACAAAGGCCGCGTTGAAGCGTGAAGGCCGTAGCGCAGCGTCGAAGCGGGCCTTATCGCGTCAGGCAAAGAAGGCCGCAAAGAAGAGATCCGCGGCCTCGCGGTCGCGATCAGCTAAAAAAGCAGCTCGCACACGAAAGAGAGTTAAGAGCCAATGATACCGGTCCTGTCACGTTTGCCGAACGTGTGCGCGGCCACCAGCGACAGCGAAGCTCACGCCAACTGCTTCACAAGAACCCTTTCGCGCTCGATCGAATTTGAACGACAATGAACAGATTCTAACTGCGAATCTGCAGTAAGTAGGAGGAAGGAAATGAAAAATAAAGTACTCAAGTGGTTGCCGGCGCTGGCATTCACATCTCTTTTTCTGGTTCACGGGACAGCTCAGCAAACGGTCACAGTGGAGTTGAAAAACGGCCAGGGCGAAAGCGTGGGCACGGCCAAAATATCACCGGGCGGCGGCGGGGTCAGGATCATGCTTGATCTTAAGAACCTGCCGCCTGGTGAACACGCCATTCACATTCACCAAATGGCCAAGTGCGAAGGTCCTGCCTTTGAGACGGCCGGTCCCCATTTTAATCCCGCCGGGAAGCAACACGGCACGAAGAATCCCATGGGATCGCACGCTGGTGACATGAATAACTTCACCGTGCGAGCAGACGGTACGGCGCAAGTGACAGTAACCGATCCCCGAGTGAACCTTGGCAGCGACAAGTTTTCATTGTTTACCGATGGCGGCACCGCGCTGGTGATCCACGCAAAAGCCGATGACATGAAAACCGATCCGTCTGGCAATTCAGGTGATCGAATTGCCTGCGGAACAGTTACGAAATAGCAAAGCATGAAGGGAGACAGGATGTCGGTAGCAAGGATCACTGAATTAGTTCAAGTCGAAAGATGGTTTTGAAGACGCCATCGAGCACGGCATTACCCGCGCGGCTAAAACCATACATCGGATGCGCAGCGCTTGGGTAAAAGAGCAGGAAGTTCAAATCGATGGCGACAAAATCTCGGCTTACAAAGTAATCCTCAAGATCACCTTTGTGCTTGACGAAGCTAATCGCGAGGCCAGCAGCAAGCTGGCCGTACGCAAACACCACGTTTCCTCCAGTCTCTTAACATTCTAAATCCCTCATTTTTCGCGAGTGGTTAGCTGAATCGGCATTCCCCTTGCAACTTCAAAAATCACTCCGACGAACCTGTGCGACACACAGCGCAGCGTGTAAGGGACACCGTTTAGAGCATGGCCTTACCGAAAGTGAAATCGCCGATGCTTCTGACTATCGACGGACTTGATTATCCCGTTATCGAAAAGAAGGAAGACGCGCTCAGACAACTTCAATCGGAAAAGCAAATGAAAATTGTTCCTGGCGCGACACTTTTGTTTGAAGAACGCGGCACCGTGGAGTAACTAGCTGAGTTAGCAGCGAAGTGATTCCAACAAAGTTTGGTTACGAATAAAAGGAGAAGGACATGAAGGAATCTGCACAAACTGAAAAATGCGCGCATCCTCCGTGTAATTGCCCGGCCACGGCCGGCGAATACTGCAGTGAACAATGTCGCAACGCATCCGGTGGACAAGCCGATTGCCGTTGCGGTCACCAGAATTGTCAGTGACGTCTCGCTGACATCAACTTTCCGACGGGAACACTGGTCGAAGTTTCTTTACTGCGACCGTAGTAAGAAGGAGGGATAACTTAAGATGGCTAAGAACAGCGAAACAAAAAAGAAAAATAATGGAGGAGAAAAGCAATCATCTGCGCTAACAAAAACCGGTTCGCAGAGTTCTGGCGTGGAGCGAAGAGAGCAACAAGGTTTGGCAACGCCATTCACGTTCATGCGGCGATTCAGCGAAGAGATGGATCGGCTGTTTGAGGATTTTGGCTTTGGTCCAGGCTGGTTAGCGCCGGGCTTCGAAAGCGGTCTGGATCGTTTGGGAAATCTGGCGAGTAATGCGTGGGCGCCCCAGGTCGAGGTGATGGAGCGTGACAACAAACTCGTCGTGCGCGCTGATCTGCCGGGCATGTTAAAGGACGACATCAAAATCGATCTGGAAGATAACTCATTGGTGATCCGGGGCGAACGCAAGAGCGAACGGGAAGAGGACGAAGAAGGCTATTACCGTTCAGAGCGATCCTATGGAAGCTTTTATCGAAGGATTCCACTTCCCAGCGGTGTAAACACCGAGGAAGCGAACGCCGATTTTCGCAATGGCGTGCTGGAGATCACGATGCCGACCTCAAAACGGACTGAAGAAAAACGTCGCGAGATTGAAATCCGCGGTGAGGGCGAGACTGGTCAGGCAAGAGCAAAGAGCGCCGGGCAGAAATAGGCGTTCAAGCGACAACAAAGGAATAGAGGGCGGCCATTGATGTATCAGGGCCGAAGAGTGTAATCGTGCCCGAAAGGAGCTATTGGATTCGAGCAGGTTTGCTCTGGAAAATCGCTGGCGGCGCTTACAACGACGGAGTGTGCAGCAGTATCAGTTCAATTTTGTAGGAAAGGGGGAAAGAGTTGGCATTACAACTTCGTAATGCCTATTCGCGCAATCTAACTTTCAACCTTGGAAGATACGGTCTCTAACAAACGATCGTATTCATCTCTCAAGACTGTGTAACACTCGCAGGAAGCATCCCCCAAGGCTTTCGCATCAGTAATTACAATGCTTCCTCGACGATATTCGATCAGTCCCGTTTCCTTTAACTTCAAAGCAGTTTCGCTAACACTGGCCCGGCGAACACCAAGCATCTCGGACATGAATTCCTGCGTGAGCGGGAATTTGAGTGACTCAACCCGGTCGCTTACTTCCAGCAGCCAACGCGCGAAACGCTGATCCATGTCATGCAGACGGTTACAGGCGACGTTCTGCGAGATTTGCGCAATCATCGCCTGCGTGTATTTCAACATTAGATCACGCAACTGTGTGTTGCGATTGAACTCAGCCTTCAAAGGATCTGCGGCGATTTTCAATGCTTCCCCGCCTAACTGCACGATGTATTCAGTCTGAGTCGTTTCGCGCCCACCCATGAAAGCGTTGATGCCCACCACTTCGCGTCTGCCGATCGCTCCCGCTTCGACGGTGCGTCCGTCTAACATTGTAACTGTGATGGAGATCATGCAACTGGTCGGAAAGTACAGGTCGCGGATTGGTTCACCGGGTGTGTGGACCACCTGACCCGCCCTAAGCAAGACGGGCTTCAGGTCCGACTTGATTCGCTCATAGACGTCAACCGGCAGGTGAGATAAGAGAAGATTGTTTGGACGCATCTGTGACCGTTGCTGATAATGCGATACAAGCCAGCCCTTCAACATTCAACTCTGAAATCATTGCGGATTATTCATTAGTGGGAAGTAAGACGCAAATGAATTATCTCCAGGAAAAAGTCGCTCCGGCGTTATTTTCGGCATCCTTACTTTGGTTCGAGTGGGAGTTTTTCGCTTTCCCAAGCATCAAAGCCTCCGAGTAACGCGTAGCTTTCCTTCCAACCGTTGTCATTCAATATTTGCGCCACACGGGCGCTCGATGCCTCGTTCGGTCAAGTGCAGTACGCGACGATGGGACGATCATGCGGAATATCGGCGAAATGCTGCTCAACTTCATCCGACGGAACGCGAATCGCCTGTGGCAATTTCGTTTCCGCCTTGGCCCATGCTTTCGGATTACGCGAATCCAGAAACAAAAAATCTTCTCCAGCATCCATCCTTTTCTTCACTTCGTCGACAGAAATTCGTCTCATAGCAACTTCTCCATTTCAAACTCGTTTGATCGATTCTTCAATCGACGCAAACTAGTCGAAGATTCAAGCCAATAGTTTTCGTTGGCGGCGAGTGCTGCCCCAACTCTCGCAAACTAACAGTTTGCGTTACGACCTCGGCAACCCGCAGTGCTTGTAACAAGGACTATGAGGGCAACATGAATGCCATTGCAGTGAAAACAGGTTGATCGCTAAGAGTTTGGGACGAGGTTGATTTTACCGTCGAAATGAAGAACGCCGGCAAAATGCGTTTTGACGATTAGGGAGAGCGGTTTTGTCCGTGAAGGGTACATTCCCGCATGGAAACCGTTTTATATTCACGTTGCCCCCTCTTTAATTCGGGGAGGAGAACTTGACCACCGTTTGGGAATCACTTTCGCCCATTATGATTTTGAGCAGATCTCATAAAACACGACTTTCAGGATCAGCGAATCCCAGAGAAGGTGGTGTGACTTTCTGTACGTGGAACAAATAATGCATCGCTACCGGCAACACTCGGGAAGATAATTGGATAACTTTTACCGATGGCGAGAATCTTCATCACTGGTTCGGCAGATGGTCTGGGGCAATTGACAGCAACTGCACTCGTCGCTCGAGGGCATCGGGTTGTGCTTCATGCGCGCAATGACATACGAGGGCAAGAGGCTTTGGACAAAGTGCCGGGTGCAGAAACTGTGCTGACAGCCGACTTGGGAAACGTCACAGAGACAGCGCAGCTCGCTTCAAAAGTAAATGCTTTGGGAAACTTCGACGCAGTGATTCATAACGCTGGCGTTTACCAGTCACCGCCTGAGGAAATTTTTACGGTCAACACATTGGCGCCTTACATTCTTACGTGTCTGATACGAAGGCCAAAGCGATTGATCTACGTGAGTTCCGGTATGCATCTCGACGGTCGTGCAAAGTTAGAGACCTTGGGTGCCGACGTCAGCCGCATCACTTACTCCGATTCGAAGCTGCATGTATTGATGCTGTGCCTGGCGGTAGCACGGAAGTGGCCAGAGGTTTATTCGAATGCAGTTGATCCGGGTTGGGTCCCCACAAAGATGGGTGGCCCGGGCGCGCCCGATGATCTAACAAAGGGATACGAAACGCAGGTATGGCTTGCAGTCAGCGACGATGAAAAGGCAAGGGTTAGCGGTCTCTATTTCCATCATAAAAAAGAATCCGCCCACAACCCCGAAGCCGATGATGAGCAGTTGCAGGATCGTTTTCTAGACTTGTGTAGAGAAATTACGCGTGTTTCGTTTCATTGAGATTCGGCACGAGGTCCCCGACCAGGTCATCGAGATACTCGCAGCAGTTACTCGAAAAGTGTCTACGTTAACGAAAGACTGACAGTACGCGACAAGACTGCTACGCGCGTCTCATCCGCTGATTGATTTGTTTTTTCTACCATTCACAAACCGTAGTCATTGCGCTGGCGGTGCTGCCGAACGCGTTGAATTAAAGAACGCAACTAGCTCTCGAACACCGGCTTAAAGTTCACTGGCTCGATTGGTAGTTTCTCCGGTCCAAACGAATGGCCGCAATGCCGGCATTGATACCAATCTTCCCGGTCAGTCCGCAGGATTCCCACTTGATTGCACATTGGGCAGGGAACTGTCCAATTCATCAATAAACCGGTCCAATCTTGTTCGCCGATCAAAGGAGACAATCGTGCACTTGAGTTCATAATATTCGCGACCTCACTCATTGGGCTCGAATCAAAACGCGGGACGAACGCGTCAAGATGCCGGAACTGATTTCAGGGGGTGTTAGTGGATCAATAAATCGGTGGTGGATTTATAGATGAAACTCTTCATGAATATTTGTCAAAAACTAAACGTCATTCTCATTGCGCCGGTTGCCATTGCCGCGTCTCCTGGGCAGCTGTTGCAAGACATTCATAAGCGTCTCGAATTCACATGGCTTCGTGACGCATGAGTGGAAACCCGCCGAACGCGCGCGCTCGATATCTTCAGGCCGACCGAAGCCTGTGACCGCCAATACAGGGATATCACTTCTGCCTGGTAATTGACGGAGCCTTTGCAAAAACTCGAACCCATCCATGCCCGGCATGGCGATGTCGGAAACCACTACGTCAAACTCCTGCTCCGCAAGAATTCGCAATGCCTTTTCGCCGCTCGTCGCCGCTGTCACCATTGCGCCACTCATCTCTAAAAGTTTTACGACCATGTCGGCTGTATCTTCCGAATCATCGACCGCCAGGATGGCAAACCCATCGAGTGAAGCCCCCGGGTCATGGCCGTGTGCCGTCGACATCTTTGGATCAGCGATGAGAGGAATTTTGAGTGTAAACGTGGCGCCGGCGCCCGGCCCGCGCGAATAGGCTGAGATCGAGCCTTTATGCAGATCGACCAGTTGGTGCACAACAGCCAGACCGATCCCCATCCCGGTCTGCGCTCGGCTGTGGCTGGCATCACCCTGACGAAAAAGTTCAAATACGTGCGGCAGAAATGAATCGTCAATTCCCTGGCCGGTATCCTCAACAATCAGTGTGGCCTGATTGTTCTCTTTACCCAACCGCAGCGTAATCTTCCCGCCGACAGGTGTGAATTTTACCGCGTTATTAAGTAAATTCCAGACGACTTGCTCAAGACGCACCGGATCGCCTTCGACAAATAAAGGCTCATGCGGTAACAGCACTTCGATTGCGATCTGTTTTTCTTGAGCATCGGCGCGTACTGTTTCAACCGCATTGTTGACATTCGTGAGCAAAGAAACTGCTTCCAGGTTCAAGCTGATCTTTCCGCTTCGCAGACGCGACAGATCCAGCAGGTCGCGGATCAAGCGAGATTGTGTGAGCGCATTTCGTTTGATAGCTTCAGCCATGCGCAGCAGGTGCGGCGACTGTTTGACTTCCGGGCTTAACAAAAACAACTGTGAATTTCCCAGAATCACATTCAGCGGATTGCGCAGCTCGTGCGACATGATCGCCAGGAACTTATCTTTCAAATTGTTAGCCTCTTCGGCAGCAGCTCGCAGCTCGTGCTCGGTTTGCAATCGTCGTTCGCGCTCAGCTTCGGCCAACTTACGTTCCGTAATGTCGCGCAGGATCACTGTGGACAATTTTTGCCCGCTTAATTCCAGATGTGAGATAGATGCTTCTATTGGAAATTCCTCACCGTTAGACCGAATACCACTTATCGCTCCCGTGCGACGAGCGGGGACACCAGTATTGCCCAGACTTTCGACGTGTTTCTGATCAGTTTCTTGAAGTGCGACTGGGATGAAATGATCGAGCGATTGCCCAACCACGTCGGACGCGGCACATTTGAACATTGTTTCGGCCGCGGGGTTAAAGAGCACGATACGTTGCTCGGCATCGACAGCGATGACCGCATCCATTGCCGAATTGATTAGTCCCGACAATCGCGCCTCGCTCGCGCGCAAAGCTTCCTCAGCGCGTTTGATCGCGTCAATATCCTGAACGACACACGTGGCACCGATTATGTCGTCGCTGTTGTCTCGCAATGGCGCCGCACTGACTCTCATCCAACGCTCGCGGTTATCACCGTCGATGAACAGCATTTCTGTTTGGTGCACTGTCTGGCCGCGCAACGCGCTTTGCCCCGGCCAGTTCTCTGGTGGAATAGGTTTATGGTCTGAGTCGAAGGCGCTCCAGCGGCTGATTTCCTGTGGCACGGACGATGGAATTCCTTCAGGTACTAATTTCTCCATGAGCGGATTGCTGACGATCCACTGTCCGCTGGTGTTCATGAGTCCGAGACCAACGGGCAATTGTTGCATGACAGCTGAAAGAAGACCCTCGCTTTCGCGTAACGCGTCTTCAGCTTGCTTTTGCATGCGCTCGCGATTGGCTACGGCGCGTACGCACCACCACAGTAACAGGCTGAACAAAATGATTTGAGTCAGCACGAGCGTTGCCGTGCCCATCGCCGTATCGACCAGTCCCGAGTTTTGACTTCGAACTCGCAACCAGCCGAGCGTTACGGATAAGGCAACTATGAGCGGCAAACTGCGTCGAGCCAGAATGCCAGCCGCGGTGTTCCGTGAGAAGGTCCATACCGGTTCTGCCTCTGGAACACTGCCTACGAGAGCGAGTCCTAGTGCAAAAAGAATCGATGCCGTCTGAAAAGCAATACCGGTCCAACCTGCAAGGGAGAATAATGGTTGCGCGCCGAAAAAATAGCCTATCAGCGACAGCATCGAAAGCGCTCCAATCAGCGTGCCTAAGACGGGCGCTGCTCGACGTGTACGTGCGCTTCCGTGCAACAGAAGCAAGGCCAGCCCCATCAGGGTGAAACAAGTGGAGGCCGGTGGTCCCATTCGTCCCGGGGCGACGGCGGCCTTGGATCCCCATGCAGGATGAACTAGCAGATCATCAATTCCCAAACTAACGCCCGAAATGTGCTGGGCCAGTGTTGCAATTCCGATTAAGAGGACCACCGCCCCGAGTCCGCCACTCAAGCGCTGCGACCATCGCGAGGAGATTCCGGCCAGTATTAAAGCTGCACCCGCGCAGGCTGCCGCAACCGCAGTGTTGGCGAACATTGAGATGCCGCTGCCCAACCAATCTGTAAGCCGAGGCAAACCAGCGAACCAGCCCACGAGTGTTAGCAACCCTGCGCCCAGGGCGTAACCACCAAGAACGAGAACAACTCTCCGGGCTGAAGGAGATCGAACCTCGTGGTTTGAAGTCATGTGGATACTCCGCGAAGAGTAGTTCGTGTTTCTTGACGTGACGAAAAAAGAAACGCCCGGACTACAGCGGCGAACAGAATTGCGAGAGAACAGTTCGCGCGTCGACTAGCCCACAGGAATGGACCAGCGACGGCTTAACCGAATAGTCGGGCATTCAACTCGTCGTATAGAAAATCAATAACTGATTTGGGGGAAGCGTAATCTATCACAATAAGGACGGCAGGTGCATCCGATATCACAAAATCGTGCGATGTGTTCTTCGCGCGGTTCGCTTCTATCGAGAATCTGTCGGAGGGAACAGGACTTGCCCCTGATTGTGAATGCGCGCGAGAACACTAGTCCGATACGAAACCGATGGTGAACATGAGCGCAGAATCAGTCGACTTGCAAACCGGCCGAACTTGAAACACGGCGTGCTGAGCTAATGACAACAGGCAGAGTCATCGGCAAAGTTTAAAAGCGAAGTCAGCCAGAAAAAAAGTTGATCTCATCAAATTGGAGGGACAGTCATGCCGGAAAAAGAAACGCTGGAACGCGCGGAGCAAGACAAGGAGGAAGGCAAGGCCCCGAGTACGCAAGCGGGAGAATTTGTGCGTGAAGAGATTGAGCACGTGCGTGAAGGCAAACATGGGGCACGCTCTGCCAAGCAAGCAAGCAATTGCAATCGGACTTTCGAAAGCGCGTCGCGCCGGAGTGGACTTGCCCCCTCCCAAAAAAGGTTCGAAGAAGGTCCGCAAACAAGCAGCTAGTGATCTGAAAAAGGGAAAAAAGAAGAGCACCAGGAAATCGGCGAAGCGTTCGCAAGCGACATCGCGCGCTCTAAAACGCGAAGGCCACAGCGCTGCTTCAAAGCGAGCCCTTTCGCGACAGGCACACAGCGCAGCAAAGAAACGTTCGCCCGCGTCACGCTCCCGTTCGGCGAAGAAGGCAGCTAAGACGCGAAAGAAGTGATGATCGAGAGAGTTGAAATTATGCTAACCGTGCACGCAAGAGTATCAACATAAACAGTCGCGATTGTGATGTTATGGAAATGCGCCAATTACGCTGTTGAGCGTTGTCTGCGGCCCTCCATTTGCGACTGACAGCCTCGTAGGAGAGAAATCACGACGAATACTTCTTCGTGGACCATAAGCGAACGGACACTGTGTATTGAAACAGGGTACTAGACTCGAATTGCTGGGGTCCGGTTTTCTCCAGAGATTGGGCTTTCCCCTAGGTTTGAGTTTCGTGATCGTCAGGAAGTGAAGGAGGTCGATAAATGAGAAACGCGCAACAACGAGAAAAGTGCGCCCATCCACGGTGTCATTGTAAAGCTTCGGACGGAGAGTTCTGTAGTGAGCAGTGCCGCAACGCATCAGCGGGCCAAACAGAATGTAGTTGCGGCCATGCGAATTGCGGCTAGTCATTGCGACAGCAGTCGAGCCAACAAATAAGAAGGGAATCATGGCTATTGCTGAGTCAAAGGGTATCGCCGTGCCGGAGGTTGCACTGATTGCGGTAACACGCGGAGCGATCGGTTTTGGGGCGGGCTTGTTACGTGCCGGGAAGTTCAAACGCGAGCGGCGAAAGCTTTTCGGATGGACTCTGTTCTTGTCAGGGCTCGCCAGCACAATTCCGATTGCATTGCACGTTTTCGGGAAGCGAAAAAACTTTTGTGGGCCTGACGTAGAGCGTAACGTACGAACCGCGTAAGTGCGCAGAGCGCATGGCAGCATACAGTCTGGTGCGTAACTCCCCGAGCGTCGAAATACACGAACACACACAGCGGGTGACAACGGTAACGCGCAGTGGTTTTTCTGGTGGGCGATCTTTGATCGTTGGCAATATAAAGTCTGGCGGCCGCTCCGCGGCTTGCACGATATAAGATCGCGATCTTCGGGTTGCTCGCCGCGTTCGCTACCCGGAGAACCACGCGAGTGTGAAACTCAACTTGGAGAGCGGTGAAGCCTCCGAGACCTAGCCGACCGGAATGTAGAATGCGAGAAGTGAAACTGTACATAATAGATTATGCGCCGTATGTCCTGAGCATACTTCGCATTATTGCCGGGTTTCTGTTCCTGCAACACGGGACGCAAAAACTTTTCGGTTATCCCATGCCACCGCCAGGCGGTAAGCCTCCGGTCGTTTCTTTATACGGTATCGCCGGACTGTTGGAATTCATCGGCGGAATTCTGGTTATGATCGGGTTCGTCACCAGACCCGTCGCCTTCATCCTATCCGGCGAAATGGCCGTTGCTTACTTTATGGTCCATGCGCCGCAGGGTTTCTGGCCCACGAAGAACGAAGGAGAAACCGCCGTCTTTTATTGCTTCCTGTTTCTCTATTTTGTTTTTGTCGGCCCCGGCCCGTGGAGTATCGACGCCCTGTTCGAGTTCACATCGTTCTAACGAAAGGAGACAGACCGTGCCGACACAAGAAATACCGCGCACAGAATGGAACACCTTTTTCAATTCCTTCAGCCGTCAGCATGAAGGTTGGTTGGCAACGCTTGAAGTATTTGGTCCTGAGGTGGGCGCCCAGGAGGAAGCGCATGAACTTCCGTTTGAAAGTGTCAGTGTTGCATCGGAAACCGCTGACTCGACAGCGATCGCAATCAGTATGGGTAAGGCGCCAGAAGATCACATAAGTCATTCCGTCGAGAAACCGACGCGTGTTTGGCTTGAAAAAACTGACCGGGGCGTCGATGCAGCGCTGGAAATCGAATCTGAAGATCAAACGAAAACTCTGCTTCAGTTCAGATCCGCAGAGCCTCCGGAATTCGACGATGGATCAGTTTAGGACCAGCAGAATCAGCGAGTCGAAAGGAGCATGACCGACCGATATTCATTTCTCAACAAGGGAGAGACAATGAGGCACAACGATTCAAGGGTGATAATTATCGTCATCTTGTTACTCAACTTCGTTTTGATCGGCTGTGGCAGTGCGAAACACGCTACGCACAGCCAGGAAACGGATGCTTTGTTTCGCGCGGTCCATGCCGGAAGTCCAGATACTGTTAAGGCGCTCCTGGCCTCTCCTAATGTGGATGTGAATGCAGTTGACGAGCACGGCAATACGCCTCTGATTGAGGCGGCCCGCCTGGGACACGACAAAATTGCGACAGCCTTGCTCATTGCTCATGCTGATCCGTCGATGAAAAATGACGAAGGGAAGACGGCATTGATGTTGGCGACTGAAGGCCGGCACGACGAGACAGTCAGGGTTTTAACTGAAGCGAGTAAGTGAATGGTGATCGAGAATCGATTGAAATTTGCTGGCGCAAAATGGTCTGGACCAACCACGCTGCGCTGACAGTGAATAGATACAGGAAGGCCTGTCGCCACTTAGGCGTCGATAGCTATGACGAGGAAAGTCATTCGCGCGGTCCTTATAGTTGTCTCGCTGATCGCAATCGTGGTCAACTGGTCGGCAATTTCGGTCGGAGCGGAAAAGATCGTTCACAAGGTCGTCTTCGTTGTAAACGTCGCCGCGCTCTATTCAAAAGAACCGGATCAGAAGTTAGAAATACCAGTTCAAGGAGTCTCTAAGAGCCAGATAGGTGATTCGTGGCATGTTCCGCGTGAAGGTGATCGATTACATGAAGGTCAGGACATCTTTGCCAAACGCGGTACTTCGGTACTTTCGGCCACCGATGGTTATGTCGTTCGCATTGGTGAGAATAATCTGGGAGGTCAAACCGTGTCAGTGCTTGGCGCCGGCGGCAGAATCTACTATTACGCTCACTTGGATTCCTACGCGCCAGGGCTTTCGATTGGCGATCACGTAACGACCGAAACTGTGCTTGGGTATGTTGGCACTACGGGCAATGCGGCCGGCACGCCACCACATCTACACTTTGGTGTTTACGCTTCTGGAGGTGCGGTCAATCCTTTGCCCCTGCTAGAGGATCGACCTGTCGAAACACCAACGGACAAGCCTAAGACTCTGCGAGACAAGAAGAAGCATTAGCGATGCTTTGCTAATGCGGTATTGCTTTAAGTGCATTATGCTCTTCAAGCATAAGCTCGCTGGAAATCATTTCGTGCTAAAGCCGCCAACTAAGCTTGCCGCCAATAGCATGTTCGTTACTAAACGTCTTTTCGTTGAAGAAGGGCGGATGGTAGCAGGATAAATTGAATTTGAAGGAGCGCTGATGAAAGTACTGATGATTAATCCGGAGTTTCCCGATACGTATTGGAGTTTTCATCACGCATTACCGTTTGAAGGCAAGCGGTGTGCGTTTCCCCCGCTCGGTCTTATGACTATCGCAGCGCTTCTGCCGCATTCATGGGAGCGGCGCCTGATCGATTTGAATGTCAGTAAATTGCGACCAGCCGATATTGAGTGGGCAGACATGGTTATGGTTACGGCAATGCTGGTGCAAAAGGATTCTTTGAAGCACGTGATGCGCCAATGTAAGGACCGGCGCAAAGTTGTGGTAGTGGGTGGGCCTTACGTCTCCACTACGCTGGAAGATCTGCCTGATGCTGATTACGTTTTTCGCGGTGAAGCGGAAACAACGCTGCCACAATTCATTCAGGATCTGGAGCGCGGCACTGCGAAGCGATTTTATGAGGCGGTTGATCGTCCTCCTCTGTCGATCACCCCAGTGCCGGACTTTCAGCTCGCCAATCTGAAACGCTATAGCGCGATGTCGATCCAATATTCGCGCGGTTGTCCTTTTAATTGCGAGTTCTGCGACATCATTGAAATCTACGGTCGCGTGCCAAGAACAAAAAGCAATCCACAAGTCCTGGCGGAACTGGATGCTCTGTACAAATTGGGTTGGCGCGGAACTGTCTTTATCGTCGACGATAATTTCATCGGCAATAAAAGGAATGTGAGGCAGCTTCTTCCTGACTTGTCCGATTGGCAGAGACAGCACGGCTTTCCTTTCACTCTATTGACGGAAGCCAGCGTGAATCTAGCTGACGATGATACGCTGCTCGAGAATATGCATCAGGCTGGTTTTCGACGCGTGTTTCTCGGAATTGAGACACCGGCTGAAGAGAGTTTGAAGGAGGCACAAAAATCTCAGAACCGAGGCAACTTGCTCGCGTCGGTGAAAAAGATCCAAAGCTACGGAATGGAAGTAATGGCGGGCTTCATCGTCGGCTTCGACAATGATCCCGAAGATATCTTCGAACGCCAGATTGGATTTATTCGTGAGAGCGCTATACCACTGGCGATGGTGGGACTGCTCAATGCGCTCCCTGATACTCAACTTTGGCGTCGATTGAAAAAGGAAGGACGGCTACTCGGCGAAAGCACGGGTAATAATACAAACTGCGAGCTCAACTTCGTGCCCAAGATGGATCCGGAAAGACTAATTCAGGGCTATCAATCGATCATGCGCACGATCTACAAATCGAGCGAGTATTACCGACGCGTGCTTGACTCATTGAAAAGAACTGCCCAAGGTTCACCCGAGCCTAACCGGTCTGGGATCGTCGATAGTTTGCTTGCGTTATTCCGCATCACTTTGAAACTTGGATTATTGGATCATGAGCGAGCAGAATTTTGGCGCTACTTCGCTCAAACACTTATCAAGCACCATAGACGCATGGGTGAGTCGCTGCGGCTGGCAGCAATGGGTTATCACTTTCGCAGGCTCAACGACACATACGGCAAGGTGTGAGCCGCCGGTCCATCTGTATTCAGTGAGATTTGGGAATGCAGCTCATTGTTGTTCGTTGGCGCGCTCTCTTTGTCGCCGTCAAAAGTAACTTACTTGCACCGTGAGGAGCAGCGGTCGGCACCTGCTGCTATCCCTTCACTTTTAGACGAAACGTTAGTCATCCGCTCTTACTTCATCTCGTCACCCTTCTATACCCAGCGAGTAAAAACCCACTTTACGCTTGACTAGTTTTGAGAGAGTATGACTACCAGTACGTCTCCACTGCTGGGTTCGCTTGATTGAGTACCCTGAAAATAAGTACGTAATGGAATCCTCCGCGGTGAAGCAGCGTTTCTCCCGGCTCCTGAGCGCTGAGTCGTTGGAATGATCGAATCAAATTCTTCAAGCTGGATGTCTACTACTCGAACACGATTTATTGTTGGCTGCGTCGCTGTCTTTTTCTGCCTGTTGTTTTTGCGTGACGATGTAGCGGTCGCAAACCGTCTTCTTCACTTTCCAGGTAGTGATAAGAGTGCGAAGTCGGTGCAGGAAGAGGACGCGCCACGTGTGCTCGAATTAGGCAAGCCGATTGAGCGAGAGCTTGCCGGTGGCCAGTCTCATTCTTATCAAATCGTCCTGACAGCCGATCAATATCTGCAGGTGGAAGTTGCGCAACACGGCGTCAACGTCCTCCTGGAAATGTTTGATCCGGCTGGCAGGGAACTCAGTGAAGTCGATAGCGCGAGGGGCAAGCAAGGGTCGGAGTTGCTTACATTCATCGCGGAAGTTTCGGGAAGTTATCGAATTCAAATCAGTGGAGCCGAAAAGAATGCACCGTCGGGACGATACGAAGTCAAGGTGATCGCGCTTGATCATCCAACGGCGGACGATCGCTCTCTGGAAGAAGCGCGCAGATTATCTGAGGATTCGCGAAAGCTGAGGAAAGCAGGGAAGTATGACGAAGCGGTGACGCTGACCGAGCGGGCCTTGGCCATTCGGGAAAAAGTCTTAGGTCCCGATCATTTAGCGGTTGCTGATTCACTTCACGCGCTGGCCTCGCTCTACGACGATAAGAGCGACTACGTGAAGGCAGAGCCGCTGAATTTACGTGCGCTCGCTATTCGTGAGAGGGCACTCGGTCAAGATCATCCCGACGTAGCTAAGTCGCTCTATAACCTCGCGTGGATATATAGCACACGGCAGGACTACACCAAGGCCGAACTGTTCTACCGTCGCGCGCTCGCTATTCAAGAGAATGCGCTTGGGTCGACTCATCCTGAGACCGGAACCACGCTTAACGATCTCGCTTTGCTCTATCTCGATAAAGGGGATTACGACCAATCCATACTGGTCAACCAGCGTGTATTGAGTATTCGAGAGAACGCGTTGGGGCCAAATGATTCCGGCGTGGCTAGGGCGCTCACCAACCTTGGACAAGTTTACGAAGTAAGCGGTGATTATGCGAAGGCAGAACTGCTTTACGATCGCTCTCTGTCGATTTGGGAGAAGGCGCTGGGACCTACACACCCAGATATTGCCGGCGCCATTGATGGTTTGGCACGGGCATATTATTACCAGGGCGACTATGCCAAAGCAGAGCCGCTCTATCAGCGCGCTCTGAGCATTCGGCAGAAGGCGCTTGGTGCTGATCACCCGGATGTCGCGAGGACACGTAACGATCTTGCTATGCTTTACCTGCGAATAGGCGATTATGCTGAGGCCGAGCCACTCTTCCAGCGCGCAATAGCCGCCTGGGAAAAGCAGAGGGGTGGCGGCGACAGTCTGGGTATCACCTCGCCTCTAAGTAATCTTGGCAGGCTATATGAGCTTAGCGGTAACTATGAGAAAGCCGAACAACTTTATCAGCGCGCTCTGGCTATTCGAGAGAAAGCGTTAGGCGCGAACAATGTGACAGTCGGTGGAGCACTGAACAATCTGGGCCAACTGTATCTCAGGAGTGGAAAGGATGATGCGCGGGCTGTACAGCTTTTGCAGCGAGCCACGGAAGTTTTAGAGAAGGCAATGGGACCGGACTTTCCCGGCGTCGCAGTGCCGCTGAGCAATCTCGCGGAGCTTTCTGAACGCAAGGGCGATGACACTCAAGCGGAAAAGTTCTACAGACGCGCTCTTGCCATTCGCGAAAAAACGTTCGGCCCTGATCATCCGGACGTGGCTCAATTGCTGGACAGCCTCGCCCAAATATTTCGCAGGCGTGGAGACACGCAGCAAGCCTTAGCCTTCCTATACCGCGCCGGTGAGATTCGCGAGCGCAACCTCAAACACAATCTCCAACTCGGCTCCGAACGTCAGAAGCTTGGGTATCTAAGACTTTTCGCGAAAGATACCGACAACGCGTTATCACTCCAGGCGCAACTCGCGCCGCGCGATCCCGCAGCTCTTGATCTCGCTTTGACTACTTTATTGCGTCGGAAAGGGCGCGCGCTCGATGCGATGACCGACAGCATCGCGTCACTCCGCAGTCGATCTAATGAGCGGGATCAGGCCTTGTTCGGCGAACTATTCGACGCGCGCTCGCGGCTGGCGACCATCGCCCTCCGTGGACCGGATCAGAAAAATGCCGCTACGTATGCGTCGCGACTACAGCAACTGGAAAACGAAGTAGATAAGCTCGAAAGGGAAGTCAGCACGCGCAGCGCGGAGTTTCGTGCCCAATCACAAGCGATTACGCTCGATGGTGTTCGCGCCTTGCTGCCGAACGGAACAGCCTTGATCGAATTCGCACTGTATCGCGCTGGCGATCCAAAGACCGAGAGGCAAACGGAACCTCATTACGCCGCTTATTTGCTTACAAGTGAAGGCCCCGCGAGATGGGTGGACCTGGGCGAAGCGGCGCCGATCGATCGCGCCGTGTTCGCCTGGCGCCAGGCCCTGCGCGACCCGCAGCGTACCGATGCTAAAAGTCTCGCACGGGCGTTGGATAAGAAAGTGATGCAGCCCGTGCGTGCCTTAATCGGCTCATCACAACACCTGCTTATCTCTGCCGATGGCGCACTCAACCTCATACCCTTTGCCGCGTTAGTTGACGAGCACAATCGCTATCTTGTCGAGCGCTTCTTGATCACCTATTTGACCAGTGGCCGTGATCTTTTGCGTTTGCAAGTAGCCCGTAATGGCCGGAGTGGTCCAGTGGTATTGGCGGATCCGGCGTTCGGTGAACCGGCGACAATTCCATCACGAGAAGTCGCGTCGCAGAATAGTCAGGGGAGCAATGGGGAAAAAGCGGATCGACAGGTGGATTACTCTCAAATTTTTTTCGGTCCTTTGCCGGGCGTCGCTGCTGAAGTGCGAGGACTGAGACTTTTGCTGCCGCAAGCGAGCTTCCTCATCAAAGAGAAGGCCACCAAGGCCGCGCTGAAGCAGCTCACGGGTCCGACTATTCTTCATATTGCAACGCACGGCTTTTTCCTGTCGGGCCCTCCGAGTGCTGGCGAAAACGCAGACGCGAGCAGCAGCGAACAAAACCGCGAGACGCGTATCGGAAAATGGGTAGCCCGCACCGAGAATCCATTATTACGTTCCGGACTGGCACTAGCCGGAGCAAATCAAGGCGGCAGCGGCGATGACGACGGCGTGCTGACTGCGCTCGAAGCGGCCGGGTTGGATTTGTGGGGCACAAAATTGGTAGTCCTCTCGGCGTGTGATACAGGATTGGGCGAAGTTAAGAGTGGCGACGGTGTCTATGGGCTAAGACGGGCGCTCGTCCTCGCCGGCGCTGAAAGCCAGATGATGAGTTTGTGGCCGGTTTCGGATCGCAGCACGAGCGAGTTGATGGTTGATTATTATAAGGGCCTCATTCGAGGCCAGGGCCGCGGCGAGGCACTTCGTGAGGTGCAGCTACTAATGTTGCACGGCAAGTCTCACTCACATCCTTACTACTGGGCCAGCTTTATCCAGTCCGGCGAATGGGCCAATCTGGAAGGCAAACGATAAATGGAATCAGCGTTGACCGCAGATGCATTCACTAAGCTGCTGGAGCGTCTGGGCGACGATCAAGAGCAAGCGGGTCAAAAGTATGAAGATCTGCGCCGGACCTTGATCAGGTTTTTTGAGTGGCGCTCTGCGCCTTTTCCCGAAGAACATACCGACGAAACCTTCAACCGCGTCGCGCGGAATCTTGATCAAGGAATTGAAATAAGAAACATCGGCGGCTACTGCTATGAGGTTGCGCGGCTGGTTTGCCTGGAAGCGTTCAAGGGACGTGACCGCCGTCGCACGCCGCTGGAAGAGATCAAGCTTGAAGCAATTGCTCCTGACACGATTGAAGAGACAGCCGAAAAGGAGCAGCGCTTGACTTGTCTGGATGATTGCCTGCGTGTACTCCCCGTCGAAAGCCGCGAATTGATAACTGAATATTACTGCGACGAAAAACGTGGGCGGATTGATCGCAGGAAAGCTTTGGCAAATAGGTTGCAACTGCGCCGCGACGCGCTGGCGAATCGCGCGCAACGCGTGCGTGACAAACTTGAACAATGCGTAATTCGATGTCTCAGAAAGAAATCATCGATATCAATACACGCTTTTGCCACTAAAAAGTGAAGCTGCGCCCTGTTAGTTTTTACTGGGCCAAAAGTCGAGACGATGTCTGAGCTGGAGCAAATGATAAGTCGCTACTTACTCGGAGAATTATCTGAGTCGGAGCAGTCTGCCTTGGAAGAAAAATACTTCTCTGACCCGAAGGTTTTCGATGAAGTCCTCGAGACCGAGAGCGAGTTGGTGGATGGTTACGTCCGTGGTCAGATGTCTAACGAACTGCGCCAGCGGTTCGAGCAGTCTTATATGGCCCATCCCGCGCGGAGCGAGCGCGTTAAGTTTGCCGCAGCTTTAACGACCAGGCTCGATCAACGACCGGTCACCGATGAGCGATTGCTCCCATCCGCCTCCTGGTGGCAAAGATTACTCTCGTCGGTTGGAGGCCAGAGACCGACATTTAGATTGGCAATGGCGCTGGCAATTTTCCTGCTGATGTTGGGCGGCGTTTGGATATTCGTCGAAAACCAAAGAAGGCAACAAAGCGAGTTAGCTCGTGCGCAAGCGGCGAGAGAAGCACAGGAAAAACGCGAGCGGGAACGACGGGCTCAACCAACGCCAGACGAGGCCAATCGTGTCAATCGCACTCCTCAACAGATTGCTCAACCGACGCCACCTTCAGATTCTGCGCCGCGCTCTGTTTCGCTGGCCCTTACCGTTGGTATGGTGAGAGGCGGCGACATTCCTAAGACCCCAACGCTTGTCATTCCCTCTGGCACGGGTCAAGTCCGGATCCTCCTCAATTTGAAAGAGAACAACTATTCACGCTATCGCGCTTCATTGCAGACGATCGCGGGAGTAGAAATCTTAAGTCAAAACGGAATCAAACCTGCGCGTGCGAAGCACGGCGCGAGCTTTGTCTTCACACTGCCGGCCAGCAAACTTTCTAATGGCGATTACGTTTTGACACTGCGGGGAATTAATCCTGACGGCGAGATTGATGATTTGAGCAAGTCCCTCTTCCGCGTCGAGAAGAAATAAGTCTCATTAACAGACGTTCAGAGTTCATTCTTTAGATTGTGTAGTCACGAAGCCACAATCTGAAGCTAAGCTTGAACTATTGAATTCTAAACGACTGTACCTGTGTCGAACCTCTACGTCCCTCTAAAAAAATCCTGCGATACGTTTTGCCTGTCTTTGCCACTCTCCGTTAGAGAGATTTAACCCATCAGGTATCAGGAGATGATTATGAAGGGATTTGGCAATTTTGTTTGGGCCGTCTGCGGAGTGGTGTTGTTGGCGGTGTCGGCTTCGACCGTACGTGCTCAGTATCCGCCCGGAGTTAAACAAATTCTTTCGGACAAAAAGCCTCAGCCAATGCAAACACTCGACGGTGTGATCCGTGTGAGAAAAGATTTCGGCGTGGCTCCCATGGGGCCAGGCCTCAGCCAACCGGCGGTTTATCCGTGCGCCCCGTTCTTTGTCCAGGTTTACGACGCCAGCACACTGGACCAGAAGAAAAAGCCACTAGCTTTTACTGACAGTCTGATGGAACAGGGACGCGATGACGGAGATTATTACACCTGCAAATACAAGTTGAGTGTGCCGGCAGGTAAGGGCCTGTATGTCACCGCCGCAATGAATCCTTTTCCAATGTACATCACGGATGCCTGGATCGGCGGAACTAATAACAAACCGCCCCGAGGCTATGAGCGCGGATTTGTAGGCAAGTACGTAACGCTCGGAACTGTACATGCAACGTATCTAAGGTTCGATTTGTCTTACGCTCGAGTCGATCCCAACTAAGGGAGAATCGTTCAAGGAACAGTCACAACCCGCAGCTATCGATTTCGGATTTTTGGAACTTACATGAGTGGACCACACGTCCGGCCGCGAATAAAACCCGGGGCGCGCGTGAACATCAACGGAGGACTGTCAAATGTTATATCGATTAAGCAACTTACATTTCATTAACAAGCGGACGTCGCTAGCTTGCGCTCTCTTGTTCGTGGCGACCCTCGCCTTGCTAACTACCTCTACGTCAGCTCATGCGCAATGTAAGCAGTGGTACGTCGGCGGTATGTGGGACATTCAGCAGAGCAATGGCTTCCACTTATATCTGGAACTGCATCAGACCGGAAACACGATCGAGGGAACAGCGTCAGAGGGTCGAGTCACCGGTGGGACAAAAGTTTTGGGAGTCCAGGTTGAAGGGGGTGACCCTGTTACGCGAACTTACGACGTCAAGGGCAACATCGAAGGTGACGACTTTTTCGTGACGATCGGCACGGCCGGGATCTATCGCGGGAAAATAGGATCGTCTGGACGCATCGACGGCACCACTTATGACAAGGACCATCCGAGCAATCAGGCGACGTGGTTCAGCGGCCGGGCAATGGCGTGTGGGCCGCCGACTCCGTCTGGACTTGGAATGGCGGGGCCAGCAACGCCGCGCCCGGCGCCACCCCCACCGCTAAAGGCTACGGGCAAAACTCCAAAGAGCGAGCCGGCGCCCGCTCCTCTAAAGGCCCCAGGAATCATCGCGAGCCAGGTTGTCTTCGAAGTACCTTTCCAGCCTTCAGGTTTCGCCATCCTTACGTGGGACGCAGGGTCCGATCACCCTCACGCGGCCGTTTGGGTAAAGGTAAACAATGGCGCACCGACCCTTGCCTTTAAGGGGATGAAAGGTGGGTCGAGAGTTAATGTCGCACGTGGGCGTTCGTATGCCTACCTCTTGAAAGATGGGAGCAAGACCTTGGCCACGGTTAGTTTTACTGTTCCCTAATGAGCTCGACCGCATGCGTGTGAATCGTTTCCAAAACCACAAGGAGTATGTCGTGACGAGACAACAAAACATGCGGTTGAGTCTGTTGGCCATAGTAGTGCTCTGCATCCTGAGGACTTCCGCCCTGGCTGCGCCGACGATCACGGCAAATCCCAATCCTGTTTTGTTGCCGCCCGGTCAGATTTCCGGCACGACGACTCTCACTTGGGATGGGGGAGCAAACCACCCCTACGCCGAAGTCTGGGTCGCAGTGGACAACAATGACGAGACCTTTGTCGTCGAGCAAGGCAAAGGCAGTCGCCAGGTGACAATCGAGTTGGGCAAGACCTACTTGTACAAACTCGCCGACTTCGGCAAGACGCTGGCGTCTATCACGGTCACTGCGCAGTCAGGCGGCGCGGCCAACGCCGGCCGTGGAGCAACCACATCATCTGATGCCGGCCTGGAAGCCGAGCCATACACTGGGATCTGGAACACAATTGCCGGCGGCACACACGAGTACACCGTGACCCTTAAGCAGGTAGGAAATAGTGTCACCGGTAGCTATTCACCCGGCAACGGTAAGATTTTCGAAGGCGTCGTTGTCGGTAATAGGCTGACCTTTAAGTGGTCTCAGGACGGCGGCTACGAAGGCACGGGAGAGTTCACTCTCGATGAAAACGGCAAAGGCTTCAAGGGCAGCTCGACCGCTCTCAAGCCTCAGCAGTTCACCAACACATGGAGTACATTCGGGCTGCTTTCCGTGGCCGGAGTTTGGGAAACGAAATCTATGAGCGCCGAGGAGGCCAATACTCGTCAGAACCTCGAATCAGTTGGAGGGGCCGTAGCCGGGGTCCTATTGGCCTCCCTTGGGGAGCCTGTCCAATTTACGCTCACGCTCCAACAAGACGGCGATAAAGTGACTGGCACCTACACCAGGACTTGGAGCGGCACAAATTTTGGTGGTAGCGTCACTGTAATTCCGCCGGGCGCTCCGACCAGGCCCCAACCAGAAGCTGACAAAGTGATAGGCAAGCTTGAGGGCACGCTCACGGGAAACATCCTTCGCTTCAAATGGAGTTCCGACGACGGAAAAGGCCGTGGTCGTTTCATATTCGACAAAAGCGAAATGGCCTTTAACGGCACTTACTCTCACAGCGACGATCCCGAAGACCCCCATGAAATGGTCTGGACCGGCACGCGCAAGATTGGCGGAGGCGGTGGTAAGACCCCTGTGAAGCCGTAGACAGGAGCCGAACCTTCTAAATCAATTTTGAGTACGTCGGCACTCGCGAACTTGTAATCGCAAACGCGAGATCACTGACAGGCACTTTTCTTGGCAGTGCCACGAGCGGAATTTTCATTAGAGCAGTTAAGACTCAATGATTTCATTTGTGATGCCGGTAAAGGTGAAGGTTCTTTTTTCAACTTGAGCTTAGTCTTAAGAGGAACGGGCCAGCCTTCATGGCATCGACGTGAAATATGGAGGTACTTGAAACATCATGAAGAAGTCAGCTCGAACCTCGCTTCTGGTTTCCAGCACTTTACTACTTCTTATTTCCGTAACCGTGAGCGCGCAGGGCCAACCTTCGAATGCCCCGGGCTTCGCTGGCGTGTGGAACGTCAATACCGATCAGGGCGAAAAACTCGTCATTACGCTACGACGCGACGGCAGTGATCCTAGTCTTGTGGTTGGGGGCTATCACCTCTTGGGCGATGTGAAGGACAAGCCGCAGGACGGCGCGTTGAAGGGGACCGTGAAAGATAATGTGCTGCGTTTTACATGGTCCAGCGATGAGAGCCGGCGTGCGGGCCGCTTCACGCTTTCGGCCGACGGCGAATCGTTCACAGGCACGTACAGCAGGACCCGGAACCCCGACGACACTTCGGGCGGTACCTGGAACGGCACGCGCGCACATTCGTTCGCTGGAACCTGGCAAGGAAAGTGGGGAGACGCGATCCTTGTCCTGATACTCCAGCAAGACAGCAGTCGGGTGACGGGTCAATTGAGACTCAGCGGCGGCGATCTCGGTTTCATCAGGGACGGCGACATCATCGGTGACACATTGCATTTCCACGTATGGCGTGCGGTCAGCGCTTCGTCGCTACGGCCTAATGAACGAGATGACGTCCTTGGAAGTGGCGAACTGGTGATGGAGCGAGGCGGAAAATCGTTCACCGGCACTATTCTCGGCGCAGCCACGAGCGGAACTCTGGTTCGACGTTAGCTGTGACTAGGGGAAGCGACGAGTAAGGCCCCCGTCGGCTGCAAACCGAGATGAAACCAGAATCTCTCAGAAAGAAGTGAAATGAGCGGACAAGAGCACAGTTTTGCTCGGCGTAAGAGATTAGGAATGACCAAAAGCTCCA
>JADMIO011222171.1_pt1 | contig 39738 bp, 33 predicted proteins | sample 8958161 | NCBI WGS metagenome assembly JADMIO01 (sample SAMN16585339, study PRJNA669376) | soil metagenome | isolation source: Crop rotation soil | place: USA: Cullars Rotation, Alabama | collected 2011 | reverse complement strand
ACGAAAGGCCCAGTCTTTCGACTGAGCCTTTCGTTTTATTTGACCATGTTGGTATGATTTAAATTAATACGACTCACTATAGGGTCAGTGCGGCCGCGACTTCAAGTCACGTGAATTCCAAGCTTCGGATCCCACTGTGCTGGAAAGATTTCAGCCAATCCTGCTCCTGGTTCCTGAAAGTGGTTTCCTTCAGGTTGGCGATCATCTGGTTAATGGTATCCTTCAATGCTTCCACTTCTCCTTTCGCTTCCACGCGTATGGTGCGGGTTAAATCACCTTTTGTAACAGCCGATGCCACTTCGGAGATCGAGCGCACCTGCGTGGTCAGGTTTTGCGCCAGCTGGTTAACATTTTCCGTGAGGTTTTTCCAGATACCGGATGCACCCGGCACACTGGCTTGTCCTCCGAGTTTTCCTTCAACACCTACTTCGCGTGCTACCGTGGTCACCTGATCAGCAAAGACGGCGAGTGTTTCGATCATTTCATTAATGGTTTCTGTGAGCTGTGCCACTTCACCTTTCGCATTGATCGAAAGTTTTTGACGAAGGTTTCCCGTTGCCACTGATGTTACAACTTTCGCGATGCTTCGAACCTGCGAAGTGAGGTTCGATGCCATCATATTCACCGAGTCGGTCAGATCCTTCCATGTTCCTGCTACACCGCGCACTTCCGCTTGTCCTCCGAGTTTTCCTTCTGTTCCTACGTCGCGGGCAACACGTGTTACTTCAAGCACGAAGGAGTTGAGTTGCTCCACCATCGTGTTAATGGTATTTTTCAGATCGAGAATTTCTCCTTTTACGTCGATCGCAACAGTCTTTGATAAGTCTCCTGACGCCACCGCTTTCGTTACCTGCGCGATGTTACGCACCTGTGCCGTGAGGTTACCGGTCATCTGGTTTACGGAGTCAGTTAAGTCTTTCCATGTTCCTGCAACGCCCGGCACAAATGCTTGTCCTCCGAGTTTTCCATCTGTACCTACTTCACGTGCTACCCGTGTTACTTCAGACGCGAATGCGCGCAGCTGATCCACCATCGTGTTGAGTGTTTCTTTCAGCTGCAAAATTTCTCCGCGCACATCCACCGTGATTTTCTTCGACATATCTCCATTCGCAACAGCGATTGCCACATCCGCAATGTTTCTGACTTGTGCTGTAAGATTACCCGCCATTTGATTCACGGAGTCAGTCAGATCTTTCCATGTACCTGCTACACCGGGCACATTCGCTTGTCCGCCGAGTTTTCCTTCTGTTCCCACTTCACGAGCAACGCGTGTTACTTCAGAAGCAAATCCGCGGAGCTGGTCCACCATCGTGTTGATGGTATTTTTCAATTCGAGAATTTCTCCTTTCACATCCACACCGATCTTTCTCGACAAGTCACCATTCGCCACGGCCGTTGTTACTTCCGCAATATTTCTTACTTGTGAAGTCAGGTTCGACGCCATTTTATTTACAGAGTCGGTGAGATCTTTCCACGTTCCTCCTACACCGGGCACATCTGCCTGGCCTCCGAGTTTTCCTTCAGAACCCACTTCGCGCGCTACGCGTGTTACTTCCGAACCGAATGAATTCAGCTGGTCCACCATGGTGTTGATGGTATTTTTCAATTCGAGAATTTCTCCCTTAACATCCACCGTGATTTTTCTTGACAAATCTCCTTTCGCCACAGCGGTTGTTACTTCTGCGATATTTCTTACCTGTGCCGTAAGGTTTCCCGCCATTTGATTCACAGAGTCAGTGAGATCTTTCCATACACCACCGACACCTTCCACTGCGGCTTGTCCTCCGAGTTTTCCTTCTGAACCTACTTCACGAGCCACACGTGTTACTTCTGATGCAAATCCGCGAAGCTGATCCACCATTGTATTGATGGTGTTTTTCAATTCGAGAATTTCTCCTTTTACATCCACCCCAATTTTTCTTGACAAGTCACCATTCGCCACGGCGGTTGTTACTTCCGCAATATTTCTTACCTGTCCTGTGAGGTTAGATGCCATCTGATTCACAGAGTCGGTGAGATCTTTCCACGTTCCTCCCACACCCGTTACTTCCGCTTGTCCGCCGAGTTTTCCTTCTGTTCCCACTTCGAGAGCGACACGTGTTACTTCTGATGCAAAAGAGTTGAGCTGATCCACCATCGTGTTGATGGTTTTTTTCAACTCGAGAATTTCTCCCTTCACATCCACCGTAATTTTTCTTGACAAGTCACCGCGGGCAACAGCCGTTGTTACTTCCGCAATATTTCTTACCTGGCCTGTAAGGTTATTCGCCATTTGATTCACTGAGTCGGTGAGATCTTTCCATACACCACCGACACCGACCACTGTTGCCTGCCCTCCGAGTTTTCCTTCTGAACCCACTTCACGCGCTACGCGTGTTACTTCCGATGCGAAGGAGTTCAGCTGATCCACCATTGTGTTGATGGTATTTTTCAGCTCGAGAATTTCTCCGCGCACATCCACCGTAATTTTTCTTGACAGATCTCCTTTCGCCAAACCCGTTGTTACTTCCGCAATATTTCTAACCTGTGAGGTAAGGTTCGAAGCCATCTGGTTTACAGAGTCAGTGAGATCTTTCCAAACACCACCAACTCCCTGCACAGTAGCTTGCCCTCCCAGTTTTCCTTCTGATCCAACTTCACGTGCTACACGTGTTACTTCAGATCCGAACGAGTTGAGCTGATCCACCATCGTGTTGATCGTGTTCTTCAGTTCGAGGATTTCTCCCTTCACATCCACGGTGATCTTCTTTGACAAGTCACCTTTTGCAACCGCGGTTGTTACTTCCGCAATATTTCTTACCTGTGCCGTCAGGTTACTTCCCATCTGGTTCACGGAGTCCGTAAGATCTTTCCATACACCGGCAACACCTTTTACTTTTGCTTGTCCTCCGAGTTTTCCTTCCGAGCCTACTTCACGTGCCACACGTGTTACTTCTGCGGAGAAAGAGTTAAGCTGATCCACCATCGTGTTGATCGTATTTTTCAGCTCGAGAATTTCTCCCTTCACATCCACGGTGATCTGCCGTGACAGATCTCCTTTTGCCACCGCGGTTGTTACTTCCGCAATATTTCTTACCTGGCCTGTAAGGTTAGAGGCCATTTGATTTACGGAGTCAGTCAAGTCTTTCCATGTACCTGCCACACCTTTTACCTGTGCTTGTCCGCCGAGTTTTCCCTCTGTTCCTACTTCAAGCGCCACGCGTGTTACTTCTGAAGAAAAGGAGTTGAGCTGATCCACCATCGTATTGATAGTATTTTTCAGTTCGAGAATTTCTCCTTTTACATCCACGGTAATTTTTCTTGACAAGTCTCCTTTAGCTACTGCAGTTGTTACTTCCGCGATATTTCTAACCTGCCCGGTAAGGTTTGATGCCATCTGATTCACTGAGTCCGTGAGATCTTTCCATACGCCGGCCACACCTTTTACTTTCGCTTGTCCGCCGAGTTTTCCTTCCGAACCCACTTCGCGCGCAACACGTGTTACTTCCATGGAAAACAGGTTGAGCTGTTTCACCATGTCGTTCACTTCTTTGGCAATACGCGCGAACTCTCCCTGCAAAGCATGGTCGCCGATCTCCTGTGACATCTGCTGTGACAGATTTCCTTTCGCCACCGAGCTGATCACATGTGCAATTTCAATCGTCGGGTGCACTAAGTCAGATATCAGCGTGTTGAGTGATTCAACGCCGGCATTCCAGGCGCCTTTTGCTCCTGAGATCTCGATACGCTGTGTGAGTTTTCCTTCTTTCCCGATCGTGTTTCCTGCCTTGGTGAATTCTTCCATCATCTTTTCATTCAGGGAAATAATTTCATTCAGGGCATCACAGATCTTTCCGTTCACGCCAACTTTATCGATCGGCATGCGCACCGAGAAATTTCCATTCTTCACTTCGGTCAGTACGTTCAGCAATTCTTTGTGATCGATCGGATCGCTGTACTCCTCTGCGTGCTGGTTGCTTTTACCGTTTGAATATTTGTGTTTCCTTTTTTTTATGGCTTTGGATTCCGGCAGGACAAGTTCAGCGGTCTCAGATTCCTGTCCTGAGGTGTTTATTATTTCGTTTTCTGTTGCCATGGAAGAAAGTTTAAATAAGTGTTACAGTTCGAAAAAAGGGAGTAGAAGAATTAATAGTTATACAAAAAGAGATTTTCTTTTTTGGTTAAACAATAGGCAACAGGGGCCATCCTAAAAATTGTAGAAACCTTTCCTCACTTTTGGGTTAAATAGCGGATGGAATAATTTTTGACGATTCGAGTTGTCAACATTTTGTGGAGAAGTCAAAAGTTAATTCACATGAAAATCAGGAGGCCGGCAATAGTTTATTTTTTGATAACTGCATTTTTCAGTAAACAAAAACCGTCTCAGGAATGTTATTTTTGTTGACTAATCATTCGTGAATGCCACACTATCATAAACTCGGAAAGCTTCCTCCAAAGCGGCATACCCAATTTCGTAAGCCGAACGGGGAATTGTTCAGCGAGCAATTATTTTCTACTGAAGGATTCAGCAGCGTTTACTCTATCCTGTATCATCATCATCCGCCGACCACGATCAGTTCGATCGAAAAATCCTATTCAGTAGAACCGAAAGTGGTTTATCAAAAACAAATGCAGCACCGGGGATTGCAGGGATTTAATGTGAAGCCCGAAGATGATTACCTCGCCTCAAGAAAAGCGCTGATGGTGAATAATGATGTTCATATCTCTGTGGCTGCGCCGCGTAAGGGCATGACAAATTATTTTTTTAAGAATGCAGACGCCGATGAAATGATCTTTGTGCATGTAGGGTCAGGTACTTTGAAAACCATGTATGGCAATCTTGATTTTGAATATGGTGATTATGTTTTGATACCGCGTGGAACCATTTATCAAATACAATTTAAGGATGAAAACAACCGGTTGCTGGTTGTTGAATCCTTCAGTCCTATTGTGCCACCAAAAAGATATTTAAATAATGTCGGGCAGCTGCTCGAGCATTCTCCTTATTACGAGCGTGACATTAAGGTTCCGGAAAAGCTGGAAACGCATGATGAAGAAGGAGATTTCCTGGTGAATATCAAGAAGCAGGGAATGATGTATCCCTATCATTATAAGTATCATCCATTTGATGTAATTGGGTGGGACGGATATAATTACCCGTGGATATTTTCCATTCACAACTTTGAGCCGATCACCGGCAGACTTCATCAGCCGCCGCCTGTTCACCAGACATTCGCGGCAAGAAATTTTGTGATCTGTTCTTTTGTGCCGCGCATGTATGATTATCATCCGCTCTCGATTCCTGCGCCCTATAATCACAGCAACGTGGACAGCGATGAAGTTCTCTATTACGTTGATGGTGATTTTATGAGCCGGAAAAGTGTTACAAAGGGAATGTTCTCCCTTCATCCTGCAGGTATCCCGCACGGGCCTCACCCGGGAACCGTCGAAAAAAGTATCGGTGCAAAGGAAACCAAAGAGCTGGCAGTGATGATCGATACCTTTCATCCGCTGATGCTGACCGAAGATGCCCTAGCAATTGAGGATAAGGATTATTATAAGAGCTGGCTTTCCTGATAAATGCGTATTTCCTTTTTAAAAAATTATTGTCTTGCCTTATCAGGAGTCATCCTGTTTTTATTATTCGCTGAAAATTTACCAGCGCAAAATAAAATTGACATTCGGCTGAGTGCGAAGCCTTATCGCGATACTTCTGTTGTCAAGAAGAAAAAGGTCAAAAAGAAAAAGAGCGAGGGCAGTGTTACTGTTACAGACACAGTGATGAGGCCGCAGGAAGCCCGGCCGGTAATTTCTCCTGTAACAATGGAAGAACAAAACCAAAAGGAAGAAATGATTTTGCAGGATACTCTGGAGGAGATCACCCCGGATGAAATGGCCAGGCAGCTGATGGAAAGCGGCGATCTGAATATGAAGGGAAGCAATTTTGCCCAGGCGATCGTCTACTATGATAAAGTCGTCAGCCAGTATTCAACCACTTCTTCTTACCCTGCTGCGCTGTTATCTAGAGCGCGGGCCAAGATGAGTTTGAACGACACCGGCGGCGCTCTGAATGATGTTACACTTTTTCTGCGCGCGAATAACTGTGACACAGGAAGCTGTGCTGAAGGTTATTACCTGCGCGGGAATATTTATTTCAACTATGCTAAATATGAATCCGCGATCGCTGATTTTAATGAAGCGGTAAAGGACACTTCGTTTAAAAATTACAAATACTGTTTCTTCTATCGTGCATTATGCCAGGGCGAATTGAATAAGAATATCGAATGCGTAAAAGATTTTACAAAATTCCTCTCGCTGGATAATTACCGCACACTCAGTAGTGCGGAAGCGTTGTATTACCGGGGCTTCTATAAAGTGAAGCTGGAAGATAACCGTGGCGCTATCAAGGATTATGATAAGGCGATCGAGCTGTATAAGCTTGCCGTAGAAAGCGCCACAGAGAAGCGTGATGTTTACTTGCAGAAATTAATTGATACCTATGTAACACGTGCGCTGGCAAAGGCCGAGATCAAAAAATATGATGAAGCCATAGCGGATTATGAGGAAGTCATTAAGCTGAGCCCGTCGTATGCAACTGCTTTTCGACTGAAGGGATTGGCGGAAATTGGCAAGGGCGATCTTGACAGCGGATGCCTGGACCTGAGTAAAGCAGGAGAGATGGGTTCGATAGAAGCTTACGAGGATATAAAACATCATTGCAAGTAATAGCGATCATGTTTCCTTTATTCAATCTTAACGGAAAAATTGTAACAGCTGACCAGCCGCACTTTTATGCGACCAATCGCTCGCTTAAATATGGCGACGGGTTATTCGAAGGTATGCGGCTGATGAATGGCGAGATCCTCTTTTTTGAAGATCATATTTCAAGACTGCTGGAAGGCATGGAGGCATTGCAATTAAAAACGCCGGATCATTTCACTTCTGCTTATTTCTACAAGCTGATTTATGATCTGCTTATCGCGAATAAGATCGAAGAGAACGTGATCATCCGCATACAGGTTTACCGGGCTGGTGCAGGATTATATGAGCCGGCAAAGGATGAGGTCGAATTTTTTATTGAGCTGTTACAAGTCCCTGCTGACAGCTTTGCATGGTATGAGAAAGGAATTTCCGTTGGAATATTTAAGGAGTGGAAAAAGGATCTGAATCCTGCTATGAATTTTAAAACATCCAATTCGCTGGTGTATGTAATGGCTTCCCGCTGGAAGCGGGAAATGAAACTCGATGATGCGTTGCTGATCAATACATCCGGAAATGTGTGTGATGGAACATCGGCGACTGTATTTTTATGGAAGAATAAAAAACTGGTAACCCCTCCGCTGGCGGAAGGTGCTATTCGCGGAGTGATGCGGAAGCAGGTTATGGAATTTACTTCGACTCAAAGTATTGCTATCGAAGAAAAAATTGTAACAGAGAATGACATTCTCACAGCTGATGAAATCTTTCTTACCAATATTTCCCGGGGCGTAAGATGGGTGGAATGGATAGGGGAGAAAAAATACGGGTATGAATTAACCCGGCAAGTGGCTATAGATTTTTATAAATCGCTGAGTTTATTATGATTTTCTTGCAATCAGTTTGATATTGGCAAGTCGCTTTGAAGTTTTTTGATCGACTAATGCCTCCAAATCAATTTCAAAAGCATGGACCATTTAGTAATGAGGATTACCGATAGGAAAAACAACAAGTAAGCCGCCATGATCAATGTTTCTTTTGTGTTTTCAATATCTCCTTTTAAAATAGTGCCAATTCCGAGAGCAATGAAAATGGCACTAATCACAAAAATGATATTTAGTATTTTCTGCTTCATAGAAAACTAATTTAGATTGTAAAGATATTTCAAAATTTCTTACCTCGATTATTACAATGCAAAAAAATGGAAGGGTTATTCGTCAGTCGAAGATTCTTCCGTGCGCAGACTGTATGTTATTTCTGTAACACCAAAAACAACGTCAGTCAAGTTTAGGGGTTGTCAGAAGAAGCCATAGCCAAAACAAAGTCCAACAAAGTCCAAGTCCATTAATGACTAAGAGTCGGCTTTTGAGCACAAATGTTTATTCGGAGAACTGAACTTCCTTTAACCACAAAACTGTCTGCGGAGAACGAAACCCCCGCCTGTTGCAAATGTGCTGTTAGCTGCTGCCCATCTATTCAGTCCGTCCATTTTTGTTGTCTTTTACTAAGATTGTAGAGATTGGTTTTGCGTAAACAATGGCAATGAGTCCAACTACTATTTTGATAGCTGATGTAATAATGAAATTAGTGTCGTAACCCTTAGTCGGCAAATTACTTTGAATAAGTTGAATATGGTTCTTCAATCTAAATGCAAAGTCTGGCAGCGTCCAAACGATTAAGAGAAGCCCCATAATTACCAATGCCATTTCGTAAATAACTTTTCTGTCGGCAAATAAGGTTGATGTTTCATTGTAGTCTGTCGGATTGCAAACAAGCTTTACTATTGTCTTGGTTTTAAAAGTCAGAAATGTTGCAAAAAAAATGATGAACAGAAAGTTGGCGATACTCAAAATGAAAAATGGTGTCTGGTCAAAGTCACCAAATGCGTCTGGGTTTTGTTTTGCTTGTGTCATTACAGCAAACGATGTTAGAACGTCACGCAATAGTCCTATCGCAGTAAAGAATAAATAAAGTCCTAGGATTTTAATTGCAATTTCGTAGATGTCAGATTTTTTCATGGACTGTTGTGCGTTGTTTAGGGTTGCAGCTAACGGTTTGCAGCTTGCCGAAGGCGGGGCTTTCGGAGCACCAACTGTCAAGCTACCACTAAAGTTTATTCGGAGCCGAAAAGTTTCTTCCACCACGAACGCCCCGCTTTTGGCAAGGTGCTGTTAGGCACAGTGTTTTTCTTCTCCGTTCTTAATACTAAATATTTCTTGTCACGATTTCTCCCTATGTAGCCAATGATTCCAAGTATAGTTCCGTATTCGTCCATTGAATTTTCTCTGTCAGATATTTCTATCCAGTCTTTATATTGGCTTTCTAAGTTGTCTAAGGATATAAAGTCAGTCTTGATTGCACTTAGGTCGATAAGACTTTTGTCGCTCGTACTTTTAATAACATTAAGTGGTTCGGTCTTTCTGAAAATAAAATTTATAAATTTTTCAAGGTTCTCATTCCCGTCAATTAAACAAACCTCAATTCCTAATTGTCCGTTTTCATCCTCAGTCAGATATTTGTCAAACAGTTTTTCGTCATTTAATAGAACGTCACCTTCAATTTGGTCGGTCGCGATAAAAGTTAATTCTAATGCAATTTCAGAAAAGTCGTCTAAGTGTTTTACTCTAACTTTCTCAGGTTGTTCACTGCCTGTAATCTCTTTGCCCTGTATATTGTGTTTGATTGTCCAGTTAAGTCCCAAATATCTGCCGACTTGTTTAACAATTGCGTCTAGGTCTTCACCCTTTTCCATTCTATTTCTAAATTCAATAATTAGAGGAGATGTTCTCCGGTTGAAGTCTAGAAAATATTTAGGGTGTCCATTTTGAAAAATAACCCATTCGTCAATAGATAATTCAAAAAAAGGAATTGCGCGAATTTGTCCTTCCGCGCTTTCAAATAAATATGATTCCGTCTTTAGTTCTATTGTCATCATAACATTGTGCTTAACATTTATTATCCGCAACTAATCTAACCAAAGTTGCGGTAAGCCGCCACCCGTTATGGGAATTAACGAAACATGCTGTTACGGTAATTCGCCTGCCTTCACTAAGGATATGTCAGGAAGGCAATTTTAATTAACCGCCATATATCCTTCATCTACCTGTAACATTTTTCCATCAGCTGCCATCGTTGCAAGTTCATCGCATCGTTCATTCAGCGGGTGTTCATTATGTCCTTTCAGCCAGTGAAATTTTACTTTATGCTTCCGGTATATTTTTAAGAACCGCTTCCACAGATCCGGATTTTTTTTCTTTTTGAAATCTATTTTCTCCCAGCCAAATACCCAGCCCTTCTCCACCGCTTCCACAACATATTTTGAATCGCTCCAGACTTCTACCTCTGCATTGGGAAGCTTTATGGCTTCAAGCCCAATGATAACAGCAAGTAATTCCATTCGATTGTTCGTGGTCAACCGAAAACCCTGTGACAGTTCTTTATGATGATTTCCGGACATCAGAATAACTCCATATCCACCGGGCCCGGGATTCCCGCGCGCTGCGCCATCTGTGTACATTGTGATCTTACTCATGCGGGACGAATATAGGAATACTTCGTTTGTAGGGTTTAGGGTATAAGGTTTAGGGTATATTCAACGAAGTCAAACATGATTTTTTATCTGTAACAGGTCTGATATTTAGCCCTTCCCTGATGATATTTCATCGTGAAATAAATATCCGGCAATCAACTAAGACATTAATAAAGTATTATCATTATTGACCATTGACCATTCACGTCACAAAAATATTTTCCTCTTCAACAGCGATCACTCCATTCTCCATTTCATATTTCTGCATTTCTGTAACAGCGACTTTTCCTGTTTCACCCAGCTCAGTGGTAAATTCATTCACATATAAATGAATATGTTGCCACATTACTTCCTCGCTCATTTCCTGTGAGTACTTTTTGACAAAAGGAATCACCTCTTCTTTATGCTTCCAGGCATATTCAACGCTTCTATTCATCACGCGGTTAATTTTCTGCTGAGTTGCTTCATCCAGCTTCCTGCTGACTGCAATTCCTCCCAGCGGGATCGCGTGGCCTGTTTCTTTTTCCCATCGCTCTCCGAGGTCAGCAATTTTCAGTAAGCCTTTCTTTTCATAAGTGAACCGGTTCTCGTGAATGATCACACCCGCATCCACTTCTTTATTTAATAAAGCAGATTCGATCTCAGAAAAAACCATTTCGACTTTTTCCCTGACAACAGGAAAAAATATCTGTAACAGGAAATTCGCCGTGGTGTATTTGCCGGGAATGGCGACGCGTTTATTTTTTATTTCTTCTTCTCCAATTTTTTCTTTTGAGATCAACAGCGGGCCGCAGCCTCTTCCCAGCGCTGCTCCGGATGTGAGCAGGCGATATTTATTCTGTAAATGAAAGAAGGTGTGAAAGGAGAGCTTTGTAACAGGCAGTTCTTCCGCGAAAGCTTTCCGGTTCAGATCTTCCACGTCGCTGATGTAAGGTTCAAAAGAAAGGCCTTCCATTTCCACTTTACTGTGCAGGAGAGCGTAGAAGATAAATGTATCATTTGGACATGGGCTAAAACCAATTTTCATTAATTGCGGATTTCGATTGACGATGGCAGATTGGAGTGAAAACTTTCAATCATTCCTGCCTGTGCTAAAGCTTCGGCGGGCAGGCAATTTGTAATTATTATTCATTTCAATTCACCAAGAAACAACAGCAGCCATTCATTTAAGTTCTTTACTGCCAGCGGAATGTTCCAGTTGTCGCGGTTTCTTTTTTCGACCCAGTTGCTGATGGCACGAACCTGTAAATAAGGAATTTTGTTGACCGCGCAGGCGTAACAGAAAGCGGCGCCTTCCATGCTTTCAATATCCGGCTCGTAATGCGACACGATCCCGGCAATGCTTCGCTCATTCCCGTGTACTTTATTCACGGTAATTCCCCGAACATGGCGGAGCGGGTTGAGCATTGCAGACTGTAACACTGAATCGTTATAGATCCATCCCTGGCGGAAAGGAAATTCATCCGGGTCTGCCAGCTTCAGGTTGAAGACATCAAGGAAGATCTCATCATCTTCTGCGCCCAGGTCTGCGAACCGGTCGCGTAACACATTCACGACGGATCCGATCACAAAATTTTTACTGAACGAACCGGCGACTCCTGCATTGAAGGCAAAATCATATTTTTCTTTAGCGAGCAATTGGCCCATTGAAAACGCGGTCAATGTCATTCCAACACCGGTGATCAAAAGTGTAACAGTATGCAGGCCCGAAGAAAATTCCTGCACCGGTTTATCAACCAGTCCATGCTTTTGCATAAACAGCTGAACTTCAGCAGCAGTAGCGGATACGATCAGTATTTTCACCCCGCAAACTTAACCAATGAACCCCTTAACTAATAAACTTAAAGGAGCTGAATAAAATTAGTTGTGGCGCTGGAATAGAATGAGGCTTCGACTCCGCTTAGCCTGACAGCTATTATGTCACTCTGAGCCCTGATAAAAAATCGGGATAAACTCCGTCGAAGAGTTATATTATTTTTTAAACCACTTAAATCTGTCCAATTATCTTTGCCCTAAATAATTAAGAATGGTTTACCTGACGAGGAAAGAACACTTCAATGCGGCCCACATGCTCCGGAACACATCCTGGAGCGAAGAAAAAAACCAGGAAGTATTTGGCAAGTGTGCCAATAAAAACTGGCACGGGCACAACTACAATCTTTTTGTTACAATAAAAGGAACTCCTCATCCCGAAACCGGCTTTATAATGAATGTTAAAGATCTGAGTAAGATCATCAGTGAGGTGGTACTGGAAAAGCTGGATCATAAAAACCTGAACCTGGATGTTGATTTCATGAAAGGGGTTTTGCCTTCGACAGAAAACCTGGCGATCGCTATCTGGAATCAGCTCGCTCCGTATATCAAAGAATGTGAGTTACACTGTATTAAACTTTACGAAACAGAGAATATCTATGCCGAATATTTCGGCAAATGATCTTGAAAAATTAGGATATGGCAAAAAAGAAAACGGAACTAAAGCGTTACAGTAAGAAGGAAGAGTTTGACAGTGAAACCACCGGCATGATCGCCGATCTGTACAAAGGAGTGATTCATTCTCTGGGAGAGGATAGTGAGCGGGAAGGATTGAAAAAAACACCAGAGCGTGCGGCGAAGGCCATGCAGTTTTTCACGCAAGGCTATGAGATCGACCCGGAAGAAATTCTGCGCTCGGCGCTATTCAAAGAGAATTACAGTGAGATGGTGATCGTGAAGGATATAGAGGTATATAGTTTATGCGAGCATCACCTGTTACCATTCTTCGGGCGTGCACATATTGCCTATATCCCCAACGGATATATTGCAGGACTCAGTAAGTTCGGAAGGGTGGTGGATGCTTATTCCAGGCGTCTGCAGGTGCAGGAAAGACTGACCCACGAAATTCTCAACTGCATTCAAAATACACTGAAGCCTATCGGAGTGGCGGTGGTTATTGAAGCCAGGCATTTATGCATGATGATGCGTGGTGTACAGAAGCAAAATTCTATTGCGACCACTTCTGCCTTCACCGGTGAATTTGAAAATGACAGAACACGCGCAGAATTTATCCGCCTGATCTCGGCGAACCTGATCAGTTGATATGCCCGACATTGAAACAGTGAGGGACTATTGCCTGAAGAAAAAAGGTGTTACAGAAGAATTTCCCTTTGGTCCCGAAACCCTCGTGTATAAAGTAATGGGGAAAGCCTTTTTACTTACCGGTATCGATGAGAAGCCTTTCAGTTTTAATGTTAAGTGCGACCCGGATCGCGCCATTGACCTGCGTGAAAGGTATGACGAGGTGCACCCCGGTTACCATATGAATAAAAAACACTGGAACACCGTAGAGGCAGAAGGCAGGATTCCGAATAAAGAACTTTTTGAAATGATCGATCATTCCTATGAGTTGGTTGTAAAAGGCCTGTCGAAAAAGGAGCGCGATAAACTTTTAAAAATGAAATAGTTTTTCTTTATACATTTATAAACATCTTATTAAGCCCCTATTGAAAAAGCCAAATTTCTTTAATCAATTTCTCGGGCAGAACCGCGAAGTCGGGGCGGTAGCACCCAGCTCTAAATTCCTCGTAAAAAAAATGCTCGCGCCGGTGGATTTTGAAAAAGCGAAAGTGATCGTGGAATTCGGACCTGGTACGGGCATCATTACCGAAACCCTGCTGAAAAAAATGCGGAGTGATGCGCGCCTCGTTGTGTTCGAGATCAACAAGGAGTTTATGCAGCATCTTTCCCTGATCAAAGATGACCGGATGGTACTGTTGAATGAATCGGCGGAGAAGCTCAGGGAAGAATTGCAAAAGTTGTCGATCGATTCAGTGGATTATATTATCTCCTCTATTCCGCTCGCCGTGATCCCGGCAAAGATCGAAAATCATATTCTGCATGAATCGAATGAGTCGCTGCGAAAGGATGGACAGTTCATCCAGTTTCAATATTCGCTTTCCAGCCAGAGAAAGCTGAAGAAATTATTTGCTGATGTGGAAGTGGATTTTACTCCGCTCAATATCCCGCCGGCATTCGTGTATATCTGCACGAAATAGTAGGCAGGAGGCACCAGGCAGGAGGCAGTTACTGATACTTTTATTATTGTGTGAAACTTTCGTGTAACACTTTTTTTTATATAAGAAATGATGAAAGCGTCACAGTTACTCCTGCGTCAATAACTGCCTACTGCCGCTGCCTCCTGCCTACTGAAATTTGATCTTTAGCTTCCCGGAAGCGAGGAGTTCCTTATCCTCATCATATACATACACTTTGAAATTCCCGGCTTCATAAAATGTCATTTGCTTATAAAACCACACCGAATCATGTTGTGTGGTTTGCTTCATCATTTTGTAAAATCTTTCCTTCCCTGTAAAATCGATCTTGTAAATATCAAAATTGATATTCGATGTGCTAATCTCCTCATCGAGGCGAACTAAAAAATCAAGGTAGCCGCCTTTTTTGGAAATGATAAATGTGTTGCTCTGATTTTTTGGATGACCATTGTCATCCACCTCTTCACAAAAATATAATGACTGGCTGATTGCCGGGTGTGACAACGATAATAATATTACTGTAACAGGAAGAAAAAGGATTTTTTTTAATTTTCTCATGGAGAAATTTAAAAGGAGAATTCACTTATTTTGAAGTGATCCGTAAAGGCTGGTAAGCCCTTTTTTCTGAGTGAAATTCAGAAGCAAGATAAAGTGTAACACATGCGATGATCTTGACTAGCAGTGTAAGTATCATGGCTCTAAAGTTTTAACTTTTATTACTGATCAAATTTATATGGATGATTACCAGTGTGATAATCTATTCTACAAACACCCGGAAAGTGACGATAAAAGGAATAAATAGGCGATAAACGATGCTAAAATAGAAGCTAAATAGCCGAAAACAGCGTTTTTGCTGCTTTTTCTGATGCTCCTTCGCCCCCTAATTTTTCCCTTAAAGCAGCATAATCAGCCTGCATTTCAGTTGTGCGTTGCGGATCAATGAGAAGCCCGCCGAGTTCTTCGCTGATTTTCTTAACCGTACAATCCTGCTGGATCAATTCTTTAACTACAGGCCTGTCCATAATGAGATTAACGAGCGAAATATATTTCACTTTTACCAGCAGCTTGCCTATCCAAAAGGAAACGGGGTTGCCTTTGTAACAGACAACCTGCGGTACATTCAGCAGCGCGGTTTCGAGCGTGGCCGTTCCCGAAGCCACCAAAGCTGCGGAAGAATTTTTCAGCAGGTCATAAGTTTGATTAAAAACGATCCGGATATTTCTTCCACCCAAAAGTGAATCGTAAAATTCTTTTCCGATAGAATTCATTCCGGCGATCACGAACCGGTAGCCCGGAAACTGATCTGTAACACCTGTCAGGATGGAAAGCATCGCTTCGATCTCCTGCTTCCGGCTCCCCGGAAGAAGAGCAACTATTTTTTCGCCCCCGAGGTTATTTTTCTCCCTGAAATTTTCATCAGAATGAAATTGATGTAACGCATCCATCAGCGGGTGACCGACAAACTCCACATCGTAATTCCATTTTTTGTAAAACTCTTTTTCAAATGGAAGGATCACGAGCATTTTGTCAACCGATTGCTTTATTTTTTTCACTCTTCCTTCCTTCCATGCCCACACCTGGGGAGAGATATAGTAAAATACCTTAAAGCCATTTTGCTTCGCGAACTCCGCTATGCGCAGGTTGAATCCCGGGTAATCCACGAGAATAAGTGCATCAGGGCTGTAACTAACTAAATCCTTTTTACAAAAATCGATCAGTGAAAAAATGGTTCGCAGGTTTTTGACCACTTCTAAAAAACCCATGAAGGCAGTATCGCGATAGTGCTTCACCAGGTCGACGCCCTGCGCTTTCATCAGGTCTCCGCCCCAGCCGCGAAACTCAGCAGTTGGGTCGAGCTTCTTTAATTCCTTAATTAAGTTCGACGCATGAAGGTCACCGGATGCTTCACCGGCGATGACATAATATTTCATCGGTCTTTACTTTTCGGAATTATAAAGATAACAGGAGTCATCATGTTTTACTGACCGAAAAATCCTTTATTGAAATAAACCAGGATCGCGATGACATATAAAAGTGTTACACCTATAATTCCTTTCAGCGCTGAATCTTTTTTTGAGCGCATATACATGCCGGCAGGTATAACATTGCCGATCACACTCAGTACGCTGAGGAACTGGAGCCGGAAGCCTTCATTTGGAAGCACGCGGTTTTCGACCAGCATAATATTGATCTCCCAGAGAAGCACGAAAATGATCACCGGGAAAACCACGCCGGTGATGATGCCAACGAACAGTTTATTTTGTCTAAGCATTTGGATTCCAGAAATTATTGATGCGTGGAATAGCATGATGAGCGGTCATATCAAATTGCACGGGCACAATGGAAACATACCCATTACTCAGCGCCCATTCATCTGTGTCATTGCCCTGGTCGCGGTTCACAAATTTTCCCGTGAGCCAGTAATATTTTTTTCCTCTCGGATCCACCCGCTCATTGAATTCTTCCTGCCATTTGGCGATGGCCTGGCGGCAGACTTTGATCCCTTTCACCTTGCTCATCCGGACGTCCGGTATGTTCACGTTCAGCAGGGTAGCCGTTGGGAGCCTGTTCTGTAACACTTTGGAAGCGATCTCTTTCGCGTATTTTTTCGGAACGCTGAAATCCGCTTCATAAGAATAATTTAAATAAGAAAAGCCGATCGCCTGTATGCCTTCGATCGCTGCTTCCATGGCCGCTGACATGGTACCGCTGTAAATTATATTGATGGAAGAATTGGAGCCGTGATTGATCCCGCTCACACAGAGATCCGGCTTACCTTTCAGAATTTTATCTACGGCGAGTTTAACGCAGTCGACCGGTGTGCCGCTGCACTGATAGCTCTCCACATCTTTAAATAAATGCACCCGCTCTATCCGCAATGGATCGTCAAGCGTAATTGCATGTCCCATTCCTGATTGCGGAGAATCGGGGGCAACGACCACCACTTTTCCTAATTCCTTCATCGCTTCGATCAGCGCGCGAATTCCGGGAGAAGAAATGCCATCGTCATTTGTTACTAAAATGACCGGCTTCGATTTTTTGGCATTGCCTGTGTTACTGTTTTCTGACTTAGTCTTTTTCACCGATGAATTAATTTTTGCAAACCTAACAGAAAACATGTGTTATGGAAATGAAAAGAAATATTGAATACCTGTTTTTCGTAAAGTTTTTTCTTAGTTTTACTATTCTAAATCGTTTCTCATTTAAAAAAACCTTTCTCTCTCTATGAAAAATGATTTTCTGCTTGAACACATTGATAATAAGGGACAAGGAGTTTACTTTAAAAAATATCCTGCCCTTGAACCGTTCTCCAAAACAAGTCCGCTGCTTGTTTACAGCATTTACATTCCCGTCATTTTTTCCCTGGTGTATTGGAGTTATGCTCATATTCACCTGGGTATTATTGCTATAGCGCTTTACTTTTTCGGTGGACTTTTATTCTGGACTTTGTTTGAATATATCATGCACCGGTTCCTCTTTCATATTGTATCCGATAGTCCACGGATTCAAAGCTTTATGTATCACATCCACGGCATGCATCATGAATACCCGAGAGATAAGGAGCGGCTGTTCCTGCCCCCGGTGGTGAGCCTGGTAGTGGCCCTTATTCTTTTCTTTGCCTTCCGGCTGGTGTTACAGGAAAACATCTTTGCTTTTTTTCCGGGATTTGTCCTTGGTTACCTCTTTTATGGATCAATGCATTACGCTATTCATGCTTATAATCCGCCCTTCAAATTTATGAAGGCACACTGGCGCAACCATCATCTTCATCATTATAAATCCCCGGACCGCGGCTTTGGCGTATCTTCGCCCCTGTGGGATTATGTGTTTGGAACCATGCATGATACGAAGAAGAAGGTGTAACACCTTTATCTTTTTAAATCCATTCACAAGAACAATGATTGATTGTCACAGTGTGGAAATAAAATGAGAAAATATTTTCCCACTTTTTGAGGTATGAATAAATTTAATTTGTACCTTACAGAAAACAATCTTATGTGGGAGCTTATCAGGAAGATCTGGAAAGAGATACATAAATCAGAGGTGAGGATACTCACTGGCCTTTCAACAGTTTTAATTGCACTAACGGTAGTCGCTTTTTTTGCGAACAAGTATAGCCAGCGTTCTGCTGCATCAACGGCTGAAGTAGAAAAAGCACAGGAGATCAAATTTGATATACAGGAAATTCTTTCTGTATCCACCGATCTGGAAACAGGAGCAAGGGGATACGTGATCACCGGCAATGAAAAATATCTTGAGCCGGCCAATAAGGCGATCGGTATAATTTTTAAAGACCTGGATAATCTTAAAACGCTTCTCGCAGATAATAAAATACAACTGAAGAGAATAAGCGACCTCGAAAACCTGATCGACAAAAAAATATCTCATTCCACGCGCGCGATCGAAGTACGCAGAGATAAAGGATTAAGTGAAGCCATACTTTTTGTTTCCTCCGGGGGTGGAAGAGAATTAATGGATGACATCCGCGAGGTGAGCAGCCGCATGATGGAAGAAGAAGATCTTTTTCTTAAAACCAAAGGAGAACAGAACAGGAAAAACATGAAGGACTTCGATCTGACATTTAACCTGTTACTGATAAAAATTGCGATCTCTATCATCACTGTTTTAGTTGTCCTTCGCTACTACTTTAAGAGAAGAAGGACATCGGAGCATGAGCTGACAGAAAGCAAGCAACAACTACAATCCATCATTGATAATACTTCGTCTGTCATTTTTATCAAGGACCTGGAAGGCCGTTACATCATGATCAACCGGCAGTTTGAAGAATTGTTTCATTCGAGAAAACAGGAGGCAAAAGGTAAAACGGATTATGAGTTATTCTCCAGCGAAGTGGCGAATGCGATTCGCAAGAGTGACCTCGAAGTGATGACCAGCAAAAAGCTGATGCAGTTTGAAGAAGATATTCCAAACTACGGCGAGGTGAGGCACTACATCTCGGTTAAATTTCCGCTGTTCGATAAGAATCACGAGATATATGGTATCTGCGGAAATGCCACGGATATCACTGAGCTGAGAAGATCAAAGCTGGACCTCGAAAAAAATAAAAACCTGTTACAGGGAATTATCGACGGGAATTCACCGGTGATCAGCGTGAAGGATATTCACGGAAAATATTTGATGATCAACCGGCAGTTTGAAAGAATGTTCGGCGTGAAAAGAGAAGAGGTGAAAGGAAAAACAGATGCAGAAATTTTCCCGAAGGAGGTGGCAGATGTGATACACAAGGCAGATGCTGAAGTGATCTCCGGCAAGAAGCAGGTGCAGTTGAAGGAAGAGATGCTGACCTCAGCAGGGGAGAAGCACCAATATTTCTCTATAAAAATTCCGCTGTTTGACAGTCATAATAATGTTTATGCTGTTTGTTCGAATACAACAGATATTACAGAGATCAGCCGGATAGAAAAGCATCGCTCGAAAGAGATATCTGACCTGTTCAACAATGCTCCCTGCGGCTATATGTCGACAGACAAAAACGGGATCGTGGTGGAAATGAATGACACAGAATTGAAGTGGCTGGGTTACACGCGTGAGGAAGTGATCGGAAAAATGCCTACACAGGATCTGCTGAGTGAGGACAGTACTCACATTTTCACTTTTTATTTTCCCAGGTTGCGTTCAGGTGAAACAAAGACGCTGCATGATTTAGAAATAAGATTCAAAAGAAAGGATGGAACGATCTTCCCTGCTCTGGTTAACACTATAGGGGTTTATGATGCGAACGGAAATTTTGAAAGAACCCGCACCAGCGTATTTGATATAACGATCATGAAAAAAGCGGAATCGCTTTTTATCCAGAATTAGAATTCGCAAAAATTATCAGGAGTTGTGGTTGATCAGCACCCAGTACAGCCCGATCTCTGATACGATCTTGTTAAAGCTGTCGAAGTCGAGGGGCTTCACCACGTAGCTGTTCACGCCCAGGGAGTAACACTTTTTTACATCCGGGTCTTCCTGGGATGAAGTAAAAACTGTAACAGGAATATTTTTGGTGCGATCGTCAGCTTTTAACTTTTCGAGCACTTCAATGCCATTCACTTTTGGCATTTTTAAATCAAGCAGGATAAAAACCGGGTTATTCATTTTCCGGGTTTGATAAGCTCCCTCACAAAAAATATAATCCAGCGCTTCTGCTCCGTCTTTGAGATGGACGATCTTATTCACGACATTGCTTTTCTGCAAAGCAGCAGTGGTCATTAATGCATCACTCGGGTTGTCTTCTACCAGTAAAATTTCAACAGCATCTACAGTCATAAGTCAGCTATTTATTCTGTCTTTTCGTTTTACAAAAGTGCTACCTGTAGTAAAAGGAGATCAAATATATTTCTTTTTCAAAAAGACAGAGGTTAAAATTTATTGAGGCAGTGAAAAATAAAAAGCCGCGCCTTCACCGAGCTTTGCTTCTGCCCATGCATTACCGCCATGGCGCGTAACAATTTTCTGAACGATAGCAAGCCCGATACCCGTTCCTTTAAATTCTTCCTGGCTATGCAGCCGCTGAAAGACGCCGAATAATTTGTTGGAATATTTCATATCGAACCCAACACCATTGTCTTTGACGAAATAGACATTCTTCGCATTTTCACTGAAGGAACCAATCTGTACTTCCGGCTTTGCGTTCTTGCCGGAATATTTTACTGCGTTGGAAATAAGATTGATGAAAACCTGCCTGATCAGGCTTCTGTCACAGCTGGCTTCCGGTAGGTGCTGCAATTTAATTTCCGGCGTCACTTCCACCTCTGCCGCTTTTAACACTTCATCGAGCGCTTCCTTTGCCAGCTCGTTCATATCCACTTTTGATTTCTGCACTTCCTGCCTGCCGAGGCGCGAAAAGGCCAGTAAGTCATCGATCAGCTGTCCCATGCGGACCGCCTCATTAATGATCGTGGTCAACAGTGTTTTTCCTCTTTCATCGAGATGCTGAGCATAATCTTCTTTCAGCATTTTGGTGAAGCCGCTGACCGCACGAAGAGGAGCACGCATGTCGTGTGACACTGAATAAGAAAATGATTCCAGCTCTTTGTTGGCAGCTTCTAATTCTTCGGAGCGCTTAACGAGTTGCTCTTCTGTTTTCTTCTTCTCGGTGATATCTTCTGAAATGCCCAGCAGGTAAACGGGGGCTCCCTGCTCATCTGTTACAGTAAGCTTTTTTGTATGAAGCCAGCGCTTGCCGTTTTTGGTATCGATCGGTTCTTCAGCAATATCGAGCACTTCCTGGTTTTTAAATACTTCGCGGTCTTTGGAAGTGAAGAAGTCGGCTTGTTCTTTATCAAAAAAGTCATAGTCGTTTTTCCCGATCAGGTCTTCTCTTGAATAGCCCAGTAATTTTTCTCCTGCTTTATTAAACCGAACGAACCGCAATTCCTTTGCTTCTTTCACAAAGATCATATTCGGGATATTCTCGAGGATCGAATCCAGAAAGTAATTGGTTTGCTTGATCTCCCGCTCTGCTTTTTTGCTTTCGGTGATATCATTGATAAATGCAATGAACACATATCTTCCCTGCTGCATCGCAGAAGAGATGCTTAGTTCGATAGGAAATTCATTTCCATTTTTCCGTAACGCAGACAACTCCAGCGTTTTTCCGAATACCGGCGCTTCACCTGTTTGAAGGAACCGGGTTAATCCATTCATGTGCAGCTGACGATACCGCTCGGGCATGATGATGTCGTGCATCGGTTTGCCGATGATCTCTTCAGCTTTGATGCCGAACATCGACTCCGCTTTCCGGTTCCATATTTCAACATTTCCCGATTCATTTATTTCGACCACGGCGCTGGGCGCATTTTCAATGATGGCCTGTATCCTCCCTTCACTTTCCTTGAGCTCCAGCAATGAATTTTCCAATTGGGAAGTTCTTTCTGTAACACGAAACTCCAGTACGTTATCCCGCTTCTCGATCTGCTCCAGCATATCATTGAACACGGAGGAAAGTGTGCCTATTTCATCATTCCCCACCATATCTGAGCGGCTGGTGTAATTACCGCTCTCCTTGATATTCTGCATTACGCGCACGAGTTTGAGCAACGGCCTGGAAATAAATCGCTGAACAGAAAGAGAAATTAAAAAAGCAAGAGCGATTCCCACCAGCAACAGGATGGAAGCGATCTTGATGCTATCATTGATGATGACATCCAGCTGCGTCAGCTCCACTTTCAGGCAGAGGGTTCCGATCTTTAATTTATTGTCGATGATATCGCTGTATACGAAAAGGTTATTCCCGATAAATTCAAAACTTTTATGTCCTTTCAAATATTTTGGAAATGAATAGGAGAAGGCCCCGCTTCTCGTGTAAGAGGCAAACACTTTCCCGTCAATATCCAGGATGCTTGCGTTGGAGATATCATCCTGTACCACCAGCTGTGACAGCAACTGTGCTGCGGCGGCATTGTCGAGGAATTTAATAGAGGAAATACTGCTGGTGCCTGTCACCTGCGCAATAGCTGTTACACTTTTTATTTTTCGCTGCTTGTAGCCGCGGATATCCGTATAGATAAATGCTGCGAAGCAAAGGCCGAGTACAACAAAGGAAGTGATGACCTGCATCAGCACCAGCTTATTTCGGATAGATATGTCGCGGATAAATGACACCTGTTTAAATTAAATGAATAGGTTATAATGAAACTTCAATCCTTACTTACGATCAGCGCCAGCTTCAGCAGCTCGGAACTCGCTTTAAGCCCTGCGTCGGATAAAGACTGTAAGTTGGCTTCGAATTTTAATTTATTGTTGACAATGACAAAGTTCATTGTAACACCTTCCCGTGCAGCGCCGTCTATTTCGCTCACCGTCAGGATCCCGGGAGGGATATGGGATAAAATAATACCCAGGGAGGATGAATGGCTCCGGGGGATAAAAAGAACATGACAAAAACCGATCTCTTCGGGATTGGTGATCTGCCGAACAACAATTTTTTTTCCATTCATGGTTTGTGTTCGCGCTATCTCGTTAAGCGGGCCCATGATCGGCGAAGGCCCCAGGATGGCGATGGTGAAATTGTTATCCATCGTCGATGGCTGCCATTCAATGTAACGAGTGAAATTATAAACGAACGCCGCCTTTAAATTATACTCCGCCGCTTCTGACTGCGCATGTATATGCCGGTAACCCGATACGAAGATCAATAGGAAAAGTGAAAGTCGCTTCATGTCCCGGTTTTAGAAAAGATCTATGGTTACTTTGAATAATATACTTCTTCCCGGCTGTTCCAGTACAGTGGAATAGAGCAGTCCGTCAGCAGTGCGTATGCCCGGATCCAGGTATTTTTCATTGAAAACATTTTTAACAATAACCACCGCGCTTGCGTGATTATTGAAAAGTTTTTTTGTTGTGAGTGTTACATTGCCTGTAAAGTAGCCTTTCATTTTATAGTTCTTATCGGCCCCATAAGGATTCGAATGAGGCAGCTGACGATCGCCGACCCAATTGGCGATCAGGGAGAGAGTGTATAGCTGGCCGATGGTATGTGTTACACCTGCATTGCCTTTCAGATCCGGGATATTGGGGATATCAAATTCCGTATTTGTTTTGGTGTCCGTTTGAATGCCATGCTGGACGGAAAAATTTAAAAACCCGGAGAGCTTATCCGAGGCAAATAAATCGAGGTGGAATTCGCCGCCTGTTACAACAGCTTCGCCTTGTGTTTGCTGCTGCTGAAAGCCGCTTCCCGTTAATGAGTTTAAAACAAAAATGTCGGAAAGCCGGTTATGAAATCCGTTAAGCTGTACCAGCCATTTTTTTGTGATCGTATAAATCACGTTAGCTTCGAATGTGCTGACTTTCTCGGGATTCACCACCCTGCTGCCGAAAGTAGCAATAGCGGCATTCACTTCTGTTACAGTAAGTGAGCGGAAAGAGGTTCCGTATAAAAGCTTAATGGTGAGTTTTTCTGCCGGGCTTGTTACAATAGCGATACGCGGGCTGAGCGGGGACTCAAAATCTGTGTTCTTGTCGTACCGCGCTCCGAGGGTGAAGCTGGTTTTTCTCAGTAGCGTAGTATTGAGCTGGTACTGTAGAAATGAGCCAAAGTTGTTCCGGATGGAATAAATACGCGGGTTGATAGCCGGGTTTAAATTGGTCAGCACCAGACCATCCACCATATATTTGTTCGTGTCAAGGATATAACTCCTGCTTCCGGATTCCAGGTTGTCCTCAGAATAATCAATGCCTGCAGTAAATGTTTGACTGGAAGTTAGCTTATAGGTGGCATTCAATTTTCCTTTTACCCGGTTCGAATAATTATAGGAAGGAACGCGATAAATGGCGTTCGTATCCAGCCCCGGCCCGAGATTAGTATCGATCGAAAGATAGATATAGGACTTGTCACTGGTTCCTGTTTCCTGGTAGCTGACCTGCGCAAACAATGTTAAGTTTTTATTTGCGGTGAATTCTGTTTGAATGTATGATGCGTTGGAATAAGGTTCATAGATCCCGGGCCGTTCATTCCTGATATTTTCGGTCAGGATACCGATCGCTCCTGAATTATTATATCCCTGCGAAGGAAGCTGTAAAATTTTGGTAGCGCTATTCAATATATTTCCCCAGCTCATCGGGGAATCAAAAGCGCGGAATCCGAGTGTGGTTTTAAATTTCCCTTTAGAATGTGTTACAGATCCGTTAAATGACCAGGCTTTATCTACAAATGCACCATTGTAATGAGGGCCGCGGTTAAGGTATCGTGGTCCTTCAGTACTATAGAGTGAGCCGGACAAAACGATATCAAAATCTTTCCGCTTTGTTCCGAATATCACTTTGTCTTCGGAAGTATTAAAGGAACCGAATCCCTTTTCATAATGGAGGCCATTCACCTCTCCGCCTTTTTTCGTGATGATATTTATAACGCCGCCAAAAGCATCTGCGCCGTATAAAGCGGAAGCAGGTCCCCAGATGATTTCGATGCGCACAACATTGTGCAGGCTGTAAGCCGGTCCGGCGAGCTCCGGTGAGCCGACGAGGTTATTATCGCGAATGCCATCAATTAATATAAGCGTGCGAAGGTTTTCTGCTCCGTATAATCCCCTGAAATAAAAAATAGAAGGCATATAGCCGGAAAGATGAATGATATCCACGCCTTCTATATCCCTCAGCACATCTTCGAGCTGCTCATATCCGCGCTCTTCGATTTGCTGCGCGGTAATAACCCGGATGGTAGAAGGGGCTTCTGTTACAGTTTGATTGAACCCCATCGCTGTTACCACTTTTATATTCATCAGGTCTTCCAGGCTAAGCCCCGTAAGGTCTTTGATGCCGGTGCTGTCGGTTTGAGCGAATGACAGCGACGAGAAAAAAATAAGGAATAGAAAGAGGTAAATTTTTTTCATCCGTTACATTTCTTATATAAATATAGAAAATTTTAAGTCTGTATCAGGCAGGAAATTTTAATAAAAAATATTTCGAAAGGCTTCGGCGTTACCCCAAAATTTATTGTGCCGGCGCTTCTCTTAAAAGCATGCAATAAAATCCCAGTTCGCCCACCGCCCTCATGAAACTGCCGAACTCCACGGGTTTTACAATATAGCTATTGGCACCCATGAGATAACATTTTTCAATATCAAGATATTCGTTTGAAGAAGTCAATACCACTACAGGAATGTCACGTGTGCTTTCATCAGACCTGATCTTCTCCAGCAGTTCTATCCCGCTGACTTTCGGCATGTGCAGGTCAAGCAGGATCATCTGGGGTTTATCTGTTACTTCTCTTCCCAGGTATTTTCCTATTCCAAAAAGATACTCCAGCGCTTCTGCGCCGTCTTTAAGATGAATCAGGCGGTTCGCGATCTTCCCTTTTTTCAAAGCGTGGATCGTTAGTTCCGCATCAGTGGGACTATCTTCTACCAGAAGGATTTGAATCTCTGAATCAGCCATGGCCGGATCATTTAATTGTAATACTTAAAACACATTGGGTCCTGAATAAGCCTCATGCAAAATTGAGACTTAATGTGAAATAATTCAACCCGGATACATATTTATTTCCCGAAGCAGGAAAGAAATAAATTACTTTCTTTATCCCCTCAAAATTCGCCTATATGGATTTGTTCTTTCTGAAATACCTTGTTCCGACTGACAGGAAGTTTTTTCCTCTCTTTGAAAAGGCGGCAGCCAATCTTGAAAAGGGCGGTAAGCTGATCCATCATCTTATGTCAATGAGTGTACCTGAAACCAGGAAACTCATTATTGCGGAGATCGAACAGGTAGAGCATGACGGGGACGATATCACTCATGAAATTTTTAATGAGCTTGGAAAGAATTTCATCACCCCTTTTGATCGCGAAGACATTCACCGCCTGGTGAGTTCCATTGATGATGTGCTGGATTATGTACATGGCTCAGCGAAAAGAATAGAGATATATAAAATTACAGAGTTCCCTACGGAAATGGTTAAGCTGGCTGAGCTGATCAAACAACAAACGGAAGAACTTCGCCGCGCAATATTTGAATTGAGGAACATGCGCAAGATGCGCGACATCACCGATTCACTTGTGCGGGTCAATAGTATTGAAAATCATGCAGACGATCTTTTCGACCATGCAGTGGCAAGACTTTTTGAGCATGAAAAAGATGCCATCGAGATCATCAAGATCAAGGAGATCCTTTCTGCGCTTGAAACAGCCACCGACAAATGTGAGGATGCAGCGAATGTGATCGAGTCTATAATTGTAAAAATGGCGTAACAGATCACCTAATTATGACCCTCCTCATTATCGTCATTACACTCGCGGTTGTTTTTGATTTCATCAATGGATTTCATGATGCGGCGAATTCCATTGCTACCATTGTTTCCACCAAAGTGCTTACTCCGTTTGCGGCGGTGCTGTGGGCAGCTATGTTCAACTTTATCGCATACTGGATCTTTGAATTGAAAGTCGCTGATACAGTTTCCAAAACAGTGAAGCCTGAATCTGTAACACTCACTGTGGTTTGTGCCGGCTTATTGGCAGCCATTATCTGGAACCTGCTCACGTGGTGGTGGGGCATTCCTTCCAGCTCTTCTCACACACTGATCGGCGGCTTCGCCGGTGCGGGGATCGCCGGTGCCGGAAGCTTTGCTGCTATCGAATATGATAAGGTGATGCCGACAGTTTTGTTCATCGTATTTGCGCCAATTATCGGGATGATCCTGAGTTACCTGGTTACCATCATTACGCTTCACCGGGTAAAGAATGCGAACCCCGGGAAGATCGATAAAACTTTCCGGCGGCTTCAGTTGCTTTCTTCTGCAGCTTATAGCCTCGGTCACGGAGGCAACGATGCGCAGAAGGTAATGGGCATCATTGCAGCGGCGCTGATCTCTCATGGCGCGATCTCCGATATCAAGCATTTACCAGAATGGGTGCCGGTAACCTGTTACAGTGCGATCGCACTGGGCACGATGCTCGGCGGGTGGCGGATAGTAAAAACGATGGGGCAAAAGATCACGAAGCTGACGCCCTTCGAAGGATTTTGTGCGGAAACAGCGGGAGCTATCACGCTTTTTGGTACGCAACATTTTAAGATACCGGTTTCAACAACACATACCATTACCGGCTCGATCGTCGGTGTTGGATTAACAAAAAGAATTTCAGCTGTCAGATGGGGTGTTACATTTCGCCTGATATGGGCGTGGGTGCTGACAATCCCTGTTTCGGCGCTGCTGGCTGCGCTGATATTTAAATTGCTAAACGGGGTATTAGGTAATCATTAATCCCGTTCAGTTATGAAAGAGGACGGCACAGCACCAGTAAAAAAAGAAAACTCCATCAGCGGTGAGGAAAAGTTCAGGAAGCTTTTTGAGCAGGCTTCCGACTTTATCATGATCACTGACTTTGAAGGGAATTTTATAGATGCCAATGAAAGCTTATGTCAAACCTTCGGGTATACGAAGGAAGAGCTGTTACAGCTGAACATCCGGAACCTGATAGATGCGGATCAGCTGAAAATGTCACCTATCCGGTTCGACCGGCTATCTAACGGAGACCAGATATTCAGCGAACGGCTGATGGTTTTTAAGAACGGGAAGAAAATTCAGGTAGAGGCAAACGTAAAAAAGGTCGACGACAACCAGGTCATCGCCATTGCACGGGATATCACAGAAAGAAAAAAAGCTGAAGAGATCATTCAGAAATCTGAAGCCAACCTCCGCTCGATATTTGATAATACGGATACCAGCTATGTACTGGTGGACAATGAATTGAAGATTGTAACACTTAATGCCATTGCACGGGAGCGTTCTCAGCAGCTCTATAGCGAACCGCTGCGGGAAGGAGACTATTTGGTCGGTCGCATGCCGGAGAGTCGCAGAGAGGTTGTCCTGGAGCATTTGCAAAAAGTCCTGAAAGGTGAATCAAGGAAATATGAGGTCGTTTACCCGATGAAGGACGGAACGAAAAAATTTTTCCAGGCAGTAGAAAACCCGATCAGGGGAGCAGACGGTAAGATATTGGGCATCTGCATTGCGAGTACAGATATTACTGAACGAAAAGTAGCGGAGGAATTTATTCAGCATTCGGAGGCGAATCTTCGCTCCATTTTTGACAGCACCGATACGAGCTATGTGCTTGTCGATAAGGATCTGAAGATCATCACCATGAATTCCATTGCCCACGAGCGCACTAAAATAATCTATGGCAATTATTTCGAGCCCGGGAGAAATGTACTCGATTATGTCCCGCAAGAAAGAATAGAGCAGTCGAAAGTACATCTCGGCGGTGTATTGAAAGGAAATATAATAGAGTATGAATCAGAACTAAAGCTAACAGACGGATCATTCAGGTGCTTTCATATAAAGGAGTACCCGATCCGGAATAAAGAAGGAGAAGTGATCGGTATTTGTATCAGCGGAAACGACATCACCAGCCAGAAGATAACGGAGACAGATCTGAAAGAAGCGGAAATAAAATTCAGAAACCTGGTAGAGAATTCCCAGGTAGGTGTCTATATCATGCAGGATGGAAAGTTCGCCTATGTAAACCCGGTGTTCGCAGAGATATACGGCTATACCCAGCAGGAACTGATCAACACTTTCCCGGCTGAATCCTGGGTATATGAAGCAGACAGGAAGATAGTGGTGGAGAAAAATTTTGTCCGCCTTCACGGAGAAAAGGAGAGTGATCATTACGAAGTGAGAGGAGTAAGAAAAGATGGCAAAGTGATTTGGATGGAAGTGTTTGGCAGCCGCACGCTCTATAAGGGAACGCCGGCTATCATTGGTACACTGATGGATATTACAGAGCGAAAGAGTGCTGAAAAGATATTGATCCGCAGTGAAGAAAAATACCGGTTGCTTTTTGAGAGTAATCCTCTCCCCATGTGGATGATCACGGTACCGGAGCTTGCCATTATTGATGTGAATGATTCAGCAGTCAGGCACTATGGATATTCCAGGGAAGAATTTCTTTCGATGAACCAGCGGGACCTGCGCCCCGAAGAGGATCGTCAGAAATTTATTGATGCCGCAACCAGGAATATGAAGGGCATCAATAACCACGGCGTCTGGAAGCACTGCAAAAAGAATGGCGAGATCATCGAGGTTGAAATTGTAACACACGATCTCGTATACGAAGGCAAAAGCACCCGGCTTGTCCACGGCAATGATGTAACAGAAAAACTCAGGGCAGAAGTAGAGCTTCAGCAAATGAACGAGCAGCTTCGCCAGTTCTCCGCTCACCTGCAGGAAGTGCGTGAAGAAGAACGAAAAAATATTGCCCGCGAGATTCATGACGAGCTTGGTCAATTACTCACCGGCATCAAGATGGATGCAGCCTGGATAAGTAAAAAGCTGGAGCCGGAACAAAAAAATCTCCTGAGGCGCACGGAACAAATGCTTCAGCTCACGAATAACACTATTGAATCGGTACGCCGGATCGCGTCGGAGCTTCGTCCGGGAATTCTCGACGACCTGGGACTGGAAGAAGCGATCCTGTGGCAGGCGAATGAATTTCAGAATAAGTCGGGAATCATTTGTTTGACAGAAGGGAGTTTGGGTGACAGGAGATTTTCACCGGTGGTCTCTATCGTCGCTTTCCGGATCTTACAGGAATCGCTGACAAATATTCTTCGCCATTCCCGTGCAAAAACTGTAACAGTAAAAATGAATGTCCCGAATGAAAAACTTTGTATTGAAATAAAAGATGACGGCAAAGGCATCGAGCAGAAGAAAAAAGGAAAGTCGCTGGGTATAATGGGTATGAAAGAGCGTGCCGCTATGGTCCACGGAACGCTGGACATTCTTTCGGCAGCAGGAGAGGGGACAACCGTTAAAGTATGTATTCCACTCAAACCAAATCATAAATAGACAATGAAACCCGGGCTCAAAAAAATATTGGTAGCTGATGATCATGCAGTGGTCCGCAAAGGACTTAAGCAGATCATCATTGAAGAAATGCTGAATGTGCAGGTGGATGAAGCGGTAGATGGATTGCAGGCGCAGCAAATGGCGTTGAAAAACTGTTACGACGTTATCGTTCTCGATATCTCATTGCCCGGAAAAAACGGACTCGATGTGCTGAAGCAGCTGATAGATGCGAAGATCTGCGGAAAGGTATTGATCCTTAGCGTTTATCCTGAAGACCAGTACGGCATCCGTGTAATCAAAGCGGGCGCTTCCGGATTTTTAAATAAAGATTCTGCGCCAAACGAATTAGTGGATGCGATCAATACACTTTTGCTCGGAAGAAAATATGTTACAGGAAAAATTGCGGAGCAAATGGCAGAACAATTGGTTCACGGAAACAAGCAACCACATGAAACCCTCAGCGACCGCGAGTTCCAGGTGATGCAATTTTTGGCGAAAGGAAGGACGGTGAATGAAATTGCCGAACAACTGAATCTTAGCACAGCAACCATCAATACTTACCGCGCCCGCGTGCTCGACAAACTGAATATCCGTAATCATGCGGAGCTGACCCGCTACGTAATGGAAGCGGGGATTATGAGTGATTAATATTCCTGTCATATTTTTTATGACAAAAGTTTCCATTCCTGTTTTACGAATGGTGTTTAGAATTCTCTTCAAATTTGGAGAGAGATTCAACATTGACATCAGAGAAATATAAAGTTATCAGCGTGCTCATTGTCGAGGATTCAAGAATAATCCGCGACAGGATCAAACAGCTTTTTTCCGAAGTTGATAATGTGGCAATTGTAGGTGAGGCAGAAACCGCCGACTCAGCTATTAAGCTCGGCACCAGGCTGAAGCCGGATGTGCTGATCCTGGATATAAAACTCTCCGGAAGCGAAACAGGATTTACAGTTTTAAGAAAGATGAAAAAAATTCATCCGAACATTATTACCATCATGTTAAGTAATCATTCTTCCACGCACTACAAGCGAAAGCTGGCGGAACTGGGAGTGGATTTCTTTTTTGACAAGTCGAAAGAGTTTGAAAAAATGGTTAAAGTTTTTTCCTGGATATAAAAAATGAAGAAAGAAATTAAAGTACTGTTAGCAGAAGACAACCCGGTGGATGTGTTACTTGTAACGCATACACTGGAAGGAGATTTTCAATCAGCAAAGATCACCAGCGTTGAAAGCAGGAATGATTTTATCCGGGCGCTGGAGCATGAAGTATATGATGTCATTCTTTGCGACCATTCGTTAAGGGATTTTAATTCGCTGGATGCACTCATGATCCTGAATCAATCGAAAAAGGAAATTCCATTTATTGTTATCACCGGGACTAATAATCCTGAGCTGGCCTTTAAGGCCATCAATACCGGTGCCTATGATTATGTTTTAAAATCAGATATCCTTCATCTCACAACAGCGGCAAAAAATGCCATCAATTTTTACGAATTGAAAAATGAGCTGAAGCGTATGAAGGAGAAATCCAATAACTGATACCGGGCTTTGATGTTTTGGTAGTTTGATGATGAATTTTAATCATCTCTGCACTCTTAAATTAAGAGCGCACTTAGTTGCCAATCATTATCAAATTATCAAATCATCTCATCATCAAATTATTTGGCTCACCTTATTTAAGCCAAACGTTTATCTTTCGCCTCCTAAAAAAATTCTTATGAAGCATTTTTTTATTGCAGGCCTTGTTACAGTTTCTGTTTTTATTTCTTCCTGGCAGTCTGAGGGAGTGGGGGATAAGCAACCGGCAGATTCTGTTGCCTTCCGGGTAATGACCGAACACTTTGCAGACATTGCGGTGTTACGCTACCAGGTGCCCGGGTTTGATCAACTGACCCTTCAGCAAAAAAAACTGTGTTACTACCTAAGCCAGGCAGCACTTTCCGGCCGTGATATTATTTACGACCAGGACTATAAAGAAAATTTACGTATCCGTAAAACACTCGAAGCTATCATCAACGACTACAAAGGAGATACGGCTTCAGCTGACTGGAAAAAATTTATGGTGTATACAAAAAGGTTCTGGTTCAGCAATGGCATCCATCACCATTACAGCAACAACAAATTTTTTCCGGAGTTCTCCAAAGATTTTTTTATTTCTCTCGTGAAGCAGGCGGATGCCAAAAAGCTTCCGATGGAAAGAAAGCAGACCGTTGAGCAATTCGGAAATATGCTGGCCACGATCATTTTTTCTCCTGAAGTAGCCCCTAAGAAAGTTAACCTCGATCCGAAGGCCGATATGATACAGACATCGGCGATCAATTTTTATGAAGGTGTTACACAAGGAGAAGTTACCAAATACTATGATGCAAAAACTGATAAGAAAAATTCGACGCCGCCTTCGTATGGGTTAAATTCCAAATTGGTAAAAGAAAATGGTCAGCTGATTGAAAAACAATGGAAAACAGGAGGCATGTATTCTTCTTCCATTAAAAAAATTGTTTACTGGCTGCAGAAAGCCTCCGGGGTTGCAGAAAACGCACAGCAGAAAAAAGTCATCGATCTTTTGATAGCTTATTACAAGTCGGGTGACCTGAAAAAATTTGATGAATATTCAATTGAGTGGGTAAAAGATACGGCCTCCGTCGTGGATTTTGTCAATGGATTTATTGAAGTTTACAATGACCCGCTGGGTTACAGGGGCTCCTATGAATCTGTTGTTTCGATAAAGGATTTTGAAGCCAGTAAAAGAATAAAGGCCATTGGAGAGCAGGCACAATGGTTTGAAGATAATTCTCCGATCATGACTGAGCATAAGAAAAAAGACGTGAAAGGAATTTCGGCGAAGGTTATCAATGTTGTAACAGAAGCCGGCGATGCTGCCCCTTCAACTCCTATTGGCATTAATCTTCCCAATGCTGAATGGATTAGAGAACATTATGGCTCCAAGTCAGTTAACCTTGGTAATATTGTAGAGGCGTACAATCAAGCGGGTAAATCTGGTGGAATGCTGGAGGAATTTTATTCCGGCGATGATGTGATCAGGCGGCTGAAGCAATATTCGCCGTTGGCAGGAAAGCTTCATACCGATATGCATGAAGTGATCGGTCACGCTTCCGGTAAAGTAAATGAGGGAGTGGGAACATCCAAAGAAACTCTGCTGAACTATGCGAGTACGCTGGAAGAAGCCCGCGCAGACCTCGTGGCGCTCTATTATATCCTGGATAAAAAATTGGTTGACATGGGAGTGATGCCTTCACTGGAAGTGGGCAAAGCAGAATACGACAGCTATATAAACAATGGTTTAATGGTTCAGCTGACCCGCCTGCCGATCGAAGAGAACCAGTTGGAAGAAGCGCACATGCGTAACAGGCAACTCATCGCTGCATGGGTATTTGAAAACGGAACCAACGATAACGTTATTTCTAAGATCCAAAAGGACGGAAAAACTTTTTTCGTGATTAACAATTACGAAAAGCTTCGTGAGCTTTTTGGCCAGTTACTTCGCGAAGTGCAGAGAGTAAAATCAGAAGGCGACTACAAAGCCGGCCAGGCGTTGGTGGAAAATTACGGGGTGAAAGTTGACCCGGCTTTACACAAGGAAGTTTTAGACCGCTATTCCAAACTGCATGTAGCTCCCTATAAGGGATTCATCCAGCCTAAACTGGTTCCGGTGATGAACGGAAAAGAGATCACAGATGTGAAGATCGAGTACCCGGAAAGTTTTATGGAACAGATGTTACAGTACGGAAAAGAATATTCTTTTCTTCCTGTAAAAAATTAAGATCGTAGTGAAGGCGTCAGGTTAAAACCTGGGGCACTGCGTTGTCTTATTTCCAAGATTTCTCATGATGCCGGTATAGAGGATGGAGAATTCCGGCCCGCCGAAACCATTACTAGCTCTTGAGAGTGTAGAAAGGTTGAGGTCATAGCTCATAGCGAATGATAATCGGTCGATATCAAAGCGGCTTACAAAGATGAAGGCATCTTTCCAACGGTACCACGAGCCCAGGTAGAGGGAATATTTCGGTACAGGAGTTTTGTCAAGACGAACTTTTACGAAGGTGCCCAGATTTAATTCGCGGTGTGAACTCTGGCGTGCGAACAATATGCGCGGGTTCAGTTGAAATGTTTGATTGAGGCGCAGTCCGGCTCCTGCATTCAGCAGTATCTTCCGGTTTAGGACGGCATCAAAATCATTTCCCGCAAAAGAATTCCCCGGCTGATTAATATGGAACATGGCCGCGCCTACATTAAAGTTGGTGCTTTCATCATGAATGAAATTATACTCGACTCCTGCAGAGAAATCAAAGTAATGTGTCGAGGGGACTATCTTCTGGTTACCGGTTCGTCCGAAATATTCATCATCGAAATGAAGGTTCGCGTAATCGAAATGAACGTTTGAATAGTTGACAGAGGATCCCACACCTAAGTACTGGTTCCCGAAGTTGCTGATCTTTTTGTTGTAGGAGAAAGCCAGCCCGAATTGGGTAGTGGTGTAATTAGCGTCACCTGCTTTATCGCTAGTAGCTAAAAAGCCCATTCCGAAAATGTCGCCTTTTCTCTTTTTGTTCGTGAGACTGAGATCGGCCGAGCCGGAGAACGTGCTGTAAGGAGCTGTAACACTTTGCCATTGGTTCTTATAAATTCCCGCAAAGCGGAAATTACCGTTAAAGAATCCTGCCTGCGCCGGGTTGATGTGCAGGGGAGTAGTGTAGAACTGGGAAAAGTGCACGTCCTGCGCCTGTGTAACACCTGATATTAACATCAGGGCTGTAACAGTAATATGGTAGATATATTTTTTCATAGTGTTTTCTCTCTTTACCTGATCAATGTGATATTTCCTTGTTTGATAACGGTTTCCCCGTTAGTACAGATCGCCTGGACATAATAGACGTATACACCGGCTACGACGGGTTTGCCGTCCAGCGTACCGTCCCAGCCTTCAGCCTGGTTCATCGTTTCAAAAATTAATTCTCCCCAGCGGTCGTAGATGCGGATGTAATCGATCGCTTTTAAGCCCTGGCTTCTGACAAAGAATTTATCATTGCTGCCGTCATTATCCGGGGTGAATGCGTTCGGTATGTACATCACGTCGCCGGGGCATCCGACAAAAACGATCACTGAATCGACTGCTTCACAACCCATGTCATTGCGGTAGCTAACGGTGTAGGTTGTCGTCGCATCCGGGGAAGCGAACGGACTCGTACAATCAGTACAGCTTAATCCGTCTGCGGGGGACCAGATGAAACCGGTGCCGGAATTATTTACACTAAGTTGGGTCTGATCGCCTGCTACAATGATGGCATCTTTACCGGCATAAACATCAGGCAGCGGATGAACTTCTACAAAGACATAGCCTGTATCAGCAAAACACAATCCATCAGAAGCAATGACCTGGTAATTCGTTGTGTAATTCGGCGAAGCATAAGGCTGCGGAACGGACGGGTTATCCAGGCCTTTCACCGGGAGCCAGTTATAGATCTGGGCGCCTGAAGCAAAAAGCTGGGCCGTACTTCCTTCGCAAAGATCCACTTTAGGACCTACCTGTAACACAAACGGGTGAATCACATTCACAATGACGGTATCCCTGTTCACGCATCCAAAGTCATCATTACCCTCTACTACGTATTGAACGGTTTGCATCGGGTCAGCTAAAGGATTAGCCGCTGTTGGTGAAGACAGATCAGTAGTCGGGCTCCATAAATAGTTAACGCCTCCAATTACCTGTAACAGCGCGCTGCTTCCTTCACAAAGGTGAACATCATGGCCGGCATTGATCGCAGGCAGCGCATGCACGATCACGCGGACCGTGTCTTTCGCCGTACATTGATTATTATCTGTTACTGTAACAATGTAGTTAGTGGTTGCCAGCGGTGAAGCAATAGGCGAATCCGACAGAGAATTATTGAGTGAACCGGCCGGAGACCATTGGTAAGAGATACCGCCCGAAGCCTGCAGCTGCGTGGTTTCGCCGTAGCAGATCTCAGCGTCATTGCCGGCATTGGCCGGAGGCGGAGCGAGCACATTCACGGTGATCGTATCCTTGTTGATACAGCCATAGGTGCTCGCACCTGTAACTATGTAAGTAGTTGTAACAGTCGGAGAAGCTTTCGGAGAAGCGATTGTTGAATTATTAAGGCCGGTAGAAGGTGTCCACGTATATCTGGATCCGCCTGTGCCGTTCAGCTGGGCTGACGTGCCGTAACAGATGGTCTTATCCGGTCCGGCGCTGATAGCAGGATTATTATGTACACTGACAATTATCACATCGCTGGCTGAGCAGCCGTTCGCACCTGTTACAGCAACGGTATAGGTCGTTGTCAGGGTCGGAGAGGCCACCGGGTTCTTGATGGTCGCATTGCTCAGTGCTACTTGTGGACTCCAGCTATAACCCGTTCCGCCATTGGCGTCGAGCTGGGTGGTGAAGTTGATACAGATGTCTTTATCAAATCCTGCACTCGCCACCGGGAGCGACTTAACGGTTACAGTAACCGTATCCTTGTTTTTACAGCCATTCGTATCTGTAACAGTCATGATATAGCTGGTTGTAATCGTCGGAGAAGCGAGCGGGTTGGATATATTATTGAAGTTAAGAGAGGAAGCCGGTGTCCAGACAAAGGATTCACCGCCTGTTCCGTTCAGCTGCGCATTTTCTTTCAAACAAATAGCTGCATCGGGACCGGCATTTGGTGCCGGAAGAGCAAGAACTGCAACCACAACGGTATCGTAATTAATACAGCCATTGGCGTCAGTACCGCGAAGAGCATAAGTCGTGCTGGCATTCGGACTTGCATTCGGGGAAGCCAGGGTGGCATTATTAAGCCCGGAGGATGGTGTCCATACATAGGACACTCCGCCGGAAGCATTGAGGATAGTGGAAAGCCCTTTGCAGACTTTTTTATCTGTTCCTGCATTGATGACAGGAAGCGCCAGTACTGTTACAGTAATCCTGTCTGTGCCGGTACAGCCGATGTTATCAGTAACCGTCAGGGTGTAAGTCGTGGTCGAGAGGGGTGAAGATGTAACACTTGCTGTGTTGGAGACATTGAGGCTGGAAGCCGGGCTCCAGGCATAAGCTACTCCGCCCGTGCCCGTCAGGTTAACGGATGAATGGATACAGATCGATTTATCAGGCCCGGCATTCGCTACAGGAAAGTTCCGGACGCTGATCGCTTGTATGATAGAATCTGTACAACCGTAGATCGTTGTGATGGACATCTTAACCAAGTAATTTCCCGGTAAAGCAAATGTGTGAGATGCAGAAGTGCCCGTAGCCGTATTTTGTAAGCCGCTGGCGGGGTCATTGAAATTCCATTTATAGGAGACAATAGTTTCCGGTGAGACAGATGATTCAGTAAACTGAACACTGCTGCCGGGACAAATATCGTTTGCGCTTGAAGTGAATCCCGCTTTCGGATTCGGATGCACCACCAGTGAATCTGTTTTGGACGAAGTACAACCCAACCTGTCGGTAATCGAAAAGTTAACGATGTAGGTTCCGGGAGAAGAATAGGTATGCGTTGGATTCTGTAACACCGACGTATTGTTAACCCCGCTGCCAGGATCGCCGAATGACCAGTTCCATTGTGTTATCTTAACAACAGAATGACTGGTATCTGTGAATGAGATCTGTCCGCTGTTACAAACCGAATTGGGCGCCGGGCGGAATCCGGCAGAAGGTATGGAAACTTTTATGCTGTCGAGCGGAAGCCCGTACACGCAGCCGAGACCGTCATTGAGGATCAACTTGGGAAGATAAATACCGTTTTCAACGTACGTGTATGAAATGGAATCTTTGCCGACCTGCTGTATACTGCCATCACCAAAGTTCCAGATATAATAAATGGTATTGGCAGATTGCGCCTGGAAGTGGATGTTCAGCGGCGAGCATCCTTCCTGGGGTGTTACAGTTACAATGGCTGTAGGGCCCGTGATCTGGATATACTTCGTGAACGTAAGCGTATTGGAGCAGCCATCCGGTGTCGTCATTTTTAATTTGACGTCAAACTTTCCGGCCTTGGTATAAATGTGAAACGGATGTTTAGCAGTAGAAGTTGAACCATCCCCGAAATCCCATAACCATTTTGTGGCCGTATCCGAACCCAATGATAAGTTAGTGAAATGCACCTGGAGAGGAGGACAGCTGGTGGCCGTGCTGTCTGCGATGAAGTCCGCATGCGGCGCAATGATGCGGATGTATTTGTTTTTTATAACGGTGTCCTTACAGCCCCACCAGTTTTTTGCTATTAATTTAACGGTATACAACCCGGTATCTGTATAGGTGTGACAGGGGTTCGGAACGGTAGATAATGGAGTGTTATCACCAAAATCCCAGACATAGGTGAAGTCCTGGATAACGCCAGCAGTTTGATTTACAAAGCACGTAGGATTACCCAGGCACAATGAAGTATCGCTGGCAGTAAATTGGACAACAGGCTTTGAAGCTGTTACACCATTTGTATTGGAAGCCACAGAAGAAACACAACCGTGGTTATCTGTTACAGCCAGCACGATCTGGAAGTTTCCGTCGGTCGTGAACGCGTGCGATGGATTCTGCAAAGTGGAATAATTGCTGCTGCCGCTTCCCGGGTCGCCGAAATCCCAGTTCCACGCAACAGGAATGGATGTGGATGAGGTAGAAAGATCTTTAAAGTTGAACGTTATCGGTGCACATCCCTGTCCGCCGCCGGAAAGTTTAGCTGTTAAACCATATACAGTAAAATACTTTGGGCGATAAATCGTATCACTGCAATTATTAACGTCAGTGGCGATGAGCATTACATTATATACACCTGAAGTAAGAATGGTCGGGCAAGGGCTTGGCGCTCTTCCCCAGAAAAGCTGCGCGCCGGTTTGGGTAGTGATATACCATTGGTAAGCTGCCGCATCGGTTGACAGATTTTCAAGACACGCTTTGAAGGGAGCACATCCTTCCTTGTTCTGCATATTGAAGTCTGCGTTCACATGCCTGATGGCAATAGCCTGCTTCACTGAATTGGAACAGCCTGTTTGCAGGTTTGTAACAGTCAATGTCGCTTCGTAATCTCCCGGAGCATTAAAATGGATGTTTACCGTTGGGCTGGTAGACGAAGACGGACTTCCGCCCGGGATACTCCAGGAATAAGTGTCAGCCCCGATGGAGCCTTCACCGTGAAGTGTTACATCATCTTTACCGAAGCAGCTCCTTTCTACATAGAAGCTTGCTACCGGCGG
>JADMIO011660976.1_pt1 | contig 39740 bp, 34 predicted proteins | sample 8958161 | NCBI WGS metagenome assembly JADMIO01 (sample SAMN16585339, study PRJNA669376) | soil metagenome | isolation source: Crop rotation soil | place: USA: Cullars Rotation, Alabama | collected 2011 | reverse complement strand
GCCGCGACTTCAAGTCACGTGAATTCCAAGCTTCGGATCCCACTGTGCTGGAAAGATTGTCCCACCATTTGTTTGAAGCTGCAGGATAATTGTAATTGTAAGTGGCGCTATTCATTTTACATCCTGTTGCCAAAATGTTTTGAAGATCGCTTATAATATAAAATGCATCGGCATAAGTGGAGTTACCGCAGGAAGTAAAACCTGTAAGTGTATTTGCAAGTGTACCCGTAGTTGAAGCATTCACTTGGCAACCATCGCCAATAACAATATTACCTGTGTAGTTTTGTGTTGGATCTGTAAATACAATAACCAAACTTGCACCATCCATATCATTTCCCGGAGTTGTGATACTTGTAGGAACACCAGAGATATTGTAAGCACCGTTTCCTGTAATGAGCGCTGTAACATCTGCGCGATAATTAAATGTACCCGTATACCCCCAACATTTATCAAGGTGATTACCAATAGCGGTCATTGGAAAAACAGAAGAACTTGCTGCAGGATTTACCATGGTTGTACTAAATGCTAAACCATTTCCTGATCCGCCAATATATAAATATGCTTTTAAGATCGTTTTACAAGCAGGAATACCTGTGATGTTGATAGCTACAGGTTGATTAGCCGCGGGAGGATTGTAACGCTTTCCGGTCTTTACTTCACCAAGAACATAACCTAAACCACATGCAGAATTTTGGTAGATAGTAGCAATTGTACCATTACCATTGTTGATCTGGTTGTTACCTCCACCTTTTGGATTTGGTGTTAAGGTTGGATTAAGAATGTTGAGTGGTGTACAAGTTGCAGCACATGTTCCAAGTAAATTTGGATTCATCGCAGTTTGGTTTGAGTTCCAATTTGGTGTGGATACTTGCGCGTAAACACTTCCAAATGCAAAACACAATACCGATCCCAAGTAAAATAAAGTTCTCCTCATGAAATAAAAGTTCTAGTTAGGTGTTGTTACAGTAAATAACTGATAGTCAACACTTTTAAGTTAAGAAATACTTATTAAAAAGGCAATTCATTCCCTAGCTCAGAAGGCTATTTCACCCAACTCTAAATCATTTTTGCTAAATAGTTTATTAACACCCTCAGTTTCAGACACTAAACTTCAGAATTCAATGCGCAAAAAAAACGCTGACCGAAGCCAGCGTTTTAATGATTTTTTCTGATCTATTTTATTTCAATAAGGTTACGTGACCACTCTTAGTATGCTTTTGTCCATCCAAAGAAGTGTACTGAACCAAGTAAGGATAAACATCATTCTTAGATATTTTTCCTTTGTAACTTCCATCCCAACCAACTAATTGATCTTTTGACACAAATAATTTTTCACCCCAACGATCAAAGATGGTCATTTCAAATTTGGTTAATCCTGTTCCGTAAACTAAGAACACATCATTCATTCCGTCTTCATTTGGTGTAAAGATATTTGGAATGTAAATATTATAATTCGTTGTTACTTCAACGCAAACTTCATCAGTTGCGATACAATTGTAATCATTGATAGCTCTAATTGTATAACATGAACTTTGCTTGGGCATGATCTGCGAATTAGGACATGGATGACAGAAAATTCCTTCACCCGCAATCCAAGTTACAGTGCCTGATCCAACTCCATTCAAATACATTGGTTCATCAAGGTTCACAATAAAATCCTCACCGGCATTAACTGTTGGTGTTGGATTTACTTTTACGGAAACAGTTTGTTGAACTGTACAGTTGTTGAAATAGGAAATATTCACTGTATAGATCGTAGTAGTTGTTGGATTAGCAACAACATTCTTAAATGTTCCATCATTCAATGACGAAGCCGGTGACCAACTATATGTACTTGCACCATCTGCCATTAATTTTATTCCTTGTCCCATACAAATTGTTGCGTTTGGACTAACTGATGGTGTAATTTTTGGCAATACATCTATCAAGATCTCTTTTGTAGATTGACAACTGATGCCATAACCCGTATTGATCCCGCCAACCGTATAGTTTGTCGGAGTAGTAGGATTTGCAATTGCCATAGCACTGGTTGTTGAAGATAAACCTGCGCTTGGTTGAATTGTATAATTCATTGCACCCGAAGAGAAGATGTTCGTTGATTGTCCTTCACAAATTTTTCCATTTGGTGTAGATACATTCAAGTTAGGGAATGGAACAATGTAAACTGTTACCTGTCCGTATGCCATACATAATCCGTTTTGACCCGCGATATTATAAACTGTAGTAACATTTGGGTAGGCATTTACTTGACCTCCATTTGTTGTATTTAATCCCACCGCAGGCGACCACGTATAAGATGTTGCACCATTAGCAGTAATTAAAGTACTTGTGTATTGACATAAAGTAAATGTAGGTTTTGAAGTCACGATGCTTGGTAATGTAATAACAGAAACTTGATAAGCAGCAGTTGTTGTACAAGTAGCGGCTTCTCCAATAACCAAATAATTTGTTGTAACACTAGGTGATGCAACTACAACCGGCCCGTTAGGAATACTTAAGTTGGTTGTTGGCGACCACGTATAATTTGTAGCGCCCGATGCTGTTAACGTAATATTTTGACCAAAACAAATAGTGTTTGTGAATGGCGCAATGGTAACAGTAGGATTTGCAACAACCGTTACTGTAGAGTTTTCTGTAGCACTATTACAACCTAAACTTGTTCCTGTTACAGTGTACACTTGTGTAGTTGGTGTATTTGCAACTACCAGTGAACCTGAAGCAGGAGGATTTAATAATCCTGTTGGTGCCCATGTATAAGAACTTGCATTGTTAGCAACGATATTAACAGTGTTGCCCGCACAAACACTTGGGCTGGTAACTGTAATAGTTGGATTAGGAATAATAACTATAGAATAAGTTGCCGTATTTGTACACGGACCACTTGCTCCGGTTAACAACACCGATCCTATTAATGCGGGAGGCGCAGGAATAAACGAAATGAATGGTTGCGTAGTTGATGTATATGTATTTGCCAAGCCGACTATGTTAGACCAAGTATAACTAGACGCACCTCCGGCAGTGAGTGACACGGAGCTCATTGAATTATTTGTATTGAACATACACATGGTTGGTGATGTGGATGCAATGTTAACCGTTGGTGTTTGGAATATGGTGACGGCAGCCGTTCCCGCACATGCGGCATTGGTGCTCGTTATGGCACAGGTATATGTTCCAGGACCGGTTATAGTAATTGTTGGTGTATTATTTGGTCCTGAAATAAATGGACCCGACCATTGATACGCATTGGTTGCAGAAACCGGTGCACAAGAAATTTGTGTTGGGCTTCCAATACAAATTGGTGCAGTTATAGTTGGAATAATTGCCGCTTGAGGTTTAACAAAGACAGTATCAGGGCCATTACCCGGCATTGCTGAACATATTTCGAAACCGGCGTTACATGCTCCGTAATCTTGATGACAAGTATAAGATGTTCCAGGTGCTGCAGGTGTAACAACAACACTGTTACCTTGTGCAAATGGAACAGGATTACCTACAACATACCAATTCAATGTTGGAGTTACAACAGCTCCGGTTGGAACCCATCTCCAAGCGTCATTGTTAGCGGTCCAATTGGTACCGTTCCTTCCAGGTACAACAACTGCATTGTTTCCAGGTAAATTATGAATTCCTTCAGTTCCTAAACCACCAACCCAGTTATTACAAACAGGCTTAGTTGTCATGTGATTCTCAATTAAGTTTGTGGTCTCGTAAATAATGATCTGAATAGTTCCTTTTAAGTTTGTACAAGAGAACATTGGAACTTGATTCCAACTCACAACTAATCTGCGACATGGTGCTGTACCTAAAGTTCTATAATTGATAGTACCACCTAAACTTGGATTCCAATCTGTCCAAGGACCCATGATACAGTTTTTTGGAGTAGCTGCTGCAGCAGTAGGAATAGCATTTGGCGCGAATGTTACAGGTTGACCTGCGCTAAAAGAGATCCAACCGTTAGAACCGATATAGAATTGTGTATATGAATTTCCGTAAAAACAAAATGTAAATCCAATTGGGAATGGACCCATTTGAGAGTCATCAGACATTACAACGTTAGTTGCACCAACTGTAGGTTGTGGCGCAAAAGGAATATTTGTTACCGAATATGATGTAGTTAAACGCGCTTGAACCGTTGATGGATTACATGCGCTGAAATTAGCTACCAAAGCCGCTGTAGTTTGACCGCATGGTAAATACTGGTCAGGGCCTAAATTAGGACAGTTGTTCTGTGAAAAAACATTACCAACCCCAATTGTTAGTACTGTTCCTAATAAAAATCTTAATAGTGTGTTCTTCATAGTACAAATATAGGGAGGAATTGAACGCAGCCCCTAACAATAAATCCTAAAAACGGGCTCAACTTATTGAAGATAAGCTGTGGTTGAGTAAACCAAGAAACTGTTAAAATGAGTTTAAATTCTGAGTTGGTGAAACCCCTTTTTGGCTGATTAAACTTGTCTGTTCACATCCCATTGCTCCAGGTAATCGGCAACTTTACGAAGGAAAGTGCCTCCTAAAGCCCCATCAACTACCCTGTGATCGTAAGAAAGTGAGAGGAACATGAAGTGTCTGATGCCAATAAGATCTCCTTGAGGTGTTTCAATAACTGCAGGTTTTTTCTTAATGGTTCCTACAGCTAAAATGGCCACTTGTGGTTGTAAAATGATAGGTGTTCCCATCACATTTCCAAAGTTCCCAACGTTAGTTACAGTAAATGTTCCGCCTTGAATTTCGTCAGGTAAAAGTTTGTTGGCGCGAGCACGTGTAGCAAGATCATTCACGCTTTTTGTTAAGCCTAAAAGATTCTTTTCATCGGCGCTTCTGATCACCGGAACAATTAAATTTCCTGTTGGTAAAGCAGCGGCCATTCCAATATTTATTTGTTTATGCTTAATGATCTTGGTTTGAGTTTGGTCAACCGATACGTTGATCATTGGGAAATCCTTAATTGCTTTAGCTACTGCTTCAATGAAAAGAGGCGTAAAGGTCATTTTCTCACCTTCTTTTTTCTCGAATTCTTTTTTCACCTTATCTCTCCATTGAACCAATCCCGTTACATCTGCTTCCACATACGAAGTAACGTGTGGAGACACATGCTTACTCATTACCATATTCTCGGCAATGATCTTACGCATGCGATCCATTTCAATGATCTCGTCACCTGCCATTAAAGAAACTGCAGGACGATTGATATTAATTGAACCTCCACCTGAACTTGTTGTGGAAGTTGAGGTAGATGTGCTTGTTGATTTTTGTTTATTAGGATTTGCAACGTAAGCTAAAATATCCGCTTTTGTTACTCTTCCTTCTTGTCCTGTTCCTTTGATATTTTCTAATTCCGATAAACTAATTCCTTCGGCTTTAGCAATGCTTTTTACCAAAGGAGAATAGAATTTATTTGATTGGGAATAATCATTGGCACTACTTCCGGCTGAACTTGCTGTGCTGGTTACCGCTTGAGTTGTTGTGGTAGTTGTAGTTTCTTTTTTTACTTCAGGCGTTGTTGTTTTTGGAGTTTCAGAAACTGCGGCATTTGCATCGCTGCTAATTTGCGCAATTACGGCACCAACTTGTACAACATCTCCTTCTTTGAATAAACGCTTCACTAAAGTTCCTTCAAATGGCGATGGGATCTCACTGTCAACTTTATCTGTTGCAATTTCAAGTACCGTTTCATCGATCTTGATCTTATCGCCTTCATTCTTTGACCATTTAATGATAGTAGCTTCGGCCACACTCTCACCCATTTTAGGCATTATTAAATCGAAATTCGCCATTGCGTTTGTTATAAAGAGCTACAAAAATAAGGGTATTGGCGTCATTGCCAAAAAAAACTTAAGTGTTAATGGGCCTGTTGGTCGGGATTTAAATCCCAACCAGCGAAAACCAGCTAAAATCACTCAAAATCGCTGTAGATGAGGTATTTCTTACGTATCAATTTAAAGGCCTCAAGGTCTTTTTCCCAACTGGCGCGAATGTCTTTTTCACTGGTCTTTGCCTTTAATTGCTCCTGTAGTTGCGCATTGCCCGCATGGTAATTGAAATTCTTGTCAAAAAAATCTTCCTGACCTAAATACATTTTATTTAAAAGCGTAAGATCCAATTTTTTGTTGTGATGAGTTACATCTGTTTTTCGCAGGTCAATACCTTTACATTTTTTGTCGAGATACTTTGGTGAAGCATTTAAGTTTGACGCTTTAGGAACAAATGTAAATGAACTATCATTGAATGTTGGATAACCAATAACTTGAAAAGGCATTTGTGTGCCGCGACCCAAACTCACAATTGTCCCTTCAAACAATCCTAAACTTGGATACAAGATCACAGCTGTATGATTTGGGATATTTGGCGAAGGAGAAACAGGTAGTTTATACGTTGCATTTCTATCATAATTGAAACAAGGCACTACAGTTAAACTACATTTTACGGCAACTTCTTTTTTCTTCACTTTTGTTTTTATCCAACCTTCGCCATTTGCCATTTGCGCGTATTCACCACAGGTCATTCCATAAACGATCGGTACAGGATGTAAGCCTAAAAAGCTCTTGAATTCCGGTTTTAATACCGGACCATCAATATAAAATCCATTGGGATTTGGGCGATCAAGTACGATCATTTCTTTATTATTCTCCGCGCATGCTTCCATTACGTAACACATGGTAGAAATGTAAGTGTAAAAACGAACACCAAGATCTTGTATGTCGTAGATCACTACATCAATTCCCGCAAGATCTTTTGCATTTGGTTTTTTATTGCTTCCGTAAAGTGAGATCACGGGCAATCCGGTTTTCTTGTCAACACTGCTATTCACTTTATCGCCGGCGTCTGTATCTCCTCTAAATCCATGTTCAGGACCGAAGATCTTTTTGATATTTACTTTAAGTTTTAAAAGTGTGTCAACAATACTTACACCATTGAGTACACCGGTTTGATTTGTAACAACAGCCACATTCTTATTCTTCAGTTTTGGAATGTATTTGTAAAATTGAGATGCTCCGGGAGCAAGACTGCTGTATTCTTTATAAATTAAGTCCTGACCGTAACTGATAAATACCGCAAAATAAAGTACCAGTATGCTTATCAATTTAGTATTTTTGTTTTTCAGGTACATTTTTTTGAACGTTGAAAGATACATAGCCGACCAAATTACGGGAAGTAATAAGGAAAAGACCAGTATTTCCAAACCCATTGTAAAGATAGGGATTTTAGGGATAATTCTTGGACTTTCGGTAATGTTATTGACAATTAGTATAGTGATAGGGTTTAAAAAAGAGATCACAAAAAAAGTAACAGGATTAGCGGCCGATGTAAGTATCACCAATATAAGTTACGGAACAAATGGTGAGCAAATTCCGGTAAAGATCTCAAAAGATAGTTTAGAACTGATCAAGAAGATCCCAAACATCAAACACATTCAAGGTACAGCGCATAAAAATGGGATCGTAAAAACAAAGACCGAGAACGAAGGGGTTTTAATTAAGGGAATTGATAGCAATTATGATCTTGGTTTCATTGAAAAGAATTTAACGAGCGGGCGTTTACTTGATCTTAGATCCCAGGATCCAAGTAACGATATTATGGTGAGTCAAAGTTTAGCCGCACGTTTGAATTTAAAAGTGGATGATAAGTTCCTTGTGTATTTTGTGGTTCAGCATGAAGTGTTTGATTCAATTGAAAGAACTAATTACGTGAAATTTGAACAACGTTCTCGTAGTTTCAAGATCTGTGGTGTTTACAATACGTCTTTTTCTGATTTTGATAATGATCTAACGTTTGTTGATGTGCGCCATATTCAAAAATTGAATTATTGGGAGCCAGGAATGTTTGGTGCGTTTGAAATTAAAGTGAAGGATTTTGCGGAGCTTGATAATACTGTTTTTGATATTAATGATAACATTGCGGTGAATTGTCAGGCAATAAGCGTAAAAGATAACTTTTCTAATATTTTTATTTGGCTAGATAAATTAGATATCAATGGTGTGATCATTATTGTATTGATGATCGTTGTGGCAGTGATAAATATGATCACCGCGCTTCTTATTTTGATTTTAGAACGTACAAATATGGTGGGAATGCTCAAATCTCTTGGTATGAGCAATGTAAATGTGCGAAAGATCTTTTTTTACATCAGTGTAAAATTATTGGTGAGAGGTTTGATATGGGGAAATGTGTTTGGAATTGGTTTGTGTTTACTCCAATATTATTTTGGTTGGGCAAAATTAGATAGCTCAACGTATTATGTGGATAAAGTAATAGTTGATCTGAATTGGTTGTGGTATCTTATTTTAAATGTTGGAACCGCAGGAGTTTGTTTGTTGATCCTTATTCTCCCAACAATTATCATAACAAAAATTACTCCAATAAAAACATTGAGGTTTGATTAGTGATCTAGCCACAGAGGCGCTAAGACTCAAAGGTTCACTGAGAACTCCGTGAAGCTTAGCGCCTTTGTGTCTCCGTGGCAAAAAAAAGATCAAAAGAATTGCCCAACTTTCCTCAAAGGCTTCAACCAAAGCGTAAAAAATTTTGGTTTGATATTATTCACTTCCCATGCTTTTCTATCTTCCAAATTGGCTTTTACCCTGTTATTTACACTCGCTGTGCTTTGCCCGCCAACACGCATTTTAATGATGAATTCGTTCAGGTATGTAAGGGAAATTTGGTGTTTATGGATAAAACGTAACATCAATTCGTAATCGGCAGAGGTTTTAAAATCCAAATTGAACACGCCGTGTTTTTTGTAGAGCTCTTTTTTCAAGAACAAAGTAGGGTGGGGTGGCATCCAACCGTACATAAAACTATTTGGTGAATAATCACCCGATAGCCATTTGCGAGTGATCTTGTTAGGGTCATTCTTATCTATGAAATATAAATTGGCATAAAGTCCGTCAGTTTTATTTTTATTCAGACCATTCACCACTTTTTCTATCACCAAATTATCAGTGTAAAAATCATCTGAATGTAAAAATCCTATCACATCGCCACTTGCCAAAGCAATTCCTTTATTTAAAGCGTGATAAATGCCTTCATCTTTCTCAGAAATAAAATGACTGAGTTTATCTTTGTATTTATTAATGATGGGAATTGTTTTATCAGTTGAACCTCCATCCACAATAATGTATTCGATATTCTTGTAAGATTGTTCAAGAACCGAGAGAATGGTTTGTTCTAAATATGCTTCGCTATTGTATGTTGCCGTTATGATGGAAACTTTCATAACGAAGTAATAAATTCGGCAAGTGAATTAAATTGAAGATCTATTTTTGGATCAGAAACCTCTTTTTCGCTAATAAAAACAGTGTGCATTCCGGCAGTTCTTCCAAATTCCATATCGCTCATACTATCTCCAACCATCACACTTTTTTTAAAGTCAATATGAGGATGATCTTTTTTTGCCTGCAATGCCATGCCAATATTTGGTTTGCGCATTTCATGATTTTCGGAAGCTAAATGCGGAGAGTAATATACTTTATCTACAATTCCTTTGTGATATTTTAATTCATACAACATGTTGCCATGGATCAATTCCAGATCTTCCTTTGTATAAATTCCTTTTCCTATCCCTTGTTGATTTGTAACCACCACAATTGTTCCGAATACTTCATTCAATCGTTTAAAATTAGGCAGAACATCTTTCTCAAATTCAAATTCCATCCAATGTTTCACGTAATCGTCCTCCAGGCGTTTATTGATCACGCCATCACGGTCAAGAAATAAGGTCCACTCCTTAGTTATATGCCAATCCTTTAAGGTCATGTTGCGCTTTGCTGTAATCTTCCGGAATTCCTATATCAATAAAATATCCATCAAATTCAAATCCATAAATGGGAAGTGTTTCTAATTCTTTTTCAAAAAGATCTTTTTCTATGGAGAATTTGGTGTTTGAAGGTGTGTGTTTCAAATATAAGGTTGGTTCCAAAATGTAAATTCCGGCGTTGATCAAACCCTCCTCAGCCGTATCACTTTTTTCCTGGAAAGAAACGATCTCATTTTCTCTATTGATATCAATGCTCCCATAACGAGAAGCATTTTTTACTTTTCTTAAGGCCAAAGAAAAAGAAGCGTTCTTAAAATCATGGAACTGGTGTAATTTATCCAGATCAATATCAAAAAAAGAATCTCCATTCAAAGCAAACACCGCTTTATCATCGCACTCTTCTATCGCTTTTCTAATTCCTCCCCCTGTTCCTAGTGGTTCTTTCTCCACAACATAAGTTATCTTCATCCCATTGAATTCATTCTTGTAAAAAGCCATTATTTTTTCGTGTAAATATCCAACCGAAAGAACAACATGCGTGATCCCATAATGTTTCAAATAATTCAATTGGTAACTTAAGAAAGGAATTCCGTTTATAGGTGCCATGGGTTTAGGCACATCGCTCACCATCGTTTTTAAACGCGTTCCAAATCCTCCGGCTAATATGATGGCGGTTTTAATTTGCATTTATTTTTTTGGGAATAAATTCATTTCAACCATTTCACAAATAGTGTGACCTAACAACATGTGACACTCCTGGATTCTTGGTGTATCAGTACTAGGAATATTTACCAAATAATCGCTTAATGCTTTCATTTTTCCTCCGCTTTCTCCCGTAAATCCAACAGTAATTACGCCCATTGCTCTTGCTTCCTCAAATGCTTTTACAACGTTTGCGCTGTTGCCGCTTGTGCTTAATCCAATTAAAACATCTCCTTTATTGCACATAGCTTTTACTAAGCGACTATAAATTACATCGTAGCTGTAATCATTTGCAACCGCCGTAGTGTAACTTGTATTCACATGCAATGCTTCAGAAAATAAAGGAGGACGATCGTAATAAAAACGTCCGCTCAATTCCGCGGCTAAGTGTTGTGCATCAGCGGCACTTCCTCCATTTCCGCACCAAAGCACCTTGCCTTTGTTTTTGTAAGCTGTTGTAATTTTGTTCACGGCTTCATTCACCGCATTCAAAATAGCTTGGTTATTCATCACCGCCGTTTTAAGCTCAATGGATGTTTTTAATTTGAATTGAATAAATGGGATCATAAAAAATTAATTATGTTTTGGTGTTGAATCATATTTATCAATGATGGCGCGAACTAATCTGTGGCGGATCACATCCGTATTATCCAATTCAATGATCTCAATTCCCTCTACATTTTTCAAAATGCGAACTGCTTGAAATAAACCGCTTGGCTGTTTTGTTGGAAGATCAACTTGGCTTGGATCGCCTGTAATAATGAATTTTGCATTGGCTCCCATACGGGTCAAGAACATTTTCATTTGGCTTTCTGTTGTGTTCTGCGCTTCATCTAAGATCACAAAGGCGTTATCCAAAGTTCGTCCACGCATGAACGCTAAAGGCGCAATTTGTATGGTGCGGTTCTCCAAATATTGATTCAATTTGTCTTGCGGGATCATATCCGTTAACGCATCATACAATGGCTGCATGTAAGGATCCAATTTTTCTTTAAGATCTCCGGGTAAAAAGCCCAAATTTTCTCCGGCCTCAACAGCAGGGCGGGTCAATATTAAACGTTTTACTTCTTTATTTTTTAAAGCGCGTACGGCCAAAGCAACCGCGGTGTAGGTTTTTCCTGTTCCGGCAGGACCAACGGCAAAGATCATGTCATTCTTCAAAATTGACTTCATCATGCGGCGTTGATTCTCGGTCTTTGCCTTTACAACTAAACCATTATTCCCAAAAAGAATGATGTCGTTATTCAGTGCGTCCTCTTTTTGCTCAATGATGTTATCTCCTGTTTGTCCAAGTAAACGTTCAATAGCATTATCAGTAAGCACACCGCTTTTATGATAGTAATCTACCATCAGATCCAATTTTTTCTCAAAGCGCGTAATTTCGTTATCGTCACCCAAAACCTTTAGCGAATAACCGCGGGCTATGAGTTTAAGCTTAGGAAAATATTTTTTGATGATGTTTAATTTTACGTCGTTCACGCCGTAGATCTCAACAGGGTCAATGCTATCCAGTGTAATTAATTTCTCTCCCAATGTGGTGTTATATTTTATTGTTTATAAAGCTGTTAATCAAATTCAATTTTAAAAAAAACTTACCCAAGAATAATATTTATTTTTGAACATTGGGCATTGTAACATTAACAACAGATCTGGGCTATCGCGATCCTTATCTTGGCATCGTGAAGGCGAATCTGTATGCCAAAATTAAGGATATTACTTTAGTTGACCTAGCCTGCGACGTACGTAATAACGCTATTTCCGACGCTGCCTTCATTTTAAAACACTCTTTAACGTATTTTCCCAAGAATACCATCCATTTGGTGGCGGTAAAACTCATTGTGAACAATAGCCAGCTCAATCAAAATAACAAGGGAATTGACAATACACGCTATTTGCTTACAAAATACAAAGATCAATACATTGTTTGTTTGGATAATGGCTTGATCTCGTTGATCGACGAAACGTTCAATGAGCCCGTTTACCAGATCTATTTTGATAACAAGGACCAGCATCAATTTTTCTTAAAAGATGTTTTTATTGATGTAGCTGCGCATTTAATGGAAAAGAAACCCATTAAAGATGTAGCGGTTGCAACCGATGACTATTACAAAGCTTTCCAATTCAATAGCTACAAAAATGAAAGTCAGTTGCGGGGTAAAAATATTTACACGGATGATTTTGGTAATGTGATCACCAACATTACGCGTGAGGAATTTGCTAAAGCAAGAGGGAAGCGTAATTTCTCGATCATTTTACCTGGTGCAGTTATCGAAAAAATAAGTGATACTTACGACGATGTAAAATTTGGAGAAGTGTTAGCATTGTTTAATTCGTTTGGATTGCTGGAAATTGCGATCAATGGAAAAAGCGCTTACCAAATGTTACATCCGCGACAAATAGGAAAGGAATTTGATTTTAATCTTTTAATAGAATTTGAATGATCAAGCGTATTGTAAAAATGAGTTTTGATCCTGAAAAGGTGAATGATTTTTTATCGGTTTATAAGACTAATTGGAATTTGATAAGAAGCTTTGAGGGCTGTGATCATGTTGAATTGCTAAGGGTAGAGGACACACCCAATGTTTTTTTTACTTATAGTTTGTGGAAGTCGGAAACGCACTTGAATAAATACAGAGATTCTGAATTATTTAATTCCGTTTGGAGCAGAGTTAAACCTTTATTCAATGATAAGCCTCAAGCTTGGACGGTGAATGAGATAAAGTTTTAAGAAATGGAGTGTAAAGTTTGCGGTTCAACTTCAATTACAGAAAGATTCAAGATCTTTGAAACAAAAGCAATTTGCATTTGTAATAACTGCACTATAGAATTTCTTAACCCTCAACTTAATGACGAAGAACTCACCAAATTATATTCTGAAACCTATTATACGCCTTGGGGATTAGCAGGAAGCGCCGAAAATGAAGCGCTTAAGCGAATGAAGATCGCTACATTTAATTTGCGATTGGATCTTGTAAAGACCTTTGTTCAAAAAGGAAAATTATTAGACGTTGGTTGTGCAACAGGCTATTTACTAGAAGCTGCCAAAGAAAAAGGATTTGATGTATACGGCGTAGAATTCTCGGAATACTCTTCACAAATTGCCAAACAAAAATTTGGGAATGAAAAGATCCATAATGGTATCTTAGAAAATTCACCTTTTGCTAATGGTTTTTTTGATGTGATCACTATGTTCGATCTTATTGAACATGTAAGAATTCCGCAAGTTGTTTTGGAAAAAGCCAAATCACTTTTAAGTGAAAATGGTGTGATCATGATCTCTACACCCGATATTGGTTCAACTTCACATTCGTTGATGGGAAAAAAGTGGACACATTACAAACTCGAGCATTTCTTTTATTTCAATAAAGTATCCATGCAATTAGCCGCGGATCGTTCAGGATTAAAATTGGTTCATTACGAACGTTCAAAAAAAGCGCTTACCTTGAATTACATGTATCTTCAATTCAAAACCTACAAGCATTGGTTATTCACGCCAATTTCAGGGATGTTGTATGCATTGGCATCAAAAAAATTGCGTGAACGAAATTTTTATTTTCCAATAGGGGAGATGACGGTGGTGTTGAAGAAGAAATGATAATTAATGCTCCAATATCTCCAACTCAACCCTTCTGTTCTTAGCCAAAGTTGCTTCATCCATTCCTAAAAGAATTGGTTTAGTATTTCCATAACCAACTGCGTTGATACGAGTTTTGGCAATTCCTTTCTCTACAAAATATGCTTTAACTGCATTTGCTCTGTTCTGCGAAAGATTTTGGTTCCACTCCGGTTTAGAATTGTTCTTACTGGTGTGGCCTGATACTTCTATCTTTAAATTGCGATTGACCTTTAATACTTCCACGATCTTATCAAGCTCTTCATGCGATTCCGGTAAAATATCCGCTGTGTTTGCTTTGAAGAATAAATTATTCAGTACTAATTTTTCTCCTTTTTTAATTGGGGTTAAGTAAAGATCAACCTCTTGCTCCTTATAAGCTTTAAGGTCTACAAGATCCAAGTTTTCATGAACAGATAAAAAATGTTGCTTGTCGGCCGTTAATGAATATTTTTTTCCCTTGCGAAGTGCTAACATGAATGCCCCTGTTTTTGGATCGGAAGTTACATGGTCGGCAACTTCTTTCGATCCAAGTTCGCGATAATGAATAGTGGCGGCCATCGGAAGTTTTGTTTCTGAATTAAATACAATTCCTTTTACAAGAACAACAGGTTCAGGTCGTGCTGATTCAGGTTGTTTAATTGCGTAAATATTATCATTGTTGCCATCACGTTGCACCATATAAGCCGTTTTTCCCGAGGCAGGCATCACATAATACGCTTCTCCTTTACTGGTATTTATTTTTGGACCTAAATTTTTTGGCTTGCTCCAATTTGTCCAGGTATTATCCAAACGTTTTGACATGTATAGATCATTCCCGCCATAACCAGGTAAACCCGTTGTTGCGTAATACAATGTAACGCCATCTGCAGCAATGAACGGACTCATTTCATCTGCATAAGTATTGATCACTGCACCCATATTCTTTGGTTCACTCCAAGTACTATCGGCATTTAAGAACGACACATAAAAATCTTTGAAGCCTTGTGTTTCATCTCTCCATGCACTAAGGATCATTACTTTTCCATTAGGCGCTAAGGCTATCTCATTGTAATTTCCTTTGTTGTAATAATTCTTGATCACAACTGGTTTTGGTGTACTCCAACCATGTATGGTGCGATGAGAATAAGAATAACCCGGTCCGCTATATTCACCGGCTGCGTTATAATGATTTCCAACAATAAGTGTGTTGTTATCCGGACTCACATACTGACAAAAGTTATTTGATTTATTATTGAGTGGTTTTCCAATATTTTTTGCCAAACCCCAAGTACTATCCTTTACATTCAAATTTGAATACCAAATATCATCATCGTAATCATTGTTCTCATAATGAGAGGCTTTTACACGAGCGATATATAATGTTCTTTCATCATAAGAAACAACAGGGCATAATTCATTTTGTTCAGAATTTACATTTGATCCAAGTTTTACTTTTTGTCCGAAGCTTTGAGGATTATCAATTAAATTAATATTCTCGGTTTGTTTTTGCACAACCGTAAAATAATCTGAATGAACTGTACTTGGCCCCATAATTAAATAGCCGTACACAAATCCATAAAACGGCATAGCAACATGTGTGTAAGTAAGTGTTCCGTTGATGTAGAAGTTCAAAGTGCTTTTATCGCCTTTTATTTCGAGCGTGTTTGTTCTTTTGCCAGTAAGAATTGCCGGAGATTCTGTCCAAGCTTTAATTTCTTTGTAATTATCTTTTTCATATTTGTAGAAGGTATACATTCCGTTTCCGCTAATGGTAAAAACATAGCAATTATCTATACCCGTACCTCCAAATAAGATCCCGTGACCCTTTGTTTCCGGGCCGGAGATCTGCGTTAAAGTAGTTTTAATTGTGTATGGTTTTTTCCAGTTCAGATCGGCCCACTCCGAAATAAAGATCGAATTGTCCTCCGTGTATTTTAACTCAAGTTGTCCGTTCACATATTTGGTAATGAATTTTCCATCATTCCAAACAAAGTCGCCCGATTTATCATCATCGCCAAACTGGCAATCAAAACCAAGATCAACACCTTTTTGCGCGAAAGATGAAATAGAAATAAAAATGAACAGAAGGGAGAATAATTTTTTCATGGGAGTCATATAAAATGAACTACTAATTTATATATTTTATAAGAGAAGGCCTCGTTTTGTGCAAATAAATTCCCTTTAAACCCAATATATTGGTAATAAACATGGTATTTAATTGGCAATAGCAATAATTGTTAATTACAGATACTATGAATAATTTTTTTAGAGGAATATTAGCAGGAGGAGCGGCTGCCAAATGGGGTGGAGGATGTTTTGGAACAATTTTGGTGTTCTTGTTGGTTTGGTTCTTGTTGGGGCAATGTAATTAAATTACTCCTTAATGAATTTGGAAGTATAATTCCTTCCATCACTTCTCATTCTTATAATGTACAATCCTGGGGGAAGGGATTGAACATTTATTTTGGAAGCGTTCTCTGCTTGTTCGAGAACTGTTTTGCCTAAAATGTCTGTAATTATTAATTGTTCATAGTGTATGTTTTCAATTGATAATTCTGTTGAAGCGGGATTTGGATGCGCAGAAAAAATTTCTTTCTGAATTTCCGGAACGGTATTAATAGTACCACAGCCCGCCGCGGTTGAAACATAATTTGTTGGATTAGTTACTGCCAGTCCGTTATTTCCTTTTGATGCGCAAACCAAATTGGAACTCCTTTCAAAATCGGTAAATGTAGAACTAAAAGCGCCTCTAAAACTTAATATCCCTTCTATTACCGAAATTGGATATGGAAGTAAGGAATTGTTTTGTACAGTATATCTTTTATGGTATTTATTGCCAATTAAGATGGAATCTATGTTTTGGATCTGAAATTTGTAGTAATTCGACATTGGTATTGGAGACCAAGGTCCGTAAGGATAAAGACCTCCCCAACTCAAACTATCCCCAACGTTTTTATTCAGAAAATCATAAATGATATTATTGGTTGAGGGCGTAAAACTCGCAGAAAGAGTATAGGTAATATAAACCTTCTTTGTAATGGTATCATCCCATAAATAGCCCTGAAATTGATCGGTGAAGTTTGATGTTTGGTATCCATTAGTAGTGCACCATGGAAAACAAGGTACCCAAGAATGCACTTGGGATTTATACAGTTTAAGCCAAGTGATCCCATTATTAATAATATATCCGTGGAATTGACAGCTAGAATTCACTTGTTCATAATTGCAAGGACTGGAACATCCGCTGCTCATATTCTTAAAAACAAAGTGATCATTCCAGACATAGCTTGAATCGATGGGCTGATACTTTTGCGAAAAAGCAAAACCAAAATTTAAAACAAGAAAAGTTACAAGTAAAAGTTTCTTCATGCTTTATAAATGTACAAAAAAAAGAGGTTGCTTCAAAACCGATAATGGCTTTTTTACACCATACAGGCAATTAAGTTCTATTGAGAGTTTAAAATACCTTTTCCAAAGCTATCTTAAACCAACTCGTATAATTCTGAGGAAATTTCTTAACGTCTTCTTTAACTTTATTCAGATCTACCCATTTATATTCCTCCGCTTCATCTTCATTCAAAACCGGATTCTCATTATAATTCCCAATAAATACATGATCAAATTCATGTTCGGTCAATCCATTATCAAATTTGGTTTTGTAAACAAAAGATGTTTTGTGAATGAGCAATGCGTCCATTCCCATTTCTTCTTTTAATCGTCGTTTGGCTGCAGCTAAAGTTTCTTCACCGGGATAAGGATGCGAGCAGCAGGTGTTGGTCCACAAGCCAGCGCTGTGATATTTTGTTGAAGCGCGTTTTTGTAAAAGCAATTCCCCTTTATCATTAAAAATGAAAACTGAGAATGCACGATGCAGAACTCCTTTTTGATGCGCTTCCATTTTTTCCATGGTGCCTAAAGGTTTATCTTGTTCATCTACCAATATTACATGGTTCTCGTATGTTTGTTGTTCCGACATTTGCAGGACAAATATAGCCACAAAGACTCAAAGGCGCTAAGGGTTTTGCCACAAAGGCACTAAGAAAATGAAGCAAAGACTTTGTGTCTTCGCGCCTTCGTGGCTATTAAAATTCCAGCCTTTGTGCCTTCGTAGCTATTAAGTACATTTGCATTCAATGAAAATCGTCCTAAGAATACTCATGATCATACTAAGCGTTGTGCTTGGACTCGTTTTCATTTATTCTGGTTGGAGCAAATTGGATCCCGTTATTGAGACCTTTGAATTTACATTTGTAGATATTGGCATTGGAAATTGGTACACAGCCCCTATTGAAGCGCGCCTTTTAATTGGTTTAGAATTATTAATAGGTTTTTTATTGATCGCTAATTACAACTTGCGCAAATTCACTCTGCCATTAACTATTGCGCTTCTTTTATTTTTCATTATCTATTTGTTATTGCAAATAGCTATTAGTGGTAACAATGGAAATTGCGGTTGTTTTGGAGAGCGTTTGCACATGACACCTTTAAAAGCCATTATCAAAAATGTGATCATGATCGTAATGGCAATACCTGTTTATGTGTTTTGGTATGGATGGAAAATCAAATACAATAAATTATTCATTTCTTTTTTTGGCGTAAGCGCCATGATCGTTCCTTACATTTTAAATCCGGTTGATTTTACCTATTCCTCAAATAATTTAGGAGAAAAAGTAAATTATCCTTTACCATTGGAACTTCTTTATTCTCCGGAGGACAGTTCCAAGGTTGAGATTCCAAAAGTTGATCTGCGAAAAGGAAAACATGTGCTGGCATTCATGAGTTTAACTTGCCCACACTGCCGCATTGCCGCCAAAAAATTTCATTTGATCAAAAAAGGAGATCCAAGCCTACCAATTTATTTTATTTTGAATGGAGATAAAGAAAAAGTAGCCGGATTTTATTTGGATACAAAAACGCAAGACATTCCTGCTTCCATGGCTTTAGGAAAAACCTTCATAAATTTAGCTGGATCGCATTTGCCACAGATCTATTATATTGATAATGGTGTGGTGGTAAAAAAATTGGATTACTTCGAATTGAATCAATACAAAATTGAAGATTGGATCGCTGGGAAGGGCGTGGAGTAAATTTTAGAGGCAGAAACCGCAGAGCGGCCCTTGGCCTTCACCGAGGTTTCGCGGAGTTTCACAGAGATGGTTTGGAAAGTTGCTGTGGTTGTTGAGGACACAGAGAAGACCTTCGGTCTTGTTGGGGTAATTCTATTTCGGTCCCGTAGGGACCAAATATCTGTAGAGAATTATGCAAACGGTTTTCGCGCCCCTTTAGGGGCGCAATGTTTAACCTGTAATTCCATGCATGCGTGAGGGATTGAAGCGAAAAGCCCTGTTTAGAACTTTGCGCAAAGTTTGTTAGGCGAGGAGGCGACCTAAGGAGCCACCGCAGCCTTACAAACTTAGCAAAGGACAAACAGGCTTGTAGCGAAAAGCCCGACCCGAACCTCCATAATGTGGCGGGCGAGGGGCACGCCCAAAAAAAATCGCTCAAAGAAATTATCTTGAGCGATCATTTATTTTATGAAATAAAAATTATCCAGCTAACCCCGTACCAAAATTAGTCAAACTCACTTTTTTGGTTGGTTGAATGGTTAACACAGGAATGTTACTGATGTCAACTATTTTTTGCGCATCGGTTCCGCTAAAGAAATCACCAACATTTAAACTTTTCTTGTTCATGATCATGATCAGGTCAGCTTCAATTTTATTTGCGTATTCAACAACAGTTTCTGCAATGTTATCGCTTGGAATGGATTTATTTGTACAGGCAATACCCTTGCTTTTTACAAATGATTTTACCTGGTGAGAATAAGCGATCAATTTATTTTCATATGCCGCGTCGCTTGGACTGAACACCGAAAGGATACGAATACTTGCGCCAAAATAATGTGCAAATTGAACCGCAACATCCACTTTTTCGCGTGATTCGTTTGAAAGATCTAAAGGCAATAAGATATTTTCGCAACCATCGCGGTTTTCTTTTCCGCGAATGGTGATGATAGGACAAGGTGCTTTGCGGATCAATTTACTGGCACTGCTTCCAATGATGTTACGGAAATGCATGTGACTTTCTAATCCGGCAATAATTAAGGTGGCATTTACTTCTTCTGCTACGCGGTCGGTCTCTTCGTAAATATCTCCCTTCACATTCATGAACTCACAAGGTACTCCACTTTCTTGTTCGGTTTGTTTGGTGAGTTTATTCAAAGCTTCATAGCTTTCGTCGCCGGTTTTAGCGTAAACGTGTAACAATACGATCTTAGAATGAGTATACTTTGCGAGATTATATGACTGTTTTACAGCCAGTAAGGATTGTTCCGTAAAATCTATTGGAACTAATATCACACCTCTTTCTTTGACCTGCATAATTGTTAAAATTTTATACAAAAGTAGTATTTTTACCTGTAATAGCAAGGCAATTGGGCCTATTTATTTGGCTGTTTATAGGATTTTAACGACATTTGCACCCTAAATTTTAATAAAACTCAAAATGGCAGTAAAGATTAGACTACAAAGACATGGGAAAAAGGACGCAGCGTTCTTCCATATTGTAGTTGCGGATGGTCGTGCACCACGTGATGGAAAGTACATTGAAAAGTTAGGCGTTTATAACCCTACTACCAATCCTGCAACAATTAACCTTGATTTTGATGGAGCTTTGAACTGGATGTTGAAAGGTGCACAACCTACAGATACATGCAGAGCAATCCTATCTTACAAAGGTGTTATTTATAAGAAACATCTTTTAGGAGGTGTTGCAAAAGGCGCTTTAACTGAAGCACAAGTGGAACAAAAATTCACAAAGTGGTTACAGGAAAAAGAAGGAAAAGTAATTGCTAAGAAAGATCGCTTGGCTACAGAAGGAAAGAAAAAAGCAGCAGATAAATTAACCGCTGAAACAGCTCGTAAGGAAGCTATCGCAGCTAAAAATGCAGCTAAAACGAAACCTGTTGTAGAAGAAAAAGCGGCAGAGAGCGACGCTCCTGCGAATAATGAAGAGCAAGCATAATTTATCTTCGACATAAAATTAAAGAAACCGCAACTAAAGCGGTTTTTTTATTCTATATTTACCTAAATCCTTCTAGTTACTTAGCACCCAGTGGCAAGAAGCTTGATAGAATACTAGCTTATGTACATTTTAATTGCTGATAGCGGATCAACAAAAACAGATTGGATCTTATTAAAAGGAAATGAGATCGTAAAAGAAATTTTTACGATAGGTTTTAATCCATATTTCCAAAATAAGGATCAGATCGCTAATGCAATTTACGCGCAGTTATTGCCGGGAATTTCTGAGTACATCGATCAGATCAGTAAGATATATTATTATGGAGCAGGTTGTTCCAACGATGATAATTGTGCAATTGTAAAAGCGGGCATCTCCGTGCATTTAAAGGCGGGAGAAATTTTTATTTCTCATGATCTTTTAGCGGCATCGCGTGCATTATGTCAAAACAAACCGGGCATTGCCGGAATTTTAGGAACAGGAAGTAACAGCGCTTTGTATGATGGTGTGAAAGTGGTTGAGAATGTTCCTTCGGTTGGATACATGTGGGGCGATCACGGAAGTGGCGCAAGTATGGGAAATAAATTCCTTACGTATTATTTTCATGATGAGGTTCCAAGAGAAATTAGAAAAGCATTTGAAGACGAAGGGTATCACCGCGAAGAGATCCTGAACAACGTTTACAAAAAACATATGCCTAGTAAATATTTGGCCTCATTGAGTTTGTTCCTATCTAAGCATAAAACAAATGAATTCATTGCTAATTTGATCATAAGTTGTTTTGAGGAATTTTTTACTTACCAAATATCAAAATACACCGATGCGAAAAAGCATACCATTAATACGGTTGGTTCAGTTGGTGTTAACTATAAAGAGTTTTTGGAAATTGCTGCAAAGAATAAAGGTTATAACTTAGGGACTGTAATTAAATCGCCACTCGAAGGACTGATAAAATTTCATCAAACCCACAATTAAATGATATATGTTGTTATTGCACTCACCGCTTTAGCCGCTTCATTTGTTACTTTTTTTTCCGGTTTTGGTTTAGGCACCATTTTAATGCCGGTATTCGCTTTATTTTTTGATCTTCCAACCGCTATTGCGTTAACCGCCATTGTGCATTTGCTTAATAATATCTTCAAATTAGGATTGGTGCATCAAAACATTCGTTACAGTTTACTTTTAAAATTTGGGATCCCTGCATTGATCGCGTCTTTTGCGGGCGCATGGTTGTTGCGTTATGTTAGTAAAGCAAGTTTGATCATTTATGTATATCACTTAGGAGAAAAAGAATTCGCCATCACCTGGCAGGGATTGATCATTGGCGGGATCATACTTGCATTTTCGGTAATTGAAATGAGCAAACGATTTAGCAGAATAAAATTCAGTCCTAGCTTAATTATTCCCGGCGCACTTATGACGGGATTTTTTGGAGGATTGAGTGGACATCAAGGTGCATTGCGCAGTGCTTTTTTGTTACGTTTGAGATTAGATAAAACAGTTTTCATTGCCACCGGTGTTGGAATTGCCTGCATGGTAGATATAGCTCGTTTGAGCGTTTACAGTTTTAGTCTTAAAGGTATCACTTCCAATATTGGAATTTTGTCAACCGCCGTTCTTTCGGCCTTTGTTGGGGCATTTATTGGGAATAAGATCTTTCACAAGACCAGTATTGCATTTTTAAAATGGATCATAGGAATTTTTATGTTTATTGTTGCCATACTTATTATCTTTGGTATCATCAATAAATGACAAAGTACATTCCCCTTATACTTATTGAAGGCGCTACGGTAATGGCGGTTGAATTATGTGGTGCAAAGATGCTCACGCCCTTATTTGGTGGAAGTTTATTTGTTTGGGCCGCCATTCTTGCGGTAACCTTAGCCGCCCTTGCATTTGGATATTATTGGGGCGGAGTTTTTAGCGGGAAGAATGATCCCGAAAAGAAATTATTCCTTATGATCATTTGGGCAAGCGCTACAACATTACTCATGCCGTTCTTAACCTTATATGTTATTCCTCCTGTTAGTTATTTAGAGTTCAAATGGGCGGTGATCCTTAGTGCATGCATCTTGATATTTGCGCCAATATTTTTTCTTGGATGCACAACACCATTATTGATCCGAATAAATACAACAAGCACCGATGTTGCGGGTGTGGTAAGCGGAAAAATTTATGCTATTTCTACTATTGGAGGAATTGTTTCAACGCTATTATGTGGTTTTGTTCTAATTCCAAATATTGGATTAAAACTAACGCTGATTGTTTTTGCCATTATTTTATTTGTCGTAGCTGCTGTTATTCTCAAATTATTTAAACCCGGTTCAAGTATTCCATTTTTTATAGCTTTGATACTTGGTGCAAAAACTTTAAGTGGAGGCTACATGGATATTAAAATGCTGTATTTTGAATATGGTATGATGGGTGATGTGGCCGTGATAGAAGATCCAAAAGAAGAAATTCCAACACGGAAATTATTAGTGAATAAAATTGTTCAAACTGAAATGGATCTTAAAACAAAGCGGTCAACTTCTTTTTATATTCATTGTATAGATAGTATGTTGAATGCTGTGGAGAAAAAAAGAAGAGGGGCGTTAGTGTTAGGTTTGGGTGGTGGACTTTTAGCAAACACTGTACAAAAGAAAGGTTATGATGTAGTGGCCGTTGAATTTGATTCAAGAATAACTGATGCCGCAAAGAATTTCTTTTATCTTGATCCGGAAATTGAAATTCACACACAGGATGCAAGAGCATACATTAACCAGTCAACCGATCTTTATACCAGCATTCCTAAGTATGAAACTATTATTCTTGATGTGTTTAAAGGAGAAGAGCAGCCGTATCATGTGATAACTTCTCAGAGTTTCGAGAAACTCGCTTTTCTTTTGGATGATCACGGAACTATGTTCATCAATTGGCATGGGTATTTAGATGGAGAATTGGGTAAAGGGACACAGATACTCTTGAATACATTGCATTTCACAAATTTTAGTACCACTATCATTAAAGGTCCGGGTGAACCCGACAATAGGAATTTGCTGATCGTTTGTAAAAAAGGGAATGGTTCAGGTTGCGGGCCCGATGATGTTATAAACACTGACGACCAACCTGTTATAGAACTCGCAAATGCTAAGGCAAATTTGCGTTGGCGCCAGAATTATTTAAGATTTTATCAAAGTTCCAGATAAATTAAAGTCTTATCTTTGTTTCCTATTATTTATGGCACAATTAGTTATTTTCCGTCACGGACAAAGCACTTGGAATTTAGAGAATAAATTTACCGGTTGGGTTGATGTGGATCTTACACCAAAAGGAGTAGATGAAGCAAAAGCGGCCGGCGAAAAAATAAAGAGTTTCAAATTCGATTACGCGTATTCATCCGACCTTCAACGCGCACAAAAAACTTTAAAGACTGCTCTTGAAGTTGCAAAACATCCTCCTATCACTCCAATTTATGATAAAGCATTGAACGAACGCATGTATGGCGATCTTCAAGGATTGGATAAAGCGGAGACCGCGGCAAAATTTGGAGAAGATCAGGTAAAGATCTGGCGTAGAAGTTATGATATTGCTCCTCCAAATGGTGAGAGTTTAAAAGATACAGCGGCGCGTGTGCTTCCTTATTTTGAAAAAGAAATTGTTCCGAAATTAAAAGCCGGAAAGAATGTAGTGATCGTTGCGCATGGAAACAGTTTGCGCGCATTAATAATGCATTTGGAAAAAATGACACCGCAACAGATCTTAGAATTTGAAATTGGAACAGCGCAACCGCGTTTATACGAATTAGATAAGGACCTCAAAGTTATTACAGCAAAAAATTTGTAAGATGCAAATGATGGATTCAAATAGCAAAGTAATAGCCGTTGATTTTGACGGTACTATTGTTGAGCATGCTTATCCAAAAATTGGAAAAGAAATGTTGTTTGCTTTTGCTACTTTAAAGGAATTACAAAAAAAGGGACATAAACTTATCTTATGGACCTTTCGTCACGGCGAATATTTGGATGAAGCGGTTGAATTTTGCAGAAAGAATGGTGTTGAGTTTTACGCGGTGAACAAGAATTTCCCTGAAGAAACTTGGGGAACAGATGTTGCCCGCAAATTGAACGCCGATATTTTTATTGATGATCGTAACGTTGGCGGATTTTTAGGATGGAGTGATGTATGGCAAACTTTACATCCGGAAGGAGGAGAGTTTTTGCATACCTTCAGAAATCACGACGCGCACACAAATTATAATAAGCAAAGTGGATCATTGTTTGGAAAGTTATTTGGAAAGAAATGATCTATTTAAAAACCCGGGAAGATATTGAATTGATGCGCGAATCGGCCTTAATGGTGTCGAGAACGCTTGGATTAATTGCAGCGGAAATAAAACCCGGAATTATCCCTTCTAAATTAGATAAGTTAGCAGAAGAGTATATTCGCGATAATGGAGGAGTTCCTGCGTTCAAGGGATATAAAGGCGCTAATGGACCATTCCCTGCAACCTTATGTATCTCTGTTAATGAAGTTGTGGTGCACGGTATTCCGGGTGATAAACCATTAAAAGAGGGGGATATTATTTCGGTGGATTGCGGCGTAAAGAAAAATGGATTTTTTGGCGATCATGCGTATTCGTTCGAAGTTGGCGAAGTAAAACCGGAAGTAAAACGTTTATTGGAGATCACAAAAGAGTGTTTGTACAAGGGCATTGAACAAATGGTTTCCGGAAATAGAATAGGGGATATTAGTTACGCTATTCAGCAACACGCCGAAAAAAACGGTTATGGTGTGGTTCGCGAATTGGTAGGACATGGTCTTGGAAAATTTTTGCATGAAGAACCTGAGGTACCTAATTATGGATCTCGTGGTAACGGACCTAAGATAAACGAAGGTTTAGTTCTAGCGATCGAACCCATGATCAATATGGGAAAAAAGAATATCAAGCAATTGAATGATGGCTGGAGTATAGTTACAGCCGACGGAAAACCAAGCGCGCATTTTGAACATGATGTGGCGGTAATAAATGGTAAGCCGGAAATTTTAAGCACTTACGCTTTTATTGAAGAAGCGTTGAAGAAGAATCGTTAATGTCCGTTGGGACATAATGTAGAAGGTCCCGGAGGGACCAAACATTTTTAGCTCACGTATGTGAGCGGTAAACGACCCCATCGGGACCGAACATTTCAATCAATCAAAAAGCCCGCTCGTTATCAATTCATTCAAGTACATTCTCTTCCCTTTATGAACCGCAATAATAAAAGCATCCTTAGCTTTTGTTTCTTTTAAACGTCCAAGCAATTCATAAGCCTCGTTATACGTATCGTAATTCCCCATGGTAAAACGCGTAATGTAATCATCAAAGGTCTCACGAATAATGATAGGCATTCCCGCCACCGAGTTGTAATTAAAATTCTCAATGAATTTGTAAGCGCCAATTTGAACTTTGAATGTTAGACCTTCCACTTTTTTGGTTCCGTATTTTTCTGAGAATTGTTTTAAAGAAACTTTATTGTAGATCTTCAGCATGGCAAGGAATAAGCTGTCCTGTTTTGTTTTTACCATTTTCTCCAAGCGCGCCGACATAAAATCAACAAATACATTAATGGAATCATTGTCCTTATTCTTTTTTGTATCAAGATCTATGATCTGTGGAGGAGAATCCTTTACAATAAATTCTAATTCATATTCTTCTCCACCTAAAAGATTCAATGAAAATTTCCCATTTTTATCCGATGATACTTCCGGATAATATAAAAAGTGTTTATTAATGGATTTTACAATGATATTTCCGATATGCGGATTTCCGTTCACTGTGATATTTCCATTCACTTTCACCTTGGTGATCTTCCCCGAATCAGAAGTGGTTTTATAAAAATCAAATTCGCTGAGGTCGGGTTCGTAAGCTTTACGGCGTTTGGATTCTAATTTATAGATCTGTGTGCTTAATTCTTTCAAAAAAGGAATGCCAATACTTTCGTATTCATATGACCCACTTCCAAAACTATTGCGTGCATTGGTGTAAACAGTGGCCGTGAGCATAAATTCTGTTTTTGTTTTGAAATTCACAATGTAAGCGCAATCAATTAGAAATCCATATGAGTAACCTATCATGTTAAAAATGCGCATGGAGTCAGAGTCAATTACTTTCACTTTATTACCATACATAAAGTATTTTTTGTAAGAATCGTCAAATTTAGCCGGGTCATAACGTGGATACCCTGCTTCGCGAGGATACATTCCAATATGTTTCACCAAAAAAGCCCAATCACCTTTAGTAATATTGAATTGATTTTTTTCTGAGAGGTGATTATGAAACAACAAACGTTTTAAAATACTGTGAATATTACTTAAGGGAATGAAATTCGAATAAGTAAAATCCTTTTTTTCTGAAATTAATTTCTTTTTCTTGTTGTAAACGTCAACACCAAAAATATAATCTCCAATTGGCGGAGTGATACTCACAAATTTTGGATCAGCTTCTTGCTTATAAACTAATTCTAAATTACGATCCAAAAACCGAATTTGATTCATTACGTGATTCACCTCAGGTTTGCAAATTGGATCAAAGCGGTGAACTATTCTAATTCCGGGATAACCATAAGCTGCCAATTTTTTGTGAATGTATTTTGGATTCAAGAATTCAAATGTTCTGCTGTATCCAGAATTATCACTCACCAAAACCATTTTTTTAATGTAGTGTTCAATACTTGGATAACCACTTTGGGAACTTGTGTCTTTTTCAACGCTAGTTTGACAAGGCATTGTTTTGTCCGTGAACATATAGGTTTGTCTGTTCAATCCACGAATATTAAGTTCATTCAGTTTTTCTAAGGCAAGAATAGAGCAGGGTAATTTTACCAAACTTGCGCAATAAAAATAACTGGTGCTGTCTAAAAGATAAGTATGATCTTTAAAAATGGGATCGTTGTTCTTATCCCTGTCAATTTGGGTGTAAATTATTTGCGGACGATACGTTTGTTTCCTGTCAATGATATTCTTTAAGATGGGATCCCCATTAATTACCGATTCTAAAAGCGCGGAATTACTTTGAGAAAAACAAATGCTAAAAAGAAAAAGGAGGATGATATTTATCTTTATTCTCACGTTTGAACTTTTTTGATGAGCATAAAGCTGCTATTCTTATCTCTATAATTGTATCCCAAGCCAAATCCTAATTTCTTTGAACCTTCTTTCTTGTAAAGTGAGTCAAGATCGGCTTGGTAATTTTCTTTGAACATGTTTATTGGCTTGGTATAAGCACCATAGAAAGTGAATTTCCATTTATGTTTATCATTCGTGATATAATGAATGGCAATTCCGCTATCGTCTTGAACAATATTTTGCGTATTGTCCAAAATTAATTGTCTAATTTTTGAGAAAGCTGAAAGGTGCATCAAGTAAGATGCACCTTTTAAGTATGTTGTTTCAAAGTGCAAATTATTGATGTAGGTTTGTAATCCTTTATTCTTTTTCAAAGCCGGATCACTAAGATCCGTTGAAGTATAAGTAACTGTTTTTACTTTATTGTTCTTATCAATGGCCGTGATCTCTACACTTTTGTTCTTATGACTTGATTTTCCCAAAGCAGTTGTTGATTCCACATATTGCTTTACTCCCATAGTATCAATGTAAAACGGACGAACATTCGCGATCTGATGTCCGGTCTTATTCAGGAACAACAACAATAAATGAATAGTTCCATCCACTTCATCATTTCTAAGATCCTCTTTCATGCTTACAGTTCTGAAAAAACTAAAGCGCAAAATGGCGTTCAAAGATGAATTGATCTTGTCCACATATTTTTGAATGGAATCAGCTACAATTTTCTTATCGTCAACAATTGGTAAAGTTCCAACCGGTTCTAAGCCTATCATTGTATAAACATCCGCTTCCGGGAAAATAGTGTTGGCATATAAAATATCGGGACCTGAGAATGGATAAAAAAGATTCTTGATCTTGCTTTCTGTTGCAAAATCTGAACTAACAAAACTTTTGATCGGCGAAAGTTTTGTTGAATCAAAATCTTTCCAGCGTTTTGTGAATTTACTTGAGAATTCCGTATACGAACTTTTCTTTCTGAAATCCTTAAAATATTTTTCTGAATTAGAATTCCCTGCAATAAAATTGGCCAGATCATTCAAGGTATCATTGATCCTTGGCAGAGGTCCATCCACAACCGCAACATCTTTGAATTTTTCACTGTCGGGTGGCAGTATCAATTCGGTTGTGTCTTTCTTTTCCTCGTGTTTTTCTTCAGGAGGATTTCCATTGCAAGCAGCTAAAGTCGCGACAACGATCGCAGAAATATAGAACTTATATAGTTTCATTTTTTTGTTTGTCTAAATACACAGTGATGTAATAAAATCCTAATCCGCCCAATACCGTTAGTAATCCTAAAAGAGATTCCATTGGTTTTTCTATCAACACATTCGCCAAGATCCAACCTAAAATCAGCAAGAACAAGATGGGAGGCAGGGGGAACAGAGGCGTTTTAAAAGGACGTTGTACATCACGTTTTTTATAACGGAGGATAAAAATACCAAAAACGGTTAGAAACGTAAAAAGATTTAGTGTAAATCCTATGTAATTTATCAAACTCTCAAAACTTGAGAACAGAACAAGCACTAAAGCGATCAAGGATTGAACCGCAATGGCAATGTAAGGAACTCCGTTTTTATTCACTTTAGCCAGTCCTCCAAGTGAAGGAATGGCTTTACCCATGCTTTGCATTACTCTTGGCCCGGCCAAAACCATGGCACTAATGGTTGAAACCAAAAGTACCGCAATGGCCATACCCATATATTTTCCTAATTCAGGACCAAAGATCTGGTTAGCGCTGATATAACCAACTTCTAATTGTCCTTTCAGTTTTTCAATTGGTGTAGAGTAGAGAAAAACAAAATTCAATAAGGTGTAAACCACTAGAACGATCAATGTTCCAAAGAATAAAGCTCTTGGTAAAGTTCGGTTCACATCTTTTATTTCTCCGGATAAATAGGCAGCAGCATTCCATCCGCTGTATGCATACGTCACATAAATAAGAGAAGTAGCAAAACTTGCAGAGAAGATCTGTGTTACCGCAACATTATCTAATTTAAAGGACATAGAAAAATCAGGAGAGTACGTGATACCAAAGATCACAAACAAAATGATCACCGATACTTTTACAAAGGTAAAAACACGTTGAAATGCGCTCCCTGTTTTTAAATTAAACGAATGCAAAGCGGTAATAGCAACAATAACGGTAATGGCAAGCAGCATTACATTCACTGAAGAGTAAATGGAGTGAACATAATTTCCCAGGGCCATTGAAGCCGCGGCAATAGGAGCGGCAAATCCAACTGTTACACTTACCCACCCACTCAAAAATCCAACTGCAGGATGATATAATTTACTTAAGTAATGAAATTCTCCACCATTTTCCGGATACGCCGCACCAATTTCTCCATAGGTCAATGCACCGCATAATGCTAAGATCCCGCCAACGATCCATAATGCTAAAAGTGCTCCTCCGCTTTGAATTCCCATGACCTGAAAACCTAAACTTGTAAAAACACCGGAGCCTATCATGTTGGCAATAACAATGGAAATGGCTGTGTAAAAACCGATCTTGTGGTGATTCATGTCAAACGCGTGATTTAGTCAAATGATTGAGTTACGTTCTTACTGTTCTCAACCAATTGTTGGTACTGCATTGGTGAAAGATCGCTGTAGTAATAAGAGATCGGATTTGTTTTATTACCATTTTTAATAACCTCGTAATGCACATGTGGCGCTGTACTCAAACCTGTACTTCCAACATAACCTATCAATTGTCCGCGTTTTACTTTTTGTCCGGCAACACATTTCATTCTACTCATGTGTCCGTACAAAGTTTGATATCCAAATCCGTGATCAATTACAACGTGATTACCATATCCCTGTGCCATATTATCCGCACGTTCAACAACACCATCACCTGTGGCGTAAATTGGTGTTCCTTGGATAGCCGTAAAATCCATTCCCGGATGAAACTCCTGTGTTTTGTAAATTGGATGCGTTCTCCAACCAAATCCACTGGTTACGGCATGTGTAAGATCTTTTTTATTGATAGGCATAATAGCCGGAATTGAATTGATCAATTTCTCTTTGCTCTTTGCTAATTTCACTACTTCGTCAAATGAACGCGATTGCACATACAATTTTTTTCCTATCATATCCAAACGTTCCGCAGTGCTTTTCATCAGCTCAGCATTATCGTAACTATCAAATTGTGCATAACGGTCACTTCCTCCATAACCCGCATTGCGCATAGATTTTGGTAAAGGTTCGGCCTCAAAAATAGAACGGTAAATATTATCATCACGTTCTTCAAGATCCTTCAACACCAATTCCATCTCCTTTAATTTTTCGTTAACGATATTGTATTGTAATGTTAAAGCTTCTATCTCGCGATTTTGTTTTTTCTCAGCCGGTGAGGGTAAGATTTTCCTCGAAACAAAGATAGTGATGGTTGCAAAAACCAATCCTGTGGCTAAATACGACAGTAATTTCCAAAAACGTTCACGGAAAGTAACACTCACTTTCTCGTATGTTAAACTTTTGGTGTTGAACCTGTATTTTACCTTACTCATTTGCGCCCTGAATTTACTAAATTCCCCCTGGAATACCAATTGAATATATATTTTAGTTTAAAGATTTCGATGAAAAATTTGCAAGATCGAGGCGCTAATTCGTGAACATAGCCATTAGCTACGTTAAGAATTAGCAACGAAGAGCTTGCGAATTTTTTGCGAAATATTGATCTAAAATATATATTCATTTGGTATAAGGCCAAATGCAAAGTATGAGCCAAATTGTGAATAAAAAAGGGACTAAAAACCCCTATTTTTCTTATATTTACGTGGTTATTTTTTATGGAAGCGAATAAGGTAAGAGAGACATTTTTAAGTTTTTTTAAGAGCAAAGGTCATCATATAGTCCCAAGTGCGCCTATGGTTGTTAAGGGCGATCCAACACTCATGTTCAATAACAGCGGTATGGCTCCTTTTAAGGATATTTTCCTTGGGAACTCGCCTATCAAATATCCTCGTGTGGCTGATACTCAAAAATGTTTACGTGTAAGCGGAAAACATAACGACCTGGAAGAAGTTGGTGTTGATACATATCATCACACCATGTTTGAGATGTTGGGTAATTGGAGTTTTGGAGATTATTTCAAAAAAGACGCAATTAGCTGGGCATGGGAATTACTCACTGAAGTTTATAAAATTGATAAGTCGCGTTTATATGTTACAGTTTTTGAAGGAAACAAAGAAGAAGGATTAGCATTTGATCAAGAAGCGTATGATACCTGGAAGCAATTTGTAAGTGAGGATCGCATTTTGAACGGAAATAAAAAAGATAATTTCTGGGAGATGGGTGATATGGGTCCGTGTGGCCCATGCAGCGAAATACATTACGATGGAAGAAGTGATGAAGAACGCGCCAAAGTGAATGGTGCAACTTTGGTGAATAAGGATAATCCTCAAGTGATCGAGATCTGGAACAATGTATTCATGGAATTTGAACGCAAAGCAGATGGATCATTAGTGAAATTACCAAAGCAACATGTGGATACAGGAATGGGATTTGAGCGTTTGGTGCGTGTGTTGCAAAAAAAACAAAGTAATTACGATACAGATGTGTTCATGCCTTTGATCAATAAGATCGAAGAATTATCGGGACACAGATATAAACCGGAGGGAGAAGAGAATCACAAGAAGCAATTGATCATCAATATTGCTATTCGTGTTATTGCCGATCATATTCGTACTATTTCGTTTAGTATTGCCGATGGTCAATTACCCGGGAATACAGGCGCAGGTTATGTGATCCGACGAATTTTACGTCGCGCCATTCGTTACGGTTATCAATCGCTCAACATGAAAGAACCATTCATGCATCGCTTGGTGCATACATTGGCGCATCAAATGGGTGGGGCTTTTCCTGAATTGAATTCTCAAAAGCAATTGATAGAAAAAGTATTGAAGGAAGAAGAGATCTCTTTCTACAAAACATTAGAGTATGGTTTAAAACGAATAGATACTGTTTGTATTGACGCGAATACAGCCAAACAAAAAGTGATCGATGGAAGAATTGTATTTGAGTTGTATGATACATTTGGTTTCCCTGTGGATCTTACATCTTTGATCGCAAGAGCTTATGATCTTAGTATTGATGAAGAAGGATTCAATAAATGTTTGCAAGAACAAAAAGACCGCTCGCGTGCGGCTACCAGTGTTGATACGGATGATTGGATCTATACAGAATACGGAAAAGCAAATAAAGGAGAGAAAGAAACGGAATTTGTTGGGTATGACGAGTACGAATGCGAAGCAAACATTGTTCGTTTCAGAAAAGTAAAAGCAAAGAACAAGGAACTTTACAATATTGTATTGAGTAAAACGCCTTTTTATTCAGAGAGTGGAGGACAGGTTGGTGATACCGGAGTTTTGGAAAGCATCAACGAGATGATCCCGATTTTTGATACGAAGAAAGAAAATGGCGTGATCATTCATTTCAGCGATCGTTTGCCGATGAAATTGGATTCTACTTTTACGGCTAAGATCGATCGCGAAAAGCGTTTATTCATTACAAACAATCATAGTGCAACCCATTTGATGCATGCCGCTTTAAGAAAAGTTCTTGGTACGCATGTAGAACAAAAAGGAAGTTTGGTGAACAGCGAGCACTTGCGCTTTGACTTTTCTCATTTTAGTAAAGTTACGGATGAAGAAATTGAAGAGATCGAAAAGATCGTGAACAGAAAGATCCGTAAGAATATCAAATGCGAAATTAAATTGATGCCAATTGACGAAGCAAAGAAAGCAGGAGCGATGGCATTGTTTGGTGAGAAGTATGGGGATATTGTTCGCGTTGTAACCATCGATAAGAATTTTTCAATAGAATTATGTGGTGGAACGCACGTGCGTCGCACCGGGCAAATTGGTTATTTTAAGATCAGCTCGGAAGGTGCTGTGGCAGCGGGGATCAGACGTATCGAAGCTATCACTTCATTAAAGACAGAAGAATTCATTCGTGAACAATTGCATTTGATCAGCGAGATAAAAAATTCTTTGAAAGGAAGCAAGGATGTATTGAAGAGTGTGAATGGATTGATCGAAGAGAATGCGGAGTTGCAAAAGCAATTGCAAGGATTTGTGAAGGAGAAGGCACAAGTCATTAAAAAAGAATTGAAATCAGAATTACAAAACAAGAATGGTGTGAATTTCCTTGCTAAGCAAATACAATTTGATCATGCCGAAGAAATAAAGAACATTTTATTTGAATTAAAGAATGAAGTGGAGAATTGTTTTGTTGTTGTGGGGACTGAAATAAATGGAAAACCAAGCTTATCGGTTATTGTGAGCGATAATTTGGTAAAAGAAAAGAATTTGAACGCAGGAAATATTGTACGCGAATTAGCAAAGGAGATCAATGGTGGCGGCGGTGGACAAGCATTTTACGCACAAGCAGGCGGAAGTAAGCCGGAAGGATTGACCGCGGCAATTGAAAAAGCAAAAAGTTTAATTTAAAAATATAGAAATGAAAAAGATCGCCACAATTTTAGTATTAATGTTCGTTCTAACGAATTTTACTAACGCGCAAACTACTGCCTCTGAATTTTACGATGCAGGTTACAAAAAGTATGAAAATAAGAATTATGAGGGAGCTATTGCCGATTACGACCGTTGTATTTCCATGGACCCCAAGAATGCTGATGCGTATTACAATCGCGGAATGGCGAAATATTCTTTAGCGCAAGATGATGAGGCGATCAAGGATTATAATAAATCTATCGAATTAAAGCCGGGTGTATTTGACGTGTATTACAATCGCGGCTTATGTTATTTCTGGAAAAAGGACTATAACAAAGCCATCACTGATTTTAATATTGCTTTAAGTATCAAATCGGATCATGGAAAATCATATTGTTACCGCGGCGCATGTAATTATTATTTATCAAAAGATGATGAAGCAAAGAAAGATCTTACACTTGCCATTGGAAATGATCCTAATTACGCATGGAGTTACTATTACCGCGCGCTTGTAAAATATGCGGGGGCAGATGATCAAGGCGCTATTGATGATATTACAAATGCTATTGCAAAGAATAGCAATGAGTATTTGTTCTTTTACCAACGCGGTCTTAGCAAATACCAAATGAAGGATTATAATGGTGCATTAGCTGATTTTGACATGACCATTGGATTAAAAACAACTTACAATAACGCTTACACTTGGAGAGGTACAACGTATTTTGCTTTAGCAAAAGATGATAATGCGATCGCTGATTTTAATAAGGCCATTGCAAATGACGATAAGAATTCGCAAGCCTATCATTTCCGTGGACTTTCTAAGAGCTACAAAAAAGATCTTACAGGTGCTTGTTCTGATCTAAAGAAAGCGGATCAACTTGGATATTCAAAATCTAAAGGCGAGATGGAAAAATTAGGCTGTAAGTAAAATAATGTCCTTCATTCATAACAAAACGGTAAATCTTTTTACCAGGACCTTATTAAAACCATTTTCAGGAATTCTCCCAAAAAAATTCCATTTTGCTATCAATGGAACTATTACCATAGATCTTGGTGAAGGAAAAAAGATGTTGTTTCATTCCAATCCAACAAGTAGTGTATTCAACGCGTTGTTTTGGGGAGGCGTAAAAGGATTTGAATATAGCGAATACAAGACCTTCACAAAATTAGTTCCTCAGTCAAAGTTATTCTTGGATATTGGCGCGAACATTGGATATTATTCGGTCCTGGCAAAAAAATTCAATCCAGGTATTGTGGTTCATGGTTTTGAGCCTATGCCTTCTGCTTCAAAATATTTTAAGAATAATTGCGCTATCAATGGTTTCAATGATATTCAGGTTCATCAAACGGCCCTTACGAATTTTAAAGGCGAAGCAACGTTTTATACTAATATCAATCCTAAATTCCCAAATGAAACCGACTTTTTATACGGGGATAATAGTTTGAATAGCGCGGCAACGGGGAAAATATCACGTGTAGAAATAAAAGTGAAAACAGATACGCTTGATAATTTTGTGAAAGATAATTTAAAGCAGGGTCAGATCATTGATCTTATAAAAATAGATACAGAAGGAACTGAGAATTTGGTTTTAGAAGGTGCAAGCAATGTTCTTGCCAAACATCGTCCTATAATCATGGGCGAGATCATAAAAGGCTTCATTGAAAAAGAAACGGAGAGCATTTTTAAGAAGAATGACTATTTATTTTACGAGGTAAATCTAAACGGACTCAAAAAAGTGAACACACTAGAAGTTCAAAAAGGAAAATTGGATTTTTTCTTCGTTCCTAAGGAAAAAGAAGGGCTGGTTGCCGCACTTTTAGACTCCAATTAATATACACAAACTGGGCTTTATTGACAATTTTGGGATTTTTTTAACCATCTATCAGTCAATAACATATAAATGGATTTTCTTGTGTTTTTACCTAAAAAAGCAATATCTTTAGTTCTTAATATCTTTTTTGAATACAGAACATGAGCGAATTTGATGATGATGGAATGAACGATAAGGAGTTTGAGGAGATTTTGAAGCGGTTTGAGAATATGATCACGAATGGAGAGACCGCTTTTTTTGATGCTGAAGAGTTAGAGGAGATCATAGAATACTATATGCAGTGGTTGAATTATGATATGGCAAAAAAAGCCATTGATTACGGTATTGCGCATTATCCATTCTCGTCGATCATAAAGATCAAAAAAGCACAGTATTTATCAACGCAGCATTTTACTCACGAAGCATTGAATATGCTCAATGAGATAGAGCAAATAGAGAATAATAATTTTGATCTGTACATGACGCGCGGTTACATCTATAGCCAAATGGGATTGGGCGAACAAGCTATTGAGAATTTCAAAAAAGCAATTCCATTAGCAGAGTTCAAAGATGAAGTGTATGTAGCATTAGGAATTGAATTCCTAAATGAAGATAAACCTGATGATGCTTTGTTCTATTTTAAAAAAGCCATCAAGATCAATCCAAAAAATGAAACTGCATTGAACGAGATCTCCTTATGTTTTGATCTTACTCAAAAAGGAGAAGAAGCCATCGCTTTCTTTGCTGCTTACATAGAAAATAATCCTTACAGTTTTTATGCTTGGTTCAATTTAGGTTTATCCTATGGTAGAATGGGCTTATATGAAAAAGCAATTGATGCTTACGATTATTCCATTGCTATTAACGAACAATTTAGTTCAGCCTATTTCAATAAAGCAAATTCATTGGCGCAATTAAAACGTTACAACGAAGCTATTGCAGTTTATAAAGAAACATTGAAGTATGAAGAAGGCGATCCTTTGACGTACTATTACATTGGCGAATGTTATGAGAATTTTGAGGATTACGAGAACGCTTTAGTGAATTTCAATAAGTGTGTGAAGTTGGATCCCGCGCATGCGGATGGTTGGTTGGCTATTGGGATCTGTTTGGATTCATTGAATCGTTTAACTGAAGGAATTCATTACATTAAAAAAGCCATTGAAATAAATCCGAATGAACCGGAATATTGGTATGTGTTTGCCGAAGTGCAACAAAAATTAGGATTCCAGGAAGAAGCGGCCCTAGCGTATCAACGTGTGATAGAATTAGAATATCCCGATTACGATGTGTGGTTGGATTACAGTAAACTGATGCACGAAGCGGGTTATTTTCCGGAAGCTTTAGAAGTGATCCAAGAAGGTATCAAGAATTTCCCTGATGTTTCTTCTTTGTATTACCGTTTGGGCGTGTTGCTTTTAGAGCAAGGAAATAAACAAGATGCCATGTCGGTTTTTGAAAATGCTTTGCGTTTGGATTTTAATGATCACGCCTCCATTTTTGAATACGCTCCGGCATTGGAGAATAACAACGAATTATTACAACTCATTAATCAATACAAAAAATAGTGTATGTCCACTAAATACAATTTTAACCTCGATCATATTCCGCAACGTACAGAAAGACCAAGAACGAATGGTATGACCATGGTTATGGACAAAGGCCTTTCTATGCGTCAAGCCGAAGATCTTTTAGCTGTTGGATCAGATTACGTTGACTTCGTAAAATTAGGATTTGGCACCTCTGTTGTTTCAAAGAATTTGAAGGAGAAGATCAAGTTATATACCAATGCCGGAATGAAAGTGTATTTGGGCGGTACTCTGCTTGAAGCATTTATTGTGCGAAATAAATTTGAAGAGTACATGAAATGCATTAGCGATCTTGGATTGAATTGCGCCGAGGTAAGTGATGGAAGTATCAATTTGGATCATGAAAAGAAATGTGATATCATTCATAAACTTTCAAGAGAAGTTACTGTGGTGAGCGAAGTGGGAAGTAAGGAAGAAGGTGTGATCATTCATCCTGCACGTTGGATAAGCATGATGCAAAATGAATTGGAAGCCGGTGCCATGAAAGTTATTGCCGAAGCACGCGAAAGTGGAACTGTTGGTATCTTTCACAAGAATGGAAGCGCGCACACGCTTTTGATCAACCGTATCGTTAATAAAGTGAAGATCGAGAATATCATTTGGGAAACTCCGCAAAAAAGTCAGCAAGTGTATTTTATTAAATTATTTGGTGCAAATGTAAATCTGGGAAATATTGGCCCGGATGATGTGATCCCTTTAGAGACCTTACGTTTGGGTTTAAGAGGGGATACTTTCTTTACATTTTTACCCGAAACCATGAAACAAGAGATCTAATATGAAAGAAGTAACCGTACAAGAATTAAAAAAATTGATCGACAGCAAAGCCGATTTTCAATTGGTGGATGTTCGTGAAGAACATGAATTTGATGAATCAAATTTAAATGGTTTACTAATTCCTTTAGGAGATATTTTGGATAGAGCAAGTGAGGTAGTAAAGGATAAGCAAGTAGTGATCCACTGCCGCAGCGGAAAGCGAAGCGCGACTGCTATCCAAGCATTAGAAGCGCAATTGGGTTATACCAATCTGTATAATTTAAAAGGTGGTATTTTAGCTTACATTGAAGAAATAGGATTATAATATGGTAGAATTATTCAAACACATCATTCATCTTGATTTTGATTGGCTCTTTCAAAATTATGATACCTCAATTTACGTGATCTTATTTGCTGTTATTTTTGTTGAGACAGGATTAGTGGCAATGCCTTTTTTACCGGGTGATTCTTTACTGTTCACCGCCGGTTTGTTTGCTCGTTCTGGATATTTGAACATGGCTTATTTAATGGGCCTGTTATTCATTGCTGCCGTTCTTGGCGATAATATCAATTATTGGGTTGGAAGAAAGATAGGAATCAGAGTATTTAATTTGAAATTGAGAGGAAAAGCCCTTGTAAAAAAAGAATATCTCGACAAAACACATGAGTTCTTTGAAAAACATGGAACTAAAGCCATTATTATGGCGCGCTTTGTTCCTTTTGTAAGAACATTTGCTCCGTTTGCCGCAGGTGTAGGAGAAATGAAATATCAAAAGTATTTGATGTTTGATATTATTGGTGGAGCGCTTTGGATAGGAAGTTTAACAACGGCCGGTTATTTATTAGGTAACGTTGAATTTATTCGTAAACATATTGATCTTGTTTGCCTGGGAATTATTTTCATTTCGGTTCTACCCTTTCCAGCACATTGGGATCCTAAGCTTAGAATTCCACGTGGACAAGTTGTCG
>JADMIO011276578.1_pt1 | contig 39750 bp, 27 predicted proteins | sample 8958161 | NCBI WGS metagenome assembly JADMIO01 (sample SAMN16585339, study PRJNA669376) | soil metagenome | isolation source: Crop rotation soil | place: USA: Cullars Rotation, Alabama | collected 2011 | reverse complement strand
ACCATCATCCCCGCCGGCGCGACCGAGCCGCCGTACACGCCACCTACGCCCCACGCCGGGCCGTGCGTCTATCAGGCGCTGCACATGCTGCCGAACTTCCAGGGACATTTTCCGCTGATTGGGAGCTGGATGGTGAACGGCTTCGCGTGCGGAATCGGCATCCGTGAGGACAAGACGGCGATCACCGGTAATATGAGCCGGTTCGTGCCGCATGTGTTCACATAAGCAGAATGGAGAATATCGAATGCAGAATGAATGCATTCCACCCTGCATTCGATATTCTGCATTCTGCGTTAAACGCAATCAGGGAAAGGAAGATGATGATCGGCGGAATGAATCTCCTGGCTATGGGCAATTTCGAGCATCTCGGCACCGCGCTGGTCTGGGCGGCGACCTTTGGCTTGCTCGGCGTCGCGATCGTGATCCTCGGCTTCAAGGTCTTCGACTGGCTGATGCCGCGCATCAACGTCGAGAAGGAATTGTGCGAGCGCAACATCGCCGTCGCGATCGTCATGGCCGCCGCGATCCTCGGTGTGAGCGCCGTGATGGTCGCCGCGATCGCCGGCTGAAGAAGGATCACCGCAGAGACGCAGAGAACGCGGAGAGAAGAAGAGACGCTTCGACGTGACATGGGCGTCCCGCCCATGCGAGCGATGTAGGAGTATGAAGATTCAGGATCGTGATTTTTCTTTCCTTCCACGTCGCCAGCATGGGCGGGACGCCCATGTCACGTCGAAGCGTCCCCTCTTTTTCCTCTCTGCGTACTCTGCGACTCTGCGGTGAATCTCCCTATATTCCGAATCATGCAGTCGCATCGCGAATTAATCGTCGAGCCGGTCGGTCTCGACCCTGACACGCTTCCCAGGCCGCTGGATTGGCGGGCACTTTTCGGCAACGACCATCCCATCGAGTTGGAAATCGGTAGCGGCAAGGGAACCTTCCTCACCGAGCAGGCCCGCGCGCGTCCGGATGTGAACTTCTTTGGCATCGAATGGGCCAGATGGTTCTGGCGTTACGCCAGCGATCGGCTTCGCCGGGCGGGATGCAGCAACGCGCGAACGGTCCGCGCCGAGGCAAGTTTTTTCCTGAACGAGTTCGTCCCGCCGGCCAGCATTGATGTCCTGCACATCTACTTTCCCGATCCGTGGCCCAAAGCGCGGCATCACAAGCGCCGCCTGATCCAGCCGAAGTTCGTCCCGGTGATGTCGCGCATTCTCAAGCCCGGCGGCCGGCTGCAGGTTGTCACCGATCACCAGGGATACTGGGAAGAGAACATCGAGCCGACAGTCCGCGCCGCGGAAGGATATAAAATCGTCGACTACAACCGCCCGGGATCGGCGAGCGATGGTGAGTTCGTCGGCACCAACTTCGAGCGGAAGTATGCTCGCGAAGGCCGGCCGTTCTACGCGATCGCGGCAGTCAAAGAATCGTAACGTTCGACTTTGTCACGGAGGCACGGAGAGCGAGACGAAGATCTGGCTGCCTCAGCTATCGACGTAGGAAAAATGCGGTACACGAATCCCTCGGAATCGAAGCGAATCTTCACGAATCCGAAGCGGCAGCTGTGAATGGATTCGTGAAGATTCGCTTCAATTCAAAAGAGATTCGTGTTCCGTATTCAAAACTGCTGATGGTTCAGGCGGCCTCGAATTAGATCGCCCTCCCCGTGATTCCGTGGCAAAACACCATTCGATCTACTCCCCCGCCGGCATGTGAAACTTCGCAATGAAGAGCTGCGTCGTGTTGTCCTTGGCGCGCTTGCTCGACCACATCACATACTTCCCGTCCGGCGAGAAGACCGGCAAGCCATCGAACCCCGCGCAATACGTGATCCGCGTCTGGTGCGAGCCGTCGTCGCGCATCAGGTACAGTTCGTAGTTCGCGTGCCCGTGCTTGCTGGTGGCGTAGATGATGTGGTTGTTGTCCGGGTGCATGAACGGACCCCAGTTCACATTCGCATCATCCGTGAGCTGCTTTTCTGACTTCAGGCCGGTGATGTTTCCCTCGGCGTCGAAAGCCAGGTCGCCGACGAAAACCTGCAGCAGGTCGTTCTGCTTTCGGTCGGAGCGGTAGATCAGGCGTTTGCCGTCTGGCGCGAAGAAGGGACCGCCGTCATAGCCGGGATTTTTCGTGATCTGGACGGGGTTGGAGCCGTCCGCCTTCATGACCCAAACTTCCGTGTCGCCGGATCGGCGGCTGGTGAAGCAGATCCATTTGCCGTCGGGGGAAAAGGAGCCTTCGGCGTCGTAGACGTCGTTGTTGGTCAGGCGATGGTCCGGCGTAGCGCACTTGTCCCGGATGAGGGGCCCGTTATCCAACAGCCCGGATCCGCCGCGGGTAGTCGGCGCAGTTGCTTTCGACTCCAACAACAACCGAAACGAGCGTCGGATGTCCTCTTGCATCGCTGGCTGCGTGGCTGACTCTTCCGCGAGCTGTACGACTCGTGTGACATTGCCTGCGACTCGATATATCGCTTCCGTCGGCACCGCATAGATCTCCATCCCGTCCGGAAAGGCCCAGCGATAATTGCCGCCTTGCCGCTGGTAACCCGCGTTCGGCTCTTCCGCTTTTTCTTTGCCGGCGGTGGAGCCGAAGATGACCGTGTTCCCGTCCGGCGAAAAATAGCCGCAGGTGTTGCGCGAGTTCGGCGGCGAAATTTGCAGCGGCCAGCCGATCTTCGGCGACGATCCATCTCCGATTTCCAGAGGCGCGACGTACATTTGGTACTGCGTCTCCCCCTTCGGCGACGCCTGGAAGATGATCCACTTCATGTCATTCGAGAAGTACCCTTCGCCGGCCTTGTCGAACTTGAAGTTGGACGTCATGGCGGTCAGTTGCGTGACATCGGTGAGAAACTCCGCCTCGCGCGGATCAGGAATCGCCGGCGCGGTGGCGGGTTGAGTGGATGGATGTGTGGCGGGCTGGGTGCCAGGCGGCGTGGCGGAGTCAGGTCCCGCCGCCGGCGATGTCTGCGCCGTCGCGGGCGATTGAACATTAACGGTGGGGTTGACCTCCTTGTCACAGCCGGCCAGGAAACCGGCGAAACCAAGCGACAGAAGGAACGCAAGCCTCGTTTTCATTCTCCGTTCTCCAACAAGCGGCGGATGCCTTGGTCCCCTCCGCCGATATTCCGGGGAGGGTTAGGGAAGCGGCTGCGCGCGAAAGGCGCCGTTAGCAGCGGCCTCCTCCCCAGCCCTCCCCCGGAGTACCGGTGGAGGGAGGAATGCGCCGCTCCGGCTTCGGCCAGATTACCCTTCATTCCCGCCCAGCTCTCGGTTCTCGAACAGCAGCAATCCCGCGCCCAGCGCGAAAATCGCGTAGCCGACTCCATAGAGCCCGGCGACGCCGATGTAGCCCCAGATCGTGTCGAGATGAACGGCCGTCGGATAGCGGGCAACATCGGTGAACGCCGTCCCTGGCACCGCGATCTCGCGATAGACCGTGTACTGCCGGAAATCGAACACCTGCAGGAACGGCAAAATGGTGCTCACGAGGGCGGCGATCCCGCGCGTGATGAAAGATGCCTTCGGGTCGAGCGGGTAGAGGAAGCGTGTCAGGTTGCCGGCGAAGTAGAGGAGCAGCACCGCCGGGAGATTCACCACGAGCGAGAAGCGCACCGACAGCGCCACGCCGATCGCGGCCAGCACCGCGATCTGCAGCCAGACCAGCAGGAGGCTGGGGACGAGTCCCATAGTGTGCATGATGCGCCAGTCGCGGATCTGCTTGAGGGTAGCGTCGTCGATGGTGTTGACGGGAAGGAGATAGTCGTTGGGAATCCGCCACCAGATGCACCCAACGGCGATCGCGCCCAGGATCAGCACGGCCAGCAGCGCGGCAAGCACAATGCCCAGGTACTTGCCGAGGAGCACTTCCCACTTCTTTACCGGCTTGCTCATCAGCGTAAGCATCGTGCGGTCTTCAATCTCGTCGTAGATCGAGCGGCTGGTTGCGAAGAGCGTCTGCAGCAGAACCAGCAGCAGCGTCATGTCCAGCGCGACGGCTTTGAACATCACCGTGTCTTCGCCAAGCGTGAAGAACGGCAACATCGCAAAGATGATGAGAATTGCCGCGCCCAACGCCAAGAGCAGCGTGTAGATCGGCTGACTGATCGCTTCGCGGAAGGTGTGGCGGGTGAGAACGTACGTGCGGTACATGAGGCGTAGGAGTGTACCAAAAGGCTGGAAGGGAAGTCGAACATCCAACATTCAACGTTCAACATCCAACGTTTAAGTCCGGACTTTGACGTTGGATGTTGAACGTTGAATGTTGGATGTTGGATGTTGGATGTTCGACTGCTCCCGGTCGTTCGTCGTTCAGTGCCGAATCTCAAAGTCTTCAAACTCATCAATCGCCGGCGCTACCTGCACATTCACATTCCGCACGAATCCTGTCATCTTTCGCTTGATTTCGTCGACAACTGCGTTCGTTTCCCGCTCCGAGCCTTCCATAACCAGCTCGACCCGGCCATCCGGGAGGTTGCGGACATAACCGCGGACCTTGTACTGCTGGGCGATATTGCGGGCGGTGTAGCGAAAGCCGACGCCCTGGACCCGGCCGGCGAAGTGAACCGTTTTACGGACATCCGCCGCCTCGCCCGGCTGAACCCGGGCCGCCGGCGTCGAGACCTCATGATGCGTGGCATGAGAGACCTGCATGGCGGCGCATCTTAGCGGGATCGGCTTTGGCGGCCAATGAGGAAATGCGGTGCCTCGGGAGAGGCCTCATTTTGGATTTGAAATCTGAGATTTGAAATCTGGGATTTGAGATTTGAGTTTTCAGGTCGGTAGCTCTTCAATCCAAAATCACAAATCCAAAATCGCTCACCCCTTTTCGTACATTCCCTCCACCAGTTTCCGCATATACGCCTGATACTCCTTGTCGATCTCCTCGATTTTCTTTCCTAGGTATTGCTCCAGCAGCGGTTTGGCGGTGGCGGGGTTCCAGAGGCCGTTCGCGCCGGGGCCGGCGTTGGGGACCAGGGCTCGGTCATTGGCCAGGTCGGTCAGCATTCTCTGCAACGCCGGGCGATAACGGCCGCCTTCGCCGTCGACCAGGAAACGCGCGAATCCCCACGCCTGCGCGTAGAACATCTCGACTTTCCAGAGCTGCTTGCTGACCACCTGGCCGGCGTGCATTGCACACAGTTCACCCAGCGGCATGGTCGTTTCCCGCTTCAGCGAACGCTCCAGCGCCGACAGCCGATTCGGATTCATCGACAGCCGCCAGCGCGGCAACTCCTTGTCCCAGTCGACATATTCAAACAGCGTCGAAAGTCCCTCCTCGACAAACGGCGGCGGGCGTCGCTTGAAGTTGCGGCCGATGTATTGGTGAAACCCTTCGTGCGCCGCGACCGAGATCGTCTCCCGTTCGCCGATGTAATACGAGACGAACCAATCGCGCACCGAATACCCGCCTCGATTGATGCGGAGATAAACCTTGGCGTCCGCGCCGGTCTGGGCCTCGGTAAACTGCGCCCACTGGTTGCGGTCGTTGAAGACGTAACACTGCAGGGGTTTTTCGCTCAGCGGCACATCGGGCGCGAGCTTGCGGTATTGCTCAAGCGCCCCTTCCATCACCTGCGCAATGCGTTCGACCATCTCCTCGTTTTCGATCGTGGTATCGATGCGATAGTGCGGGGTGGTGACGAGCGTGCTCTTGGTCTTGCCGAAGGTCGAGGGCTCGCGCTTGATCTGCGCGAGTGCCACGGGCCCTTCTGCCGGTTCGATAGACTTCGAACCACAACCGGTGAGGGCAAAAAACGACAGGACAACGCTAAGAACGGGTGCCACAGGTCGAAGTACTCCGAGGCCTGTGCGGGCGTGTGAGTGCGTATTGTCAGCGTGAGCGTTGCGCCTGGTCACTTAAATCTCGATTCGGCGTAGATGCAGAGTTCGTCCACTATCTCGTACGCCTCCGCAGTGCGCCGCAACACCGAAAGACACCCGCCGAAGTCACCTTCACCGAAAACCAAGCCACGCATCGCGCATTCGGATAGGTAGATCGTCAGTGCTGCCATCCGTTGATGATACTGATCACGCAGATCAAAGATGTTGTTACCCATGCATGGTTGGCGTTGACGAATGCGAATTGGCGCCATTGCTACGGATTCTGACGAGGATGCCTTCGAGTCTGGCGACGCCAACGAAGTGGACTGCAAGAGCAGCGTCAGCAGAAGCGAGATTGAGATCGTGCGAACCCACATAAGTCGCACCCATTCTATCACTTCTTGCTCACTTCGGCGTCCACCGCTTTCACAATCCGCTCCTGCATCAGATGGGCTTCATGATTACTGCAACTCATCCCGTTGAACATCACGGAAAACGCGTACCACTGCCCGTCCCTGGCTTGCAGGAATCCAGTCAGCGTGCTGACGCCGTTCACATAGCCGCTCTTGCCGAAAACCCTCCGGCGAAGATCCGAGCCTTCAAAGCGGTCTTCCAGCGTCCCCTCTTTCTTGACGCCGGCGACCGAGAGCGATTGCACGAAGAGATCGCGGTTCTTGCCGTAGAACTCGTAGCAGAGCACCCGTACCAGCGCTCGCGCGCTGATGGCGTTCTTCTTCGACAACCCGCAGCCGTCGGCGAGGGAAAAATCGCTTTCCGGAATGCCGGCCGACTTCAGGTAGGCCGCCGTCGCGAGGCCGCCGGTTTCCCATGAACCAGGTGCGCCGGTCGCCGGATCGTAGCCGATGCGCTTGCACAACGATTCGGCGTAGAGGTTGATGCTGTGCTTGTTGGCGCGGGAGATGACGGCCGACAGCGGCGTCTCGTGCGTGCCGACCACGCTCATTTTTCCCGCCGTCACCTGCGAATCGGGATTGGCCGCGCGGATCGTCCGGTCGCGCTTCACTTCGCCGGTCACCTTGATGCGATTGGCCGCCAGGAGCTGCGCCAGCACGCTGGCGGCGTTCATCGAGGGATCATGGACCGTGAACTTCGCAGAAGTCCGCGTCGAAAGATCTCCTCGAATCGTGACCAGGTTCGTCCCCTTTCGCCGGCTGATCGAAACGGAGTTGCCGGGGATGTTCGACTGCTTGAACTGCAGCACCCTGCTCGGCGGATTGACGATCGGCTCGCCGCCGCCGGTCGTCCGTACTTCGGTCATGTTGGCGTTGAAGTTCATGCCGGCGACTTCGGCTTCGTACGAGTTAAGAAGCTGGTCTTCCGGCCAATCGGGGTGGATGAACTTTTCGTCGAAGACACTGTCGTCGACGATGACGTCGCGCACGCTGGTGACGCCGAGCTTCTGAAGCTGCACAATCCAGCCGTCGTAGACCGCGGTCGATTTCCAACCAAAGGTTTTGAGGTAGTCGGAATCGCCGAAGGTCGGATCGCCATCACCGATGAGGACCAGGTCCTCGCCGCGGCGATAGAGCGTCGTGCGAAACTTGAAATCAGCGCCGAGGCGTTCGAGCGCGGCGGCGGTCGTAACCAGCTTCAGATTACTCGCCGGCGTGAGCGGATTGTGTGCGCCGTGATTGAAGACTTCCTGCAGATCGGCCGGCGATGTACCCAGGCGCATCACCTGCACGCCCATGGTTGCGCGGTGCATTCCGCGTTCCTGCTGGACGGCGGCGACCTCAGATTCGATGCTCGCGCCTGCCCGCGACGCGGACAGAAGAAGAGAGCAGAACACGACGATCAGGAGGGAGCGGTGTTTCATCCTTGAAAATCCGCGGACGCTGGTTGGAAGATTCCGCGGGAAAACGGCATCCCGCAGGTGGGGATAGGGTATCGGGAAGAACGCAATTCGAAAAGGACGGCACGACGCATGGTTCCCTCCTCCGGTACTCCGGGGGGAGGGTTAGGGAGGGGGCTCCTTGCGAAACGCGCCGCTAGTCCGAGCCCCCACCCCATCCCTCCCCCGGAGTACCGGAGGAGGGGGTCAAAGCTCTGCCCGCGTCAATTTCCGGTCTTCAACTTCCTTCCCAGCTTCTCCTCCACCGAAGCGATCTTCGCTTTCAGGCTGCCGCCTTTCCCCCGCCGCCAGTCCATCTTCATCGTGATCGCCACCCGATTGCTGTCGGCCGCGAGCGTGTCGAAGCATTGCTTGACGACTGCCATGACAGCCTCCCACTCGCCTTCGATGCAGGTTCCCAAGGGTCCGAGTTGATACGGAAGCCCGCTTCGGTCAATGACATCCAGCACTTTCGCGACGTAGGGGCTGACGCTTTCTCCCTTGTCCATCGGCCACATTGAAATCTCAGACAGCAGCATGATTAAATCTCCGATTGAGAGCGCGGGCGTCCTCGCGGACAAGTTCACGCGGACGGCGCCACCGGCGCTCCAAAGTTTTTCCCGGCAAACCGGTTCGATTCGGTATAATCCGGATATGAGCCCGCGTCATCCAATCTGCCGTCGGAGTTTTGCGCAGCGTCTGATTTCCCTGGCATCTCTCGCGCTGGTGCCGATGTGTGTCGGCCCGGCGATCGGCGCGGATGAGGCGCCGCCGGCGGATTCCCGGCCAGCCGCCGCGCGACCCGCCGCGGACAACCGCGTGGTCGTCCTCACCTTCTCCGCCGAGGGTGGCGACACCGCCGCGAGCTATGGACGATCGCTACAGCAAAGTCTCTCGACGGATCTGACCGGAACCGGCGTCGTACAGGGGATTACTCGCAAGCAAGTCGGTGAAGATACCGACTCAGCGATCGCCGCCGCGAGGGAATCGGGTGCGCGATACGTCGTCTTTGGACAGGTAGTGCAGGTGGATCAGCAGGTGCGCGTGACGGGACAGATCTTCGATACGCAGGCGGGTAAGGCGATCGCGATCCTTCGGACAACGGGAACTGCTGGCGATCTTCTGCGGATGCAGGATGCGCTGGGACAGCAGGCCGTGAACGCGTTCACTGGCAATAGCGCACGGGATGCGGCGGTGCCGACGGCATTGCAGTCGACGAAACCAATGGCGCCGGCGACATCGAATCCTTACAACGCGGTCACATCCTGGAAGCCGGAATCCGCAAGCGGAACTCTTACGGTTGTAAATGTTTCGACGCCGGCGGACTCGCAGGGGCAGCAATACAGCGATCTATACGAAACGCCGGCGCAGGCGGCGCCCGCCCCCGCCGCGACTTATTACCCTCCGCAAGCGCCGCCACCGCCGATGGGCGGTTACGACAACAACTACTACAACCCGTATGCGTACGGCGGCGGAAGTTTCAGCGGCACGCCGATCTTCATCGACGGCAATTTCACGGTCGCGCCGGCGCCGCTGGGAACAGTGCGGGTTCAGACCTTCAACACGCTCGGGCACAGCATCATTAATCCGCCGACCACTGGGTCACAGACCGGCAGCGCACCCGCCAGCAGTTTCTACACCCCGCCAGGATCGCCAACGCCCATCCCGGCGCATGCCGCGCCGATCACAGCGTACAAGAATCCGTGGGCGCCTTTTGCGGCGCCGGTCGGCGTGCCGCAGCGGGCCGCGCCGCCGGTATTGCGACCGCAGGCGATGTCGTCCTCCGCGGTGCGGGCAGCGCCGGCAGCGGCGCGAAGTGGTGGAGGCGGAGCGGCGGTGCGTAGCAGCGGCGGCGGAAGCACTGGCGCGAGAGGCCGGTAAGCCGCTTACGCCGCCAACGCCCTCGGCTGTGCCTCGGGTTCCGGCTCGGCGTATTTCTGGCGGATCGTCACGAACTGCGCCTCGGTCGCCAAAAATGCCTGCACGATGTGCGGATCGAAGTGCGTCCCGGAATCCTTCACGATGATCGCCTTGGCTTCCTCGTGCGTCATCGCCGCCTTGTAGCAGCGCTTGCTGGTCAGCGCGTCGTAGACGTCGGCGACCGCGACGATCCGCCCGCAAAGCGGAATCTTTTCTCCGACCAAACCATTGGGATATCCCTTGCCGTCCCACCGCTCGTGGTGCGAGACCGCAATGTCCCGCGCGATGCGCAGGAACTTGGCGTTCGGGAACTTCTGAAGCGCGGCATCGAGCGTCGCGGCGCCGATCACCGCATGCGTCTTCATGATCGCGTACTCTTCCGCCGTCAGCTTGCCCGGCTTCATCAGGACCGAATCCGGCACGCCAACCTTACCAATGTCGTGCAGCGGACTGGTCGCGTAAACGAGGCGGATAAACTCCGCGTCGACCTGGTCGACGTAATGTCCTGTTGACGGCAAGTGTTGCGCGATCAGCCGCGCGTAATTCATCACCCGTTCCAGGTGCGCGCCGGTTTCGGGATCGCGGCTTTCGGCGAGCTTGGCCAGCGCGAAGATCGCGATGTCGCGCGTCTCCATCGACAGGATCCGGTCGGCCGACGCAATGCGCGCCAGCAGTTCCTGCGGCTCAAACGGCTTAGTAATGAAGTCGTCCGCGCCCGCCGACAATCCCTGCACGCGCTCGGCGACGCTGCCGTGGCTCGTCAGGAGAATGACATAGAGGTAGCCGCTGTTGGCGATACCGCCACGGCGGATCTCCTTGCACAGCTCGACGCCATTGAGGCGCGGCATCTCCCAGTCGGTGATCACGACGTGGAATTCCTCTTTCTGAAGGAGCTCCAGCGCCTGCCGTCCGTCTTCGGCGCAAGTCACCTCATGACCTGCGTCGGACAGAAACTCCTTGAGCATTTCCAGCGCAATCGGATCGTCGTCAGTAATGAGCAAACGCATACAGCAGCCCCTTCCTTAAGGACACCACTTCATTTCAATGTCGCCTTGGCGCTTCCGGCCGGCGATTTCGAACTCAGCTCTTTTATTGCCTCAGGGAGAAATGCAGCGCAGCGCTGGACTTCCTCTCCCAATCGGTTCAGGCACTTTCCCGCGTCGTCATACGCGGCGTTTTTGAACAGGTGCTCCAGTTCCGCCGCCGCACCGCGGATTCCTTCCGCCGACAGGTTCGCGGCCGATCCCTTGATGGTGTGTGCGATGCGCGTCAGCGTCGCCTGGTCGTGATCGGCGAGCGTCTTTCTGATCGACTCGAGCTGCTCGTTGACTTGCAGCTCGAACTTGCCGAGCAATTTCTCCGCGAGCGACGCTTTGCCCATGCAGCGTTTCAGGAGAGACGGAATGTCGATGGGGACAACCGCCGGGGAAACAACCGCTGGCTCCGAAGCAGGTTCCGCAATCGGCGCAGGCTTCCGGACTTCCTGTTTATCGGCTGGGCCGGAGGCCTGCCGTTCTCCCGACGCTGGTGCCGGCGCGGCCACCTTCACGGTCACCATTCCTGCAATCGTCTGGATCAACGTCTCCGGATCGATCGGCTTGGTGACGTAGTTGTCCATTCCCGCAGCCAGGCACTTCTCGCGATCACCTTCCACCGCGTTGGCCGTCAGCGCGATGATCGGCTGGCGCGCCGAGCCCTGTTCCTGCTCACGGCGGCGAATCGTGCCGGTGGCTTCAAAGCCGTCCATCTCCGGCATCTGGCAGTCCATCAGGACGATGTCGTATCGCTTCGCCGCGACTGCTTCGGACGCGAGCTTGCCATTGTTCACCACTTCGACTGTGCAGCCGGCGTCGAGCAGTAGCTCGCGTGCCACTTCCTGATTCACCTCGTTGTCTTCGGCCAGCAGCACATGCACTCCATGCAGCGGCTTTTCCGCGGGAGCCGCGGTGGACGTTCCCATCGGGCACGCCGTCCCTGAAGCAATCGTCCGCATGACGGCGTCGAACAGATGCGACTGGCGGATCGGCTTGGTGATGCAGGTTGAGAAACCGCACTTAACCATGTCTGCGCCGTCGAGCGGGTTGTCCAACCCGCTGAGCAGAATCAGGGATGTATCGCGCAGCGCCGGCTCGGCGCGGACGGCGTTGGCCACGCCGCGACCGTCGAGGTTCGGCATCATCAGGTCGACGATCGCGAGGCGGAAGGGTTTGCCCGCGGCCGCCGCGGTACGCAGATGGTGCAGCGCTTCAACGCCGTCACACGCGAGCGTGACCTCGAATCCCCAGCTCTGGAGCTGATCCTGCAGGACTTCGCGCGCGGTGACGTGGTCGTCGACCGCGAGAATGCGCGTGCCACGTAAGCCGGCGGCATCGAACCGGCCGGTGGCAGTGGCAACCGCCGATGGCAGCTCGCCCTTCACGTTTGCCGTGCCCAGGCGCGCGGTGAACCAGAACGTGGAGCCTTGGCCGGCGGCGCTGTTGACGCCGATCTTGCCGCCCATCAGTTCCGAAAGCTGCTTTGAGATCGCCAGGCCCAGGCCCGTGCCGCCGTATTTTCGCGTCGTCGAGGCATCGACCTGCGAGAAGCTCTTGAAGAGGCGGTCGAGGCGATCCTGCGGGATGCCGACGCCGGTGTCCTTCACGCTGAAGCGCAGGCCAATCTTGTCGGCGGAGCTGTCCGCCTCGCGCTCGACGCGAATCAACACTTCGCCTTTGTCGGTGAACTTGATTGCGTTGGTCGCAAGGTTGATCAGGATCTGCCGCAGGCGCTCGGGGTCGCCGTTGACGACCTGCGGGATCGACGGATCGACGCGGCAGGCGAACTCCAGCTTGCGCGCGGTCGCCTTGGGGGCCAGCATTTCGGCGACCTGCTCGACGGCGTCGCGGATGTCGAAATCGACGCAGCTCAGTTCAAGCTTTCCCGCTTCAATCTTCGAGAAATCGAGCACATCGTTGATCAATGCCAGCAGCGTGTCGGCGGACGATTTGATCACCTGCGTGTAGCGAAGCTGCTGTTCGGACAGGCCGCCGCGGCGCAGCAGCAGCTCGGCCATGCCGATCACGCCGTTAAGCGGCGTGCGGATTTCGTGGCTCATGTTCGCGAGGAACTGGCTCTTGGCCTTGCTTGCGTTCACCGCTTCGACGCGGATGCGCTCAGCTTCTTCCTTCGCTGAAACCAGCGCCGCTTCCTGGTTCTTGCGCGCCGTGATGTCGCTTTCGATCGCCATGAAGTAGCGAAGCGCGCCCTCGGCATTTCGGACTGGCTGGACTTCGATCGCGACCCAATACGGCTTGCCGGTGCGAGCATAATTGACGATCTCGGTGCGGAAACCTTCGCCTTTGGCGAGGTGCTCGCGCATCATCTGCACGGTCGCCGGATCGGTCTCCGCGCCCTGCAGCAGCGTGCCCGGCTTCACGCCGATCACTTCATCCAGGCCGTAGCCGGTGATGCGAGTGAAGCCGTCGTTAATCCATTCGATGTTGCCGGTCGGGTCCGTGATGATGACGGCGTTGTCGGTGAGGCTCGCGACCAGCGCCAGCTTCTCGGCGATGTGCGCCTGCTCTTCAAACCGCTTTCGCTGCGTGATGTCGCGAATGTAAGCGACGAAGACCGGCGGGCCGTCAAGCTTCACCGCGGTGATTGCGGCTTCGACCGGTATTTCCCGGCCATCCGCGGCAACCGCCGCCAGCTCGATGCGCTTGCCGATGACCGAGCCTTCCCCCGTCGCGAGATACTGCTTCAGGCCCTGCTGGAAGGTGTCGCGAGCGTGCATCGCAATAACCACGTCGGCGAAGGGGCGGCCGATGACCTCGTAGCGGCGATAGCCAAAGGCGCGCTCAGCGGCCGGGTTGAACTGCGTGATGACGCCGGTGTGATCGATCGTGATGATGCAGTCCAGCGCGTTGTCGCGCGTCGCCGCCAGCTCCGCGTTGCGCGAGCTGGCCTCGGCGGATGAGACGGCGATGCTGCGCATCTCCCGCGCGCCGCGCACGCATGCTGCCGCCGCCAGGAAGACAGCAATGAAAAGCACCCAGCCGGCGTTTTCCATCCAGCGAAGTGATTCAACAGCTGCCGGGACGGACGAATCGGCGATGGGTGAAAGGCCACGCACGCAGTGAAACGTCGCCGTCACCAGTGTCGCCGGGGCCAGTGCCCGCCAGTCGCGATAAAACGACAGCAGCGCCAGCGAGCCGAACATGTGGAATTGCGGAGCGACCTGGCCGTTGGTGATGCAGGTGAGCAGGATGGAAGTAAAGGCCTGCCCGCCGGAGATCAGGATGCGCGTGACAAGTTTCCCCGGACGGAGGATCGCCATGCCGGCAGGGATGAGGTTCGCCAGCCCGCCAAGAATGATCGCGGCGTAGACATTCGGATGAATGCCTTTGCCGGGGACAATGAACCCGCAGACAAGGACCGCGGCCGCGACGCACGCGAACCATTGCACCACCATCAGGTAGGCAAAGAGCCGATCGACTTTGCGGTGTACGCGCCCGAAGTACTCCGCGAAGACCACCTCGGCGTCGGAGGCGTTGTTGGCCTTAAGGGCTGCGGAAGGCGTGTTGACAGTGCTGCTGATCATGCGAGGAACATCCGCGTTAAGGCGATTCGGATGCGCGACATGGACACGCCCCTGCAGCGCACCGCAACGAGCGTATCGGCGGGGATTGTGGGGTGCTTCATCGACGGCGTTGTCAGGTTAGTCCTGACCTGTGTTATGGGCTTATCCGCTCTCCCAGGAGTACCGGGAGAGGAAGTAAGCCACTACACTCGCCGCGCAATGCTTCACTACTTCAAGTTCCGCCAGGACCTGTTCGACCCGATGCCGGCGAAGGATGTGTACGTCAAGCGCGGCAAAGGCAAAGGCTGGCCCGAGGAATGCCCGCCGATCCGCGGCGCCAACTCATTCGGCTTCGATCTGCTGGCGAACTTCGACGTGACCTTCATCCGCAAGCGCGACGGCGACTGGCGCGTTGAGGAAGACGTCGTCATCGCCAGCGACTTCGACTGGCACGGCGGCTCCGATGACGAACCTGACGCCGCGCCGATCGGCCGTCCACTCAGCCAGCAGTACGCCTGGTTCTGGGAGAAGGGACAGAAACTCCCGCATGTGATCAGCGACAACGTTTACGCCGAGATCAATCACCAGCTCAAGCTCAGCACGTTCCTGTTCCTCAAGACTGATCCGAATGAACTGCTGCTGATGACGGATGTGCCAAATCTGCATCGTCCCTGGCGGGCGATGACGGCGCTGGTGGAGACGGACTGGTACCCGGCGAGCTATCCTTGGCACACGGTCATCGAGCTGGATCGGAGCCAGAAGAAGATCGAGATCCGGAAAGGCGATCCGATTTGCCGCGTGATTCCGGTTCGACGGGACACGTACTTTGCGCAGCAGATGTCGCCGGCAGCATTTGATGAGTTCTTCGAGCGGGGGCAGAGCTGGCTCAGTACGCACGGCAAGCCGGGAGACGGTGGGACGATGGACATTACGCGGACGTATGTCAGGCAGCAGGTGAAGCCGCGATTTGTGGTGATGTGAGCCAGTTCCGTACAGAAAAGACGTGGCTGCTGAAGCAGCCACGCCGGGTGGGGTTAGCCGCCGCCGCAGCCGCCACATCCTCCGCCGCCGCAGCCGCCGCCACCGCAGCTTGATCCGCCGCAACTGGATCCACTGCCGCCGCCGGCGCCCGAGTCGCCGAAGACGTGGGTGATGGGCCGCTGGAAGTCCGCCAGCGCCGTTCCCGCCAGCAGCGCCGGGCCGAAAAGCGCGACGCCCATCAGCAGGCCCGTGTCCGGAATGCCGGCAGCAACCGGCGATTTCGGCGGCACGTGCCGCTTCTTCCAGTCATCCAGCGCCGCCTTGCCAGCAATTGTCAGCCTCGGCGTGTTCATCGCCATCACGCACGCGACGATGAAGCAGAAGATGCACGCGAAGATCAGGAAGCCGACGGGTTTGTTGCGGTCAATGCCGACGAAGATCTTGGCGACGCCGAGCATGATGACCGCGAACAACAGTCCGAACGAAAGCAGCGCGATCAGCGTGCGCATCGGTCTGGGGACGAGCAGGCCTGCGCCGCTGAGCCGGTCGTCCAGCGCATCCAGCTCCGGCCGGCAGCGGGTGAGCATCTTGGGGAAATTGCAATTTGGAATTTCGACGATCGCCCGATGAAGTGTTGCTTCGATTGGCTCGGTGGCACGAAGCGCGCCGTCGATCGCGGTGAAGGTGCCGCGCTTGCCGGCGAGGATTGCACGGCGCGACGCCAATGCCACCAGCGCCGCCTGGATTGCCCGAACCTGACTGCCGGCCAGATACGCCAGCTCATACAGATCCAGTTGCGGCACGCGCGACGACTCGCCGCCGGTTCGGCGGATGCGCTGGCGGATCACGATCAGCAACACGATCGCGCCAAGGAAAACCGCCGCAAAAAACTGCAGGAACTGCGGGCCTCGCATGTCGAGCGGATTCATATTCGCCTCCAATTGAGAACTGCGATTCCGGTCATGGTCCTTTCATCGTCCAGATCAGCAGCGCGACGGTGACGATCGCGGCGGCGAAAAACGCCGCTGCAATCGCGTAGATCGCGCGCCGACGCAGCACAACAGCTTCGGCGACATCCACCCATTGATGCCGCGGCTTGGGCCGCTGCGCGAGCGTCTGGGCATCCGGCCAGATATCCGCCGGCGGGTCGCCGAAATGTTCGCGGTAGCGCGCGAGGGTTTGCGAATACCAGTCGCCAAGCCGATCGCGCTCCCCAGCCTGCCCTGCCGCGGGTTCGTGATGAAGCTGCCGGCCAAGAACCTGCTTGCAGAAGACGTCCCAGTAGTTTCGCGTGTAGAGCAGATGCGTGTGCCAGACCTGGTCGACAACATCAGACGGCGCGACCGGCTCGCCGCTGCTGGCGTAAAGAAATGCAAACCGCCGGTATTCCGCGATCGCTCGCCGGGTGAACGCCAACGTCCATCCTTGCTCCTTTGCCAGCCGATGTTCGAAAGTTTGCGTCGCTTCCGGCGGATCAAACGCATGAGCCTCGATCCGTTCCAGGAGCTTCGCGGGCTCGGGCCGGGTGCCGTTGCTCATGTTGGCGGGACTGTACCCAAGACCGCAACTCCCTGCACTTACACACTGCGACAGCCTTTCTAACTCGTTTTCCGTGGACAAGCTGGCGCGGTTTGCGGCTTCCACGCGGACTAGGATACAAGTGCGCTACAAGTCGTAGCGGAGACCGCACTGATGCCGTTCACTCATCTTCACGTTCACACCCATTACTCCCTGCTCGACGGCGCTTGCCGAATCCCCGACCTCGTGAAACGGGCCAAGGCACTGGGGATGGATTCGCTGGCGATCACCGATCACGGCTGCATGTTCGGTGTCATCGAGTTCTACAACGAGTGCAAGAAAGAAGGGATCAAGCCGATCATCGGCATGGAAGCGTACATGGCCCCCGGCGATCGGCGCGACCGCCAGGCTGCGCCGGGTGAAGCCGCCTACCACATGCTGCTGCTGGCGCAGAACATTGAGGGATATCACAACCTCCTGAAGCTCTCGAGCACGGCGTATCGCGAAGGGTTCTACTACAAGCCGCGCATCGACAAAACGGTTCTCCGCGAACACAGCAAAGGTCTGATCGCCACCAGCGCGTGCCTCGGCGGCGAGATTCCCAGCGCGTTTATGAAGCGCGACGGCAAAGCGGCGAAGCACGTCGCCGAGACTTACCTGGAAATCTTCGGCCCCGATCGCTTCTTCATCGAAGTGCAGAAACAGGGAATCAGTGAACAGGACATGGTCAACCCGGAGCTGATCGAGCTGGCCAAAAAAGTCGGCGTTGGCACCGTCGCGACCAACGACGTTCACTTCCTCAACAAGGATGATCACTTCGCGCACGACGTCCTTTGCTGCATCAGCATGGGCCGCCTGGTGAACGACGAAGGTCGGCTCAAGTATCCGACGCATCTCTATCTGAAGAGCCCGCAGGAGATGGCGGAGATCTGCCACGAGTTTCCTGAAGCGGTGGAGAACACCGCCCGCGTCGCCGCGATGTGCGATCTCTCGCTCGACTTCAGCAAACGATACGCGCCGGTTTATCGCGTGCCGGAAGAGCGGCTCAGTCAATGCAACGATGTTCCGAAAGTCGCAAAGACGGCGGCCGGCGAAGAGAAGCAGGTCCCGCCGGACGAAATCTACCTCCGTCAGCTTTGCGAAGACGGCCTGGTCTGGCGATACGGCACGAAGGAGGTGTCAAAGGAAGTCCGCGAGCGTCTTGAGAAGGAGCTGACCGTCATCGCCGGCAAGCAGTTCTGCTCCTACTTCCTGATCGTATGGGACTTCTGCAACCACGCCCGGGAGAACGGCATTCCGGTCGGTGCGAGAGGTTCGGGCGTCGGCACGATGGTTGGCTACCTGCTCGGCCTCTGTAACGTCGATCCGATCAAGTATGGCCTGCTGTTCGAGCGGTTCATGGACCCGAGCCGCTCGGAAATGCCGGATATCGATATCGACATCTGCCAGGACGGCCGGCAGGGAATCATCGACTATGTCCGCAACAAATACGGCCACGTCGCGCAGATCATCACCTTCGGCACGCTGGCGGCGAAGGCGGTCTGCAAAGACGTCGGCCGCGTGCTCGGCGTGCCTCTCGCGCTCACCGATCGCATCACGAAACTGATCCCGGGTTTGCCGGGAACGACTCTCGACAAGGCGCTCAAAGGCAGCCCCGAGTTCTCGGAGCTCTACAACTCCGATCCGATGGTGAAACAGATCGTCGACGTCGGCAAACGCCTCGAAGGCATGTGCCGCAACGCCGGCTGCCACGCGGCGGGTGTCATCATCGCCGACCAGCCTCTGGACGGCATCGTTCCACTCTACAAGGACAAAGACGACAACATCCTCACGCAGTTTGAAGGCCCGATCGCCGAGAAAGTCGGCCTGCTGAAGATGGACTTCCTGGGTCTGCGGACGCTTACCGTCATCACCCGCGCGGTGAGCCTGGTGAAGCAGATCAAGAACATCGACATCGATGTCGAAAAACTCGACCTCACCGACAAAGCGGTGCTGCAGCTTTTCTGCCGCGGTGAAACGCGAGGCATTTTCCAGTTCGAATCCGGCGGAATGCAGGACCTGCTGATGAAGATGCAGCCGGACCGCGTCGAAGACCTCATCGCCGCCAACGCTCTGTACCGCCCGGGTCCGATGGAGCTGATCCCGACCTACTGCGCCCGCAAACACGGCCGCGAAGCGGTGCCGAAGGTCCACCCGATCATGGACGCGATCCTGGCCGAGACCTACGGCATCATGGTCTACCAGGAACAGGTCATGCAGATCTTCAACCAGCTCGGCGGCATCGAGCTTTCGGCTGCGTACAAGCTCATCAAAGCAATCAGCAAGAAGATGTCCGATGTCATCGCGAAATTCCGCCCGGAGTTCATCAAAGGGTGCGTCGCGAAAGGCGTCCAGGAGGACAAGGCCGACGAAATCTTCGAACTGATCCTGAAGTTCGGCGGGTACGGCTTTAACAAGTCGCACTCGACGCGCTACGCGATCATTGCATTCCAGACCGCGTATCTGAAGCACTACCATCCGGTCGAATACATGGCCGCGCTGCTCACGTATGAAATGGGCAATACGGAAAAGGTGGTCGAGTACATCGAAGACTGCCGGCGGATGACCCTGAACGACGGCAGCAAAGGCATTCGCGTGCTCCCGCCGGATGTGAATGTGTCGGATCGTGATTTCACGCCGGTGTATTCCGAGCTGGAGAAAAAGGGACCGAAAGGTCGCAAAGCCGCCAACAAGCCGCAGATTGAAGGAACGATTCGTTTCGGCCTCGCCGCGGTCCGCGGCGTCGGCGACAAGGCGGTGCAGTCGATCGCCGAGGAGCGGACGAAGAACGGGCCGTTCACGTCGCTGCACGAGTTTTGTGAGCGCGTCGATCTTCGCGCGATCACCCGCTCGACGATCGAAGCCTTGATGAAGTGCGGCGCATTCTCGGCGTTCGGCAAGCGCGCCGCCCTGCTGCAGGCGCTCGACGGCGCTGTCGAATCCGCCCAGCGCATGCAGGCCGACAAACGCTCCGGCCAGATCGGCCTGTTCGGCGGCGGTGGCGGCGAATCCTCGATGCCCGCGATGCCGCATCCTTCTCTGCCTGACGTCGACGAACTCCCCGAGTCCGACCTGCTGAAGTTCGAGAAGGAAATGCTCGGCTTCTACATCACCAGCCATCCGCTAACAGAGCATCAGTCTGCGATGGAGCATTACTCCACCGCCAGCACCAAGGATGCGCAGGCGATGGCCGAAGGGATGGAAGTAATGGTCGGCGGAATGATCAGCCGCGTTAAGAAAGTGCTGACGAAGAACGGCCGCAGCGCCGGCATGCCGATGGCGATCATCACGCTGGAAGATCTCGAGGGCCAGATCGACGGCACGATGTTCGCCGAGACCTTTGCCGAGATTTCGGCGAAATACCCGCAGGCGGTTGCGAACGAGAGCATCGTCTTCGTCCGCGGCAAGGTCGATCGCAAGCGAGAGACGCCGAGCCTCCTGGTAAACGATCTGGTGCCGATCGCCGAGGCGGTTGGCAAGCTGACGACCACAGTCGCGATCAAGCTCGATGCGATGCGGCATTCGACGGAGGTCGCCGAGCAACTCGAACAGCTTCTCAAGCAGCACAAGGGAAACTGCGAGGTCTACCTGCAGGTTACGACAACGCCGACGCAGAAGGTGACGATGCGGCTGGATCGCGAGCGGTTCGTGAAGCCGACCAAGGCGCTGGTCGACGACATCGAGCGACTTCTGGGCAGCGGCAGCGCCATGATGTGCGGCGCCGGAACGAAACGCAGCCGAATGAAGGCCCAGCAGCAACAGCCGCTGTTCGAGAATGCGGACGCGGAAGCCGCAGGATCCCCCGCCGCGCAATCGCCGGACTCTGAGCAAGCACTGATCGACGCCGCAATGATGGAGATGGCCGATATGGAGGCATGATCCGCCGCAGCATGGGCGTCCCGCCTATGCAGTACCTTCACAATGCGGACCACACGGACCTCCCTGCTGCCGCCTGTCTTCGTCGGATATACTCCCGGAGCAGTTTTAGTCGTTTCAGGGAGACAGGATCATGGCGACAGAAGCCGGCGTTCCGGTGCTAGTTTATCGACGACGACCCCGCCCCAATGATTGGTACGTGAATGTGGTCGGCGCCTGCGCGATTGCATTTGCGTTCATTCTGGCGGTGTCGCTGGCGCCGCAGAATTGGCGGGAGGAACGAAACCACGTCAAGGCGGCATCCGGCCTGCGCAACATCGGGCAATATGGGTTCGTTTATGCGACCGCATCCTTTGCGGGCGCCCCAGCAGCCAATCGACCCGACGCCCCGCCGTTAAAACCTCAGGAGCGCGAAGAGCAGGGCCTGACCGTCACGTTCTATCCAGCTGGAAAAGAGGACAAGCCTGAAGCCGGCGACACCCGCAGCGCGAGAATGCCGGCGCTCTACGTTCCGGTCGCTGCGCCGCCTTCCCCGTTCCTGGATATCGGTCCCTTCACCGCCGTCTTCGAGGGGAACTTGAATATGCGCCTGCGGGACAGCTACAGCTTTTCCGCCGAGGGCTCCGGCGAGGTCGTCGTCAACATCAACGACAAGGAGGTTTTCAAAGCCGCCGGCGAAGACTTCACCAAAGCGGAACCTTCGACCGCCGTTCGGCTGAACAAGGGAAAGAACAAGCTCGTCGTCCGCTACAAGAGTCTTCCCGCGGGCAACGGCTCGTTCCGATTGCTCTGGACCGTCAAAGGTGAGAATTATCCCGATCCGATCCCGCCGATGTCGCTGTCGCATGACGCCGGCGCGGAAGCCGTCGCGAAGGGAATGCGCGTGCGGCATGGGCGGCAGCTCGTCGCGGATCTCCGCTGCACGCACTGCCATCGCACGCCGGAGATCCAGCAGACGTTGCCCGACTGGGACTTCAGGCATTCGCCGAAAGACCCTGCGGCGGCGCGGCTGCCGATTCAGCTCATGCCGGAAATCGGCGCCGATGCGCCGGATCTTGCCCAGGCAGGCGCACGGTTGAACAAGGACTGGATGACCGCGTGGATCAATCACCCGCACGCGCTGCGGCCGTCAGCGCACATGCCGCGGGTCTTCGCCGCGAAGGACGACAAGGACGCGATCGATCCTCGCGCGGCGGACGTCGCTGCATATCTCGCGACGCTAAGCGAGGGCGCTCCACCCAATGCACCGAAGTCCGACGAGAAGACGATCGCCAAAGGCGGTCAGCTTTTCACGCATCTGCACTGCATCGCTTGTCACGAGCAACCCGGCGCAGCGGCCAACGTCGCCAAGCCCGCGGCGGCGGAACCCGCTGATGTCGCCGCCGATGCTTCGCCGGCACAAGTCCGCGTTCCGCTGCGATTCGTGAAGGCGAAGTTCAAGCCGGCCGCGCTGGTTCAGTTTCTGCTCAATCCACAGCAGCACTACGAGTGGATCCCGATGCCCAACTTCCGGTTCTCGCAGCAGGAAGCCGAGGCACTTGCGGCGTTCCTTCTGTCGGAAGCCGCGGGAGAACTGCCGGCGAATCTTCCGGCGGGCGATCCAGTGAAGGGCAAGGAGCTGATCCTCTCCAGCGGCTGCGTGAATTGTCATCAAACCGGCCAGACGCGCACGGCGATGAAAGCCGCGGGCCTCAACGAGATCGCCAAAGACGCCTGGACGCGCGGCTGTCTCGCCGCCGACGCCGCCGGCAGAAAGACCGCGCCGCAATACGACCTAACCGACGAGCAGCGACAGGCGATCGTTGCTTTTGCCGCCAGCGATCGCACGTCGCTCTATCGCGACAACCCGGCCGAGTTCAGCCAGCGCCAAGTCGCGGCGATGAACTGCGCCGGCTGCCATGCCCGCGACGGAAAGGAATCGCTGATCGCGACGACTTACGAAGCGGAGATGAAGGAGCTCGAAGGCAAATATCCACCTCCCAAAGGGGAGACCGCCGAGGCATTTGCGCCCGATCAACGCGCGCCGCTGATGACCTGGTTCGGGGAGAAGCTCAACCCCGAATGGGCGACGTCGTTCATCGCCGGCGAGATCAAGTACAAGCCGCGGCCATACCTTCACGCGCGAATGCCGGCTTTCCCGCCGCGCGCCGCCGGGCTCGCGGCAGGATTGGCGGCCGAGCACGGCGAGCCGCCCAGGTCTCCAGCAGCCGATCCGGCGATCAAGCCCGATCCCGCCCAGCAGGCGATTGGCAGCAAGCTGATGGGCCGCACGCCAAACGAGTCGTTCAGTTGCGTGCAGTGCCATGCAGTCGCGAAGCAGCCGCCTTTCGCGCCGTTCGAGGCGCCGGCGGTCAACTTCATGTACGCCGCCGAGCGGCTCCGCAAGGACTATTACCACCGCTGGATCCACAACCCGATCAAGCTCGATCCCAATACGAAGATGCCGGCGTTCGAGCGTGAGGACGGGAAGACCACGATCGTCAATGTCTACGACGGCGACGCCCGGAAGCAGTTCGAGGCGATCTGGCAGTACCTGCTGCAGGGGAAGGAGATCAAACCTCCTGCCGAGTGACGAGCGCCGCGAACTTCGAGCGAGTAAAACGTGACACGTAGAACAGATGCCAATGTCTGTTCTACGTTTTACGTTTTACTCGCACCGACCCCGCCTCTCACTTTCTGTACCGACGCGCCTATTATTCGCATATGCGTACTCCGAATACCCCAATCCTGCAATTCATCCAGGACGAGACCGATTCCCCGGCGGTCGCGGTCGCCGAGACGCCGGTTCGTCCTTCCATTCCGCAGCGCGACGAAGGCCTGCTCGATGCGTACAGCCGCGCGGTGGTCTCCGCCGCCAAGCGGGCGTCGCCGGCCGTGGTGAACATTGAGGTCAAAGGCAAGCCGCGCCAGGTGGTTGACCGCCGGACCGGCCAGCCGTTCGAGATGCCGCAAGGCGGCTCCGGCTCGGGATTCATCTTCACGCCGGACGGCCTGATCCTGACCAACAGCCACGTTGTCCACGACGCCACGGAAATCCACGTGACGCTCGCCGACGGCCGCCGATTCGGCGCGACGCTGATCGGCGACGATCCGGAAACGGACCTCGCGGTGATCAGCATCCATGCGCCGAACCTTGCGAGCGTCGAGTTCGGCGACAGCGGCGCCATCCAGGTCGGCCAGCTCGTCGTAGCGATCGGCAATCCGTACGGATTCCAGTACACCGTTACGGCTGGCGTCGTCAGCAATCTCGCCCGCTCGTTCCGCAGCAATACCGGGCGGCTGATGGACAACATCATCCAGACCGACGCCGCGCTGAACCCAGGCAACTCCGGCGGACCGCTGGTCGATTCGGCCGGCAATGTTGTCGGCGTGAACACCGCGATCATCGCCGGCGCGCAGGGCATCTGCTTCGCCATTCCCGCCGAGACCGCGCAGTTCATCGCGTCGCGGCTGATTCGCGACGGCCGCGTGAAGCGCAGCTATCTCGGCGTCGGCGGGCAGAACGTCCCGCTGCATCGGCGTGTCGTTCGCTACCACAATCTGCCCGCGGATGCAGGCGTGCTGGTGATCAGCGTTGAGCCTGACAGCCCGGCGCACGCCGCGGGTTTGATGGCCGGCGACGTCCTGGTCGAGCTCGACGGCAAGCCGCTGACCAGCATCGATGACCTGCAGCGAATCCTCACCGAAGAAAAGGTCGGCGTGCGGATTCCGCTGATCCTGCTCCGCCAGCACACCGAGCGGCTGACGACGTATGTCACGCCCGCCGAAAGCCAACCGCGCGAGTGAAGCATGAGGATCACCGCAGAGACGCAGAGATCGCGGAGAATGCGATTTTGCATTTTGGATTTGTGATTTTGGATTGCTCATAGGCGTGCCTCTCCAAGCCAAAATCCCAAATCCAAAATCCAAAATCTTCCCTTTGCGATCTCTGCGTCTCTGCGGTGATCTTTCCTACTGCTTCTCCGCCGCCAACTTCTTCCACGCCGCCGCGTAGCGCCGGCCGAACTCGCGATACGACTCCGAGTTAAAGTGCGTCTTGTCGCCTTTGTCTGTCAGCCCCGTGCTGGCGGCGAACGCGCAATGCGGGACTGTCTTCGGCAGCGCCGCCAAAACCTTGTTGATCTCCTCACTTCCGGCGTGGAACTCACCGACCGCGCCGACGACGACCGGCACATTCGGCGAACCCAGGTCCTTCCGGAAAGCGTCGAAGAGCTTCTTCGCTTTCTCGGTGTACGCGTCGGCCTTCTTCTCATCGGCCTCGCCTTGATGCCAGAGGATACCGGCGAGCGTGCCGTCCTTGAGCGCGTTCTTCGCGCGGTGGATCGCGTCGGCGTAGAGTCCCTTCTCCTTGTCCGGCGACCACTGGTCGATCGACGTCCCGCCGAACGCCGCGGGGACCAGGCCGATCGTCGCATCCGGATACTGCTCGGCGATCGTCTTGCCGAAAGTCGTGCCGAGGCCGACACCGGCGACGCCTGGCTTGTCCCAGTGCAGCGGATCGACCGCCGGTGCCCACTTCCCTTCCTTGTCCAGCTTCCAGACGCGCGGATGTGCTTTGAGGTCCTGCTCCTCCACTTTCCCGCGACCCGCCATGTTCGACTGCCCGACCAGCAGGAAGATCATGAACTTCTCCTTGGCCGGCGGTTTGAAGGGCGCGTCGGCGGCGAAGGAATGTGCCGCCGAAAATGCGACAGCGACCAGAAGAGCAAGAACCGTTTTCATCTTCACAGCAAACCTCCGTTGAATATGACACCTGCATTATCCCGCAAGGCCTGGCGACGTTGTGATTGCAGCACCCGCAATGAATCGCATCACTTTCCCGGTCCCCAACCTCGCGGCGGTTGCAGTACCGTCCGCCAAGTGAATTGACGAAAGGCCTGAGCGATGCGTTATCTCCTTCTGGCGCTGGTGACGATTTCCGGCGCGACGATCCCGATCCAGATCGCCGCCAACAAACGCCTCTTCGAAGCGGTGAAGTCGCCGGCACTGGCGGTGGCGCTGGTGTTGACGTTGGGCGCGATCCTGGCGTGGATCATCTCCTTCACCGTCCCGCCAGCACGCGGCGAGCTCTCGGGCGCGGCCGAAGCGCCGTGGTGGGCGTGGGTGCCGGCGGTCCTGATCGTCTTCGCGATCGTCATCCAGATCATCAACGCCAAGCAGGAAAGCGCCGGGCCGCTGCTGGCGCTGATTGTCGCGGGGCAACTGGTTGCCGCGCTGCTCATCGATCATTTCGGCGCGCTGGGGATGGAGCGCGAACCAATCCGCTGGTGGAAGATTGTCGGCGTCATCGCAATGGCCGGCGGCGCGGCGGTGATGCAGATCAAGAGCAAGTAGGACGCATCCAAGTGCCGCCGGCACCCTCACGGGCGGAACGTTCGCGATTTTGGATTTTGGATTTGATTTTGGATTGGGAAGCCGCTCTCAATCCAAAATCACAAATCCAAAATCCAAAATTGCCTGACGGATCCTTCCCATGAGTGCACTGGCGGCACAGAGTTCGCCCTTTCCGATCTTTCCCCTGTCCGCTATCATCACGTTTCTGCCGGAGCGAGGCGTTTTTCCTCATCCCCAGGTCGTGACGAACCGACAACGCACAATTTCCCGCGAGGTGACCTTCGCCGGTCCGGGGCTTTTTTCCGGGGAACCGACGACGCTCACCTTTTGCCCCGCCGAAACCGGCAGCGGCATTACTTTCCTGCGCGAACAGGACGGCAAAGTCGCGACGATTCAGGCCCGCGTCTGCAATGTCATGAACCGCCCCCGGCGGACCTGCCTGCGGAACGGGACGCTTCATGTCGAAACCGTCGAGCACTGCATGGCCGCGCTCGCAGGCCTCGGCATCGATAACGCCATCGTCAAGGTCACCGGCGGAAACATCGGCGAGCTTCCCGGCGGCGACGGCTCGAGCCAGCCTTTTGTCGAGAGCATTCAGGAAGCCGGCGTCGTCGAGCAGGATGAGCTGGTTCAGCCGCTCATCATCCGCCAGCCGATCCAGGTATCGCTGGAAGGCGCGACGATCGCCGCGCTGCCCGGTCCGACCGATTGCCTGGAGATTCTCTACGATTTCGAGGCCCCGGCGCCGGTCGGCCGGCAGATCGTCAGCTTCCGGCTCGGCGATGAAGACTTTGCCAGCCGCATCGCGCCGGCCCGGACATTTGTCTTTGAACATGAGGCCAAGGAGCTTCGCGCCCGGGGCCTCGGCAAGCACCTGACGCCCAAGGAACTGCTGGTCATCGCGCCCGACGGCCCGATCGAGAACACCTTTCGCTTCGCCGATGAATGCGGGCGGCACAAGCTGCTTGACCTGATCGGCGACCTGTATCTCACCGGCCGGCCGATCCGCGGCCGCATTGTGGCGTGCAAGAGCGGCCATAAGCTCAACCACATCATGGCCCGCCGCCTGCTCGAGCAGGACGAAAACCACTCGCGGCAAAACCTGGTGCATCGCGGCGCGGAGATGGATATCCGGCGCATCCAGCGCATCCTGCCCCATCGCTATCCGATGCTGATGGTCGATCGCGTGCTGGAAATCAGCAAGAACGGCGAGAAGGCGATCGGCATCAAGAACGTCACTTTCAACGATATCTTCTTCCAGGGGCACTATCCGGGCACGCCAATCATGCCCGGCGTGCTGATTGTCGAAGCGATGGCCCAGCTTGGCGGGCTGCTCCTGAGCCAGAAGCTGGAACACACGGGAAAGCTTGCCATTCTCCTGAGTATGGATAAGGTGAAGATGCGCCATCCAGTGGTTCCTGGGGATCAATTGCTCCTCGAGGCGGTCGCCGTCCGCGTCAAGAGCCGGACCGGCCACGTGCGGTGCAAAGCCTTTGTCGAAGACAAGCTGTCGTGCGAGGCGGACATTAAGTTCATGCTGGTAGACGCTGAACCTCTTTAGGCGCAAAGCAGTACTAGACGTTTCGCAGCGCCACGCGGAGTGGCGCGCGGCCCTCCGGGGCCAGCAGGGTTTACGCCCGATAATTTTTGATGCCAGAGGACATCGAAGGCCGATCTGACCGGTGTGCTGGGATTTACTCGCGCAGCGCGGCCTTTCTCGTCTCTGACCTCGGACTCGTCTCTGGAGCGGACCGACACGCGGATGGAACCAAAAAACGGGAAAATCTCTGAAACCAGGCGCCCCGCATGGTTCCGCAACCTCTTCAGCTTCCGCTTCTTCAGCGAAGAGACCCGCAAGATCTCTGATAAAGCCATCGTCGACCCCAAGGCTGAGATCGCCGAAGGCGTCGAAATCGGCCCCTTCTGCGTCATCGGGCCCAACGTCAAGATCGAGTCCGGCTGCTCGATCCATAACAACGTCACGATTTCCGGCCACACGACCATCGGCCGCGACAACATCTTTTTCCCCAACTCGGTGATCGGGACCGCCCCGCAGGACAAGAAGTTCAAGGGCGCCGCCACCCGCCTCGAAATCGGCTCCGGCAATGCGTTCCGCGAAGCCTGCACTGTTCACGTCGGCACGGAAAAAGGCGGCTCGCTGACCAAGATCGGCGACGACAACCTTTTCATGGTCAACAGCCACATTGGCCATGACGCGTTCATCGGCAGCCACTGCGTCGTCGCGAACAACGTCATGATCGCCGGCCACGTCGTGATCGGCGACTTTGTCATCATGAACGGCGGCGTCGGGATCAACCAGTTCGTGTCGATCGGCGACTTCGCGTACCTGTCGGGTTATGCCCGCGTGCATCACGATGTTCCTCCTTTCTGCAAGATCGACGGCGCTGACGAAATCCGCGCCCTGAACAAGGTCGGCATGGCCCGAGGCGGCATGAGCGCTGTCGACATCGCGGCCGTCGACGAGGCCTACCGCAAGCTCTTCGTCAAGAAGCGCCCGCTTCTGACGGCGATGCGCGAGTTCGAATCGCTCGAAGGCGCCAATCCGAACGTCATCAAGCTGGTCGAGTTCCTCCATCGCCGCAACCAGGGCCGGCACGGCCGATACCTGGAGACGCAGCGGAACAAGCCGGTCGAAGCCCCCGCCGCGCCGCCTCCGATTCCTTCCGCCAATGGCGAAGCTGCTGCGATGCCAAGCGAGGCAACCGCTCCCGCTGCAGAACCCGCGGTGCAGTAAGCCGCGGCGGAATGACCTGCGGTGAAGCTTCTCGCTCCTGGCGTTTTTCAATTTGAGATCTCAAATTTGAAATTTCGGATTTGAGATTCCAAATCTTCGATTTCGCATTCCTCATCTCAAATCCGGGCTTCCCCGTTTTCCGCTGAATTTCCCGTCGTGCCTGCGTGCCTTCGTGCCTTCGTGCCCTCCTCCTGCTACCATCCCCGCCAACCAACCATGGAGAAAGTCAGTCCAGTGCAGGAACGGGAAGGCCACGTGTCGGACAGAATGCCAGTTGCGGTCGCCGGTTGCGGACGAATGGGCCGCCTGCATGCCCGCGTTTACTCCGAGATGCCTCAGGTTCGCCTGGCCGGCGTGGTTGACGCCGACAAGGACGTCGCCAAGGCCGTCGCCGAGCAGTACGACTCCAGGCCGTACACGAGCGTCGAGGAGATGCTCGCGGACAACCCCGATCTCGTCGCCGCCACCATCGCCGTCCCCACCGTCTTCCACCTCCAGGTCGCCGAGCCGCTGATGCGCCGAGGCGTCTCCTGCCTGATCGAAAAGCCGCTGGCCAAAGACGAATCCGAGGCCCGCCAGCTCACCGCGATCGCCCGCGAGACCGGCGTGACCGTGCAGGTCGGCCATATCGAACGCTTCAACCCCGCCGTCCGCGCCATGGCCCGCCTCGGCGTCAAGCCGCGCTTCATCGAGGTCACCCGCATCAGCCCGATGACCTTCCGGAGCATCGACGTCGGCGTGGTCCTCGACATGATGATCCACGACATCGACATCGTCCTGCGCCTGGCCGACAGCCCGGTAAAACGCATCGACGCCACGGGCGTGAGCCTGATCGGAAACGTCGAGGATATCTGCAACGCCAGAATCACATTCGCTAACGGCTGCGTTGCCAACGTCACCGCCAGCCGCTTGGCGATGAAGACGGAGCGGCGACTGCGCGTCTTCAGCCATGAGGCGTACGTCTCGATCGACTACCAGAAGCGCTACGGCATCGTCGCGCGACGGAGCGAAAACCTCGAAGCGATCCGCACCGCGGTTGCGCGAATCCGGGCCGGCGAGATCAAGGACCTGACGCAGCTCAAGTACGACGAGATCGTGCAGATCGAAGAGCTGAAGATCGACGACATCGAGCCGCTGCGAGCCGAGGCCGAGTCGTTCATCTCCGCGGTCAAGAACAAAACCACGCCGGAAGTCACGGTCGATCACGGCCTGGCGGCGGTCGAAGTCGCGACGCGGATCGTGGAGTCGATCCAGCACGATGCCCTGTAATGCGGCGCCACACAAACGCACGCAACGCACACGCAACCACACACAAACCACACACAAATCCGCCGCTAGTCGGGGGAATTACCTAGTCGGCTGTCGAGGCGACTCCCTCTCCTTTAACAGCTCGAATGTTGTAGCAATTTGTAACATGGCCGCCGGCCGCCCAAACCAATAAATAACCAAACGACTGCACGCCAAGAGGTTACGCCGTGTCTTGGAGTTGAACGGGCATCGAACTTTGCACCGTCGCGTGTATCAATGTGTAACACGCATACCGCCTCACCCCACCTACCGGTGATTTACTGAGACGCTGAGCGCGTACGCGCTTTCGCACGCAATCCACACGCAACCGCACACAAACCACACACAAATCGGGACGAGGCGCACACAAATGGGCCAGGGATATCGTAGCGCATTCGGCCTTTTGGCCCCACCACGGCTAGGGAGTACCCAAGCCGTGGGACCCGGAGCAGCCGGCTCCCGGGCATTAGAACGTTCACCCCCTCTCCCCCGTAATCGGGGGAGAGGGTCTAACACTAAGTTACATGTGACGCTCAAGGCTGAAGTCCAGCGATAATCGGGGCAGTTCCACACCCCTCTCCTCTTCAAACTGATTTGAATGTCAAAGAGCGCAGAATCCACGCGTCACGCGAAGCATCCTCGCGTTACCTCAGGGTTCCCGATTCACACCATCCAGTATTTTAACCGATCCAAGGCTGCCGGATCAACCAAAAAGTACGCCAGATTTTAGGGTTCACGTTAACTCTTCCCATTCCCTTCCGCCGCCTCCGACCGCTTCCGCACCGCGTCCGGATCGATCCCCCTCCCCCGGCACTTCTCATCGAACCGCGGGTCGACTATCTCCAGCGCCAGTGCCAGTTCACCAGGCGAACCCAGGCCGACGAGGCTGACCTCATTCTGACTCGTGCTCACGAACAGATCCTGATGCCCCAGGCCAATTGCCAGCTGACCCAGTTGTGGGGCTCCCGCCAGATGGCAGTTGAACCGCGTGATTCGCCCGTCCATCAGCATCGCCTCCCCGGTCTGCCATGAAAGCCCGTAGATGAGTGGCAGACAGACCATCTCCTCATCGCGGCCGCACTCGTAGAGGACCTTTGCCGCGCGGAACAGGCTCGGACGACCGAGCAGGATGCCTCGGATATCGTCGAACGGAATGAACTTCAGCTCCAGCGGCCGCATCTGCTCGTCGATGCTGATCGCCTCCAGACAACCCAGGTGCGTCAGGGACGCATTGCGGACCAGACCTTGAAGATCCGGATCGCGTCCTTCCGACTCGCCGGCGGCGCCGTGCCAGAGCATCGTGAACCGGGCGCGATAGGGACTTGCCGGCGACAGGAGCAGCTCCGCCGACTCAAGAAGTCGGTCGACGCTCGGCGAGGCAGGCACGCTCTCTGTCGCGCCATCGTCTTCAGAGCCGACTTTGCCGTGCTGCTGGAAAAGGTCGATGCAGAGCAGGTGATGGAGCCGCAGCCGCTCAGCCCAGTTGAGCGAATCAGTGCCACGCGACAGCAAGGCACATTGCTCCGCCGGCGCCGGTTGCCAATACGTACGCTGAACGTCGATGAAAGGCGCGGAAGCAGTCATATTACGAGAATGGTACGACGGATTTCGCCCCGGCGGGGCAATCGAATGTAGCCACCAGTGGAGCAAGTCGCGAAGCAATCTCAGGAAACCCCGTGGATGTCGTCGCAAAGTGAAACCGCCCCGGACAGCGGCAGGTTTCAATGGCGCTCGCGGTGCTGATCACCCGATCGCCGCTCCGGTGTTTCTGCGGCGATCTCGTTCAATGGCCCGCCCCCGGCGACTTAATCCTTCGCACCTTCCGCTTTCGCGAGCCGCTGCAGATAAATCGAATGGATCACCGGCGCCATGTGATCGACGAAGCGCCGGTTGAGCTCCTGCGCGTAGTAATCTCTCGGACCCAGTCCGCAGAAACCTTTGACCTTTTCAATCTCACCGGTTTTTGGGGAGACCAGAAACATTTCGCCGCCCTGCTGCGGAGCAACGCCGACCATTTGATATCCCGGCTTTTTCGCCGCGTATTTGTCGCCTGGAAGCTGCACCGTCATCACGTTCTCATCCGGCAGTCCGAGTTTAATGCGGCGGAGTTCGAATGTGTCCTGGTTGAAGCTCCACAAGCCACAGTCGCTGAAAATGAGCCGCCATTCTGCATCTGCTCCGCCGGGGGCGTAGACGTGCGCGGGTTCCTTGCGGCCGGCGCGTTTGGCAATCTCCGCGGACAGGTCGAACAACTGTCTCGTCCTGGAGCTGCGGGCGTAAACCAGGTCTCGGTCGCAGACGAACATCGGCGCGAAGACATCTTCAAGGAAGTGATGCTCGCCGCCGGGCAGTGGATGATCGCGATCGGCCGTCGCCAGGACGATCGAGCGATTCAACCCGTAATGGTCCGCGGTAAAATCGTATTTGCCGTCCCATTCAGCGAGCGGAAGCCATTTGGTTTGAGACGGATCGGACAGTACAACCACATCGGAAACCTGCAGATCGCTGCTGCCAGCTTCCTTCCGCGGCTGCGGCAGTACGACAAAGACGCCCTTTTCGCGCGGAACGAGACTGGCGAAGCCAACCGTCAGCAGCGACGGCGACGACGGAAGCTTTGGCATCGCGGCGAGCGTTCCACCAGCGTCAATGCGAAAGACCGCGCCGTCAAAGCGCATCACCCAGGTCACGTTGTCCTTGCTCTTTGCGACCTGAATAAATCCGGCGAGCTCCTTCCATTTGCCGGAAAGCTCGTCTTTGTGCCTGGCCGCAAAGTCGGCGTCGTCCTTGACGATGTTCAGTGCGAAGCGGCCGAATGCATCCTTTTTGCCGCCTTTGAGAAGCGCTGTCGCCTCGGCGTATTTTCCGAAACGCACCAACCCCGTCGCAATGTAGAGCCCCTCGTTATGCGGCAGTTCTTTCTGCGGCTTCGGGGGAATCGCAGCCGCAAACTCCTCGGCCGTGGTCGCGGGATCGCTCGCAATCGCGGCAAACGCGAGAATCGCCAGCGGCGTGCGCCGGTTCGACTTGTCGCTTGCGTCCCACCAGCGGCGAATTACCGGCATGACCGCCGGATGCTGCAACGCGACGCCGCCCCACGAGCGGAAGAGCGCATCGACCTCTTTCGCTTCCATCTGCTTGTATCGGCGGAGGAACTTGTCGACGGTTTCGCGGTCGTCCGCGGCGCAGGCGCCGGCAAACGCCCACATCTCGTGGTCTTTCAGCCGACCCACCGACGGGCGCGGCTTGTCCGAAAAGATGATCTGCGCCGCTTCAGCAGTCTTTCCCAGCCGTAGAGCCGACTGCATTGGCATCATCGATGCTTCATCTTCGGGATCGAAATCGCTGTACTCCCCGCGCGAATGACTGGCCAGCACGTCTTCATCGCGCCGTTCGACGAACGCCATGCGCATCGCCGCCATGTGATGATAGGAAGCAAATGCGGCCTGCTGCGAAGCCCAGACGCCCGGCTGTGTTTTGCCCAGCAGTTCCCGAAGCATCGGGCCGTTGCGCCCCTTCACAGCACACCAGTCCTCCATCTCATGCGCGAACCTCGGCGCATAAGGCTGATGCTGATATTGCTTCAGGAGCCACTGCATGTGCGGCCCGTCCAACGGCAGGCGGCTGAGCGCGCCAAAAGGCGGGTTGTGTGTTCGCTCGCAATAGTGGTTGTTGCCCGGCCGGCTGAGTCCATAGCACTCCGCCGCAAACTCAGGCTGCATGCCCCATGCCGCGAGCGACGAGAGATAAAGCATCGTAAACGGGTCGCTCGCGCCGGCGTTTTTCGCTGCGGTGAGGTCCGCCAAGGCGCGCTCGAAGTTGGGTTTGGCGCTTTCTATTTCGCGGAAGGCGCGCGATTGCGCCATGCCACCGTGCTCGATACTCCAGTTCACAAACCTGAGGTGGAGCCGTTCTTGCGGGACGACGATTGGTATGACTTTGTTGTCGCGGCGAACGTAGTAGGTCGCTGGGCCCTCGATCGGGTCGCCGACCGCGGTGATATCCTGGTGACGCTGAATTGGCGTGTCGTTGATCTTCCCGACGACGTCGCCGACGCGAAATCCCAGCTTCTCGCCGAGCTGGCCCGGCCAGACCTCGTAGATGATCGCGCCCTGCTTCATCCACCCAAACGAGCGGACAAGGCCTGCGACTCGGCCGCGAATCTCGGCATTATCGCTCTGCTTGTAAGGCTCTAACGCCGCGATGACCTCAGGACCCATCTCCTGCAGCTTCCTGGTGGCGGCTTCGCGGACGGAAAAGTCGTCGGACGCCAGATCGTCCACCAGGGCCGCAACCTGTTTCTCATCAATCGCCGGGTTCGAGGTCGGCGCGGCAGCGCTGCGGCTCGCGCACACCGCAACCGTCACCAGCAGCGCCGCGCAAACCAGTCCAGAAAGGCGATCGCACATGGTTGTCTGCATGAGAAGAGGCCTGTTTGCGAATCGGCGACATGATACATCGGAGTCCATGCATACGCGGCTTCATCTGGGCGATACGCATCTCACAAATCGCCATTACGCAAAATCTTTTCTACGGACCTGAGGGTTCCCCCGCCCAACCGTGTTCTCCTCTTCAGAAGCAACACAGGGATTCGGTCGTTGGACCGGTGCTTCTTCCCCAAACGAGTTCATTTACCCCGAAGGAGTTCGCCATGTTCGCGAAACTGTTCTCTCGCCGTCATGATTCCCGCCGTCCGCTTCGCGCTGCGGTTCGCCAGGCTGTTTTCGAAACCATCGAAGGGCGTCAATATTGCGACGGTACCTTCGGAACGGCCGTCGCGCTGGGCCAGCCCGCGGGATTGATCGTCAAGACCGGGTCGGTCGACAATGGCGCCAATCACAAGGATTTCTACAAGTTCACCACCACGCAGACCAGCCGCCTGCGGGTCTCGCTGACCAAGATGACCGGCGACAACGCCGACGTCTTCCTCTACAACAGCAACAATGTCGGCAGCCAGATCGGCGCGTCCACCAACGCCGGCCTCGCTGACGACCTGATCGACCTCTCCAACGTCGGCGCCAAGACCTACTACGTGGAAGTTCGCTACGCCGGCGGCGGCGCCAAGTCGAACTATCAGCTCGGCGTGCTGACCGACTACGCCGGCAACGATTTCGCCACCGCACGCAACGTCGGCGCCATCAGCGCCACCGAAAAGGTCTTTGGAGACTTCGTCGGCAACAGCGACACCGCAGACGTCTACAAGTTCAACTCGACGAAGGACGGCGTGGTCAAGGTGTGGCTGGAAGGGCTCAGCGCCGATGCTGACCTGAAGCTGTACGATGTCGGCGGTAACGAGATCAAGTACTCGATCAACGGCAGCACCAAAGGCGAAGTGATTTACCAGGGCTCCGGCGCGGCGACCTATTTCGCCAAGGTCTACCAGTTCCTCCAGAACACGACGAACTACAAGCTGCACTTCTCGAACCTGGCGATTCCGGCCGACCCGGTCGGCGACACGCTGGCGACCGCGAAGGACCTCGGCACCATCGGCACGTACACCGGCTCGGACTGGGTCGTGAACAAGTTCGACACGGACGATTACTACAAGTTCACCGTGGCCGAACAGGGAACCATCACGGTCAACTGCGAAACGCAGCGGAGCGACCTGAAGGTGCAGATCCTGGACAAGAACGGCGTCCAACTATCGACCGTCACAACGCTCAAGAGCGGAGCGCTGGCGACAACCTCGACGTCGAACCCGATCGGTGGCGTCTACTACGTGCGTGTGTCTCAGGGCACCACGGGCGCCAACGGCTCGGCTTCGCCGTACAAGCTGACGATCATTGCCCCGAAGGACAGCGCCGGCAACACCCAGGCCACTGCCAAGCAGTTGACGCTGGCCGGTGGCGCGGCGGCGGCGAATGGGTTCGTCGGTGTGGTTGACCAGCAGGACTGGTACAAGGTCAACGTCGCTGCAGGCAAGTCGCTGCACGCCGTGATCAACGGCCTGACCGACGATGCGGACCTGTTCCTGTTCAACTCTTCCGGCACGCAGATCGACGCCTCCCAGTTGGGCAGCACCAACGTCGACACGGTTGACGGGTCGAACCTGGCCGCCGGAACCTACTTCCTCAAGGTTTCGACCTTCGGGACGCACAACCCGAAGTATCACCTGGATGTCTCGGTGGTCTGAGCGATGTGATTGAATAGATTGGAAGAGAAAGAGCCGGCGGGACGACCATCGTCCCGCCGGCTTCTTTTCGTTACGACCGATCCAAATCCTTCATTCTCTCCGTGCCTCCGTGTCTCCGGCAAATTCCCTCCCCCGCTTGCAAATCCCGCCTCGTCCCCCACAATACCGCCCGCGCTGTTTTTCCCCTGTTTTCCCGCCTGAAACGGAACCGATTTGCCCATGCGTAAGCTGCTCGTCGCCAACCGAAGCGAGATCGCCATTCGTGTCTTCCGGGCCGCCTCCGAGCTGGGCCTGAAGACCGTCGCCGTCTACACCTACGAAGACCGGTTTTCGCTCCATCGGTTCAAGGCCGATGAGGCGTATTCGATCGGGCCGGCCGCGGGTGGCTCGCCGGTCAAAGGGTATCTCGACATCCCGGCGATCATCGCGGTGGCCAAGGCGCATGAAGTCGACGCGATTCATCCGGGTTACGGCTTCTTGTCGGAGAACGCCGAGCTGGCGCGAGCATGTGTCGAGAATGACATCACGTTTGTCGGTCCGACCGCCGAGCTGCTGAATACCTTCGGCGACAAGACCGCCGCCAAGCGGCTGGCGAAGAAAGCGAACGTTCCGACCGTTCCCGGCTCGGAGCACGGCCTGACCGACCCGGCGAAAGTGAAAGCCGCGGCGAAGCAGATCGGCTACCCCGTCATCCTCAAAGCCAGCTTCGGCGGCGGCGGACGCGGGATGCGCGTCGTCAAGGAAGAATCCGAACTGCTCGGCAAGCTTGAAGAAGCCCAGCGCGAAGCCGGCGCGGCGTTCGGGCGGGCGGAAGTCTTCATCGAACGCTTCATCGCACGGGCCAAGCACATCGAAGTGCAGATCCTGGGAGACCAGCACGGGAACCTCGTGCATCTCTGGGAACGCGATTGCTCGGTGCAACGCCGGCACCAGAAAGTCGTCGAGATCGCGCCGTCGATTGATCTTCCTCAGGATTTGCGGGTTTCGATTTGCGAAGCCGCGAAGCGGCTGTGCGCGACCGCGGGGTATCGCAACGCGGGAACCGTCGAGTTTCTCGTCGACATCGACCGCAACGAGTTCTTCTTTATCGAAGTGAACCCGCGCATTCAGGTCGAGCACACCGTGACGGAAGTCGTCACCGGCGTCGACCTGGTGAAGTCTCAGATCCTGGTGGCCCAGGGATACAAGCTCCACGAGTCGCCGCTGAATATCCCCGAGCAGGACAAAATCCAGGCGCGCGGCTACGCGATCCAGTGCCGCATCACCACCGAAGACCCGGAAAACAGCTTCATCCCCGACTACGGCCGGATCACCACCTACCGCTCGCCCGGCGGATTCGCGGTGCGATTGGACGGCGGAAACGGCTTCGGCGGCGCGGTCATCACGCCTTACTTCGACTCGCTTCTGGTCAAGGTTATCACCTCCGGCAGCACCTTCCTGGAAGCCAACGACCGGATGGACCGCGCGCTCCGCGAGTTCCGCATCCGTGGCGTGAAGACAAACATCCAGTTCCTCGAGAATCTCATTCATCACCCGGCGTATCGCGCCGGCGAAGCGACGACGACCTTCATCGACAAGACTCCCGAGCTCTTCCAATTCAAAGCGCGTCGCGATCGCGCGACGAAGCTGCTGAGCTATCTCGGCGACGTGATCATCAACGGCCGGCCGGAAGTGAAGGGAAAGGTCGACAAGAAGCGCGTGCTTCCTCACGCGCCCGTCCCGTCGTTCGACAAAGTCGCAACACCGCCGGCGGGAACGAAGAACAAACTCACCGAGCTTGGGCCTGAGAAGTTCGCTGAGTGGGTGCGCAAGCAGAAGCGTCTGATGCTAACCGACACGACGATGCGTGATGCGCATCAGTCGCTGCTCGCGACGCGCGTGCGCACCTACGACATCCTTAAAGTCGCTGAAGCCACCGCGCACCTGATGCCCAACCTCTTCAGCCTGGAGATGTGGGGCGGCGCGACCTTCGACACCGCGATGCGCTTCCTGCAGGAAGATCCGTGGGACCGGCTCTACGCCGTCCGCGAGAAGGTGCCGAACATTCTCTTCCAGATGCTCCTCCGCGCCAGCAACGCGGTCGGCTACACGAACTACCCCGACAACGTCGTCAAGAGTTTCACCAAGACCGCGTCTGAAGCGGGCATTGACGTCTTCCGCATTTTCGACTCGCTGAACTGGGTCGAGAACATGCAGGTTGCGATCGAAACGGTGCGCGAGCACACCAAAAGCATCTGCGAAGCTGCGATCTGCTACACCGGGGACATCCTCGATCCCAAGCGAACAAAGTACAGCCTCGATTACTACGTCCGCATGGCCAAAGAGCTGGTGAAGATGGGAACGCATGTCCTGGCGATCAAGGACATGGCCGGCTTGTGCAAGCCATTTGCGGCGAAGGCGCTGATCAAAGCGCTGCGCGATGAAGTCGATGTGCCGATTCACTTCCACACGCACGATACCGCCGGCATCCAGGCCGCGAGCTTGCTGATGGGCAGCGAAGCGGGTGTCGATGTTGTCGACGTAGCGCTGGCCAGCATGAGCGGCATGACGAGCCAGCCGAATCTCAATTCGCTGGTGGCATCGCTGGCGCATACGCCGCGCGACACGCAGGTGAATCTCGCCGCCGCCAATCAGCTGAGCGATTACTGGGAAGCAGTCCGGCAGTATTACTATCCGTTCGAAGAAGGAATGATGGCCGGCACCGCCGAGGTTTATCACCACGAGATGCCCGGCGGGCAGTACACCAACCTTCGCCAGCAGGCCAAGAGCATGGGCCTGGAAGAGCGCTGGCACGAAATCGCCGACACGTACGCGCAGGTGAACCAGCTTTTCGGCGACATCGTGAAGGTGACGCCGAGCAGCAAAGTGGTCGGCGATTTGGCGCTGTTCATGGTGACCAACGGCCTGACGGCCATGGACATCCTGAACCCCGGCAAGAAGCACAACTTCCCCAAGAGCGTCGTCGAAATGATGCAGGGCATGCTCGGCTTCCCCGAAGGCGGCTGGCCGAAGGTCTTGCAGAAAATCATCCTCGACTCCGCCGGCGCCAAGCCAATCAAAGGCCGTCCGGGCGCGAAGCTGCCGAAGGTCGATCTGGTCGCGACGAAAACCGAGCTGGCGAAGAAGACCGGCGAAGAGCCGCGCGATGTCGATGTGCAGTCGTACCTGATGTATCCGCAGGTCTATCTCGACTTCGCGAAGTTCAAGAAGCAGTACGACAACGTCAGCGTCATCCCCACGCCGGCGTTCTTCTACGGCATGCAGCCTGGCGAAGAAGTGACGCTCGACATCGAAGAGGGCAAGACGCTGATCATCCGCTACCTCACGACCGGCGAGCCGCGCGAAGACGGCTTGCGAACTGTCTTCTTCGAGCTGAATGGCCAGCCGCGCGAAGTGAATGTCCCGGATCGATCGCTCGAAGCAACGCTGCATCGCCATCCCAAGGCCGACGCGGATGATCCTGACCAGGTCCCCGCGCCGATGCCCGGCAAGGTGACAAACATCGCGGTCGCCAAGGGCCAGGCCGTGAAGTCCGGCGAGCGGCTGCTGAGCATCGAAGCAATGAAGATGGAGACAGCGGTCTATTGCCCGCGCGATGCGAAGGTAAAGGACGTCGCGGTGAAGCCGGGCAGCGCGGTCAGCGCCGGAGATCTGCTGGTAACTCTGGAAGGGTGA
>JADMIO010548998.1_pt1 | contig 39750 bp, 29 predicted proteins | sample 8958161 | NCBI WGS metagenome assembly JADMIO01 (sample SAMN16585339, study PRJNA669376) | soil metagenome | isolation source: Crop rotation soil | place: USA: Cullars Rotation, Alabama | collected 2011 | reverse complement strand
GCCGCGACTTCAAGTCACGTGAATTCCAAGCTTCGGATCCCACTGTGCTGGAAAGGTCTGTGATGGTGTCGTGCGCGGCAAACGTCGATTGCCAAGCCGCCATGATGCGGAAGATATCGGCTTCCGTGCCGCCGCTCAGGGTGTCGGCACCAGCTCCGCCATCGAGCGTATCGGTTCCTGCGCCGCCACTCAGCTGATCCACACCAGCGCCACCGGAAAGCGTGTCCGCGCCATCATCGCCTTCAAGATCATCGTCGCCGTCGTTGCCCACCAGCGTGTCGTTGTCGCCGCCGCCATGGAGTTCATCGTGTCCAGCATCGCCGTATAGTGAATCATCGCCAAGGTCGCCAAACAGCTTGTTGGTCGCTGTGTCGCCACCATTTCCCAATCCATCGATGCCGCCGATCAGGGTGTCGGCATCATCGCCGCCATGCAGCGTATCGGCTCCCAGGCCGCCGACAAGCGTGTCGATGCCTGCATCACCGTTCAGCGTGTCATCGTTGCCTTCACCGAAGAGGCGGTCGCCATCAAGCCCGCCACTCAGCGTGTCGTTGCCATCGCCCCCGTAAATGGCATCGTCGCCGGCCAGGCCGTTCACCGTGTCGTTGCCGCCAACCGCGTAAATGATGTCGTCATTGTCTGTGGCGGGGAGCGTCAGAGGCGTGTCATCACCCGGTGTGCCAACAATCACCTTGAAATTGCCGGCCACGAAATCCGCTGCCGAGAGGCCCTGGTTTAGCGGGTCGTTCAACTCGACGACGAGGTCGTCGGCATCAAGCACGAAGTTGCTGTTGATGTCGCCGATGAGGATGGTGGTTGCTCCGACATGTGTCCACCAGACCTGAGTAAATCCAGCGCCGATGTCGTCTCCGCCAAGGGTGGTGCCAATCGAGAGCGTGTCGACCGCGGGGTTGAAGTTTGCGAGGGCGATCTCGCCACGGAAAACCAGTGGCCCGCCGTCATAGATGCCGGGGGAACCTCGCGCTACCGAAAGATCAAGCTTGTCACCGTCGTCACGGTTGAAGTCTGTGATGGTGTCGTGCGCGGCAAACGTCGATTGCCAAGCCGCCATGATGCGGAAGATATCGGCTTCCGTGCCGCCGCTCAGGGTGTCGGCACCAGCTCCGCCATCGAGCGTATCGGTTCCTGCGCCGCCACTCAGCTGATCCACACCAGCGCCACCGGAAAGCGTGTCCGCGCCATCATCGCCTTCAAGATCATCGTCGCCGTCGTTGCCCACCAGCGTGTCGTTGTCGCCGCCGCCATGGAGTTCATCGTGTCCAGCATCGCCGTATAGTGAATCATCGCCAAGGTCGCCAAACAGCTTGTTGGTCGCTGTGTCGCCACCATTTCCCAATCCATCGATGCCGCCGATCAGGGTGTCGGCATCATCGCCGCCATGCAGCGTATCGGCTCCCAGGCCGCCGACAAGCGTGTCGATGCCTGCATCACCGTTCAGCGTGTCATCGTTGCCTTCACCGAAGAGGCGGTCGCCATCAAGCCCGCCACTCAGCGTGTCGTTGCCATCGCCCCCGTAAATGGCATCGTCGCCGGCCAGGCCGTTCACCGTGTCGTTGCCGCCAACCGCGTAAATGATGTCGTCATTGTCTGTGGCGGGGAGCGTCAGAGGCGTGTCATCACCCGGTGTGCCAACAATCACCTTGAAATTGCCGGCCACGAAATCCGCTGCCGAGAGTTGTATCGGCGTAGCGCCGTCCAGCTGCACGACCAAGTCTTTTCCGTCGAGTTCAAAATTACTGTTTATGTCAGCGTAAAGGTACGTATGGCCGCCGATTGCCGTCCACCATACTTGCGAGAATCCGCCGCCGATATCGCTTGCCTTCAGGCCGTCGGTGCGAATGAACTGGTCCCCGAGTGTTCCAGTGAACGCAGTTTCCAGTTGACCCATGAAAACCAGTTGGCCGCCATCGAAATTCCCGGGGGCGCCGCGGTCCACGGAGAGATCGAGCTTGTCGCCTTCTGCCTGGTTGTAGTCGGTCACGACATCGATACCGGCAAGGTTCGAGTCGCCTGCGTTGAAAAACCTGAAAACGTCCGCCCCTGCATCGCCGCTCTGAGTGTCTGCGCCTGCCCCGCCTTCAAGTTTATCTGTACCATCACCCCCGTGCAGGATGTCGTCGCCTACTCCGCCTAGCAGAGTGTCGTTGTTGTTATCCCCATAGAGCTGGTCGGCACCATCATTGCCTACAAGAACGTCATCGTGGTCGCCGCCGTGGAGTTCGTCCTGGCCACTGTCCCCGTAGAGTGTGTCGTTTCCAGCATCGCCAAACAGCTTGTTTGTGGCGTCATCTCCATTGCCAAACACGTCTATACCGCCGATCAGGGTGTCGGCATCTCCTCCACCATGCAGCGTATCGGCTCCCAGGCCACCCATAAGGATGTCGTTACCTTCATCACCGTTCAGTGTGTCGTCGCCTGATCCACCATCCAGTAGATCGTTGTTCAGCCCGCCATTGAGCGTGTCACCGTCTGCATCTCCGAAGAGTTGATCATCCCCGCTCCCACCGTTCAGCGTATCTACACCGTCACCGCCATGAAGCTGGTCATTGCCTTCGTTCCCATTCAGAACATCGTCCCCGCCTTGGCCATAGGCGATGTTCGCAGCTGGGGTGCCGTCGTAGGGCGGATCGGATTGATCCGTTCCGCGATAGACGATAAGAGAGTCAGAAAAGTCGGCAGCGACGAGTTTCGCGTTAGGGTCCGCGGTCGTCAAATGAATGAGCATGTCCTGCTCGCCGAACTGGCCGTCATCGTCGGCGTCAACCCAGATTTCGATGCCTGACCAGCTTCCGATTGTCGTCCAATGCCAGGAAATGTCGGCGAAGCCATCTGGGGCCATAAATGACCCCGAAGGAACGCCAGGCGTGTAGTTGAACTGGAGCGGTGCCGAATTGAAGGCTAGCGGTAGGTTACCGTAGAAACTAGGTAGGTCGATTTGGTCGCCGCCTGCTACACCCAATCCCTCGAAATCCGTGATCGTGTCGACAGTAGAAGGTGCGGACTCGCTCCGTGGAATCCCAAAGCCGAAACGATAAACGTCGTTGCCGCTCCCGCCGGTCAATGTGTCGGCGCCAAGCCCACCCTCGATTATGTCGGCGTCTCCACCGCCAGAAATGATGTCGGCGCCATCCCCCCCCACCAAAGTGTCTGCACCCGCACCCCCGGTAAACGTATCCGATCCGTCGCCGCCAATCAGGTGAAGATGGCCTGAAGAAACCGAATTGCCATTAACAACAAGGTGATCATTCTGGCCTTCCGCCGAACCATCAACCGTGAGCGTCGTGCCCAATGCCGTTGAGACCGCTTCGTTGCTCAGAGTCAGATTGAATGCACCCCCGCCCTGATAGACTATCTTTTCGACCTCTGTGACTGTCGTTGATAAAAGCGCAACCGAGAGACTGCCAGTAACGATCACCGTGTCATTGCCGCCTCCACCATCTATGGCATCGGTCGGATCCAAATGATCTCCTACGACGATCGTGTCATCTCCAGCGCCAGCCGTCACGGTATCCGATGCGGAAGTGCGAAAATGGAAATAATCGGCTTGGTCAGACCCTGTCAGCGGACTAGACGTATCGAAACGAACGACGCTACCGTTGGCGAACGCGAAGTTTGCGTCCAGAAGTTCGTCTATGGCGACCGAAGCAAGCGTGACGGTAGTGCCGTTGCATGTCACAGCAACATCTGAGCCAACCTGCGTGAGTGTCAGATCGCCAGAGGTAAACAACCCGTCGAAAGTTATTTGATCATCCGCGAAGGAAAACGGTACCGTCATCCCAGCTGCATCGCTGAAATTGATAACATTACCCATTGTCGCCTCCTCGCCTTATTTGATTTTATCTCTGGGGATACACGTCTTCGGAGCGCTTGTTTAAAGCGAGAATTGGGGAGCCGAAGTTTTATGAGGATCTCGGACAGCGCGCATTTCGGGGCGCCGCAAACCTAGTGGCCAAGCCTCTACCGGGTCGAGAGTTCAAGCTCGAGCATGCAACCAACCTAGATTGATCGATGTCTTCGCAGAAGATATCGGAGAGCGGGTAGTCAGAGCCGTTTTGTGTGTTTTTTTTGGGCAAGCTACTTACCATGGTACACACCCCCGACAATGGCCATGGGGCTTACCCGGCGATGGGGGTAGCTCGGAGCTCGCTGCTGGCGATCAATTCGCTCTACGCAACAAGTACCCATTTCGAGCGGCTAACGCCGCTCAAATTCATCTCCGCAGCCGCCCTTTTTTGGGTAGCTTCCCCAATTTTTCCCTCATTTTAGGGATATCTTATTTACGGTTAATAGTCCAATACTTTAATTCTGGAAGTAGCAGCCGCTCCGGGGAGGCGACGTTCCTGCGGAAGGAAGCGCTGCTGCCAGCCTGCGGGATTTGACCCAGTGCGGGCCGGGGTTCACAAGAGAGAGCGGCAGGATCCACTATCCAACGGCATCCGCGCCGAATACGTTCCGACAATTGTCCCGGCAGCGATCTGTCGGGTTCTTCGCTCGCGTCGCCCTTGCCGGCCGGGGATTTCAGGATCCGCATCGTTGAGCACCAGGACGAGTTTAGGGACCGGATCCGTGGCCAGTTGCTGCTGCCTTAGGGAAGTCTTGAGGCGAAGCGCTTAGGCATCTACAATTGCTAAAGAAATGCGCGATCGAAGTGGCCTACTTTGTCAACTTCACGAACGGCTTACTTACCTGTGGTCCGTGACTTGGCGGCGACAGACCCAGGTTGCAAGTTACTGCGTGACCTTTCTGCATCCAGCAATGCAAGCAGTTCTCTTAGGATGCCGAAGCGCTCTGCTGTGACTTTTCGAGATCGGCCGCGAGTTTGCGATGGCGGTGATACCAAGGTCTTTCAGCACGTTTGGTGTTTCTGGCGGATGGCCGGTGGTCGCGTCTGCGCTCGCTCTCGTCTTTGATAGGCATCGTGGAGAAGAGCAGCTCTTCACAGCTGGGATGGTCTTGGAGCGCGAGATCAATTGTTCCGAGTTCCTCGCCGGCGAGGCTAGACGTCGGCGAACACGGTAAATCTGTTCGATGATCCCTGGGGCGCGCGCATGGTCATTGCGATCTACATCGCACCAAAGCGTAACCGCATCTATCTCATCTACCGAAAGAATGCGATTTGGACGAGACTATCAAGCCGCCATTCGATCCAAGAAATGATACGGCGGCTTCAAGCGTGGGCGCCCCGGGGCCACTGGTTCGAGCGAATTCGGCACGATGCAGCGGCCGCGAGCAACCGGCTGGGGGCCGTGGCCTGTCAAGGACACTACGGGACTCGCCACTCTCCCATCTGCCAGCGACACCGACTATCAAGTAGAACCCTTAGCGCGTTGCTGGAAACCAGAAATCGATTAGACTCACGCCTCTTTGTTGGAGGGCCCCAAAATGGCCGAGTTCGATCGCCGTAACTTATTGCTCGGCGCAGTGTCTTTGGCTCTAACAGGAAACTGGCCACAGCCCGGGAATGCCGCTGAGTTTTCAACGCTTAGGCAAGCTGCTCAAGCTCGGGGCATAGAGATTGGGGCCTTTACATCGCTATCGCAGATCCAGGACAACGATTTCGGCAATATTGTCGGCCAGCATTTCACGCTTTCGGCAAACTTGCTTGAAGAAATGGAATGGGATGCCAACCCAGGCTTCAACGTCGACGATCCCGGATTCAGCGGCCTGACGGCCTTTCTAAACCGATGCCGGGATCTAGGTTTGCGTTCACGAGCCCGGCAGATCTATTCGAAGGAGGCATTGCCATGGAACGCACACCTGCGCGCCGACGGCAGCCCCAAGAACCGGACGGAACTGGAACAGACACTGGTGAAGCGGGCGCAGCAGGCCTGCCGGCCGCTGAAGGGCCGCAACGCGATCATCCAGGTAATCGATGAAATCCTGGCCGACCACGAGGGAGGGCTGCGGCAAGACCCTTTCAGTAGCGCTCTCGGGGAGCAGTATGTCGATGTCTTGTTTCATGCCGCGCACGAGGCGGCACCCGATGCCCTGCTGATTTACCAGGAGTACGGACCCGAAATTCGACCTCAAGATTGGTTCAAGCGCAAAACCAAGGATTACTTGGCGCTGTTGGACCGGTTGCGCAAGCGTAACGTGCCGGTGACCGGAGCGGCTCTCGGCGGCTTCATGCATCCCGACCTTGTGTTGAGAAAGCAGTTTTTCCAGCACATCGAGCAACTCGAATACGACATCCACATAACGGAGCTGACACAGATCTATGGGATGCGCGGCGAGCCAAAGAGTGACGGGTTCTGGCCAAAGAGCTTAAAGGAAAACGACCGCATCGTTGCGGATCGGTACACCACGGCGTTCGAGTTTCTATGCGACTTGAAGCGACTGCGCGAGATTACGTTCTTTGCCGCCATCGACGGCCGCAACATGGTGGAAACCGGCTCGCTGGGTATCGAACCCTACAGCATGGCTCGACCAGGCATATTCAACTACGACTGGACGCCGAAACCCGTTTACCACGCACTTACAAAGACCGTGTCGAAGTCGAAGCCGCTGGTCTAGCGCGGCTCTCGCCAACGAAATGGCCGGCTTCACTCGGTCAGCAGTCCGGCGCTGGAGAGCCAGAAGCTCCCTGCTCTCACGCCGAAAGATCAATCGCGATCGCGGCCTGAGGTAATCGCGCTGGTGCCAGGACAATGAGCAGCAATTTGCTCCGCGAAGAGCGTCATAATTTTCGGTTTAGCAACAGGCACGTAACCTCTCGGTTGCTTACGGCTCACACGATAGCCGGCAACCAGCCGGCCTAGCGCCATGTCGACTCAAAGCAAGGAAGAACCAACCGTGACCAACCCGGCATTTCGCCTTGATGTACGTTGGTGCCACGTTGGCGGACCCTCTTCATTCGCAACCTACCTCCTAACACTCGTGCACACTCTCCTCCGAACTTGCGGAAGCGGAGCGGGGCGGTGTAATCGCCTCCCGACTTTTGTAAGGATTCGCGATGGCCGTTCTTTTTTTCAATTCCGATGTGCTGCTCACCGCCGGTGAGGTCCAAAAGCGCATGGCTGACCTCCAACACTGGCAGGCCCAGATTACTGCCTTGCAGAAGCAGGTGGCCGAGACGCAGGAATGGCTCAACCTGGTCGCCAAGGTGATAGATCCTGAACTAGCCAATCAACTAATAGGTGATGTTCTGCTGCCGACCCAGGTAGGGACATCGGATGAAGCGATCCCACCCTCTGAGCGACATCCGCGGCGTTCCCCCATGGGAGAGGAGGTTAAGCGATTCTTGAAGACGCAGACGGATGGAGCGACAAGTCGCCAGCTTATCGACCATCTCTTGCAAGCCCAGGAGTTTCGAGAAGCGGTCCAGCGCAATCGCAACCGCGTCTACACCGTGTTGTCTCGCTTGGTGGAGAGTCATGAGATTCGGAAGATCGAGCGCAGCTATTTTTCGGCTGAGGCTGCTTCAACCGAAAACGACGGCTCCGAAGAGGAGACCGCTGCTTCTTTGGGATCGAGTGAAGCACATCTTAGCCCACCAGCGGGTCATGATGCACAACCCGGAAACATCGAGCTCGGCAAGGACCAGGATGCCTCTGGCAGCGGTCCCCAGAACTCGACCATCGTTGTCCGAGTTGATCCAGCCGTGGCCCCACCAGGAATGCCTCGAACCAATTCCCTCAATCCGGCCGCCGCAGCCGAAGCCCCGCCTAAGACTCGAACTCCGCCAATCGACTTCGGAGGCCCACGGGAACGGGAACTACCTCCTCCGACCAAGTCGCTCTTTCTGTCAGATCCAGCCGCAGCTTCATCGGAAGCGCAGACCCAGCCACGGAGTTCGCCCAACAACAAGGCCGAGCACTGAGGGGCCAAGCCGGATCCTTAAGGGCCGGCTCACATTTCACTGTGGGTTCTAGACATCGACTCGTGAAGTTCACCGGGGGTATCGCCCTCGGCGAAGCTGAACCGCTTCTTTCATCCAAGCAAAACGTTTCGGCCTACATCTGAAACTTTCATTCATCCCTCCTACTCAGAGGTGTTCTGGAGAGAGTAGTGGCGAGTGATGTGCGGGTGAGCAATGTGCGACTGGTGAACGGGTGAGTGATGAGTGAAGGGTGAATGGCCGAAAGATATGCTCAGATCCTGAAGGGAATCTTTCGTCTGATGAGCTTGGGAGCCCATTCATTATCAAGGGCATTATCAGGATAATCAGTGCCCATTATCCTGATAATGCGAGTCAGGATGCTCGCCGCATCATCCCCGCTCCGTACCACATTCCGGATGCTTCCTGCTCACGTATGCCCCCTGACTGTCAGCATGAGGAGTTCGTTCATCGGTTCCACAGGGAAGCCTTCAGGACATGCGGAGGCGTGAAGGCACCGGGCGCAGCACACAAGCTCGTCCTGCCGTGTAGACCCCAGCGAACTCGTTCCCTCCCCGTGACGATGATGATGGACAAGGATGGCAGCGCGCCGAACTCGATATCGACGCGGTGAGTCTCCTGGCTCGAACATACGACATAGCTGGTTCTAGATCGACACCGCGGAAGGATTCTGGGAGCGACCCACTTTTCATTGAAGCTCGACAAGCAGCTAGTAGTTTTTTCAACCCTACCCCTTGCCAACACCCCTCCCTGCAAGTTAAAGGACGTCTGTCCTTTCGGCACGCCACAAGCCTACCTCTGCATTTTTCTCCGCCATATATCTTCTAAGAAGAATATATAAGAGAGAGATACGGACGGGCGCAGCTATGGTTGAGTTGTGAGAAACTCAACGGTTCGAGCTGGGGGACTCCATCAAACATAATCCACATAATGTTATCAAGTTAATGTTGATAATATTATCGCGGTATCTTGAAAACCATTAGCAGAAAATCCCTGCTATATATTTTAGCGGGGTTATAAAGATATTATTATATATATTTTCACTGGCTCCATTATCTTGAATATGCTCGCCAGATGGCCCCTACCGCATTAGTCTCCGCTGCTCGGTCGCTGCGCTCCCTGCGCTGCTCGACATGCTCTCGGGACACTGGCTCGCCCTCAGCTCTTCCTCCATGGCTCAGGAGGGAGAGGCTTCTCCCGCATTAATAAGATACCGATAGACACGATTATCTCCCCCATTATCTGGCTCATAATGGGGATAATATTATCTATATAATCGCAGTACGGGAATTGTGCTGATGATGTCAGTGACCGTTTGTGTTCGCTCCGGGATGAACCTGTCTAATTCAAATACGCATTCGATGATGCATCTTCATCGTCGCCCTGCTCTGTACCGTAACGCGTCGCAACACTTCCAGGGCGAGACCTCGCCTCTCGGGGATTCCTTAGGGCTGGCAGCGAGACTGCATTTCATCGAAGCTGAATGGCGACCATGATGGCAGAGTTCCACCATCTTGCTTCGACGCCGTCCTTCCTTTCATGGCTCCAGAAGGGAGAGGCTTCCCCCGCATCAATCGCAGTACGAGATTTCCCGTAGCTGGGTTCGACGCCATATCACACCAGGGGACCACACCCCTGGTTCAACCTACCCCCCGGGTGTCTCTGGTCACACCAACACACCCTCCCCCGTCTTGTTCCTGCTTTCAGGGTTCGGTTCATTTCCCTGGTTCGGGCGCTTCGCGCCTTCGGGCGTCTTGGGGATCAAGATGACCGTGAACCATGGAGGCCATAATCATGGCTGCAAGCAATGCGGTGTACGCTGGTCGCATCGAGCCAGCCTCGACGAGACCACGAACCATCCAACACACATCGGCGACAATCCTTGCCACCGATTTCAGGACACACGGTGCGGGTAGATAGTCCCCTGGATAGGCTTTGATTGCCTAGATAGTTTGTTTTCAGAGCGCTTGACCACCAACGAAGGCGCCAGGATTGATCGGGATCGTCCGGCCTGAAACATCGATCTGTGTGCACCTGCACGTTTGGCGGTCGGCTGGCCAGGCGGACAAGACCCTACCAATGCCGGATAGTCCCAGAAGATCCACCTTCCTGGCTCAGACGAGGGTCTCGTTCAGCCGCGATCTCAGCGCGGGCGTCGATGATCAAGCAGGCTGGTTGCGAGCCGCCCGGTCTAGCTCACGCCTTCCAGCCCTTTGTGGCAGAGACGAAAGCCGTCCTTCGAACGGTCCATCTCAGTCACCTAAGCCCGCTCTATCTGGCTCCCCATGGCGCTGAACCTGCAATCAGAGCCACCGCGGCTGATACGTCGGATTCTGCCAGCTCGAGAAAAACCAAGCACGCATTAACAACTCGCGATCAGGTCCCAGCTGCGAGTCATCGCAAGAGTTTCGTCTATTTCAACGATGAGATGGAGCCAGTGCTCTGACAAGATCGTTGAGCAGACCCCAGACCGTGCGCTACCTGTCCCCTCACTGGCGCACCGGAGGAAGGCTATGAGCCGACCCGCGCTTACCCGCTTCGGCGCCCGCTGAGGCGGGTTTTCGTTGTCCGCAGGGATCTATAAAATTGTTGGCGTTTCGTTAACTGCTGCGGCAGAACTTGGGCGCAGATTTCGCTCGGGCCTTCCCCGCTTTGGCTCCCGCCGAGCATGGCCCTCTTGGCCCGCTGCCAACCCCATTGCTCCCCAACGTGCAAAGTGAAGGCGGCGGGCCTTTTTGCCTCAGTTTGGCTTAACGGAACCGCTTCCATCTTCCTGCATTGGCAACCAGGTGGATGGTCGTCCCTTCCCGGGGTGTAGCCATTTGCCGGCCCGTCGCCGGCTGAACGCCGCACTGGCGGCGAGCTTGTTGAGATCCGCGGCTATTTTCAGATCGCAGCTCCTCCCCTCCTGGCCGGTGCGGCCAGGTATCGCCATCCCGGACGACCTACTCTCCCAGTCGCGCCACTCCGGTGGGCACATATCGCCCCCTCACCGGCGACCACCTCTGGAACGAATTGACCGCCCCCTCGAACGCTTCAGGCCGATTCGCGCTAACCGCTGCGATCCAAACAACTTCAAATTCCCTTAGCGGGTGCTATTGCAAAAATCCCCACGGACAGGCCGGACAAGGGTGCGAGATCGCCATCTCTGGCGAGTTTCAGCCACTTGAAACGACCCTGCTCCCGCATCACACTTTGCAAAGACAAGCAGAGTCATTGCGTTAGACGAGAGAGCCGGGATCCGAGGGAATGGCCGTTCCATCGGGTGCAGCAACCAGACTGGATTTGCGCGCAAGGGGATGCTGTGTTTCTCTCGGCTTTGGGGAAAATCAGGGCAGAAACTGTGAGACAAGTATCTGCTCCAGGGGCACCTTCAGTCGGAAGGACAGGAATATGCGAGAACGGATAGCACTTGCCCTGATAGTCCTGGCATTGGGCTGCGGAGGCGCATTCTCTCAAGACAAAGAGACGCAAGGTTTTGGCGGATGGTCTTGGGCAGGTCCCAAGCGGCACTGGAGCTACGAAGTCGTTCACAGGACAGAGGGACCGGTACGCGCCGGCGAGACATCTGAACGCTTTGAGATTCGTGCTGGCGATTGCGGACGAACAGGTGACTATAACGACTGCGCACACGATCGCGAGCACATCGCGCTCAATGAAACGAGCAAGACGCGCTTGGGGAAGCCAGTATGGTATTCCTTTTCAGTCTTTATCCCGCAGGAAACCCCAATTGTCATCGGCACCGTGAACGTCATCCTAGCAGAATTTCGCCCAACTGGTCCTGGGCAGATAAACCTCTCCATAGAACTCCAACAAGGTGCTCTGGTCGCGGTGGTGGGATCCACGCACCAGCAGCAGAAGAACGATATGAAACCGCCACCGCCGGCAGTTTGGCAGCCGCTTGAATATCCGCAGAACGGACGATGGTACGACTTTGTGGTCGAGGCGATCTGGTCTACCGGCAACGATGGCAAGCTCAAAATATATGTAGGAGATAAGTTGAAGTTGCAGTTTGAGGGGCCGAACACGGCGTTTGAGAGGCCCGTTCACATGCAGTACGGCGTTTACCGACCGTTCGTGTCGAAGTCCAAGCAACCACTACCAAGGCAGGTATTCTTCTTTGACAACATCATGAAGTCGAACTCGCCCCTGCCGCTTACTGCATCGGGCGGCTGACAGGACGTCCTTTCTCCCTGTTCATCGAAGGATGAGATCGACTGAGCTGTTGCCAGCCAGATACGGATGCTAAGTTCCGTATACGCCCTTGCAGATTGAGGAGAGCAGCCGCGAACGCCGCCATTCACGTTGCGCCTCCCTACGGCAGCTTTTCGAAATCGTGCTCCGACACGAATGTACCGCTGAGGAGGTGGGTCGCTTCCTGGATCCGTCGATCAGGACTGCATGGCCGTGCCGATCGGATTGACGATGGCCCGGTCCGACGCCAGGATGCGCACCCAGAAAGCCATAAAGCTCAAAGCTCTGCGCTAGCCCAAACAACCCAAGAGCAAGGAGCAGCTGCCCTTCGCCCGATCACCTTTGCATAGCACCCACATTTTATTGTGGGGTGAAAGAAATCGGCTTGCCAGTTCATTGACACGCCGCTAAAAAATCATCAATCCCTTCACCGCCCCCGTCTTTCCGCTTCCAAAACCAAAAATCCGTTCCTATACGTCACCAATTGATGAGATTAACATAATAATCCGCCGATCATTATTTTAATAATCCTTCGACATTAACCTGATAATATTTATATTGATAATCATAATATCATATCCTTTATAATCATCCGATCATAACTTTCATAATCCACTCTTCAATATCAAATATAATACGCGAGATAACTCCGACGCTTTCGTTAGTCGTTGGGGAGACGAGTGCGAGCCAGCTGAGCGCAGCGTCCCGAGCGAGCGCAGCGAGCGAAGGGTAACGCGGAGGCGAAGCTGGATAGCATTATCGAGATAATATTCAGAGGGATTTTGTAGATAATCCTTCAGGGACATCCACACTCTGGGATTCCTGGCAGTTGGTAGCGTGTCGGAGCATGAGGGTCTGGCCTTTTCGACACCAGCCCACCACCCGCCCGGGTATGCCAATCAGCTCCTGATTCCATCCATTGATCCTTGACCCCGCTCTCACCTGGTTTCCTTGATTCTCGCCATGCAAGGTCGAGATAATATCGACCCAACCTGGCTCGGCCTCTCCGACACTGTCGCTCCGGATACCTTCAAATTTCCAGCCGGAACATCCACCCACCTAAACCCAGCCTAAAGCCTATCGGATCTGCCCTGCCCTCTCTCGAAAGTTGGGCCAAGGGCAACTTTTCCTGGACGCCCATCCGCAAAACGGCCAGTGGCCCGTTCAATCCAGGTCGACGGCTTTCTTTCACGCGCTCGAGAACGACACGATGCTCCCCGCTGGGAAGGCGGCAGCCTCATGGGCAGTTGAGATTCCAGCGCTTTTTTTGGCTTGGGATCGCTCAAGCGCACCTCAAAATCAGCAACAATCAGCTAAACCATCGGAGTCTACGCTGTGAGAATCCTTGCACGTTTCCAATTCAACGAACCTGGTTCCAGCACCAGCCGGCCGCGGACTAGATTGTGGTACTTGCTTTTCAGCAGGCAACCGCCCGAACGCATAGTGGTCGAGGGCGCCGAACGCTCCCGAAGCGCAACAGTGCATCCACCCTTCGACCCTAAGATTCGTCCAGGAAGTGGGCGGACGGCTCTCCGACCGGACAACGGTCAATCCAGCAGTCGACGAGTTCTGTACCCCATCAGGATCTCGATCCTAGACTTCAACCACTCTCGGGAGCGGACCTTCAGTCTGCGGCGCAACCTTGCGCCACGTCACCGGCCGGTAGGATATGAACGGATACGGACTAGGCTTCGTAACAGCACTGCGTTGCCTCTTCTGCATGTAGAAGTGACCGCATCGGATCCCTAGCCAACGCCGAAGGCAAGGTCCGGAAGGGGGTACAACCTCTTGCTCGCCCTTTTTGATCGCCACGATGGACTGAGGTCAGCAGCCGTCAAGCGTCATCGATGTGGAAGGTGGAATGAGTTGAACTCAAATCCAACTTTCTAAATCATATTGCGACTTTTCCCGATGAAGTCGGCGAAAGGGAGCCTGAAAGGTAACGAGCTGCGTCCACGTGGCGGCACGGGTTCTTAGCCCCCGATGATCGAAGGCATCTGACCGACCCTTGCGGTCATGCCATCGTCGGTTGGCTACGTACCCGTGCAACCATGCTTGTAATGCCTGCTCTTGGTGGTCTGGTAGCCCGGTTGCGACTGGATTTACCGTGAGCTTCCCCTGAAGGATCGTTTGCCCAGATTCTGTGCCAAAGCCTTCGCAACAGCCTTCGTCCGAAACCTCTCTGCCCAATCTTGAAGACATCCATCATCGTCCCCGCAAAGAACGGGAGATGCGTTCCAACCACGTGGCAACAAGGCGAACTTGGTGCCGCTGAATACCCAATTCAAACCGTGAGAGCTTCCATGCAGGTCACCCTCGATTATGTGGCTGTCCGCCACAACAAGGACGGCACCGTCCGCTATTATTTCAAGCGCAAAGGCCAGCCCGTGGCGCGGCTCCATGGCGAGCTCATGTCCGAGCAGTTTCTGACCGAGTACCGCGCCTGCTTGGCATGGGCGGCCCCAGACAGCACTAGTTCAGAAGACAGCAGCAAATAGATCCATACTGGGAAACCCGGCACCAACTCCAAAGCCATAGCTGGCGGACGGCACTAGCGGTGCCAAGCTGACAGCTCTACCCGGCAACCGCGTCGTTAGAGTCCGATGCAGCCGGCATACATCTTCCACAGCGCAACGCCGAAGCGTGAGCTGGAGGCGAAGGCGAGCGAGGACCCTTACCTCGCTCACCTTCAAAGCGATCCCGTGAACCAGCCTTTGCATTGGATGGACTTGCGTCGGAGCCGGCAGATCCGTGCACTCGTCGCAAAACATCAAGACAGATTATCCAGATAATATATTGCGCGATTATCTTTCGATTATCTGCTGATAATGTTTAATCTCGTCAGGGAACCCACAATATAATGTATGGTCATCTACCTTGTTCGAAAAGTATTAATCGCATAGAATTTGCACGAACCAAGACCCTCGCCGCGGTCGAATTATGTCAGTGCTCGAAAGGCAATATTCGGCGATCGACAGACGATCCGTTGACGCCGAGGTTGACCGGATGAGATGAAATTGAAGGGGTGCAGTATTGCAATCCATGAATTTTCCTAAAGTCTACACACCTGCGTTGCTCGCCGACCGGTGGGCATGCTCGGAACGCCACGTTCGCAATATGATTGCGTCGGGCGAACTGCCTGCCTTTAGATTGGCCGGCAAGTTATTGCGCATTAGAGGCGAAGACGTGGAGAGGATCGAATGTCAGGGTCAGAGCAGCAGTGGACAATCACCAAATACCGGGGAGAGCTCGCTGTCACCTGGTACGAAGGCGACATCCGCCGACGTTATAGCCTTGACACAAGCGACCCTGCAGAAGCGGCCCGCCGCGCCCCGTCTCGATACGCGGAGCTCACGCGGCCTAAAGGCACTATCGTCGCCGACCTCTGGGCAGCCTACCGCATAGACAAGGCAGGCCGAGCCGTCGTCACCACGATGGGCTACACCTGGAAGGCCCTGGCTCCCTTCTTTGGCGACAAGGAAGGGACCGAGGTCACCCTGGTCGACTGCCGCACCTACACCAAGGCGCGTCGGGACGCCGGCATCAAGGATGGCTCGATCCACACCGAGCTGGGCCACCTTCGCTCGGTCTTGGTCTGGGCACGCAAGCAGCGCCTGATAGAGTTCGCTCCCGATATCGAGCGTCCCTCGAAGCCGGACCCGAAGGAAGGATATCTGACGAGGCCAGAGGTCACCCAGCTCATTGCCGCGGCGAACTCGCCGCACATCAAGCTCGCCATCATGCTGATGATTGCCACCGGCGCCCGAGTCGGTGCTGCGCTGCAACTCACCTGGGATCGTGTCGACTTCGGCCGGCGCATGATCCAGCTGCGCAATCCATTCGACCAGACGCACCGCAAGGGACGCGCTACGGTGCCGATCAACGACAGTCTCTTCGCTGCCCTGACCGAGGCGCGCAAGGGCGCCTTGACCCCTTACGTTTTGGAGTGGGCCGGCGACAAGATCCTGTCGATCAAGAAGGGCATCAAGACGGCCGGAACCAAGATCAACCGGCCCGACGCCTCGCCTCACATGCTGAGGCACTCGGCGGCCGTCTGGCTCGTCGAAGATGGACACTCAATGGAGGCTGTTGCCCAATTCCTGGGTCACTCCAACACCGCAATGACGTACCGGGTTTATGCCCGTTACAGCCCAGAATACCTGCGAAAACTGACGTCTTCGCTGGAGATCTAAATCGGTTTGAGGTTCACTGAACCGACAGACCGCTTCGTAAAACAGGGTGAATCGATGAAAATATATAAGAAATTCAAGAGGTTACTGGTGGGCGATGACGGGCTCGAACCGCCGACATCTTCGGTGTAAACGAAGCGCTCTACCAACTGAGCTAATCGCCCGCTCCGGGCCGGACCTTTAAGCAGTTAGGGCGGCATTCGCAAGGCCAAATGAACAGGCGGAGCGGCCGCTGCCGGGTGGATTTCCCCAGCCCCGTCGCCGTTGTCAAAAAACCTTCTCCTGTTTGCTGTTATGGTCAAATGCCGCGCTTGACACCTGCAGGCGAACCCCTTATCCAGCGGCCCAACGACGAACACGCCTGACACGTGCTCGTCAGTGCGCGGGTGTAGCTCAGTCGGTTAGAGTGCCGGCCTGTCACGCCGGAGGTCGCGGGTTCGAGCCCCGTCACTCGCGCCATTTTTTCTCGATAGAGCGATTCCCAAGAAGCCGAATTTCAGCCGGATTCGTCAGGCTTGCGGGATCGCGCGCGTTGCGCATTCGCAGACTGTTGCGAAGTCGGGAATGCGCTTCTAGAAAACGAGCATGGGGGACTTTCGCCCCATGCTCGGCGGGGACCTCAGGCGTGATTGCTTCAAGACATGCTCAGGCACAAACTGGATTTCCTACCGAACTTCCCAGTTGCGGTAGCTTGGGGGCGCGGGTCGATCCTTCGGGGCCGGTTGCTTGCCCCCTTTTTTGGAGCGCCGGAGGCCGGTGCCGAGCCACCTCGAAAGTGATAGGATCTCGCCATGACCCGTGATCAGATGCTCGCCCACCTCCGCTCCGCCGACGCGGTCGCGCGCGAGGCAGCGGCGCATGGACATCATCCGTTCGGCAGTGTGCTGGTCGGGCCGGACGATCGCGTGCTGATGCGCCAGGGCAACCTTGACACGGTGCGCCATGCCGAGACCGAGCTCGCACGGCGCGCGGCAGCGGCCTACGAGCCGGAGTTCCTGTGGCAATGCACGCTGGTCACGACCGGTGAGCCCTGCGCGATGTGCACCGGAACGCTGTACTGGGCGAATATCGGCCGGCTGGTCTACGGCTACGAGGAATCCGCGCTCCTGGCGCTCACCGGCGACCACGCGGAGAATCCGACGATGAGCCTCGCTTCGCGCACCGTGCTCGCCTCCGGCCAGAAAAAGATCGAGGTCCACGGCCCCTTCCCGGACATCGCGGAGGAGCTGCTCACCCCGCATCGCGATTTCTGGAAGCGCTGACGCGATTACCCCGCGCCAGCTGCGCGGCATCACGCCAGATAGGTGCCGGCGATGTACTGGCGCAGCGGCTCGATCAAAGCGGCCCTGCCCTGCTTGGCCAGGGTTCCGGCGCCGCCGACATGCAAGAAGCTGCCATCGAATATCTGCAGCGTGGCCGCGACGCCGGCCAGTTCGACCGTCGGCCGCTCCTCGCGCAGAATCTCGAAGCGCTCCGCAGGTAGTCTGGAATAGAGCGAATGCCACAGCCGGCCGGCGGTGTCCAAACCGCATTCCATCTGCGGCAGGAAGTTCGGCTTGAGCGGCGCGATCAGCGCGTAGCGCCAGACGGCGAATCCAGCCCAGAGAAACCAGCCGCTCGCAGGCCCCTTGGGCTTGAAGATGTAGTTCGCGGTCTGGTTCCAGCGGACTCCGATCGCCTCGTGACCGGCCATGTGAGCGGCCATGTCGAAATGCCCGATCGGAATGAAGTCGTGGTCGACGAAGCCGAAAATCTCGGGCCGCAGCTCGCGCGCGATGTTGTGGTAGAGCCATGTCAGCGCCATGCCATGCGACCGCGGCAGATTGTTTTCGCGGTAGGGCGGAAGGCTGAAATAGGCAACGCCGGCGCGTTCGCAGATCGACGCGATCTCCCGCCTCGCTTCCGGCTTCGACGAATTGTCCACGATGACGAGTTGCGCTCCGGAGACGTAGCGCGACCATCCCCTCGTCAGCAGGTCGACCACCCACGGCGCGTTGAACGACACGCTGAAGCAGACGTTCTTCGCGCCGGTTTGCGCCAACGCTTTGGCAAATTCCTTGCCCCGCTCGGCGTCTCGCCGGACGTAGAGGCGCGAGTAGATTTCGTTGCGAAAGCTTTTCGCGATCACGGTTATCGTCCGCGAGCCCAAAAAGTCCTGAACACCCCTGATCATCTTTGTCCGTGCCCGTGTCGGAATTGGACCAATAGCACGTTGTCCCGCCGCTTCAACACGCCCACCCAGCCGACATTGGCACAGCTTCGCTTATCAATGCGCGACAGGCATGCGGTTACTGCTTGAACCCGCGGAAATCAGCGCCGTGCCAGCAGCGCCTCGACTTCCTCCAGCGTCGGCATCGACGGTGCGGTGCCCGGTCGCGTCACGGATATGCCGGCCACCGCGCAGGCAAAGTGCACGGCCTGCAGCGGCTCCACGCCTTTTGCCAGCGCCGCCGCCAGGCCGCCATTGAAGGCATCGCCCGCGCCCGTGGTCTCGACCACAGGGCCGGCGCTGACCGCCTCGACATGATCCGAGCGGTCCTTCGTGTGTAGCAGCGCACCCTTTTCGCCGAGCGTGATGATCGCAGCGCCGGCGCCTTTTTCGAGCAGTTTGCCGGCAGCCTGGCGCGCGTCGCCGACCGACGACACCTTGATGCCGGTCAGTCCCTCGGCCTCGGTCTCGTTGGGGGTGACATAGTCGCAGAGCGCATAGATGCGGTCCGGCAGGCTGGCGGCCGGCGCCGGATTGAGAATCGTCGTCACCCCTGCCCCGCGCGCGATCTCGAGCGCCTTCAACGCCGCCTCGATCGGCTGCTCCAACTGGGTGACGAAAACGCCGGCCGAGCGGATCAGGCCAGCATGCGCCTCGATGTCGGCGGCCGAGATCAGCATCGCGGCACCCGGGCTGACGATGATGGCGTTGTTGCCGCTGCCCTCCTCGACGAAGATATAGGCGGCACCCGTGTAGCTGTCGGGGGTGTCGATGACCGCGCTCTTCACGCCTGCGCCCTTCCACGTTTGTTTGGCCATGTCGGCGAAGGCGTCGACGCCGAGCCTGGTCAGGAAGGTGACGTCGGCGCCGAGCTTGCCGGCTGCCACCGCCTGGTTCGAGCCCTTGCCGCCCGGTCCCAGCTTGAACGAATTGCCGAGGATCGTCTCGCCCATGCGCGGCTGGCGATCGGCCCGGTAGGCGGTGTCGGCGACGAAGACGCCCAAGATCACAACAGGCTTCGTGACGACGGGTTTGCCCACCATGGTCTTACTGCGCGTCCGGAGGGATGACGCCCTTGCGGAAGGCGAAGCAGCCATAGAAGCGGCGTTCGCCGGTCTGGATCACACAATAGGCCTTCTTGGAGCGCTCGTAGAAGGCGTAGCGCTCGATCGAGATCATCGGCCAGGCCTTGCCCTCCGCCGCGTCGATCTCCTTCTGCACTTCCTTCTGCACCGGCGGGATCTCGTTCGGCTTGCCGACGATCTCCATGCGGGCGGCGGCGTCGTTGACGAAGGTATCAAGCGGATAGAGCGACAGCACCGCCTTCACCACCTCGGCGGCGGAGGCGTCGATGCGCAGCAGCTTGCCGAGCACGGTCTGCCTCGCCACCGAGTCGGCCGGAAAGTTGGTGTCGCAGATGATCAGGTCGTCACCGTGACCCATGGCCCTAATCGCCTGGAGCACATCGGCGTTGAGCAGCGGATTGATGCCTTTGAGCATGGTTCCCTCATGAATTCTGTTGAGATCAGAGACGCTTGCCGGTCCCTGCGTCGAAGAGGTGGACGTGATCGAGCCGCGGCCTCAGCTTCAGCGTGTCACCCGGTTTGAAGTCGTGGCGTTCGCGGAACAGCGCCACCATCTCGCCCTCGCCGAAGCGCACGAAGACCAGGGTTTCCGAACCGGTCGGCTCGACCACCGAAATCGTCGCGGCGACACCTTCTGGATGGATCTCCAGATGCTCCGGCCGCACGCCATAGACGACCGCTTGCCCGTCCTCGGCCGCGCTGCCGGCCGCAATGGGAAACGCTATGCCCGAAATATCGACGGCGGGCTTCTCGCCCTTCCTGACGACGCCCTTCAGCAGGTTCATCGACGGCGAGCCGATGAAGCCGGCGACAAAAAGGTTGGCGGGCTTGTCGAACAGCTGCAGCGGCGCACCGACCTGCTCGATGCGGCCGTCGCGCATCACCACGATCTTGTCGGCCATGGTCATGGCCTCGATCTGGTCGTGCGTGACATAGATTGTGGTGGTCTTCAGCCGCTGGTGCAGTTCCTTGATCTCGGTGCGCATCTGCACGCGCAGCTTGGCATCGAGATTTGACAGCGGTTCGTCGAACAGGAACACCTGCGGGTTACGCACGATGGCGCGACCCATGGCCACGCGCTGGCGTTGGCCGCCCGAGAGTTGGCGCGGATAGCGCTTGAGGTAGGGATTGAGGTCGAGAATATCGGCCGCCCGTTTCACCCGCTCGGCAACTACCGCCGGATCGGTGCCGCGCAGCTTCAGCGCGAAGGCCATGTTCTGCTCCACCGTCTTGTGCGGATAGAGCGCGTAGTTCTGGAACACCATGGCGATGTCGCGCTTGGCGGGCGGCAGGTTGTTGACGACGCGCTCGCCGATCGAGATCGTTCCGCCGGAGACGGTTTCAAGGCCCGCCACCATCCTGAGCAGCGTGGACTTGCCGCATCCCGAAGGGCCGACCAGCACGACGAACTGGCCGTCGGCGATATCGACGCTGACCTCATGCAGAACCTTGACGGGTCCGAATGCCTTGGCCACATTGGTGATAGCGACTTGAGCCATCGTCTCCCCTATCATTTTCGGTGAAGCTAGCCATTGCCAACGGCAAGGGCAAGTCGGTATATTATAGATAAAAAGCCATTCTTGTTGACAAGGTAATCGATTACGCGAATAGTAGCGAGCGCCAATCCGACATCCGGCATCTCGCCCGGAAATTCGGATCTCCAGGCGACGCAGGGTGGGGTCCCACGTCCCCCTATGATATAGGAGAACCGCAGACGTTTCGACGTCCGAGAGATTGGCAATTCCAATTCACGACTGTTGTTCTGGGAGGAACCGTAGATGAGAGTCGATCTTTACGAAAAACTGGTGCGCGCGGGGGCAAGCCGGCGCGATGTGCTGAAGGGTGCGGCCAGCATGGCAGCACTTGCCGCGGCTTCGGGCGCCGGGCTCGGCGCGCTGACGAGGCCGGCCGCCGCGGCCGACGACCTGCGCGCGAAAATCCTGCAGATCCCCGGCGTCGGCAAGGGCCAGCCGACGGATGCCGACTTCCAGAAGGTCGGCGAGCTCTGCCTGGAAGCAACCAAGGCCAACGTCAAGGAAGGTGAATTCGCCGGCGTCGAGCTCACCTTCATGGGTCTCAACAACCAGAACCTGCACAACGTGCTGTTCCGCGGCTTCCTGAAGCCGTGGGAGGCCTACACGGGCGCCAAGATCAGCTGGATCGACCTTGCCCAGGCCGACTACAACGCCCGCCTGCAGCAGTCGATCGCCACCGGCACCGTCGACTTCGACATCATCGAGATGGGCGCCCCCTTCGAGGGTGACGTCTGCGGCAAGGGCCTGACGTCGGAAATGCCCGACTGGGTCAAGAAGCAGATCGACTTCGATGACCTCGTCAACTATCTGAAGCCGCCGGTCGGCACCTGGAACGGCAAGCAGTACCGCGTCACCATCGACGGCGACACGCACAACTTCAACTACCGCACCGACGTCTTCTCCGACGCCGACCTTGCCAAGGAATGGAAGGCCAGCGGCGCGACCACCGAATGGGGCGTGCCGAAGACCTGGCAGGAGGTGCAGGCCGTCACCAAGTTCCTCAAGGGCAAGAAGTTCAAGGGCCAGGACGTCTATGGCTACCTCGACGCGCCCAAGCCCTGGGGCGGCTTCGGCTTCTACTTCCTCGGCAGCCGCGCCACCGCTTACGCCAAGCACCCCGACGACAAGGCCTGGCTGTTCGATTCCGACACCATGAAGCCGCGCATCAACAACCCGGCCTGGGTGCGGGCGATCCAGGACGTCATCGACGCCCTGCCCTCGGAGCCGCCGGATCAGATCAACGCCGATCCGAACACCACCGGCTTCCAGCAGTTCCTGGCCGGCACCGGCTCAATGATCCCCTGGTGGGGCGACATCGGCTCCAACGTCAAGACCAATGACTCCTCGGTCATCGGCGACGTCACCGGCTTCTCGATCCTGCCGGGTTCGGACGACGTCTACAACTCCAAGACCGGCAAGTGGGAAAAGCTCGCCAGCGGCCCGAACTATTCGCCGAACTGCGCCTATCTCGGCTGGGGCGTCTATGTCATGGCCCGTGTCGACGGCGACGAGAAGAAGAAGAAGGCGGCATGGTCGGCCGCGGCCCATCTCGGCGGCAAGGACCTGTCGCTCTGGTGCGCGGCCTATCCGTCCGGCTTCCAGCCCTACCGCAACTCCCATTTCAACATTCCGGAATGGGTGGCAGCGGGCTACGACGAGGCGTTCATCAGCTCGTATCTCAAGTCTGAGGGCGACTCCTACAACCATCCGAACGCGGCGATCGAGCCGCGCATCCCCGGCATCTTCCAGTATTATTCCGCCGCCGAGGACATTCTGGCCAACACCTTCGCCGGCAAGATGAAGGCGCAGGAAGGTGCCGACGCCATCGCCGCCGCCTGGGAGAAGCTGACCGACCAGATCGGCCGCGAAAACCAGATCAAGCTCTACAAGGCCTCGCTTGGCGTGTAGGCGGGCGCTATGATCAGATCGTGGCCCGGCGGCATGTCGTCGCCGGGCCATATTTTTAGACCGTCATAGGCGCAAAGAGGCGAAAGGCGTGGCTGAGCAGACTTCGACCACGAATGCGTGGCCGGCAAATTCCGTTTCCACCGATCTCATCCCACCCGGCCGCAAGCGCTTCGGCTGGGCCCTGATGGCCGCCGCCACGCTCGGCCTTGTGGTGACGATCCTGATCCAGATCCTCTACAAGACCGAGGTCTCCACGGTCGGCTTCGAGACCTGGCGCCCCGTCGTCTACGCCTATGTGCTGTGGGGCATCGCGCTCGGCGCCGGCCAGGTGCTGACACGCGGTGAGGACGGCCAGCGCGCGCTGTTCCTGCTGCCGGCGCTGCTCTTCACCATCGCCATGGTGGTCTTCCCGACCCTGTTCGGCTTCTACATCGCGCTGACCGACTGGAACCTTAGCTCCTTCTCCGGCCGCAAGTTCAACGGGCTCGACAATTTCTGGCAGATGCTGGGCGACCCCTATTACCGCAACGCGCTGTTCAACATGGTGCTCTATGTGCTGGCGGTGCTGGTGGAATACGTCATCGCGTTTGGGCTGGCGCTGCTGCTCAACGCGCAGATCAAGGCACGAAAGCTCTGGCGCGTCGTCTTCCTGCTGCCGCTGATGCTGTCGCCGGTCGCGGTGTCGTGGATGGTCGGCAAATCGCTGATGGAATACCGCTTCGGGCCGGCGGCGACGCTGGCGCGGCATCTCGGCTGGGACAACCCCGCCTTCTTCTCCAACCCGATCACTGCCCGCATCTCGATCATGGTGCTCGACGCCTGGACCTTCATTCCGTTCATGATGATCATGCTGCTTGCCGGCCTGCAGGCGATGTCGCGTGAGGTGCTGGAGGCGGCGCGCGTCGATGGCGCGACGACGTGGCAGACCTTCTGGCAGGTCACCTTCCCGCTGATGCTGCCTGTATCCGTGACCGCGGTGATCCTGCGCATCATCTTCAAGCTGAAGCTTGCCGACATCATCATCACGGTGACCTCCGGCGGCCCCGGCGGCGCCACGGATTCGGTATCGAGCTTCATCTACCGCGAGTATCGCGACCGCTCGAATGTCGGCTACGGCACCATGCTCGCCATGGCCTATCTCATCATCATCATCGTCTTCGTGACCTGGCTGCTGAAACTCGCCAGCCGCTTCGTGCGCAACGTCAACTGAGCGGCACCATGAGCGTCCAGACCACCGAATACACCGTGTCCGACATCCGCTCGCCGGCGGCCTTCATCACCAGCCGCGTTTTCATCTATGGCGCGCTGGTGTTCTGGGCCTTCATCTGCCTGTTCCCGATCTATTGGACGATAACGACGTCCTTCAAGTCGGCCGTCGACGTCACACAGGGCCACCTCATCCCCTTCGTCGACTTCCAGCCCGACTGGAAGGGCTGGCGCTCGCTCGGCCTGTCGCCGGACTCGATCTTCCAGACGTCCACCGTGCGCGACGAGTTCTTCAAACGCTTCATGAACTCGGTCATCGCCTCGGTCGGCGCCTCCAGCCTCGCCATCATCATCGGCAGCCTCGCGGCCTACGGGCTGACCCGCTATCGCTATCATTTCGCCTGGTTCAAGAACGAGGACATCTCCTTCTTCTTCCTGTCGCAGCTCATTCTGCCGCCGGTTGTCCTGGCGCTGCCCTTCCTTGTGCTCTACCGCGAAGTCGGCCTGCTCGACACGCGCATCGGACTGGTTCTGCTTTACACGCTGATGGTGCTGCCGATCGTCATCTGGATCATGCGCGACCAGTTCAACTCCATTCCCGTCGAACTCGAGGAGGCGGCCCTGGTCGACGGGCTGTCGATCTGGGGCGCCTTCTTCCGCATCGTCATGCCAATCGCCCTTCCCGGCATGGTCGCCGCCTTCATCCTGGCGATGGTGCTGTGCTGGAACGAGTATTTCTTCGCCGCGCTGCTGACCTCGACCGACGCCAAGACCATCCCCGTCATGGTGGCGAGCCAGACCGGGTCGCAAGGCATCAACTGGTGGTCGATGGCGGCCCTTGCCACCGCCGCGATCACGCCGCTGGCGGTCATCGGCATCCTGCTCGAACGCTACCTGATCATGGGCATGACCGCCGGCGCGGTCAAATGAGCTAGGCCAGGTTCCGACACGCCGGAGCGATCGCCATCAGTTGGCGAGCGGTGAACCGAGGAAGAGCGAGCTTATCCGGTCGCGGAACACCTCAGCAGTCCTTGCGCTGCCGAAGTCTCGCGTTTCGAACGTCTTGCCATCCGTCGTCGTCAGGACCACCGAGAATGTCGGCTCGCTGCTGTCCCATTCGGTCGTGCGCAGGCTGAACCCGGCAACATCGGCAGGGCCAATCCGGTACCGGCGAAGCAAGATCGGGTTGCGCGCCAGAATGTCGATGCGGCCGGGCCTGACGATCCAGCGCACCGCCGGGCTGAACAGCGCGGCAAGCGCGATCGGTACGCCGACAGCATAGGCCCCGACGATGATGATAAGAAAGAAGGGACTGAAGACGTTTGGCGGCCAGACGCCGCGATAGAGTTCCCATGTCGGCATGACGATGCAGAACAGGCCGGCGGCGCCGAGGAAAAGGCGCTTGGCGACGTGCATGGGGACGTCGTGCCGCAATCGTCCATCGCTGCCGATCTCGTCCATTCGCTCCCCTCTGCCGGGAAGCATGCGACAGGAAGATGAAATAGCCGTAACGACAGCGAGCGGCTGGCCGCCGCTCGCCCCTCCACGCATGCCCGGACGTCAGGATGACAGAATGGTACGAAGGTGCTCGAGGATCATGGCGACGCCTTTGTGTCCAAACTCGACCGAGGCGTCCGACGCGCCCTCGGTGTACCAGCTTGTGTTGTCGGCGAAATGGGCAGCGTCCACTGCTTCCGGGCACAGCGCCAGCATCAGCGAGGTCTCGCCGATGCCGGCATGATCGAACGGGTATTTGCCGTTCATCGCCGCCGGCATCAGCGGATGCACCTGTACCCAGTTGAAGACATTGTCGCCCTCAGCATGGCCGGCATAGTAGTCGGCCATCTTGTCGGAACCCCACCAGCCCTCGCCGCGCTCCTTCTCCAGCAGGCGGAAGATCGCCTGCCGGCCGGCGGCCTTGAAGGCGAGGTCGGTCGGCATGCCGGCGGCAAAGTTCTCGGTCTGGTGGTGGATGATGGTGTGGATGTTGCGAAAGCCCACCCGCAGCAGGCCGTAGAACAGTTCCTCGGCGAACGGCGCCAGCTGATTGCCGCCGACCTGCACCGAACCGCTGCCTTCCGGTGGAGCCACCGCATAGCTCGCGGCGCCGTAATAGAAGGGTGGCAGAATGACGATGTCGGCCTCCTTCTCGAACAGTTCCAGCGTCTTGATGACGGCCAGCGTGTCCATGCCGACGGCCATGTGCTCGCCGTGATACTCGAGCACGCCGAGCGGCAGCACGACCGGCCAGTTCCCGGCGATCGCATTGCGGATCTGGTGCGGCAGCATCAGTTCGTAGCGCATCGCCCCTACTCCATGTTCGTATGCCGGGCGCGCATCGCCTCCGGCGCTGCGCCGATGCGTTCCTTGAGCTTCAGCACCATCACTTCGAACAGCAGGAACAGCGCGCCCTCGAACAGCGACCCCATCGGCAGGACCGAGGTCCTGGCAGCACCCTGGTCGCTGGCCATGGTCTGCGCCGGGACAAGCAGCGTGAAGTCGGCAAGCTTCGCCGCGCTGCCCGCGGTCTCTGCAGTGACCAGCACCACCTTCGCACCCGCCTTCTGAGCGACCCGCATCAGGGTCAGCACCGTCGTGGTTTCGCCGGGCCCGGAACTCGCCAGGAAGACATCGCCGGACCCCAGCGGCGGCGCGGTCATGTCGCCGACAACCGAGACCGGCAGGCCTAGATGGTAGAGCCGCATGGCGAAGCCCTTGACCTGCAGCGCCTCGCGACCACAGCCATAGACGGCGATCTTGCCGGCACCGGCGAGCATGGCACAGGCGGCATCGATACGGCCTTCGTCGATGCGCCGCACGACGGCGCCAAGCTCCTCCAGCGCGCTATCGAACATCTCCAATCCGGCCTGTGTCATGGCTGTTCATCCTGTCTGCGGAAGGTTGAGTGCGCGCGCGGCGGCGCGATCGAAACGCCATCGAAAGGCTTGTTTTTATTCATGCTATCACCGCCAAAATGCGTGTCCAACGAGCTGCAATGCTTTTGCTGTGCCACCGGCGTGATTGCGCAATTCCAGGAAAAGTGTGAAGCGGTTTTTCGTCCGGAATTGCGTCAAAACAACGAGATAGAGCGGTTTGACGTTTTCTCAAAACGGCGAACTGCTCTAGTGTCATGTCAGACAAATCAGCGTTGGAAAATCATCGGACATGAAGACACGGCATTTCGACCGCATCGGCAATGGCGGCATCACTTTTACCGAATTGGGCTTTGGCACCGCGCCGCTCGGCAATCTCTACCGCGCCGTCACCGACGAGGATGCCCATGCCACGCTGGAGGCGGCGTGGGCGACAGGCTGCCGCTACTTCGACACCGCGCCGCTTTACGGCCTCGGCCTCTCGGAAAGCCGGCTCAACCCCTTTCTGCGCGGCAAGAAACGCGACGACTATGTGCTGTCGACCAAGGTCGGCCGGCTGATGCGCGCCTGCCCGCCGTCCGAGCGCACCGGCATCGGCAAGTTCTTCGACACGCCGTCGCGCAAGGAGGTCTACGACTACAGCTATGACGGCGTCATGCGCTCCTTCGAGGCTTCGCTGGAGCGGCTCGGCGTCGATCGCATCGACATTCTCTTCGTCCACGATGTCGACATCTTCACCCATGGCAGCAAGCAGGAATCGGACCGGCGCATCGAGGAGTTCATGTCGTCGGGCTACTATGGCCTGCTTTCGCTGCGTGACCAGGATGTGATCAAGGCCTTTGGCGGTGGCATCAATGAGTGGCAGGTCTGCCAGACGCTGGCCGAACGCGGCGATTTCGACCTCTTCCTGCTCGCCGGCCGCTACACGCTGCTGGAACAGGAAGCGCTGGGCACGTTTCTGCCACTCTGCCAGCAGCGCGGTATCGGCATTGTTCTCGGCGGCCCTTACAATTCCGGCATCCTGGCCACGGGACCGAAGCCGGGCGCCTTCTACAATTACTCCGAGGCGCCACAGCATGTGCTCGAGCGCGTGGCCCGGATCGAAGCGGTCTGCAAGCGTCATGGCGTGCGCCTGATCGAGGCGGCGCTGCAGTTCCCCTTTGAGCACCCTTCGGTGGTCTCGGTGATCCCCGGCGGCCAGCGTCCGGCCGAGGTCGAAAGCAACCGCGCGCTGCTCGACGCCACGATACCGGCAGCCCTGTGGGCGGATCTGAAGCAGGAAGGGCTGATGCGCGCCGACGCGCCGACAGCCTGAAGCGCCCTGTTGCCGACAAAAAGAAAAGCCGGGCAAGCCCGGCTTTTCTGGTCTTCAGGAGAAAAGGTCTTAGTTGACCGCGTCCTTGAGGCCCTTGCCGGCCGAGAACTTCGGCACGGTGCGAGCCGGAATCTTCACTTCGGCGCCGGTCTGCGGGTTGCGGCCGGTCGAAGCAGCGCGTTTTGACACGGTGAAATTTCCGAAGCCGACAAGCCGGACATCGCCGCCCTTCTTCAGTTCGCCAGTGATAACGGAAAACACCGCATCGACAGCCGACTGTGCATCAGCCTTCGAAATGCTTGCGGAGTCGGCGACAGCGGACACCAGTTCGTTCTTGTTCATCAAAATTCCCTTCCATGAGAAAACCGGGACTTACGACTCGTCCCGGCAGGAAAGGGACTTTAGAAAGAAGCGATCCAGAACCCAAGTCGAAAAGCGACCCGGAAGACGAAAAAAGCCCGGAATTCTGCGGTTTTTCACATGAAAAAGCCGGGCGCGAAGCCCGGCTCTCTCTTTGTGCGCTGCAACCAGGGCAATTCTAATGTGCCAGGGACACGCCTGCGTCGTCCCCGCCTTCCACGCCTGCGGGCGCATCGACCGGTTCGACCCACTCGATCGGCTCCGGCATGCGCACCAGGGCATGCCGCAACACCTCGCCGACACGCGAGACCGGAATGATCTCCATTCCGTTCTTCACATTGTCCGGAATCTCCGCCAGATCCTTGGCGTTGTCCTCCGGGATCAGCACCTTCTTGATGCCGCCGCGCAGTGCTGCAAGCAACTTCTCCTTGAGGCCGCCGATCGGCAGCACCCTGCCGCGCAGCGTGATCTCGCCAGTCATCGCCACATCGGCCTTGATCGGAATGCCGGTGAGCACGGAGATGATCGCGGTGGCCATTGCAACGCCGGCCGACGGTCCGTCCTTCGGTGTGGCACCCTCCGGCACATGGACGTGGATGTCGCGCTTGTCGAACAGCGGCGGCTCGACGCCGAAATCGAGCGCCCTTGAGCGGACATAGGAAGCCGCCGCGGAGATCGATTCCTTCATCACGTCGCGCAGGTTGCCGGTCACCGTCATGCGGCCCTTGCCGGGCATCATGACGCCTTCGACCGTCAGCAGTTCGCCGCCGACTTCCGTCCAGGCAAGTCCTGTGACGACGCCGACCTGATCGTCGGCCTCGACCTGACCGAAGCGGAAGCGCGGAACACCCAGATAGTCGGCAAGATTTGCCGGCGTGATGTTGACCGTCTTCTTCTTCGTCCGCAGGATCTCGGTCACCGCCTTGCGGCCGAGCTTCATCAGCTCGCGCTCCAGGCTCCGCACGCCGGCTTCCCTTGTGTAGGTCTGGATGATGCCGCGGATCGCGTCGTTAGAGACGGAGAACTCCTTCGGCTGCAGCGCGTGATCACGCACCACCTTTGGCATCAGGTGCCGCTTGGCGATCTCGATCTTCTCGTCCTCGGTGTAGCCGGCGATACGGATGATCTCCATGCGATCCATCAGCGGCGCAGGGATGTTCAGCGTGTTCGCCGTCGTCACGAACATCACGCTCGACAGGTCGTATTCGACCTCGAGGTAATGGTCCATGAACGTCGAGTTCTGCTCGGGATCGAGCACCTCGAGCAGGGCCGATGACGGATCGCCGCGGAAGTCCTGGCCCATCTTGTCGATCTCGTCGAGCAGGAAGAGCGGATTGGACTTCTTGGCCTTCTTCATCGACTGGATGACCTTGCCGGGCATCGAGCCTATATAGGTGCGCCGGTGGCCACGGATCTCGGCCTCGTCACGCACGCCGCCAAGCGCCATGCGGATGAACTCGCGGCCGGTCGCCTTGGCGATCGACTTGCCGAGCGAGGTCTTGCCGACGCCGGGCGGGCCGACGAGGCACAGGATCGGCCCCTTCAGCTTCTTCTGGCGGCTCTGTACGGCGAGATACTCGACGATGCGCTCCTTGACCTTGTCGAGGCCGAAATGGTCGGCATCGAGCACGTTCTGGGCAAAGGCAAGGTCATGCTTGACCTTGGAGTTCTTGCCCCACGGGATCGACAGCAGCCAATCGAGATAGTTGCGCACGACGGTCGATTCAGCCGACATCGGCGACATCGACCTGAGCTTCTTCAGTTCGGCCTCCGCCTTTTCGCGGGCCTCCTTGGAGAGCTTGGTCTTCTTGATGCGCGCCTCGATCTCGGCGGCTTCGTCGCGGCCATCCTCGCCCTCGCCGAGCTCCTTCTGGATCGCCTTCATCTGCTCGTTGAGGTAGTACTCGCGCTGCGTCTTCTCCATCTGGCGCTTGACGCGCGAACGGATGCGCTTCTCCACCTGGAGCACGGAGATTTCGGCTTCCATGAAGCCCATCGCCTTCTCCAGCCGCTCCTTGACGGACAGCGTGGCGAGCATCTCCTGCTTCTCGGGGATCTTGATGGCGAGGTGCGAGGCAACCGTGTCGGCGAGCTTGGAATAGTCGTCGATCTGGCTAGCCGCGCCAACCACTTCCGGCGAGATCTTCTTGTTCAGCTTGACGTAATTCTCGAAGTCGGTGACGACCGAACGGGCAAGCGCTTCGATCTCGACCTCTTCCTCATTCGGCTCGACCAGCGCGGTGGCGCGGGCCTCGTGGAAATCGGGGCGGTCGGTGAACGAGACGATCTTGGCGCGCGAGGCGCCTTCGACCAGCACCTTCACGGTGCCGTCGGGCAGCTTCAGCAATTGCAGCACATTGGCGAGCGTGCCGATGTCGAAGATCGCATCGGGCTCGGGATCGTCGTCAGCGGCGTTCATTTGGGTGGCAAGCAGGATCTGCTTTTCCTGACCCATTACTTCTTCCAGCGCCTTGATCGACTTTTCGCGTCCGACGAAGAGCGGAACGATCATGTGAGGGAACACAACGATGTCGCGCAGTGGGAGGACCGCGAAGACGCCGTCGCCGGAAGCCTTGGATACTTTGGCCATTGTCCAACCTTTCATGTCGCGGCCGCTAATCAAGCCAACCGCGAATCTCATATTAACGACCGAGGGTCGTTCCGCCTACCACCGTTTGTGACGGGAGTTTTACAGCACAGAATTCGGCACCTCGGCCTTCCGCTTTTAGGTGGATGCTTGGGTGGCAAAGATCAAGGGTTAACATCGTGCGCTCGTCCACTCCAGAAGCTCGCAGCGCCCCGCTCACAGCAAAACGGCGCCGCACGGGCGCCGTTCCATGAAAAGTGCGGATCAGGTGCCATTTCAGGCGCTGACGTTGCCCTTCTTTTCCTTCTGCTCGGAATAGATGTAGAGCGGCCGGGCATTGCCCGAAACCACCTCTTCCGAGATCACCACCTCGCGCACGCCCTCAAGCGCCGGCAGCTCGAACATGGTGTCGAGCAGGATCGCTTCCATGATCGAGCGCAGGCCGCGGGCGCCGGTCTTGCGTTCGATGGCGCGCTTGGCGATCGCCGACAGCGCGTTCTCGTGGAAGGTCAGGTCGACATTTTCCATCTCGAACAGCCGCTGGTACTGCTTGACCAGCGCGTTCTTCGGTTCGGTCAGGATCTGGATCAGCGCCGGCTCGTCTAGATCCTCGAGCGTTGCCAGGACCGGCAGACGGCCGACGAACTCCGGGATCAGGCCGAATTTCAAGAGATCCTCCGGCTCGACCTGGCGGAACAGGTCGCCGGTGCGGCGATCCTCGGGCGACGCCACGGTCGCGCCGAAGCCGATCGAGGTCTTGCGGCCGCGATCCGAAATGATCTTGTCGAGCCCGGCGAAGGCGCCGCCACAGATGAACAGGATGTTGGCGGTGTCGACCTGCAGGAATTCCTGCTGCGGATGCTTGCGGCCGCCCTGCGGCGGTACCGAGGCGACCGTGCCTTCCATGATCTTGAGCAGCGCCTGCTGCACACCCTCGCCCGAGACGTCGCGGGTGATCGAGGGATTGTCCGACTTGCGCGAGATCTTGTCGATTTCGTCGATATAGACGATGCCGCGCTGGGCCCGCTCGACATTGTAGTCGGCCGACTGCAGCAGCTTCAGGATGATGTTCTCGACGTCTTCGCCGACGTAACCGGCCTCGGTCAGCGTCGTGGCGTCGGCCATAGTGAAGGGCACGTCGATGATGCGGGCCAGCGTCTGCGCCAGCAGCGTCTTGCCGCAGCCGGTCGGGCCGATCAAAAGGATGTTGGACTTCGCCAGCTCGACGTCGTTGTTCTTTCCCGCATGCGCGAGGCGCTTGTAGTGGTTGTGGACTGCAACCGACAGCACGCGTTTGGCGTAGGGCTGGCCGATGACGTAGTCGTCGAGGACCTTGAGGATCTCCTGCGGAGTCGGCACGCCCTCGCGCGACTTCACCATCGAGGTCTTGTTCTCCTCGCGGATGATGTCCATGCAGAGTTCGACGCACTCATCGCAGATGAAGACGGTCGGACCGGCGATCAGCTTGCGCACTTCGTGCTGGCTTTTGCCGCAAAACGAGCAATAGAGGGTGTTCTTTGAATCACCGCCGTTGTTGCCTACCTTGCTCATTTTCCTGTCCTTTCATGGACGCCCGCCGATGGTCTGACTGCTGGGCGTCTACCCCAATCTATCGCGGGAACCCGCCGCCGCCAGTGTCCTGGCTCACACAGCGTTTCCGTACGAAACACAAATCAGAAAACGCGGCAATGATTCGCAGCACCCCCATGCAAAGCTAAGCCGTCGAAAATCAACATAGCCTTAACGTAGGCAATCCTGTCCGTCGAGGGAACAGGCAATTGTGGCCGAAATGCCGCAAGCCGCGCCAAAACCGCTTTTTCCCGCCATTCAGCTGCCATCGAGCGGCCTATGCAGGGACCGTTTCGGTCGTCTCCCGCGTCGAGATGACCTTGTCGATCAGGCCGAAATCCCTGGCTTCGTCGGCAGTCATGAAGTGGTCGCGGTCGAGGGTGCGCTCGATCTCGTCATAGCTCTTGCCGGTGTGCTTGACATAGACCTCGTTGAGGCGGCGCTTCAGCTTGATGATGTCCTGCGCATGACGTTCGATGTCAGAGGCCTGGCCCTGGAAGCCGCCGGAGGGCTGATGGACCATGATGCGGGCGTTCGGCGTGGCAAAGCGCATGTCCTTGTGGCCGGCGCAAAGCAGCAGCGAGCCCATCGAGGCGGCCTGGCCGATGCAGAGCGTCGACACGGCGGGCTTGATGAATTGCATGGTGTCGTAGATCGCCATGCCCGAGGTGACGACGCCGCCCGGAGAATTGATGTAGAGGTTGATTTCCTTCTTGGGGTTTTCCGCCTCAAGGAACAAAAGCTGTGCACAAACCAGCGTCGCCATGCCGTCCTCGACCGGACCGGTGATGAAGATGATGCGCTCCTTCAGCAGGCGCGAGAAGATGTCGTAGGCGCGCTCGCCGCGATTGGTCTGTTCGACCACCATCGGAACGAGGTTCATGTAGGTTTCGACGGGGTTCTTCATGGATTACCCTTGTTGGATGGGATTCCGGCGCCGTGGGCGATGAGCAATCGGGCAGAATCGGGTTCTGGATCGTTAGGACCTAAATAGGATGCCGGCTCACACTAGCGCAAGGCCGCCCCTCCTAGCCATCTGGTTAAGTCGAATCAAGCGCGGCCGGCGAGGGAAAAATGGCCCTGTTTCGGCCGCTGCGCCGCGGAGCCTCCGCCAAAGGTAGCAATTTCTTAACCGCGCCGCTTAACGACAAGCTTTGAAAGCCCGGCCCGACGCCGGACCTTTTGCTACACTCCTGCGTTGAAAAGACGTCCTTTTCCAGGGGGAATGTCATGATCCGCAGAAGCTCCGCATCCCTGGCCACGGCCAGCCTCGCAATGCTCGCCACCCTATCCGAAACCGCGGCCGGCGGCCGGGCGCTCGAATGCTACGAGCCGGTGCGCCGGCCAGCCCTCTACGACACCGTCCGTGAGCATGTGATGGTCAGCCCCGGCGGGCAGCTGGTCGACTACGATCCGCCGATCTACGGCACGCGCGAGAGCGTCGAGCCGATCGGCCCGCCGCGCGTCACCTATGAGGTGGTACCCGCTGTCACCCGCACCGTCTATCACACCGTCAAGGTCGACAACGGCGGCTATGCATGGGAATGGCGCGTCATCCATGGTCGCAAGGTGTTGTGCAAGGTCTGGCGCAAGGCCCGCTACGCGCGCGTCGCCCAAACCGTGATCGTCGAAGCGGAGCGCGTCCGACGCGTGGTCCTTCCGGCCGAGTATGAAAGCGTTGCCCGCGAAGTGCTGGTGCGGCCCGGGCGGCGGCAGGTCACCGAAATCCCGCCATCCTATCGCACGGTTGCGCGTCGAGTGGTGGTGCGGGAGGGCTCGACCAGTTGGCGGCGGGTGCATATCCGGCAGCACTGTCCGGATTAGCCGGCGGGCTTGTTCCGACCGGGCATTCGGTCAACGCGTGCCCGGCCGGCGATGAACGGTCTTTCCGTCCAGAATTGCGTAAAAACAGATAGTTGGAGTGCTCAGGCGAGATCGATGTCGAGGATCGCCATCGAAAAATTGTAGTCGCCGTCGTCCTCGTCCTTGAAGACGATGCCGAGAAATTCGTCCCCGACATAGACTTCGGCCGAGTCTTCCTTGCGCGGACGCGCCTTCACCTGCAGCTTGGGGTTCTGGAAGACGCGCTTGAAATAGGCGTCCAGCTTTCTGATCTCGTCAGGCTTCAAAAGTCATCTCCGGAATGTCGGCCTTGTTTGTTGGAGCGCGCTTCTGACACGCTGACAATGGCGATGTAAAGGCAAGCGGGTAGATAACACGGGACAAGCGATGCCGGAAATGGCGGCCGGAATCCGGTCGCCCCGATCAAGGCTGACGTCAGATATCGAAGCTGACGACGTGGTCCATAGTCTGCGACGGCAGTAGCTGGTCCATCTGCCTGGAAGGCTGGTCGCAGCCGGTCTCGCCGACGACGCGCGCCGGCACGCCGGCGACCGTCTTGTTGTGCGGCACAGGCGAAAGCACCACCGAGCCGGCAGCGATCTTGGAGCAATGGCCGACCTCGATATTGCCGAGGATCTTGGCGCCGGCGCCGATCAGGACGCCGCGGCGGATCTTCGGATGGCGGTCGCCGCCGGCCTTGCCGGTGCCGCCGAGCGTCACGCCGTGCAGGATCGAGACGTCGTCCTCGATCACCGCGGTCTCACCGACGACAAGGCCGGTTGCATGGTCGACGAAAATGCCCTTGCCGATGCGGGCGGCCGGATTGATGTCGGTCTGGAACACCGACGACGAGCGGCTCTGCAGGTAGAGCGCGAAGTCGCGGCGGCCCTGGTTCCACAGCCAATGGGCCAGCCGATGCGTCTGGATGGCATGAAAGCCTTTGAAATAGAGCACCGGCATGATGAAGCGGTCGCAGGCCGGATCGCGGTCGTAATAGGCCTGGATGTCGACGCGCACCGTCGTGCTCCACTCGGGATCGTCGGCCAGCATCGCCTTGAACGTCTGCCGGATCAGGTCGGAGCCGATGTCCTGGTGGTCGAGGCGCTCGGCCAGCCGGTGGATCACCGTCTCTTCCAGGCTCTCCTGATTGAGAACAGTCGCGTAGAGGAACGCAGCCAGCAGCGGATCGCGGTTGACCGCTTCCATTGCCTCGTCGCGGATCGAGCGCCAGATCGGATCGACCGGCTGCACCAGGCTTGGGCGAGCAATGGTAATGCTGTTCATCAACGGTCTCCGGCGTCCCGGCTCTTCACCGGCCGCACATATAGGCCAGATCATAGCACGGGTGAACTCAATTTTCCTTAGTGCTTCGTCAAATGGATTTGGTTCATGGAAATTCAAGCGACCATGGAAAACAAAGCCTTGATCGGCGGGGCGGTTGAAATCGCACCACCCCTCGGGAATGAAACCACTCACTGTGGACCCGTCGGACTTTACATCGGCAGCGGTTATCCGCCCTGTTCGGCAACCATATGCTCGGCGTACCAGTCGGGCCAATTCGTGTCGTACTGACCGCCGGTTCGCTTCTCGTGCTCGCCATGCGCGGCCGCCGCTCGCCGCAGCGCCGCGGCAAGCTCGGAGGCCGAAGTGAATGTCGTATCGTGCGCGTCGACGCGCCCCGGCAGCCTTTGGGTGATCTCCTGCAGCAGCCAGCCATTGCCGTCGGGGTCGCTGAAGGTGGCGAACGAGGAATAGCTGCGCCCTTCCGGGTCCCGACCGCCGATCGGCGGCTGGCCAGGTCCCGCGCGATGGAACACTTCGCTCGCATCGACCCCATGCGCCACCAGTTCGGCACGTGCCGCTTCGATATCGGACACGATCAGATAAAGCACTTTCGCCGAACCGGGCGCGGCCGAAGTGAGGCCCTTGCCGAAATGGATCGAACAGGGTGAGCCCGGCGGCGTGAACTGCACCACCCGAAATGCATCGCCGACAGCGAAGTCAGCGTCGAGCCGCCAATCCAGGCCGGCATAAAATCGTTTCGCCCGATCGACGTCTGCAACGGGAATGACCACGGCCTCCAGCTTCATGTCGAGCATGCCAATCTCCTCGGGTCTTGATTGGGTTGGGAGGCACAGCTTCTGCCTGTGACGGACCGTGGTCAATCAGCGTGATGAGATGAAATGGCAGCTTTCCCACCCGCAATCCGTTACTAGGTAGCATGAAGCTGGGACAGCTGACCTCTGAACGGCAAAGGGTCCGCCATGGAAAACGCAACGCTGATCGACGAAGCGCTGAGGACCGAGCTTGCCGCGTTTTACCAGGTCGAGGGCAGGCACTATCACAACCTCACCCATGTTGAAGCGATGCTGGCGCTTGCGAAAGACTCCGTGCAGTTGCTCCACGATCCGCAAGCAGTCGAGGCGGCAATCTGGTTCCATGATGCCATCTACGACAGCCGAGCCAAGGACAACGAAGCGAAAAGCGCCGCCTTAGCCGAAGAGAGGCTTGCAGGCCGCGCCAGCGCCGAACGCCTCGGCCGCATCGCGACGATGATCAAGGCCACCGCCACCCATCAGCTACCGCCGCTCGGCGACGACAAGGCAACAAGCGACGCAGCCCTGTTCCTCGACATGGACCTGGCAATCCTGGCCGCGGAACCGGACGCATTCGATGCTTATGAGAAAGCGGTGCGACGAGAGTACGCCTGGGTCGAGGAGCCGATGTGGCGAGCCGGCCGCGCGGCGGTCTTGAGGAGCTTCCTTGCTCGGCCGCAGATCTTCCACACGGCGGAGTTCCGCGAACGTTTCGAGCCTCGCGCAAGGCAAAATATCGAACGCTCGCTGGCCGCGCTCGAAGCCGGGTAGGACCGCTCAGAGCGGGTTTTCGGCGTAGAATTCCAGCACGCGCTGTTTGAAACTCTTGTCGCCGACGGCCAGCATGTGGTCGCGGCCCTCGATGTGGAACGCTTTGGCGTTTAGCATCAGGGCGGCGAGTTCGTCGGGCGAGCCGGCGATGTCGTCCCTGGTCCCGACGGCGATCAAGGTCGGCTGGGCGATGCGCGCGACATCGTCTTCTTTCATGGATGCCCGCGAGCCGACAATGCAGACGGCCAGCGCCCTGCGGTCGCTGCGCGTCTGGTCGGCGAAGGCGCGAAACGACCGGCCGCGCGGATGGCTGATGGTGCCGGGATCCTCGGCCAGAAGCGCATCGGCGATCGGATCCCAATCGCCGACGCCATCGACAAGACCGATGCCGAGGCCGCCGAGCACCAAAGTCGCCACCTTGTCCGGATTGGACAACGCCATGAATGCGGACACCCGCGCGCCCATCGAATAACCCATGACATGGGCGCGTTGGATGCCCAGATGCTCGAGCAGCGCCACAGCGTCCGCGGCCATCCTGCCCGGCGTGTAGTCGCCCTCGTCGTAGCTCTTCGAGGAAGAACCGTGGCCGCGATTGTCGAAGGCAATCGCGCGGTAGCCGGCGTCGTTCAGCGTCTTGAACCAGCCGGGCGACACCCAGTTGACGTAATGGCTGGAGGCAAAGCCGTGGATCATCAGCACCGGATCGCCCTCGCCCGACGCCGGCTGGCGATCCAGATAGGCAAGCTCGAAACCGTCGTGGGAAAAGTACTGCATCGGTGCCGCCGCCATCAGTTGGAGCCGGCGTTCGACGCCTTGGCGATCACCGGGTGGCGCAGCAGATCGCCGTCCTTGAGGCCGTCCCTGGCAGCGGTCCCCGCCTTCAGCTCGAGCACGAAACGCACCGGATGTCCGGGCGCGATGATCGCTTCCGATTGCGGCTCGCCTCGCTTGATGGCCTTGATCCTGCCGTCCTGGCCGACAAAGACCAGGTCCAGCGCCATCGGCGTGTTCTTCATCCAGAAATTGACCTCGCCCGGCTTGTCGAACACGAACAACATACCGTGATCGTCCGCCATGGTGCGGCGGAACATCAGGCCGGCCTCGCGTTCGTCAGACGTATCGGCGATCTCGATGGAGAAGGAATGCTTGCCCGATCCGGTGACCGCGACCAGCGGCGCCGGATCGACAGGCAGCACCATGGCCTGGCCATCCGCCGAACTGGGTTGCAGCGAATAGAGATGCACAAGAAGGACAATCGCGGCGCTGAAAACGCCGGCCGTCAGCCAGTTCCGGTGAGCCATTCGATACCCTCTGCCGATCTCCGCCTAATGCGAGACCGGCAAAGTGCCCATATCGGGATGAATTTCGGCAGCCATAAGGCCTTTGTCGCCGCGTCCGAAACGCACCAGCACAACCTGGCCAGGCCGGAGCTCAGTGATGCCGTAGCGGCGAAGCGTCTCCATATGGATGAAGATGTCCTCGGTGCCCTCTCCGCGCGTCAGGAAGCCGAAGCCCTTGGTGCGGTTGAACCACTTCACCAGCGCCCGTTCCAGGCCGCTTTCGGGCGTCACGGTGACATGCGTGCGCTGATCCTGCAGTTCAGCCGGATGCACTGCTGTCGAAGCATCCATCGACAGCACGCGGAAGGCCTGCAGGCCACGATCTCCCTGCTTGACGAGGCAGACCACGCGCGCGCCTTCCAGCGCGGTCTGGAAGCCGTCCTTTCGAAGGCAGGTCACATGGATGAGGACATCGCCCGACACACCGTCGTCCGGGAGAATAAAACCGTAGCCCTTGGCCACGTCAAACCATTTGATAGCGCCGGCGATCTCGACAAATTCAGCGGCATCGCCGCCACTGTCTCGTTGCAAGGCGTCGTCAAGGCTACCGTCCCGCCTCGTGAAAGAGGCTTTTTCCCCCATAAGAATGCCCCCTTTTCCAACTGCAACCGCTGCTGATTCTTGCCATGAGATTAACACTGCGGCTTCCGGGGTGTGCAAGACCTGACGTGCCTTTTTTCACCGTTGAATACTGGAAAGCCTTAATTGTTGTTTGCCGGCGTCACCGGACACGCGAATGGCGCGGCCTGAAATCGGCCGCTTTCCAGCACATTGGGATCCTAAGCTTAGAATTCCACGTGGACAAGTTGTCG
>JADMIO012741595.1_pt1 | contig 39755 bp, 47 predicted proteins | sample 8958161 | NCBI WGS metagenome assembly JADMIO01 (sample SAMN16585339, study PRJNA669376) | soil metagenome | isolation source: Crop rotation soil | place: USA: Cullars Rotation, Alabama | collected 2011 | reverse complement strand
ATCCCGTATCACCCGCCAATCCGTCAGAGGAAACTGACCGCAAAGCAGAGGATAAACCATCACCTGCCGTATCAGATCCAGTCCGCACACCCGCACTCGAGGCCTCCAAGTCGACCGCCGCCGAGCCCGCGCCGGCCGCGCCCATTTGTTCCCCAGCCGACCCAATCAAACCCATTTCACGAGGTCGAACGCGCTTCAGCTGCGAGAGGTAATCCTCGAAGCCTGGCACCTGCTCGTGCCGGACGTTGATCGTCATCGTCGGTCCGCCCTGCAGATTGGAGAGCTTATCCAGGAGGATCCCGCACAGCACCGCGAGATCCTTCGTCTCCTCAGCCTTCGCATTCTCCAGCCGGCGCTCGAGATCATCAAACAGCAGCAGCACACACCGACGCGCGCGCTCCGCGAGGCTCGCGTTTTGCGCAGCTGTCCCTACGGCGCACGAATCATAGATCGCTGCGACCGTGTTCTTGCTCAAACCGGTCAGCTCCGCCGTGAGACGGATGCTCATGTTCAAGCTACCCATCCGCACCACGACCTTGTGCAGCTCCGGAAAGTCCTGCCGCACCTGCTCACCCGTGAATTGCCCATGAGCCAGCTGCTTCAGCTTCTCATCCGCCGCGTCCGGAATAAAAAAAAGAAGGCCCTGCCCACGCGCCGCGCTCTGCGTATCCAGAGGCTCTGATTGCTTTACAGCCTTCTTACCCACGATCAGCCTCCCTTTCCGGCTCCTGACGCAAAAAAACCGGCCCCGAAGCTGACGCGCTCCTCAACCACACCAGAGCATCCACCGGCAGTTTTTCTAAAAAAGAAACGGCGCGGGCCTTATCCAGCGAGAGCCAATGCTCCGAAGATCCTCCGCCACTCTTGGTGAACGGAACCACCAGCACGATCTTGCTCGCATCCATCACCAGGCGAGCCGCGTCATGACCGCAGATCGGCTGCGCCGCCAAAAAATCAGCCAGCGTCGTCGCCATCACCGCGCCATCAGCTCCTTTCCCTTCACGACCTTGCTGCCACTCAGCCACTCCCGGTACGCCGAGTCCGGGATCTGATAGGCCTTGCCCGGCTTCAGCGCCTCCAGATCCCCGCGCTCGATCGCCGCAATCACCGCCGACGGCTCCATCTGGTGATGCACCGCGATCTGCATCACCGTCCAATGAAACTCCATCGGAGGAGGCAGCGGCGCGCCAACAGGTGCGGACTTCGCTCGAGCCATCAGCGCCGATCCCTCCGGCTAAAGTTGCGCGCCTCCAGCCAGACCCCGAGGTGAATGCACCCGCAAAGAAAAAGCCCGCCTGCGAAAAACAGACCCAGCTCGAAAAAGAACGAGCTCACGACCGCACCGCCTTCCGTTCACCGAAGGCGTATGCAGTCCAGATGGCTTCGACGGTCCTCCAAAACAACGTCAGCGCAGCGCGCTCACGCAAAAAAGCTATTGTGTGGCCGCCGAGGAGCAGCTCGCAAACAAGGGAGCCGTTCACAACCTCGCGGATCTCCGCAGCTCGCGCTCTCTCACGGAAACGCAGTTTCATCCCTGCACCTCCGCCGGTTGACCTGCCTCCTGCCGCACCTTCACCTTTAGCGCCCGCGTTCGTCGGATCTCCTCCAAATACCGCTCAGCTGCCGCAGCAACTTTCTCCGGTTCTGCTGAAAGAGTGAGGGAACGTAGGAAGGTGGAGACCTCTTGTGAAACCTCGAGGTCCGCTGCGGCCTTGGTCATGACATGCAACTTGCATAGAACATACAAGCCACGCAAGAATAAAATTGATCCGCTGCCTCAACTTGGTTATTTCCACCAATTATGTCCGCGCTCTCGAATGTCTTGGACGACTTCTTTCGCACCGAGAAAACCACGCAGAAGGCCTTTGCGGACGATCTCAACCTCGACGCCACCACACTCAATAAAGTCACCAAGGGAGCTCGCGCCGGCGTGGAGCTCGCATCCAAAGTAATTCGCGGTCTTCCCGAACAGTATCGCCAGCAAGCGCTATCCGCGTGGCTAACCGATCAGACCCCGCCGGATCTCCGATCGCTGGTCTGCATCGCGCCAAACGATGCCGTAATGCGCGAAGATTCCCCGCAGTTACCCGAGGCGCTTAGCGCAGATCTGCGCCGAGCAATCATCTGGTTGGCCGAGCAGGCCCAGATCCATGTCGAGTTACGCGATCTCGTGATGAATCTGTTCCGCTCCCTTGCGCGCCCAGGCGGCATCCCGCGTCCCGACTTCTCCTTCGCGGTGCGCGGCGGCGGAGCGAAACTTACACGCGAGGAACGCATCGAGCGCGCACTCGCCAAGCTGCGCGAAGCAGCAGAGCGCGACGATCTCAGCCTGCTCGCGCTTGAGGATCAGATCGCCGCCGAGTTTCCCGAGGAAGGGAAGTAATGGCAGCAGCATAACCGGATTTTCTTCCGGCTGTTACGCGTTTAACGCGTTGAGTAAATTAAAGCGTCACCTCGCGCGCGCGAAATTTGCTTTGCGCGTAACAAAACGGCAATCGCCGTGTTCCTGACCGTTCAGCCGGAAGTCCGCAACTCTCCGGCCCTGAACGAGAACAGCCAACCTTCGAATGCCCGACCGCCACTATTGCCCCAAGGCACGCTCCTGCGCACCCACCGCCGATCCCGACGACCTCCGACTATTCGAAATCCTCGAACGCTACTTCGCCCACCTCGAGAACACCCACCGCTCAGATCCAGGCCTCTGCGCCGCCATCAAACGCGCCAGCACCCGCCTCGCCTGCGAAACCCGTCGCCTAAACTTCACCCTCCAACTCGAGCTCGCCCTCGACCCGCTCCCTACTTCTTAGTTTCTCCCGCATCTGTCAGATTCTTCAGGATCCTAGCCGCCTCCCGTTTGTATTCTCTCACTTGGTCTGGCGTCATCCTGATCCTTCCACCCTTTCCGTCATCGACATCGATGTCGGTCTCGCTACCGGCTTTTGCCCAAGCCCGCTCGATGGTCGCGACCCACTCCTCAGTTGCGCGTGCCTGATCCACCAGGATATCTGGCTCCGCCGTTGTGGCGTCCGGGTTGTTGATCTTCACCTCCCATCCGCCCTGCGCATACACCTTCCCATTTTTGGCTAAGTAGACAGTGCCATTCCGGATCGATTTCCAGCCAGTCACGGTCATCGGCAGGGTCGTTTTACCGGCGACACCTTTTAAGGGCACGGATGTCGATTCGAGCACCCACACCGCACCAGTGGCACTGTCTAAGCGGTAAAGTTTCTCGCCGAAATACTGCAGCTTGAAGCGTCCCACCTTTAGTGCAGCCACGTCCACCGCAGATCGATCATCCAAGGGCTCCAACTTCACCTCCTCTGCGTGAAGGACTAATGCGCAAAGCGTAAAGGGTAGGAACAGCTTCATGCAGATTGCGTAGCATCCACTTCCAGCCGTTCAAGTCCTAGTCCAGACGCACGCACTGAAAACCCGCTTCGCAAATCCGTATCAGATCCCGATCTGTTCCAGCCTCCGTCTCTGGAAAACCTCCTAATTACAAATCAACTGCTCTACCAACTGAGCTACGCTGGCGGTTGGAGGCGCGGAAATTACGTGGACGGCTGCGTGAGACAAGCACGAGTTGCGGTGAATTCGCGAGTGTGAGCATTTTGGAGGGATTTGCCCCGCTGCCCTTGGCTGAAGTTTTTGGGTTCAGCGGATTGTCACCAGGGTGCCTATGGGCACTTCGCGGAAGAGTTTGCGGGCGGATTCGCCGGGCAAACGGATGCAGCCATGGCTTGCGGGATATCCGGGGATGTACCCTTCGTGCAAGCCGAAGTCCTTGCAGCTCAGTCGCATAAAGAACGGCATCTTCGCGTCGTAAAGATTCGAGGTGTGATACCGCTTTTTGTCGGTAACCACGAAAGTTCCCGTTGGAGTGGGCTTTTCAGACGTGCCGCTGCTGATTTGTGTCCTGAAAGCAGCGACGCCATTCTTATAAAAAGTTGCTTGCTGGGAGGTGAGGCTGACTTCGATCCGGTATTGTTCTGGGGTTGGGGCATTTCCGATCAAAGTTTGGATGCATTCGGCGTGTCCTCCCCACGCTGCGAAGTAGAGGGGTATCAGGCGGTATTTGCTCTTGGTGGTCTGATTCTTCTCGGCGCCGAAGGAAATGAGCAGGCGGAGCATTTCGTTGTGCCCCATGCCGGCGGCGATGGTCATCAAGTTCATGCCCGGCTCGTCGGTGAGATAATGGCGCAAGGTCTTGTAAGGGACGAAGGCAAGAAGGCGTTCTTCAGCCTTGCCGGGCAAAACGGTGTTTGGATCGGCGCCGGCTCGGAGGAGCAGGCCTACAGTTTCGAGGTCGTTGCGGATGACCGCGTAAGCCATGAGCGGATCCTTGCAACCTTCCGGCGTGATTGCTCCGCGGTGTTTGGCGAGCAGGATCCGGATCTGGTCTATTTGTTTCGCTCGGAGGGCATCTTCAAACACCACACGAGCGGGCAGATCCCATGCGCGTCCCTCGTATCGATCGAGCACGGGACCGATGAAGTTCCAGTCTTTCGTGTTGGCGGCGAGCGGAAATATGTCTGGCTGAGTGACGCTCGCCTTGGCGGCGAGGAGCACGTGAGCGACATCGGCTTTGCGCGCATTGATCGCGTAATGCAGGGCACGAAGTCCCTTGCTATCTGCTGCGTCGATCTGTCCGCCTTTTTCAAGGATTGCGTGCATTACAGACGTTTCGCCAGCAAAGGCGGCCATCATAAGAGGCGTAATTGCTTGAGGCCCTGCCGGGTTGGGATCGGCTCCGGCGGCAAGCAGACGTGCAGCAAGCGCCCAATCTTTGAAAGTCGTGGCGTGGAGCAGGGGAGTAAGTCCTGTGGCATCCCGGCCGTTTGGATTGATTCCAGCGTAGAGCAGCCAATCGACGAGCCGTTGCTGGCGGGATGCGATTGCCCAAGCGAGGAGATTTCCCTGCGCGCTCGCAAACATTGCGCGAACGTGACCTGCCGCCCCAATGGCAAATTGCAGCAGCCCCGCTGAGTGCGTGGCGGTGACCGATTTTGCCGGTTGCAGCGAGTTGAGTGGAGCGCGAACTGCGGGGGGCGCCTTGGTAATGCTGGCGACGGTATTGACGGCGGCTACAGCGCGGACGGGTGAGACGGATTTCGTGGCGTCTTGAGCGAAACCGGAAGGCATGACTCCTGTGGATAAAACCAATCCTCCTGCGGTTAGCGCGATAATCCAATGACCAACCAAATGACGTGCGAGTGTGGAGCGCATCGTAAAACGCGGGTGTGACCCGCGGGCTAAGTTTTGCGATGTTCTGAGAAGTGAACGCTAATAGGTTCGCGCGGCTCCCCAAGGCTGGATGGCTCCTCCGACAAAGTCGCGTAAATTGCGAAGTGTCCTCCAGCGTCGGGTCGAAGACTTAGCGCGGACTGTGCGAGATGTTGTATCGCCCTCCGTGCCATCCGCAATTGCCCAATGGTGCAGGCGTTCGACAAAAGCCCATGGCTTCGGTGAGCTGCGGGCTTGAGTCGGAAACTCGAAAACTTCACGCAGAAGAAATGCGGAAGCTCTTACTGGTCATGCTGGCATGCACTGCGATTCGCGGCTTTGCGGACCAGGCCACGCTAAACGCCGACCGCGCGAGCAAGTTCGCTTCCCTCGCGCTGGCTGGCCTCGATCGCGAATACCCAGTAAAGCCCGCGGACATCCTCGCCAGTGAAAGGGACCTGCGGCCACAGCGAGAAGTGCACCCGGCATTCTTCGGGTCATTTGATTGGCACTCGTCCGTGCATGGGCATTGGTTATTGGTTCGCCTGCTCAAGTTGCATCCGGACATGGCGAATGCCGCCGAGGTGCGAAAGCGATTGGACTCCCACCTTACCGCAGAAGCGCTGGCGACGGAGGCCGCGTACTTTGCGAAGAAGGAAAACCGGAGCTTCGAGCGCATGTATGGATGGGCGTGGGCTCTGCGGCTCGCGGGGGAATTGCGCACTTGGGATGACGCGGACGCAAAACGCTGGGCCGCAAACTTTGCGCCGCTCGAAAAGCAACTGATTGAGTTGGCAAAGGCCTACCTGCCGCGTTTGACCTATCCGATTCGCACCGGAGTACACCCGGATACCGCGTTCGCCCTCGCGCAGTTGCTGGACTACGCGCGCGGCGTTCGCGATGGTGAACTCGAGCAATTGGTCATTCGGCGGGCGACAGACTACTACCTGAAAGATCGTGATTATCCGATCGGTTACGAACCCTCGGGTGAGGACTTCTTCTCACCGGGATTGAATGTGGCCGATCTGATGCGCCGCGTTATGCCGGCCGATGAATTCGGACGTTGGCTCGACCAGTATCTGCCGGGCTTGCAGGCGGGACAATTGGGCGCGTGGAGCAGCGCGGCGGAGGTCAGCGACCTCTCCGATCCGCGGATTGTTCACCTCGTCGGATTGAATCTGAGCCGCGCGTGGACGATTCAAGGTATCCTCAACGCTCTTCCCGCGGGTGACTCACGGCGCGCGGTGATGGAACGCGCGGAAGAACTCCATGCGAAAGCCGGTGTTGGGCTCGTCTTCAGCGGATATTATGAAGGAGAGCACTGGCTCGCGACGTTTGCTGTTTACTACTGTAGCAAGGCTGGCACGCCTTGAAGGCTGATTCGGGTTCTGACAAATCCTTTACATCGCACCGCTCGACGCGTCGCCGCGCGGGTGATGCAATTTCGGACCGCCATGAACTCCAGGATACTCCGCATTGCGGCGCTCGCGCTGGCATCTTCCGTGGTTTGGGCACAGGCGCCGGCGAACTTAAAGTCGCTCACTTCGGCGTACGAACTGCAAAGGACTGCGCTTACCAACACGCTTGAAGCGCAGGTGAAAGCGCCCAGGGATCGTTATCTCGCCGCGCTGAGTGCAGGGCAAAAAGTCGCGATGGCAGCGACGCGCACTGCGGATCTCGCTGCGATCACAGCCGAGATTGAAGCGGTGAACAGCGGAGCGCTCCCCGAAGCCGCGCCACCCGATCTCCCTCGGACATTACTACAAGATCGCCGGACGGCCGCCCTGGCATTTTCAAATGCGTCCCGCACTCTAGTGCCGCGGCAGCGCGAGCTTGCGGTGAATTACCATCGCTCGCTCGTAGCGCTGGAAGATACCGCCCGAAAGACGAACGACACTGCGCTCATCGAAGCGATTGCAGCGGAGAAACAACGCGCTCTGGGTGAAGTTGAAAACACAGGTGGTGGACAGAAGAACCGAAACATCGTGGAGAATGGCGATTTTTCGAAGGGGCCTGACGGAGGATTCCCCATGGGTTGGGCGAAGATGAAAGAATGGAAAGAGGTTCCGGACGCTACAGTCGTAAGTGAGGGGAGAGAGAAGTTTCTTCGCTTCCGCCGCCTGCAGGCAATCCAGCAGGCAAATCTCCGACCGGAGAAAGTCACCACAATTCCGGCGAAGGCGCGCTATGCAGAAGTGAGCTTCCGCATGCGCGTGGAAGGACTCGTGAAGGGCAAGGAATATGACCCGTGGCCGGGGATACACCTATCCGCAAAGGATGCCCGCGACGAAAGCATCGCAAAGGAAGAGGCCGTGATGAAAACCGATAGCGGCTGGAAGAAATTCACGGCCCGGCTGCAGATCCCAGATGGGGCGAAGACGCTCGGCGTCGGCCTCGGGCCATACGGGGCGGCTGGGATTGTCGACTTTGACGACGTCGTGGTGGAGTTTAAGTGATCGGACCCAGTCGAATCTTCGATTGAGTGAGAGTCAGTTCGGTCCCGGCGCTCCATTCTGCTGCCTCGATTCCGTGTTCGAGAGACGCGACCCCGTGTTCTGCTGACGCGGTGATATGTTCCAGCGCGACTGCCGCAACCCGAACCAACGCAGCACGATGTCCCGCCGGGACTGCGAATTGTCCCCCGGATCCGGCGGGCGCTGCCCCCTCTGCGACGCAATGTTTCAGCGTCGCGGCGCGCGCTGCCTCCTACCTGGAACACCGATGCCCCCTCATCCGACGCACGATGTCCCCATCCCGGCGCGCGTTGCCCCTTGCCCGGTGTGCATTGTTCCGATTGCTCGGCGAACGCTGCACGCCATCCAATTCACGAGCTCCAGCGAAGGGCAATTGATTCTCCAAACGCCAGCGTGAAGCGAATCACCGTGATCACTGCTCACTCTCGCGATTTGGTTTCGCAACAATCTTCAGCCGCCAGCAGCTACCGGGAAGGATCGGCCACGGGTGAGAGCCCGCGCGACTGGAGGCGCGCATGCAGTTTCTCCCGCAGCGCGATCATGCTGCTTTGATCGATGCCGATAAGCCCATCTTGCGGCCGCGAGAAATCGACGAGAACGGTGATGACCACCGCCACCATGAGCGGCAAATGCCAGTTTGCGAAAGCAGAACGCGCACCACTGGCTCCCGCGTAGTAGCCAGTCACCGCACAACCAGCGCAAGACACCACGACGACGAGCAGCCAGACTGCTCCTGGCACGCGGCTGCGAACCGCTGCCGTGCGGGTGGCGCAGAGCCGGCTAGTTTCGCTGAGTGAATTGAAGAATAGCTCCGCGAGCGGCGAAAGGGGCTCGCTCCCCCTCGACGCCGCCACGGTCTTGGCCCAGATCTGGTCCCGGATGAGCACGGCATTCCCTTCCACGTCTGCAACGTGTGACGGATCTTGCAATGCATCGTAAAACTCCAGCCGAAGATCTGCATAGCGGCCAAGCAATGTTTCCACCTCAGTCTGTACCGTGGGCGGGAGGAAGGCTGCATGGAGGTACGTCATCTCGATGGCATTGGCCTCTTCGAGCACCATGCTCTGCCGCACCGCGAACCGTTCAATTGCCATGGCAAAAGTAAAGCCGAGCAGGAGACCGAGCAACCCGAGAATCGCGCCTTGAATCCCGCCAATCTGCTCCTTGCGAGCCTCGTCGCGCGTGGTGAACAAACGCCGCCCAAAACGGTATCCCAGCTCCGCACTGGCCAGCAGCAGGACGAGGCATGTCGTGAACACCAGCCACAAGCTGCCAAAGATACTAAAGAGGATGGCGTCGAGAATGTTCTGCACGGCTGTGCCCCTAATAAGACTTAGGTGAGATCACCGCGAGCCGTCTAGCCTGATCTATTCATATGAGGCGGTGATGAAGGAAGAAGGGCGCAGTCCCTCGCACGCCCGCCGCCGCAAATTCTCCAGATCGATCCAGGCAGCGCCCGAATCAATCTACGCAATCGCGAGCGCGATTTGGGCACAGTGAAATCGAATCTGCGCAAGGTTGAGATCCGGGAACGCGTCCTGTCGGACCGGGAAGTCCAATTCCATGGAGCGCAGAGTCTTCGCCTAAACACTAGGCTAGTGGATCCCTCGGTTGCTACCTGCTGCGCAGCTATCCGAAAGATTATGGATTCCTTGACGAGAACCAAAACCGAGACAAAACTTTATGGCGAGTAGCAGGTCCGTGAAAGGAAGTGCAGGATACTTCCGCTTCCTTGCAGAAAGCCCAAATTCCAATGAGCCGAAACTCGCTTCAGGAACCCGCATTGCTGGCCCCGGGGACGGGAAAGATCCGCCGCGGTTGGTTTTTCAGAAGTCTCGTCTTTTCGCTCAAGAGTTTCAAAACCCTGGTACTCCTTCTCTTCTTGGGGTGGGGCACATTGGCCATCTATTACTCCAATCTTCCCTGGATGGGTTTGCGGGTGACTTTGGCCCTAGCTTTCCTGGCTTTTGGAATCTGGGCGCTGTGGTGGCACCGACGGCTGTGGACGGTTTCGACATTCTTAATGCTCTATCTGGCGCTCTTCACGTGGTGGCAAACGATCCGTCCCTCGCACGACCGCCCCTGGCGCCCCGAGGTGGCGGTGATGCCAAAGGCGACGATTGATGGCGATCGTGTGCGGATCACCGGGGTCCGCAATTTCACCTATCGCAGCGTGGATGATTTCACCGTGCATTACGAAGATCGCGAGATCCTGCTCTCGCACCTGACCTCGGTGGATTTCTTTGTATCCTATTGGCAGCTCGGGCCGGTGGCGCACACCTTCCTAAGCTTCAACTTCGACAATGCGCCGCCTCTCAGCATCTCGATCGAAACCCGGCCGGAAGTGGGCGAAGGCTTTAATCCCCTCGCTTCGCTCTTCAAACAATTCGAACTCATCTACGTCGTGGGCGACGAACATGATCTCGTCGGTGTGCGCACCAATTTCCGGAAGGAGGATACTTTTCTCTACCGCATTCGAGTGTCCCCGGAAACCGGCCGCAAACTGCTCCTGGTATATCTCGATCGCATCAATTCGCTGGCGGACCGCCCCGAGTTTTACCACCTGCTGAGCAATAACTGCACACTCAACATGGTGCGCTATGCCAATGCGGTGGGCCGTACTGGAAGCTTCAACCTCCGCCATCTCCTCAATGGGTTGATCGATCAATATCTATACAGCTCCGGCAAGATCAACACGACTCTGCCGTTTGAAGAATTGCGTCAGCGCTCGCACATCAACAGCGCGGCCAGGGAGGCCGGAGATGCTCCTGACTTTTCGAAACGCATTCGCCTTGGTCTGCCGCTGCCTTCGCAATGAGTTCTGTTTTCTGAAGAACGAACCACCTTGCTCACCATCGCATCACGTCGCTGGATACTTTATCCTCGCTCGCAAAGCTGAGGTCCAAGTACCCGCTCGTGTAAAAACCGGCGCAATGACGATGACGAGTTTCTGCCCTTAAAAGGCCTGAAGAACTATGTCGAAAGAACAAACTGCACCGTTGCCGTCGGCCATACCCGATACAATCGCGAGGTTGTTCAGCAAGCTAGGATGGATTGGGTTTTGGGTTCAAGTCGGCCTCGTGATTCTTCCGCTGATCATGCTGATCGTGGTCGTAACTAGCAGCACCCCCGGCGTACCTCCGCTGAAGAGATTTGATCTTTGGGAATACCTGGGCTTTGGCAGTTTGCTCGTCCTGCTGTTCACCATGTTTTGGAGCTATCGCTATACTCGCCTGGCCAAGCGCATGCTCACTCCCGGACAACACCCATCATCATCTTCGATTGTTCAAAATCTATGGGTTGGAATCCTGGCAGGGAACCTGGGTGCTTTCATCTCATTGGTATTGCTCCATGTATCCGTCGGCAGATTGCTGTTTCTATTTATGAATGCGCCCCAAGGTGGGATGCAGGTCATTCAAACAAGCTTCGACGATCGAGCCAAATGGGTCTCGACCATCGACATGCTGGACTTGATGACCATGGTGGTGAGTCTCACCGCTGAGTTTATTGTCGTAGTTCTCAGTCTGTGGCTTCTCTATCGGACGCTCCGATGGGGCGCCGACTATGATCGCGTCTTAGGCGCCAGTGCATCATTGGAACAGCCTCGCGAGAATGTGCCGGTAGCGTAAGAGGTCGTGGCAGCTTGGTTCTCGGCGAGGGAATATCGTTCCAGTCAGGTTCCGACGCGACGCTGTTCACTCTCGTCGATCATTCCGGTGAGGTCCGCGGCAGGACGTATTTCGAACGGTCCCGCTTTCACTCCCGGGTGTTTGGACATCAACTGAATCGCGTGATTCAGATCTCGTGCTTCGAGAATCAGGATTCCGCCAATCTGCTCCTTCGTTTCGGCGTAGGGGCCGTCGGTGACGGCCACTTTCCCATTGATCCATCGCAAGGTTGTGGCCATTTGCGGTCCCTGCAGCGCTTCGCCGCCTGCAAAGTGGCCGTTCTTCCGCAACTCATCGTCGTAGGTGAAGCACTCGTCGACCATCGCATTGCGTTCGGATTCCGACATGGTCTCAAACTTGTTCGGCTCGATGTATCCAAGGCAGATGTATTTCATAATCATAAGGTTCAATTTGATTGGGTGTTTGAAGTGACAGTTTCAATAGGTAGTCGAACGAACTTTCCGGAATTCGACAACGCTCTCACTTTATTTCACCCAGTTCCCGAAGCCGTTTTTCGAGGAATCGCCGTTCCGGCTCCTGTTGTGCGAGTGCCAGGGCGCGCTCGTACGAAATACGGGCCTCGGTTGTTCTGCCCAATCGGCGGCACAAATCAGCCCGTGCCGAATGAGCGAGGTGGTAAGCGGTCAACTCACCGCGCGCGAAGATCGCATCGATCAGTGCCAGTCCGGATTCCGGGCCATCGCGCATCGCCACGGCCACGGCGCGATTCAGTTCCACCACCGGTGACGGTTCCAGCCGGGCCAGGGCGCCATAAAGCGCGACGATTTGCGGCCAATCGGTTGACGCGGCGTTCACCGCTTCGGAGTGCACCGCCGCAATCGCAGCCTGGAGCGTGTAGGAGCCAAATCGCCTCGATATAAGCGCCCGCTCCACCAGCGCGATGCCTTCCACGATTTGTTCGCGATTCCATAGCGAGCGGTCTTGATCCTCCAAGAGAATCAATTCCCCAGTTGGCAAGGACCGCGCCGCGCGCCGCGATTCCTGCAAGAGCGTCAAGGCGAGCAACCCCATCACCTCCGGCTCCGGCAACAATTCCAACAACAATCGCCCGAGCCGGATTGCTTCACCCGAAAGATCCGCCCTTGTCAGCGACGTGCCCGACGACGCGGAGTAACCCTCGTTGAAGACTAGGTAGACCACTTGCAGCACCGTTTCCAAACGGTCGGGCAATTCCTCGGCAGACGGCACCTGGTAGGGAATGCGCGCGTCGCGGATCTTTGCCTTGGCCCGCACGATTCGTTGGGCGAGCGCGGGAGTAGAGGTCAGAAACGCGCGGGCAATTTCCTCCGTCGTCAGGCCGCAAACTTCGCGCAAGGTCAGCGCGACACGGGCTTCTGGCGCGAGGGCAGGGTGGCAGCAGGTGAAAACCAGGCGGAGGCGATCGTCTCCAACGCTCTGGTCTTCCTGCCCGGCAGCGCTGCTGGAGTCAGCATCGAGTTTTTCAGCGATGGCCGCTTGTGATGCATCAAACCTGGAGCGCCGGCGCAACGCGTCAATCGCCTTGTTTCGTCCGGTTGAAACCAGCCACGCACGAGGATTGTCGGGCACGCCATCTTTTGGCCAGCGTTCCAGTGCTGCCGCGAATGCATCGTGCAGCGCGTCTTCGGCGAGATCGAAATCGCCGAGCAAGCGAATGAGAGTGGCTAAAATCCGGCGCGACTCCGTCCGATAAATTGTGTCGAAGCGTTCGCGGGCCTCGTCGTCGGCACCCTCCGTCATTCTGGTTTCTCTTTGGGCGTCCGGATGTCCTTGAGAACCCAATGATCCTTTTCGAAAGAGAAGATCTTTTCGAGCGATCCACCGTCGAAGTCACGCAAGCCGAACTTTGATCCATCAACTCCCTTGTCCACATCGCGAGGTAGGAGGCCGTATTCTTCGGACGTGAATCGGGTGGGCGAGAGCCACCTTTGGATTACTTGACCCGTATTTGCAGTGTAGTCGAGTTGCTCATAAATCTTGCCCTTGGGGTGGGACTTGAGGTCAGGCAGCTTCTGAGGACGCGCTCGTCTGCCGATGATCTCGTAGACAACGAAATCTTTCGTGAGCCTACCGGTCTGCATGTTGATGGCGAGAAAGCGTCCGTCGGGGCTCCAAAATGCGGACACGTTCTCGGTTGTTTTGCCCCAGGTGCCTCCGCCTGAACTTACTTCTTCGAGTGGCCCAATGGGTTTCTTCGACTTGTTGTCGATGAGGTGCACCGTCGCGTCTGCCTCATCGATGAACTCGCCTTCCTTCTGTGGCACAACCGCGACGGCAAGGCGCTTATCAGGAGACACGCCACCCTTCACAACGACCAGAGGTTCCGCCAACAGCGGCGCAGCCCAACACAGAAGAAGCAATGCGATTAACGCGCCTCGATGATCTCGGTTCACGCGATGGGAGTACAAAGCTCGACGAGATTGCCATTGAGGTCGCGGACGAAAGCGACCGTCTGTCCCCAGGGTTTTAGTTTGGGTGCGCTGGCTGCGACTGCGCCTGCTGCCGTCGCGCGAGCGAACGCAGCAGCAACGTCGTCCGTCGAAAAGGCGATTTCCATTGCCGGAGGCGGTCGCAGCAGGTCGGACGGAGTGACTCCTCCTTCGATGTTGAACGGGGCAAGCGTGAGACTGGCAAAGGAGAGAGTCGTTTGGCCCGTCTGCAATTCGCCATACTCGCCGCTCTCGTGAATAAAGCCGCGCTGAAAGCCAAAGGCTCTTTCGTAGAACTCTACCGCGCGAGTGACATCTGGAACGTAAAGGATGGTGTAAGCGAACTTCATAGTGGCAGGGTGGGAGGGCGGCGCGTCGCCGAGGACAAGCGACAGCGTTCGCTAGCGTATGGATTTGCGTTAGCGTGTGAAGTCGCGAATCATCGGCAGGCTGGAGGTTGGCTACGACTGAGCCGCGAAGCCATGCGCGCGGACAAGGCGCCAGCAAAGATGAATACACGCGCCGATCGCGAGGAGAACACCGGCGCCCGGTTCGGGCACGAGGAAGGCGCTAAGCACCACACTCTGGCCGCTGTAGGTAACGACAAAGTTGCTCAAGCCGTCGGCCGTCGTCAGCCGCGCTCCTGACACGATGTTGTCGAATGCACCAGCGAGGTTCGCATTGGACGTGAGGATCGTGAAGGTGTCGCTGAATGCCGGCGCGAAGCCATTCGCGAGCGAGAGTTTGAGTGTGCCGTCGAGCGTGAGCGGCACCGTTCCGGCTTCGCTGAGGAAGTCGTATTCCGTTCCCTTCGTGGTGGCGCCGATCGCAAAGCGAATTCCGCGTTCGTGCCGAGCGAAAGGTCGTCGTTGATCGCGAGGCCATTCGCGGCGCCGACCGTCGGATCGATCACCCCCGAGATGGAAACGTTCGCGACGATGCTGCCGAAGCCTTCGAGCATGCCGCCGTTCAGCTGGAGCGTGTCATTTGCGCTCAGAGTCTGCGCGGCTAGAGTGCCGCCGCCGAGGTGTGTCACGCCAGCGCTTTGGACGTAGCCGCCGGGAATGAGCAGCGCGCCGCCATTGCTGGCCGAGAGCGTGCCCGAATTGCTCATGCTTGCGGCGTTGATGGTGATCGTTCGTCCGGTCACCTGGCTGGAAATCAGCCCGCCATTCGTCAGCGCCATCGCGGAGGAGAAATTATTGCCGATGCGGATCTGCGTGTTGCCGCCGAATCCGGTTTCGTTGCGAATCACGCCCGTCGCTCCGATCGTCACCGCGCCGGCAGCGCTCATCCCGATGAACCGGTTGCCAGTCCCCGCGCCTTCCAGGAGGATCGTGCCGTTCATCGTCGCGCCCGCTAGAAAGCCGATCTCGGTGTTCGTGTTTGCCATGCGCTGTCGTGAAAGTCGTCCTTGGGCCGATCCTCGTCACCGCGTTGCTCACGCTGAGGTTCACGTCGCCGTTGATGGTCACGCCGGTGAGCAGGTTGTTGGTGTTGGAGTTGATAAGCAGGGATGTGCCGCCGGTGAAGCTCACCTCGCCGCCGCTGATGGTCCCGCCAGACAGCGTCCACGAGCCGGTAGCGCTATTGAGCGTAAGCGTATTGGCGCCGCCGCCCGCGTTGATCGTGCCAGTGACGTTCACCGTGCCGCCGGTGTTGTTGAAAGTGCCGATGCCTCCCGTGGCATCGAAGGTGCCGCTCAGGTTCACGATTCCACCGGCGCTCAACTCGATCGTGCCGCCATTGGTCCACGTGCCGGCTGGCGCGATGGTCAGGATGCCGCCATCGCTCGCCGCAAGCTTGCCGGTGCCGATGTTGGCCAGGGTCGCGGCGTTGATGGTGATCGTTCGTCCGGTGCCCTGGCTGGAAATCAGCCCGCCATTCGTCAGCGCCATCGCGGAGAAAAAATTGTTGCCGACGCCGATCTGCGTGTTGCCGCCGAGTCCGGTTTCGCTGCGAATCACGCCCGTTGCTCCGATCGCCACCGCGCCGGCGGCGCTCATCCCGATGAACCGGTTGCCGGCCGTCGCGCCTTCCAGGAGGATCGTGCCGTTCATCGTCGCGCCCGCCCAAAAAGCCGATCTCGGTGCTCTGATTGGCCATGTGCACCGTCGTGAAGGTCGCTCCTGGGCCGATCCTCGTCACCGCATTGCTAGGGCTCAGGCTCACGTCGCCGTTGACCGTTACGCCGGAAAGCAGGTTGTTGCCATTGGCCGCGATCGCAAGGCTGCCCGTGCCGCTCACGTTTATCGTCGTATTGCTGATCGTGCCGCCGTTCATTTGAAACGTTCCCGCCGACATGCCACTCCTGCCGTCGCCGTGAACGTGCCGGGCGTGTGATTGACTGTGGCGTTCACTGAACTGAGCGTGAGCGCTTCGATCGTGATGTTCGTGCCGAGCGTCACTGTGTAGTTTGTGCCGACGGCATTGATCACCGCACCGTACGTCGCGCCGCCGCCGCTGCCGTTGTTCGGAAAACCACCTTGCAACGGCGAATTCGTCCACCGCGCATCGTCGTTCCAAACTCCGCTCGTCGCGGAAGTCCACGTTGAGGTCACGGTGGCTGCGTGGCTAATCGCGCAGCCGGCGAGCAGCACTGCAAAGACAGAGGCGCGACGGGGCAGGATGGTTTTCATGGTATTGGATTCTGTCGTTTGCCGCGTGCTCCTTCGGGACTGAACTCCTCCGCCGCTGAGCCGGAACCGGCCCATCGCGCATCCTCGCACACCATGTGCAGGGCGTGAGGCATAGCCGCAGGCTTAGGCCTATCGCCATACTTAGCAAGCGTGCAACAATCCGTTCGCCGCGATTGCTAGCCGGGTTGGTGGATTCATGACCGCCTTTTCCCGATGCGAGAGAGGGAGACGTGCCGACCGCGAAGCTTACGCCGGGGTGTTGGAGCCCGGTGTAAAGCGATGCGGAAGGATGGGGGGCGTGACGCAGCTGCAAAACGCCGATCACGCCGACGGAGTAGCAAGGCGTCGCCCGCTACCGTGGCAGTTGGCGATGTCAAACGCGCTGCGGCGCGCCTGGGATGAGAAGCGACCGTGCCACCCCTGGAGGAGCCGATCGACTGGCGGCGCGGCCGATTCGATCGCAAAACGCACCAGTTACAACTGCGAGCGGCCCGCCGCCGTTCGCTGCTGAGGCTTATTGCCGACGACCTGTTTTATTCCGTCTCAAATTCGAAGATTTGCCGGATTTCAATGATGTCGCCTTCTTCTGCGGGACACTTTTGCGCCCATTTGACTACCTCTTCTTTCGAGGGAGCTTCGAGCAGCCAATAGCCCCCGAGCACTTCCTTGGTCTCTATGAACGGGCCATCGGTCACCGTGGGTTTTCCTTTGGCGAAGCTCACGCGCGCGCCTTCGGTCAGCGGGTGCAATCCGTTCAGATCGGTGATCTTGAACGCCTTGCCGAGTTCCTCGTTGAACCTGCCCATCTTCTCCATTGCCTTCGGATCGGGGAAGTTCGGGTCGGTCGGCTTCTTGTTGCCGTGGTAACCTTCGGGGATCATCAACATCATGAATTTCATCGTACGTTATTTTTGGTTAGAGTTGTCTTACTCTCCTGGTCGTTTCGCAGCCCGCGTTTTCGACAGCCGCCCGATTTTTTCCGTTTTGGGGAAGTGATCGATGCCCGGCAGACCTTTGATTCCTGAACTCCGACCTCTTCGAACTCCAAAGAACCTCGCCTTGCACGGCTCGGCAACCGTAATTGCGGCATGGCATATTCGAGTTTTTCGGCATTTCTCATTGCGCTGGAGCGCGCAGGGGAGCTGAAGCGCGTGCCGGTTCCGGTTGCGACGGAACTGGAGATCACGGCGTGGGCAGATCGGGAAATGAAGTCGCCAGGCGGCGGAAAGGCATTGTTGTTCGAGAAACCGATGGTGAATGGCGTCGCCTCGCGCGTACCGTTGGCGATCAACACCCTCGGATCTGAGCGCCGCATGGCCATGGCTCTGGGGCTGGAGAACATCGATGCATTGGCGGAAGAGATGCGCCTCTTGCTCAAGGCTAAGCCGCCGACTTCTATCAAGCACGCCTGGACGTTGGCGAAGCAAGCGATGTCGTTGCTTCATGCGAAGCCGAAGCATGTGAGTGGTGGACCGTGCAAGGAAGTGGTGCACCGATTTGATGGGACGAGCGACGGCGGCGGAAATACGCTGCCGACCTTGCTGGATCTGCCGATTCTCCATTGCTGGCCGCAAGACGGCGGGCGGTTCATCACGTTCCCTTGCGTGCACACGAAGGATCCCGATACCGGCGAGCGGAACCTCGGGATGTATCGCATGCAGGTATACGATGAGCAGACCACCGGCATGCACTGGCAGGTGCACAAGGTCGGTGCGCGCCATGGCAAGAGGTATTACGAGCGAGGCGAGCGCATGCCGGTTGCGGTGACGCTTGGCGGAGACCCAGCGCATATCTTTTCAGCGACCGCGCCGCTGCCGGATGGGCTCGATGAAATCCTCTTCTCGGGATTCATCCGGAAGAAGTCGGTCGAACTCGTGAAATGTGAGACCATTCCGCTCGAAGTTCCGGCGGATGCGGATGTGGTGATCGAGGGATACGTGCAACCGGGAGAGATGCGTCCGGAGGGGCCGTTCGGCGATCACACAGGGTTTTACACGCCGATCGACGATTACCCGGTCTTTCGCATCACCGCGATCACCCATCGCAAAGACCCCGTGTATCCGTGCACGATCGTGGGCATACCGCCCATGGAGGATTTCTACATGGGCACAGCGAGCGTGCGAATCTTTGTGCCGGTTTTCCAGCTGAACTTCCCGGAGATTGTCGACATGGCGCTGCCGGCAGAGGGTGTCTTCCACAACCTCGTGGTTGTGAGCATCCGCAAACAATACGCCTGGCAGGCCTATAAAATCATGCACGGGCTCTGGGGCATGGGGCAGATGATGTTTAGCAAATATATCATCATCGTCGACGAAGACTGCAATGTGCACAACCTGAGCGAAGTGATGTTCCGTGTCTGCGCGAACACGGATCCACAGCGGGACACAATGTTTACCAAGAATCCCACGGATGCGCTGGACCACGGTCCGAATATTCCATGCCTCGGCTCACACATGGGGATCGATGCAACAAAGAAGCTGGCTACCGAGGGCTATACGCGGCCGTGGCCGGAGATGCTGAGAATAGATTCAGCGGTCCAGAAGCGGGTGGAGGAAATGATGGCCACGCTGCAAGGCGGCGCTAGCATCCGGCCATGACGCGCTTTTTCCACTACGCGTTCGCCGCCTTTATGCTGGCTATGGTCGGCGGTTGCGCGGCTCACGACGACGATTTCTTGTGCGGAGGCAGCTTTAAATCCGTTGCGGAGCTGGAGCGGGTTCACGGGAAGGAGAACCCGGGAGCACCTTCGTCTACGATAAGTTACTGAGCGCGGCCAAAGTCCGAGTGAGTCACTTCTTCAGGTGATCTTGCCGGGTTCGTCGTAGGAATACGTCTTCGCGCGCATGCGGCTGCCGGTTGTGGGCATGAGGGTGTAATACACCGGGGTCGGGGACGCTTGGCAAAGCTGTTCCGATCAAAGGTCAGAATCGTCGCCGTCGAGATCGACATAGAAGGGAGTGAATTCGCACTTTGGCTTCCCGAAGTGAAACCAGTGATCACCCCATGATTTTCGCGGAGTGGCGTGAAGATCACGAACGAGATTGCAGGTAATGAACTTGAATGGACCAATGTATCCCGATGTTTCACACGCGAGCCCCATCGCTCGATCCTGAGCTCGCTCGCTGATCAGCTTTTGCCAGCTACGCGCATTCTTCGAATCGATTTCACCATTCTCGAAGTCTGCCTCCACACCCTCGCTGGCTGCCCATGCTTTCAATCCATCGATATTTACGGCGACAGGAAACTCCCAGTCGCGTTTCCCATCTTTGCCAACCTGCCGAAGACTCAATGTCCAATTGATCGTTGAAGGGTTCACGCATTCACAAGAATCTTCAATCTCGAGGACAGTTAGGGAAAAGTAGGGTTTCTATTTTTCGATGCAGTCGAATCAAATCGAGCGATTCCCGAGTCTAAAAAACTGGCTTGGCGGCGCAGCGCGGATAGGGCATTTCGGCGTCCCTCGCACAAACTCTCACCATGAGCCGCGCCCTCATTTCTACCCTCGGTATCTTTTTACTTTGCGCGGGAATCGCGATCGCTGCCGACGAGCCAAAGGAACTGGAGGTTGCCCGCGATGCTTATCGCGAATCCGTCCGGCGAGCCACGGAACCATTCAAAACAAAGTATCTCTCGGAATTGGGTCGCCTGCGCGAGACATACACCCGCGCGGGAAAGCTCAGTGAGGCTCTCGCCATAGAGAACGAGATCCGGAGTCTTACTGGCCAGGGGGCGTTGCCGATGGCGGCGATTACGAGCGACGCCGCCGCGAAGCAGACCATCTCGATTTCTTCACGCAGTGATACCGGAGCGGCCCTCGGACCGGCCAAGAAAGGCCAGCGAATCCGCGTTCAATATGTGGACGGCACTTGGACCAGCAGCGGCAATACTCAAGTTTCGCCCGACAATGCGCCTCACGCCTTCGCCAAAGTTGCGGTGGTTGGCGTCGCGGGCGGGAAAGAAGAGATCATCATGATGATTCCCAACGGCACGAAGACTCGCCCCTTCAACGAAGATTTCAAAAAGGACTACGAGCAGGTGTTCCTTCGGATCAACGACCACACCAAGGCGGATAATTCCGGTGACGTGACTTATAAAGCCGCCATCAAGTGAGGCCTGTGGCAGGGGCGCGAAATTTCGGTTGTCGGGAGATTCACCGCCGAACACGCAAGGAAGCGCTTCGGGACATTTGACCGCCATTGATCGCAATGCGGACGGCGCTCGCGCGGATTCATCGATTACACCCGTCACGTTTCACCAGCGCTCGGGCGGGAGGCACGCTCGCTAGCGCCGCGCTCCCAGGGCCAGCGTCCCTCGAGTTCCACCTCCAGCGACCAACTCAGGAAGGTGCGGACTGCCACAATCACGGCGAGGACTCCGACGCTTTGAAAGGTGGGCTCAATCGCAACCGTGGCGATGATGTCCCCTGCGACGAGGATCTCCAGGCCGAGGAGGATCGATCGTCCCAGTCCGCGGCGATAGTCGCGGTAGGCGGATTCCTCTCGGAAGCGGAGCGCGTATTGGACGGAAACAATCCCGATCCCGACGACGATCGCGCCCACGCCAAATACTTCCATGATTCGGCCGATGGATCGAATCGTCTCCTCGAAGGTCATGCTTTGAATTGGCAGAGGTGAACTACGCTTTCGAGGTATTCGGGCGGCCGTGCCGACGTAAATAACACAATCTTCAGGTGGTGACGCCTTCATCGTCCGCGACATATCGTCACCGGGGAAGTTCAAATGCTCTAGCACGCATGGAAGTCACGTTCCGCCTTGTCCACCCGTGGGCCATCCTCCCAAGGAAGCAGAAGATCGATCCTCAGCCCAAGCGCGATGAAGCGCGGTTGATGGCAGAGCATTTCGCCTGGGTCCGCGCCTCCCGCTCCCCCGAGCTTTGCTGGCCGTGGCGACAAAGCCAGGAACTCGGGTGGATCGTCGAAAGTCCGGTCACTGTGACCATGGACGCCATCCACGATGTGGAAGCCATTTGTCCGCCAGACAAGCTCCGCCACGTCTCCATGATCACCAACGCCACGGAGAATTGGAGCTTCAAAGATGACGCCGGCGAGAGTCAGCGCATTCACTTCACGCGAAATGCAGGTTGGACCGCACTCTACGATTTTATTGTGCCGGGGCGGGGCACAGAACGCATGTTCTTCATCAATGGCCTCGGATCGGTCGAGTGGGTTCTGGGGTGGGAAGCTGAGATCCCGCCGAGTTATTCGATTCTCATCCTGCCCTTCGGCTCCATTCCGAATCTCGAGGTTATGATGGGAGTCCTCGACTCGCGCACCCTTACGAAACGCCATGGCCACACCAACGGCCTTGCGATCCCGATTCGTCCCACTGGCAAAGTCACTCTCCAGCGTGGCCAACCCATCGCGCGCATTATTCTTCTCCATCAGGATTCTCTCAAAGCTCGCGCCTGTTCTGATGTGGATGCCTCCATCGGACAAAGCACCGCGGATTGAACGTCTTTCCGCTGCGCCCGCGAGAATCCATCGCGGTTTTCAGGTCGGAAGTTGCCAGTAGTGCCGGGCGCCCAGGAGCGCAGAGTTAGCGCCCAACCTCGCTGAGGAGCGATTCATTTTGCTTGGAGAGGCGGGAAATTGCGTCCGGCGCAATGAGCAGCGGGGTTTCCAGGGTCATCCAGGCGCTCATTTCTTCATTCGAAATCGGTGCGACATTTTCGCAGACCTTTCGAAACGCGATGTATGGAAGATAGGTGCCGTCACAATTCAACTCCTTGGTGATCGAGATTTGTTTGGGGTAGGGGAGCTGCGACCCGTCGAGTGTCACGGGTTGATAGCTGAGGGTTGCGCGAAAGCGCCTCTTCTTTTTCCCATTATCCAGAAGACCCACAAGCTCCACGGGAACCCAGGCATTGAACAGTCTGGCCACGGTGAGTTCGTAATGTGCATCCTTGCGGTCCGTGTTGCACGTCAGGGCATTCCCGTCGCGCATTTTCCAATCCAGTTTTGCAGGATCCACGGCATTCAAATCGCCGAGCGCTTCGTGCATCTGGGCAGCGACAGCTGCCCATGGGCGATCGCGATCTAGAATCGGTATGCCGGATTCGCTCTTCGTTCTCGTATGTTTCGATTTAGCCGTCGGAAGTGGAGAGAAGAGATCCTTGATCTCTTTGGTTGAGTACGTCCACGAGCGGTATTCCTGACCATTGTTCGCGTCGGAAATCGCGCTTTTGACCGTTTGGTGCGACTCGCTGAGACCCGTGCGCAAAGCGGCTCGCGCATATTGCTGTTCCCAGGAGATCAGGCGGAAATAATCCACGTCAATCGCCTTTTCCGCAGCGATGCCCTTCAGTTCCGCCGCGGTTGCCGCAGACTCGCTGAATAGCACAGCCTGGACGGCCGGGTGCTGCACGACGATTTCCATGTAGGTGACGTCCAGCCTTGCGTGTTTCCATTTCTCAATGAGGGACAGAAAATCCTTCAGGGCTGGATGTGCGTCCTGCGCAAACATCCATGTGGAACTGAGTAGAAAAAGGGCGACCTGAGCGAGACGAGTCATGGTTGGTCGTGATGGAAGTTCCTGAACTGCGGGAAATGGGGCGGAATAATGAGGGAATTTGTTGCAAGCTGCGAGAATGCGGAACGCCGAACGTCTCGATGCTTAGCGGTCGCCGGAAGTCGCGTCAAGGTGACCGGACTTTTCCTCTGCCTAGTTCACAAAGTGATTAGAACCGCGAAGCGCGGGGGGGTGGCGGTTAATCAGCGGCGCTCCACCGCTTCCGCCTCGCCTTTTTTTTGGTTTGTGGCTTCGGTGCGAATCGATGAAGTTTTTCGCCATTGGCGACGGCAATAAGCGAATCTCCTGCCCGGATCGCTACTGTGCAGATCTCGACGGCGGTGACATGACGAAGATTTGGGATCCCGCAATGGTGGAGATGCCGATCCGCGTGATGGTCCTGACGATCAAGCCGAAGGGCAAAGAGGAGCGCGACGCAGCGTTCCGGTATGTTGCGCGGCAGGCGCGGGAAGCGGGGCGCGAACCAGTCATCTTTGACCAGGTGGCGGTATTCTCGCGCGGTCGCAAACCGAGCCCGGAAAGCGGTTATGTCCTGCACTTTTGGGAAGCGGGATTTGGCAATCACGTTGCCATCTTTTCGCTCACCGTCTCCGAATCCATGGATGGTTCCGCAGAGTTTCAGCGCATCGAAAACGATCTTTCCGGGATGATGCAGAGCCTGGTCGAACGACGGGCTCAGGAGCAATTCGCCAGTGCTCTTCTCGAGAGGAATCACAGGAGTATCCAGGAAGCACTTCATCTTCTGAATGGTTCCGGCGCCGGCGATGAATGGGCGGTGCTGCAGCAAGGTTACGACGCGGCGCTGGCTTCCAGTGATCGCATCCTTGCGACCGAGGTCGGCCTGGTTTTGGGAGAGTTGATGCGCAGGGAAGTGCCCTCGCTGGCCTGGTCGGTGAAAACCGGTGTCTGGGGACGTTCGCTCGCGCTGGACTTGGGCGACACGGGAGCGGCCAATTTCCCGATCGATATGGTTCTCCAAAGATTTGACCGCAACGAGGAGGTCAGTTTGCGGGAGCTCGCGGGATACGCGTACGACGCGTTGGAAGAACGGTTGCGGAAGCTCGATCACGCGCCTGAAGTCGTTGTCAAAGTATAGCCATCGGAAGTCCTCGATCGGCGAAAGTTGCCGAGACATGGGACTATGACAACGCGCCCGCTGTGGCGCCTTCTGCTGCCTTTGCAGTGTGACTCAGACTCTATTCATCACAGCGGTTATATGCCTTGAAAAATTCTTGCACAAAAAAGGGGCAGCTTCAGTCTTAACTAGTTTATGAAAGCTCTCCTCCGAAAACTGATCCCCGTCCTCGCATTCCTGTGCCTCAGTGTGCCGATCGCTTTCGCCGCGAATGGATGGGATGACGATTATGAAAAGGCGCTCGCGAAAGCGAAGGCCGAGAACAAAATGGTGGTCCTCGATTTCACCGGATCGGATTGGTGCAGCTGGTGCATGAAGCTGGACAAGGAAGTGTTTTCGAAGAAAGAGTTCAAAGACTACGCGAAGGACAATCTCGTGCTGGTCGAAGTCGATTTTCCGAATGCAAGGCGGCAGTCGAAGAAGCTGAAGGAACAAAACGAGAAGCTCAAAACCGAGCACGCGGTCAGAGGGTATCCCACGATCATCGTGCTCGATTCGGAGGGAAAGAAGGTCGGTCAACTTGGATACATGCAGGGTGGTCCCGAGCCGTTCATCGAAAAGCTAAACGCGCTTAAGGCAAAGCCGTAGTTGGAACGGTCAGGGTATTTAGCCACGGATTAGCTCGGATGATGCAGGGATCTGGGATTTCCAGATGGGAGCGCGGTTTGTGAATGGGTGATCCGAGGGGCGAAGGTCAGGAGTCCGAAGTCGATGAACTTGAACCGCTGAGGATGGTGATCTCCAATGTCACTGCGCCGCTTTCGCGTTTGCGACGGCTTCAGCGACCTTATTCGGTAAATCGGGATTTTGGGCAAGCCACGCTTCCGCCGCCGCCCTGTCTTTGTGCAGCCACTGCGCCAATGTGGTAGACATCATGTGATCCCGGAGTGGTTCTGCGGTGATCGTTGCCGCCCAGGACAGTCCGGCGCCCGGATCAGCGGCCATGACGTGCCGAGCGTATCCCGCAGCCGCACCGTCGCGCGTCTTGCCGGCAGGGAGAGATTCAATCCATGCCGCCGGCGCGCGCGGGTCTGTAGATGCCCAGCCGCTGGCCACACCAATCGCCGCCTGCGCCCGCGCATCGTTGTCGGGCAAACGCATCAACCATGTGGTCGATGCGCCTGGATTGGTCGTTGCGAGTTGGGTCCCGACCTCGCGCAGGGTGCCGCCGGAGATGAGGTCGGCGGGTTGGGATAACGCCAGGTCCGCGGCGACTCGTGGCTGCTGCTTCGCGAGACCGACCAGGAGTCCATTCCACAGCACGCCTCTTTTCCCGGAAGAATTGCCTGAACTCCCCAGAAGTTTAACGGCTGCTTCGGCGTTTTCAGAAGCCCAATTGGACAACGATTGGCTCAGCTGCGCTTCGGTCCTCCCATCGACGCTTGTCCCTTGCAACCACGATGCGGCAGCTTCGGGTGCCGATTGCAGCCACGCGCTCATGGTATTTGAGATAAGAAACGCGCGCGACGATTCGTCGCCGAGACGAAGCGCGAGTTCCGCGGCTTTGTGCGGATCCGTGTTCTGCAGTCGCGGGACGATTTCGCGGATGGCCCGATCAGCGACACCAAGCGGGAGGGACTCCACCATTCCCGCAGCTCTCGCAGGATCCCTGGCAGCAAGATCGCCCGCGATGCGGCTGAGAGATTGATCTTGCGCAGCTCCCTTTGGGATTTGCCCCACGAGAGATAATGCCCGCTCAACGTCCGCGCCGGCGATCGCCGCAGCCACTGCGCCCAGCACCAATTGCCGTTCAAGTCCGTCGGGCATGCTTTCGGCAGCGCGTAACGCAGCATCCGGGTCGCCCTTGGCCCATTGCAGCGCGAGGATCGGCAGCACCATTCGGCGACTTGCTGCGCTCTCCATTTTCGAACCCCACCCGAACGCCGCGCCGGGATCGGACTGCGCCCAACCAAGCGCGAGATTGATGGTGGCCCGTTGCCGGATTGCGTCACCCTTCAATTGCGACAGAGCTGCCACAGCGGCTAGCGGAGCCTTGCTGGCCCAGCGGTTCATGATCTCCTGCACGTCGAAGGCCTGATCGGAGTTTGAGCCGAGTTCCGTCATCAGGCGAAATGCAGCCTCGGGGTCGCGGCGTGAAAGAGCGCGGGCGATGGCCGAGACGGCGCCGTCGCGATCGACTCCCGCGGGCAGGGCGCGTGCCCAAGACTCCGCGCGCGCGGCGTCCTGGGCGACCCATTCTCCGGCGGCGATATCGAGAGAACCTCGGCGATAGGCGCTATCCTGGCCCTGGGCGTGCACCGTCGCGCCCATGGGATCTGCCTCAGCCCAACGGCGTGTGAGCGCTTCGCCCACCTCACGCGCATCGTCGCCCGAAGCCCAGCTCATCCCCGCGAGAAACGCGGGGATTTCTTTGGGCGGAATGCTCTCGGCGAGAAGCGCGATCTGCCGCTGGCGAAATCGTCCGCTCGGTTGTTTCAGAATGAGCGTGAGTTTCTCTGCCGGCGTTTTGTTTCCGGCGAGGAGTTCGGCCATCGTGGAGTCAATCGGGGCCGTTTCAGAGGTCGCCCTTGCCGCGCGGGGATCGTGCAGGGACGCGTCTTCGGAATCGACTGGCGATTCATCGGAGCGAGTAATGCTCCCTGCGAAGTAACCAATGCCCGCCCCGCCCAAGAGCGCCGTTACAGCGACAATCCATAAACGCGGGGGCGCATTGTTCATAGATGGGGTTATAAACCTCGCTGGAAGAAGTTCTAATCTAAACTTGAGAAGCCGCTGCGACTCGAATGCTCGCGGGGTCGGGAGGCAAACGGTAATCGCGTTCCAGCGCGAGTTTTGAAGTTTGTGAATGGACGTGGGCGTGGGCCATCAGCTTGCGACAGACCGACGGTCCGCAGGGCATCGTTCAGAGGCGCCGTACCTTGTCTCGGACTCGGCGAAATGAGCCCGCGGCCAGCGCCCCGACGAAACCCAATATGGCGCCACTCGGCTCTGGGACGACAACTACCGAGAGATTGTCGTAGGTCACAAATCCGGTGGCCGCGGCGCCGGCACTGGCGACGTCCCAGATCAAAAACCGGCTCGCTCCATCGAGCCGCCAGCCATTCGTCAGGCCGGAGTCCGTGCGCGTGTCGTAAATGAAGGTATTTCCGCCATCGAGCGACAATTGTACCCGGGAGTTGAAGGCGCCCGTCTCGGCACCCGCATCCGTTACCCGGAGGAAGAAGTTCACTTCGGTTCCGTAGCTTCCGGCCCCGAGCGTGGTGATGGGCGTATTGACGTCGGCGGCCAAACCAGAGGAGAGGGTGTCGATCCGCCGTTGGATCGTGTAGGAGTCACTGCCAGCCGCAGACCGATAGACCTGAACCCCAAAATCCCAGAAGGTCACGTCGTTCTCGACGGTTCCGATCCCAAAGGAAAAGCGAGTCGCGCTGCTTTGAGCGTTGGTCATGCTCGTGGTGATCTCGTAGATCACGGGGTTGGCGGGAGTCGCGGTGGTTGCGCCCAGGGCAGATGCGAGATCGAACGGCGCGGCCCCATCATTGGAAAGCGACACCCGGCCGATGGATGCCGTTGCCGCGACTTGGAACTTCCCGTTGGTAATAGTGTAGGCCGTGCTGGGCTTTGCCGCATTTGTAGCAATGTATCGCAGGCCCGCCGCCGAGCCTGTTACCGAACCGGTCAGCCGAGTCGACGGTGGATTGATGCCTGAGTTCAATCCGGCACCCAGCGCAAAGCCGTCGCCGTTGCCAGCGACATCATAGTTGTCTGCGAGGATGGTTTGTCCCTGGGCGTTTGCAGCAAAAGCCAGAAAGAGAGGAGCGAAGATCCCAAGGTGTTTCATGGGGTGAGCGATTCTGTGGGGATGTAAATGAGCGCGCTATTATTGAGTGAGCGCGTCTGGCACGATCGTAGGACGCGGGGACATTTCGCGGCAAGCGTTAAAAGGGCTGCCGGTCATTGCTTGTTGAAATACATCAAGCAGCTTGATGAACACCGCTGTCTGTGGCTCCATTCCTGAGGAGTTACTTTCCCGAACGATGATTCGTTTCTTCCTCCTGGTTACCGCGGCCATCTGCATGTCGGGCTGCTCGTTCTTCCTGCCGCATTACGATCCCGTCGCTCAGGCGAGAGTAGAGGGGCTAATTGACTCCTCTCAGTCAGTGTTTGCAGATGCGAAGCGAGGGAAACTGACCGCTTCAGAAACCGAGCGATTTCTTAACGGGAGCATTGGGATTGTGGGAGCTCTTCATACCCGGGAGCAAACGGACGGACAGGATCAGCAACGACTCGAGAGTCTCACTGCGCTGAAGTCGCACTATGAGATGCTACTCAATCGAAGGACTTCGCTGCGAGTCACTGACGCGGCCGCACTAGGAGCGCGGCTGGCCGCCGTCCAGAGCCGATACGGCACCGGCTCGCATGGACTTCAGCCAAGAGTGACATCGATCTCTTCTGATTCGACCGATACCACCACCACCACTGAAACCAACTGTTCCCAAGACGAAAACGACAAGGATAAGGACAAAGACAAGTGCAAGCGGGATCGAGATGGCAAGAAAGACGAATGTTGCGACGACAAGCGCCGGAAATAGGGTGCCAACGGTGCCTTGACTCAGCATTTTCCAACAGTTGAACTCCTTGCTTAGGCGCCGACCCTCCCAATGAAAACGACCATTGCTGCACTGCTTTTCCCTACATTCGTCCTCGCTCAGGGTTTCGCCCCGACCGAACTGGTTGTTGAGGCGATCGTCGATGGGCCAGGCTATTTTCATGTTCGACCCGAAGGAGTCTACTGGGAAAGTGGCCACGCAGCGAAACCAGGCAAGTGGAACGGCCGTAACGAGCCGACCTACGTTAACGGTACTGCGTGGATGCCGCGTTGGGGCAAGAGCCGCGAAGATCGAGGCAAAGACCGGACAGAACTATATCGGGTAGGACTTGGAAGCGTAGACCTCGAGTTTGAACTCCTTGCAGTAACGAAGAAGCAGGGTGAATCCGGCATAGAGAAGCGGACCGAAGTCGCGTCAAAGGTCGAAGGAAACGAGTTCATCGTAACGATCCCGGACCCGGAACCAGAAGCGCGCTGGTATAAATTCGTGATTCGCAAACGCGCCAAGGGACAGAAATAGGGACGCCGTCGCTTTGCGAAATTGATAGCAAAGTCCTCGCTGTGGCGAATACCGAGAGGGAAACTTTGCATCGTTAGGTCGAACCAAGGAGTTGGGGCGCCCTCGCCCCGAGAAATTTGCGCGAGTGAGGCGCGTGGGCTTCGCCTGGTGAACGAGCGGGCCGGGAGCTGCCCGGCTCCTTGGTGGAGCTACTCCGTGCGATACGCCACGATGGAACTCGATGCTTCGTCGGCGACGTAGAGGAACTTTCCGTCGGGGCTAAGGCAGACTCCGGCGGAGCCAGGTGTCGCAAGGTCACCGACTTGCTGGCCGCCAACTAGCGTCAACTTTCCAGTCGCGGGGTCGCGCTTGAACCTGAAGAGGCCGTCAGACACCGAAGCGACCACGTAGAGCATTTGGCCGTCTGCGCTCAGGGTGAGGGAATTCCCGCCCTGAAATTTCTCAAACGCTTCGTCCGTTCTATCGATCACTTGAAACTGCTTCAGCTTTCCGTCGGTTTGCACTTCAAAGGCACTGACCGCCTGATCCCCGCCGAACCTGCCGGAACTCAAATAGACGTGCTTTCCATCCTGGCTGGTCGCGACTCGGAACGCGCCGGCAATCCCTCGGAACTTTTCGTCCTCGTTGGCGATCAGTTGCACCAGCTCGACCTTTCCCGTCTGCGCGTCGCGCCGGAACACTCCCAACGTGCCGGAGGTGTAGGCCGGAGCATAGATCCATTTGCCATCGGGACTGATCGTCGCATCGCGGACTCCCTCCAGTTGTCCGCCGGCCTCGTCATACTGCACAAAGGTCAGCCTATCGTCCTTCTTTTCGAAGACGCCCAATCCGCCCGACGATGCCGTATAGACAAACTTGCCGTCGCTCGAGAACGTGGCGTCGATCACGAAGTCCAAACCCGCTGCCCCGGCCGCGCCGTCGAGGGGAGCATCCAGGACGGTTAATCTCCCGCTCTCCGCATCGCGTTTCATGAGGGTCACCGTGTTTGCGGCGAAGGAGGAAGCCGTCAAATACCCGCCATCGTTCGAGAGATTGACGGCGACTGCCGCTTTGAGACCTGGTCCGGTGATGAGGTCCTGATACTCGATTTTGCCCGACGAGACATCCCGCTTAAAGGTGAGGACATTCCCCGGATTGAAGGCCGCAGCATAAAGGTATTTCCCGTCTGGTGAGATGGTGACCGAAGTCACGGATTGGAGGTCCGGGCGTTGCATTACCTGGATTTCCCGCAAATCTCCCGCATGGGCAGTTGCATGAGCGGCTAGGCAGGCAGCCAATGACACGGCGCGCATCAGGTTGGAAATGAGAGAATTCATGGGAGAGGAAAAAGAACCGCGACTAGGCAGCGTTTCTACGTCGAACTGGTGGGTTAAGTAAAGGGAACAGGCGAAGGGCAACAAAGGCGGAACTACAGATTTCGCAGATTCCGATGCAAGCTCCCTTGATGAATACGCATCGCCGAGCTCCGCTAGGTTGTTGCCGGTGCTAATGAAACGACGTCTCGAATTGCCGGACAGGATCGGTCGCAACTTTGGAAGGTCGCGCTACAGCGTCCGCTTTGCCTCATCCTGTAATCCTGGAAATGCTGTCTGCCCTCAGTGCGATGCCATGACATTTGGCGGGGCATTGATGGCCTCCTTTCGCGCAGAATGCGTTCGGGCTCTAATCCCGCAGTTAGTTGGAAGTGGTTGAACTCGGCCGGTGAGAGGACACGCTCCGTCTGATGACAAAGCATATCTTCTTCGCAATCGCGGCCCTTGGGATTGCCGCGGTTTCACTCCTTCGCACCGCTGAAGCCCAACAATCCCAGTCGGGAGAGGAATACATTGTGTGGGATGCGACGGGATCCAGTAGCACTCAATTGGGCAGGAAACTCGACGAACTCGGGAAGATTGGCTGGAAGGTGCGTTGCTCGTCCGGCCAGTTCGTGATCCTGGCGAAAGACAAGCGGATATAGGTCAAAAGGTCGGAATCCAGGAGACCCCGATCGACGTGGCCGATCGGCGCGGATTGACGTTTCCCCTTATTCCGCTTTCTCATTCAGTCTTCCTCATGTCCGCCTGCCACCCCTTTCCTCGCGTCCCGTATTTGCGCAGCATCTTCGTTTTCCTCGTCCTATGCTTTTTCGACCAAGTGCCGGCACGCGCAGAAATGGAGAATGCCGGCTACCATGGCTTGGCGGCTCAATTTGGTGATTACCGGATGGGAGCCTTCCGCACGCGGACGACGTCGACCGGGCGGGTCACCGGCACGATGCGCCTTATCGGCCAAACCCTGATTATTCGCGGCGCGTTCTCGAAGGCTGGGGAGTTCTCGCAGACCTTTCCGCCCAGTGGGAAGTTTGCCGGCGGCACGCTGGAGCTTAGCATGTTTGGAACGAGCTATCAGAGCGGCACGTTTTATTCTGACGATGGAAGGACTTATGAAGTGTCCGGCACGCGGGCGAAATCGGGGAGCCAGCTCGCGCCAGTTGCCGAGAAAGGATACTACACTGCTTACACCAGTGGCGCGACCTACACCGTGGGCGCCGCAAACTTTTCACTCATGGTGCACGCATCTGGCGCGGTGCGAATACTTGGGCGGGTTCCAGGAAACGCCGCCGTTGCCACAGGCAGCCAGCTTACGCAGGAAACAGACGTGCCCACCTTCATCCGGCTCCGTCGCAACCAGGGATTTATCGCCGGCGCTCCGTGGATCGTCGCATCGGAAGAGCCCGTTGTTTCCGGAGCTTTGCGATGGGTCACCGAAATGGACGACATCCTTTACCCCATGGTCGACGAGGCGCAACTCACCGGGCGCCACTATGTGCCACCGACGCGCGGTCAACGCATCCTCGACGATTTTGATCGCGGAGACGGCTCCGCCCGTTTCAGCAACTTGATGGGTGATCCTCTCCCGTTCACCTGGCGGGCGAATAACACGGCTTTGTTGCCGGTACGGAACGCCTTGGGATTGCGTCTAACCTTGCAGTCGAGGACGGGCTTTTTTGGCGGGAGCATCAAGAACTCCGAAGGAAAAGCGACCCGCTTCTACGGCATCTGTGTGCAGCACTCCCAGGATGGAGACGACGTTGCCACCGGATACTACGACGACAGCTACGGCTTCACCATGCCGGTGGATATCTACCGGACCAGCATCGCGGTGCATCGCGGCGCCCAGTGCGGAAGCCGCTGCTCGATAAATCTTCAGAGGCGTCGATATGACACCGCCCGTGAACATGGCGGGCCGAATGGGGCAGATGCATTCAAGAAACAGACAGGCCGCCGTTCGATTGCTCGAACGACGGCCTGAATTGGGTTCCGCCACGGAAGCTTAGCTTCCGACTGGTTGTGAGCCGCCGCTGCCATTGCCGGGCGCGGGCGTCTCTTCTTCGTCGTCCTCCATCGCGGTCTGCTGGCGCTTGGTGGTTTTCCACGCCGTGAAGAGCTCGACGTTGTCGCGGTAGAGATGACTCAGGATACCGTCGATCTTGCGGACGTGTTTCATACCGATCTTCGCTTCGGCCTCGAGAGCGGCAGTTTTGCCGGTCCGGCTGGCTTTGCCGGTGATCTTGCGATTGCCGGCCGTTTCGAGCGCGGTGATCAGGGCTTCGAGGTCTTCGACCAGCGTGGTTGCGAAGCCCTGGGCGGTGAAGACCTCTTTGATCGGTTCGATGACCGCTACTGCGGCGCGACCGAACGCGAGCACTCCCTGGTAGGTCTTCTTGTGATTGCTCATCTTCAGTTGGCTGGCGACGTCCGGGTAGGTCGTCTGGTCGAGGCTCTTGGAGACCAGTGACAGATCGCTCAGCAAGTCCTGGAGCTGATCCTTGGCGAATCTGCGCTCCTCGACTGCGCCGAGGAACGTGCCCTTGCCCTGGTCCCAGCCGCTGTCGAGCGTCTCGAGATTGGTGATCGAGACGCCCAGGGCGGTGGAAGCCGCGGTGAGGGCGACGTTCGGTGGAGTTATCGCATGATCGAGGACGAACTGTTTCGCGCCTTTCATCGAGTTGAGTTGGATACGGGTTTTCTTTTTCATGGTTCTTTAGGTTCTAGTTCTTGGTTCTTGGTTCTTGGTTCTTGGTTCTTGGTTCTTGGTTCTTGGTTCTTGGTTTTGCGTCATGGCGGGCGACGTGGTGACGGGCGCTGTTTGCGGTTTTCGCCACTCGGCGGGCCGCGCGCTGTCTCTCGGTTACTCGTTATGACGGGGGAGATCTTCGCAGAGACCCCCTTTCACCGAGTGACAGGGGGTGAAGATTTCTTTCGAGGGAGGCGGTGTGTCGTAAGTTTCTGGGAACGAGTAAAAAACGAGGCGGATAGCAGATAGGGAGGGGAGAAAAGGCCGAAGAAAGTTTTGCGAAGAAAGTGCAAATCTTCGGCGGCGTCTCCCGATGTCTCTGATAGCACCCTCAATTCTTTCGGGAACATCAGCACGATGCCGCCGATGGCGACGAGCATCGCCCCCCGATCAGGCTGCGCCGTCTGCCCTCGCCACCGATCAGCGCGGCCGGTCGCGGCCGGTTAGTTTCAATCAAAGCGGACTGGCCCTCCCGGACATCGGCGCCGTGGAAGTCTTACCGGCTTTGCGCGACATCGCACCCACCACGCTCACCTACAGGGCCATTCCAGCCGTTTACACGCGCACGCTGCTCGCGCCCAACATGCCGGCGAGTAGGGGGGGCGGCGGCCTCACCTTTAGCGTCGCGCCGGCACTGCCCGCCGGGCTCACCCTCGACGCTGCCCCCGGCGTGGTTACGGGAAACGCCCACGACCACCGCTCCCTCCGCGAACTATCTCATCAGGGCGACCGACGATGGCGGGTCCGCCACGGCGACTCTGAGTCTCACGCTGAATGACCTTCCGTCCTATTCCCGAGCTACAAAGGCAGGTCGGGTCGATGGCATTACGGGCGAGCTGTGCAAACTAATCGCGTCCGCTGGGCCATCCTCTGCAGCCGTCTTCGACTTGATTCACGATCTCTGATCGCGGGCCGCACGGGTTCGCGCCCCCCTCAAACGAAATCTTTATGCCGGACGTCGGACTTTTCACTGCATCAGAACCTCTTGGCAAAAACCTCAAGGTCATCATCAAATATTCGGTCGAGGTGGAGGGACTGCCCGTGTATTCGGAATCCTATGACGTTGATACCTTAGCTGAGGAGCTGAAGAAGGACGAGACGAAGGCGACAGACCTCTGGGCGCGCCGAATCAAGTGCGTTATCGCCTGCCGCCGTGAGAAGGGCTTCAGTTCTTGCGTCACGCGATGCTTGGTGGACGGTAAAGCCTGCGCCTGCGGGACCGACGATTGCAAGGAAGTGTGACCGATGAAGATTCTTCCGAAACAACGGACTATCTGTCGGAAACGAAGGCTGATGAAACAGGCGAGGACCACGTGAATAGCCCTCATCCATTCGACACAATTGTTGTTGGGGGCGGTCCCGCGGGTCTTAGTGCTGCTCTTGGCCTCGGGAGATGCCTCCGCAAAGTGGTGGTCTGCGATGCGGGCAAGCCCAGAAACGCGGCAGCAAAAGTTTTCAACGGATATCTCTCGCGAGACGGCGCGTCCCCACACGAGTTTCTCGAAATTTCACGAGGTCAACTGAAGCGCTATGAGACTGTCGAGATCCGGAAGGCGTTGGTGGTGGGAATCGAGGGAGTGCCGCAGGGATTCACTGTCGAGCTCGATAGCGGAGAGCGATTGACCGCCCGAACGATTCTCTTGGCGACGGGTTTAGTTGACGAACTTCCCCAAATCGAGGGGATCCGCCAGTTCTACGGCGAAACAGTTCATAGTTGTCCGTATTGCGACGCCTGGGAACTCCGGGGTTCGGCGCTGGCGGTGCTTGGTGGGTCTCAAGAGGCTGCGGATCTTGCTCTCGAACTGCTTCTCTGGACCCGCGACATCATCTTATGCACATACGGGGTGAAGGCGTCATTCTCCCAGGAAACACGAAGCACAATGCTGCGGGCTGGAATCAAAATCTTAGATGCTTCCGTCCAACGTCTTGAGGGAAAGGGCGGCCAACTTGAAGGAGTGCGGTTTAATGATGGAACTTTCCTTCCAAGGAGAGGAGCCTTCTTCTCCCCCGGCCAATTTCAACGTTCGAATCTCGCGGAACAGCTCGGCTGCAAAGCATGCGACGAAGAGATCGGCTGCATCCGTTGCGGTGAGGATACAGCGACGAACGTGCCAGGGGTGTACGCCGCGGGAAATTGCACGAAAGGCGTGCAATTGGTAATCGCGGCCGTGGCAGAAGGAATGCGCGCGGCGTTTGCCATCAACGACGCGCTTTTGGAGAAGGATCTTAACGCTTTGAAAGGCTCGCGAGGTTTCGAGCTGTGATGCCGTCGAACGTAGTGCCCGATTTAGTCAGCCATTTCTCCGCCTGCGCCGATTTTAGCGAGGCGGGTGAAAGTGGATGCTCCCAGTGTAAGTGAGGGATTTGGATGCGAACGTCTCCAGCCTCTCGCTGGCGTTTGTGGAGCGGTTGCCCCAAGCAACGATAGGCCGTCCTCATCCGCCGATATATCGAAACGACATAGATAACCGGCGTCTCCGCCAAAACGATTCACGCGGGAAGCGGCCGAGTGAATCCGTTGCAATGTCCAAAGACATTAAAATTTTCGTTTTCGCGGTTCTTAACTCGGAACCTACTTTGCGCTGGTCCGACTCAGTTTAGATTTAAGATGGTTTCAATACGACTTTAATGCACCTGTCGGCTTTATCCCGGAAAGTCTTGTATGCCGCCGGTGCCTCCGAAAGGGGAAGGCGATGCGTGATCACAAAAGAGGGGTCGATTTCGCCGGCTTCGATTTTGGATAGCAACTTTTTCCCGTATCGCTGCACATGCGTTTGCCCCATCTTGATAGTCAGACCCTTGTTCATCGCCCCTCCGAAGGGCATTTTGTCGATCATCCCCACGTAAGCACCGGGGACGGAAACGGTGCCCCCTTTTCGGCAGCAGTAAAGTGCCTGGCGGAGCGCGTGAGCTCGGTCCGTGGCCAGCATCACTGCGGCTTTCACTTTGTCGACTACGGCATCAAGCGCGCCGGTTCCGTGTGCCTCGCAGCCGACTGCATCAATGCAACGATCAGGGCCGCGTCCGTTGGTCATCTGCTGCAAACGGTCATAAACCTCACCCTCGGAATCAAAATTGATCACTTCCGCACGCCCGAAGATTTTTGCCATTTCGAGACGTTCCGGAACGCGATCGATGGCGATCACCCGACCCGCCCCAAGCATCCAACAGCTCTGAATCGCCATTTGCCCCACCGGCCCGCATCCCCAGACGGCAACGGTATCTCCGGGCTCGATGTCCGCGTTCTCCGCGGCCATGTAGCCTGTGGGGAAAATATCCGAAAGGAATAGCACCTTCTCGTCAGGAAGGTCGGACTCGATTTTGATGGGTCCCACATCTGCGTGCGGAACGCGAAGAAACTCGGCCTGACCCCCTGGGATTCCCCCGAGCATGTGCGAAAAGCCGAACAATGCCGCCGGCGAATGTCCCATCGCCTTCGCTGCGATATCAGCATTGGGATTCGTTGTGTCGCAGCAAGAGAAGAGCGTTTTGGAACAAAAGAAACACGAGCCGCAGGCGATCACGAAAGGGACCACTACTCGGTCGCCTTTCTTTAACTTGGTTACGGCGCTTCCGGTCTCGACAACGATTCCCATGGGTTCGTGCCCCAGGATGTCCCCGGCTTCCATCGTCGGCATATAACCGTCGTAGAGATGCAGGTCAGAGCCGCAGATCGCGGTCGACGTGATGCGAATGATCGCATCTGTGGGTTCGAGGATCTGCGGGTCAGGCACTTCGTCGACCCGAACGTCGTATTTTCCGTGCCAGCATAATGCCTTCATATTACGTGCCGAGTTTACGAGCGTAGTGGGCGAGCATGTCTGGATCGATGTCACCAGGCGCACACAGTTGTGGCTCCTCGGGGAAATCAGGCCATGGGAAACCCGGCGGCATTTCGTTGCGAACTTCGAGCTCCAGGCCATCTTCGGGATGCGGGCCGCTCCAAATTTTGCCGATTTCGGCAAAAGCGTCGCTCGTGTTCCACTTCCACATGATTGTGTGGAGACCCTCCGCCTCAAGTTTGGCGGCTTCAGGGAACTGCTTATTGCTCACGCTTGGGATGGGAAGGAGTCGCCCGACGTCTGCGCCGGTGAGCTTTTCGAGCGCTTTCGCGTAAGCTACGATGTGCACACCACCGCGGACGAGGAGATAACCGATCATTGCGCGAGCAGTCGGATCGTCGGTCATTTCATAAACGCGGGCTTTGCCAGCGCGCGCTCCACACTCGAGGAAGAAATTGTGGAGGAGGTCCATCTTCAGATTCCCGGTGGACGTCACATAGCTGCCATTCCACGGATTACCGAATCCATCGTATGGCAATGCGGTCTGAGCTGAACCGGAGAAGTGGTAGGGATAGAATGAGGTGACGTTTGGATCACTCAGCGGGGCCGGATTGCCCTTCCCTCCTTTCGGTGCCGCCGCGGGCTTGGCGGCCAGCTTCTTGTCCTTCGCTTTCTTTCCGGAGGGACCCATTGGGGTCTTGCTGCGGTCGATGCGGGGAGTGGCGCCATTCAATAATAGATTGATAGCCGCGGAGACTGCTTCGATGTGGCTGTACTCTTCAGCGGCGATATTGCAGATAAGTTCGTAGAAGGGGCGATACTTATCCTTGCCGCGGAAGTTGAACGACTGGAACGTATAATTCATCAGAGTCGACATCTCACCGAACTTGCCTCCCATGAGTTCTTGAACCGCCGCGGCGGCAGCGGGATTGGGGCCGGAGGGTTCAGGGAGGTCGACTACCAGTTGGTCAAAGCGATGAATCATACGGTGAGCACATCGAACGCTGTCGTCCAAACGAGTGCCTAATTCGCGAGCGCCGGGACGAACGCGGACTCTCGAAGCACGCCGCGTGATCGGATCCTCTTTTCAGAACGCAGAGCTACACGGCACGTTCATGATTAGCATTATGAAAGCTTCGGCCCACGCTGGTCCGAGTAGAAAGCCAACCCCGAGAATGGCTAGCACGGCAGCTCTCGGACGTTCCCGGACATAAACCTCCCCCGAGCGGAGTGCTTCGACGGCTTTGCTGCAGGTCGTTTCCCACGCTTGAAAGGCGGTATTGGTGAAGCCGGCACCTCTGTCGGAGGCCGGAAGTTTTTTGGTCGTCAGTTATCCATAAAGCTGAGGATTCGTCCGCTCGAAGCATCTTGAATGCGGCGAATAGTGAATACGCTGCACACATTCGTGGGGAGGGCTGGAGCGCTAGGCCGGAAAATCAATTGAATGCGGAGATAACCGCGCGGGAGATACCCGCATTTTTTACAGCCCGCTCAACGCGGGCCGTCCTTTTTGTTTACCGCCGAGGTTAGCCGATGCGCTTTCCGTCCTTTTCCAAACGCTCATTTGTCTCGGCGGCCCGTTCTTCGATTTGCTCGGCGCGTTGTTTGGCCGCGATGGCTCGCTGCGCTGGATCGTCGGTATGCCCACACTGCGGACAAGGACCGCCATCGCTCTCATAAATCTCCCAAGCCATCTCGAACCGGTGGCCGCACTTCTCGCACGTGACCGTCACTTCAATCTGTGGAGGCATAGACGTCCACGATGGGGCGGGTTAGCAAGGTTGCAACCGCTACTTTGCTGTTGGCTTGCGTTGGCTCTGTCGTCTCGGCACGCTTTCGCGCTCTCTGCTTTGCAGCCTGCGGAATACCGGGGCGGACTTTGGGGAACAGGCGACTTCAGGACCGCAGGCCACAGGGCGGAATGAACAGTGCGTTTCTCGAAATCGACGGCATGCGGTCCACTGCGGAAGTGCTCAGCATCATCCGAATGGAAGAGCAGAGCCGCAGTGTGATCACCGTACGCTCAGGCGAACGTCTGAGCCGCGGTCGGACTTGCCACCTTCATTTTTCGACCGGTCGCACGCTCGACTGCGTAATCTCGAATGTGATCGATAGCGGGAACGTTTACATCGTGGAGTTGAGGTGCATCGAAGACGCGAGTGACCTCCGTCCTTAAGCACAAGGGATTGATCTTCCCATTCCTGCCCGGTATCGAGGTTGCGCCACTCGCGATCCGTCTCGTGCGGTGGCCAAAACTGCGGATCTCGCACACGGCGAACTCGTCGGCGGGTTGAATGGCGAGTTCGTGGATCAAGCGGTCTTTTTCGGAAGCGGTCATTGGCGTCGGCGGGAGCAAGTTTTGCTCGCGTGGTGCCGTCAACGCGGGGGGATAAACGGGTGATAGGGTTTTTTTCCAGGGTGAGGCGGGAAGCCATGAACTCAGAAAAGGTCGGGTTGATGCGAGGTTACTGGGTTCTTGGAGAATTGCTGGAATTTAAGTGAAGTAGTGGCCAGGGGGAGATTTCGGGGGGTGGAGGTTTTTTTGCGGGCGGCGTCGCTCAAGGCAGGCTTGGAAGCCTACCCTACGATGTTTGGCGCTTCGCGGGCGGGGGAGCGCTTGGCGGTCCCCGGGGGCGGATCGATGCTGATTGCGGAGGGAGTTTTTCTTTCGGCGGGTGGTGCGGTTGTGACTGGCGGTGCGGCGGGGAAAG
>JADMIO011583402.1_pt1 | contig 39762 bp, 28 predicted proteins | sample 8958161 | NCBI WGS metagenome assembly JADMIO01 (sample SAMN16585339, study PRJNA669376) | soil metagenome | isolation source: Crop rotation soil | place: USA: Cullars Rotation, Alabama | collected 2011 | reverse complement strand
AAAAATGACCTCAAGTTTCCCGCCAGCATTTTGTAACTTGGTACAACCATACCCCGTGAGGGTGTTGGGTCTCAATCAGACTCAACAAGTTCTCATATTGAAACACCTCTAATATATAGATAGATCGAAAAACATCCGATACGTAAGCGCGGGGGAGAGCGGTACGTGATCTGCAAGGCCACTTCTAACATGTTGAAAAGGAAATCGTTCAAAATCGCTTTGACATTCTTAGCGGTTATTTTGGTTTCGTTTTTTTTCTTTCCAGCCCAGCTCCTGCTTGCGGGATATAATATGGGCGCGTTTTGGCGTAATGCCGGATTTTCAATCAGCGGTTCTGCATCGATTGTTGCTGGAAGTTGCAACTTCTATACGGTCTCGGCTCTCGGTCCTGCAACGACGACGAATCGCACTCTCAATCTCACCAGCAGCGGCGGCGGAGTTTTTTACAGCAACGCAATTTGTACGGTGCCAATCACATCTGTGGTTATGACGGCGAATACTCGTACCATTTCTTATTACTACCGCGACACGGTCGCAGAGGCCGTGACCCAACAAGCGACGTTAACCTCTGCACCGGCGGCGACATTTGCGGTGACCGTCACGCCCGATGCGCCTTACAAACTCACACTGAGTGGTGGCGATGGCGTCGTCATCCCGAATTCCTGTTATTGGGCACCGACAATTGAAGTGCGAGATCAATTCAATAATATTTCTCCTCTTCTCAGTGGAACGACAATTACCTACTCAGGGACGAATGCCCATTTTGATCAGTGGCCGTGTGCTGGTGTTTCTACCTCCACATATTCATTGAATGCCGGCGACAGTAGTTTTTCGATGACCTATTACGTGAGCGGAACACCCCAGATTTTAACGGTCACCGCGAGTGCGCCAGGTTTGGTTTCCGGGACCGCGAATGTTCGTGTCGTTTCGACCTGGGCCTATGAGTTCTTGGCGCCCCTTCAATCGAACACGTGCGTGCCGTTTAAAGCGAAGTCTGTTGACGCTGCTGGAAATCTTTTGAATCTGAGTAGCAACGATACCATCACGTGGGGACCGGGTTACGACATTCCAACCGACATTTACACGGATTCCGGTTGTACAAATGTTTCAACAGGTTTTACGATGAACGCAGGACAAAATACCACGGGAATTTATTATGTGTCTTCGACTCGAATAGGTGCGGGATATATTTTGTTTTCAAATACCAGCAATGATCCGCTTCTCGATGACGGTCCATATCCTTGGATGACCTTCGTTGCCGGCAATGCGGCTCACCTTCAAGTCGTGGGTCCGACGTACACACCCCCGAATCAGTGCAGTGATCCATTTTACGTTTTGCCAGCTGATACGAATAATGCTCGCAGTACGGCTTCGGGCAATATAACGGTGACACTTGGAACAACGGGCAGCGCCCAGTTTTATTCGGCTGCTAATTGCACGGGGAGTATTTCTTCCGTCGTGATTCCTTCCGGAGATACGAAGTCAGATCCGTTTTATATGAAAAATGCAGCGACACAAAATGTCGTTATCACGGCGTCGAATGGCTCTCTGACCGCAGGGACGTTCAACGCCGCGTTTGCGACGGGGCAAGCCGTTTCTTCGTTGTCATCATATGCAGGTAATCCCTATTGGAATGGCCTTGGCTGTGTCGTAGCAAACGGCGCGGCCCGATGTTGGGGAAATGTTCAAGGCGTTGGGCGAGCGGCACAAACGGTGGATGCGGTCGTTCCCGTTCAAGTCGACAACATGACGACAGGAGTGACTCAAGTCTCCGTCGGAGATGAAGTCTTTGCCTGCGCGTTGAAGTCAGGTGGAGTGTGGTGTTGGAATAATTATGATGGAGGCGGGTTAGGAGACGGGGTTTACGCACCGAGCGCGACACCGGTCGCGGTTTTGGGACTCGGAAGTGGTGTGACGCAAATTACAGCGGGAGCTGGCTACGCATGTGCCATTCAAAGTGGTACTGTTTACTGTTGGGGTGGGTGGGATCCGCCGGCGGCCGTCGCAAATTTATCGAGCAATGTGACGTATCTCGTGAGTCGGCGGGGTGGCCATTGCGCTATTGATAACGGCGCTCTCAAGTGCTGGGGAAATAATAATTACGGTCAATACGGAGACGGCACGACGAACTATTCAGCGACACCTGTCTTATCGCCCAACATGACGAGCGGAGTGACCGCCGCGTTCACATCCGGTGAATCGACGTGCGCTGTAAAAAATGGAGATCTGTATTGCTGGGCGTACGACGTTCTCGGTTTCAATGGTGGCGGTGATTGGACGACTCCGCACCTTGTTTCATCGGGAACGAATTATACCTACATGTGGAATGACGGGTATCATTATACATTTATCGACAACGGAGCTCTCTACGTGATGGGATTTAATTGGGGCGGGGAATTAGGACTTGGATACATTACGGGCGGCGTTTTTCCTCCGGCGGCTTCGCCGTTTGCGACGGGAGTGACTGAGGCTGTGATTCCTCGAAATGCATGTATGATTCGAAATGGAAATCTACAATGTTGGGGCTCTCTGGGGTATGAAACACCCAATGGTACATATTCCGAAGGCGAGTTGTATCCTCTTCCTGTCGGAAGTATGTTTTAAGAAGCGAGGACGTATCTGAAAAAATCGACGGCGATTTTGATTATAGCTTTGATCGTCATTTTAGCAGCCGGATTTATTTTCTACACAGAGGTCGCGGCGATCGTAGGCACGACTATTATTTTTAAGAAAGATGTAGCCCTACGCGATCAAGTGAACCGTAATCCAAGTTTTGATGACGGCTCAGGATCATTGAATCAACTCATCAATTCCGCAATTCAAATTGAAGTCATAAAGAAAAAGTACAGCGTCGGCAGAAACGAACTCCTAGGTCGTCAGATGTATATCGGACTGGGCACGGATCCACAGAGCGCTGAGCGGGCAAAAGACATTTTTCAAAACGACGTGTCGGCCTATCGACGAGTTTTTCAACTTCCAATGATGGCTCAACGTTTTCTCTATAAAAGCGTCTTTCTTGCTGATCCCAAGAATCAAGAGCCACTAAAGGCCGCTCAAATGTTTATTCGCAAAACGATAACGGACCCGTCTCGTTTCTTAGACGAAGCGTCAAAAGCGAAAATAAAAACGGGTCGCGCGGTTGTCTTGCCGAACGGAGAACTTTTAGTTCAAGGTGAAGCGCCAAACCGGGCCGCTCGCAATTCCTTTCGAGACATCCATGATCCTTCAGACTCTGTCTCACCGACGATGATGATTCAGAGTTTAGCGAACTCTCTAAAGCCTGGGCAGATCGCGCCTCAACCGCTTTCACGAAAAGACGACTGGATTGTTGTTCGTCGGGCCGAGGGAACAAAAAATTCTGGCCCTGCGGTCTTTGAGACGGCGATATTTCCCAAAGTCAATTTTGAAGAATGGAAGAAGACTCTTGTCGACTCAACACCGGTTCGGGTGATGAAGTTTTAGAGTTATTACGGTTTGCGGGTACTGACCGCAGCGCCTCTATCAATCTTGCCGTCGACCAATTCATAAACTCGATTCGTCTTAATATCGAGTTCGTAGACGGCCTTTTTGCCTTCCCAGTGAATGAACTTATTTGAATGTGGATGATGACTAAATAAAAGTTCTTTATTGCCTTTAGGCGTTTGCAACACTCGTTTATACGCACGCCCTCCCGCGCCGGTTCGAAACACGCTCGCCTTGCCCCTGTTGGTACCCATTTCCGAAAGATCATGAGACGCGCGAAGGCGATTGAGTTCTTGATTGCTGTCCACGAGTGCATTTTGAAAATTGCGAATATGTTGGAGGGAAGGAACTTTGCTCAAGTCTTTATCGGTAAAACCCGCGTATTTGGGAGGAATTTTTGTCTCAACTTGTTTAATAGGCGTAACGTTGGAGCCCGTTTCGAGCACTCGTTTTCCATCAGGTTGAACGCGCCACACTTTTTTCTCTTTTGGATCAAGTACGTGCGTCACCCGATCTTTGGCGTCGACATGAACCATTTCCCCTGTCTTTGCATCGAATTGAAAAACGCGATTGTTTGTTTTGTCGACCCATGGATAAGCCTGTCGGACTTCTCCGGTAACGCGATCCAATTGCAGCACATCGGCGTCGACCGTGATTTGGAATTCACTGCCGTCCTCGAGAAAGCCTCGAAAACCTGTGCGCTTGTAGACGATTCGCCCGGTTGGAGACATATCCATTTTTTTCGTTGCTTTCATCATATCCATAAACTCGTCAAACTTCTCCAGGTTCTCTTTTGGTTGTCGCACTTTCTTTGCCTGTTCGAGAACTCGTCCCTTGAACTCTTTAAATGTTTCTTTCGAATAGTTGGCTGGATTCTGCATATCGGCGACCAAAGCATCTGGAACATCCAATCGCAGTTTGTCGATTGCAGTTTTATAATTTGGATTTGCTGAGGCGTTCTTCATTTTAAATTCGATGGAGGTTGTCTCGGGCGTACGAAAGGCCGCATCGCGTACAGTGGCTGAGTTCACAGGGTCATCAAGAAGAGCTCGTGTCGCTGGACCCGGAACATCAATTGCGTCGGCAGCGGGCGCGGACAAATGCTTGCGAAAACGAATCACGCCTTCTTTTCCTTCCTCGAACTCGTCCTCTGAAATCAAGCTCAGGAATTTTTCTATCGATTTCTTATCATTTTTAGTAGAAAGAGTTTTAGCGATCACGTCGCGATTTTTTTCAAATGCACCGGGTGTTCGGAGAGAAAGTTTGAGTTCCTGATTCAAATCTTCCAAGTTAACGCCAGAGGATTTTGCAATCGCTGAAACTTTTTGCGTTGTACGTTCGATCGGAAATCCGAACTTAGATGTGTACTCTGTATCTGTAAATACGGCCGAACCGCCGTCTCTGAGCTGAAACCGATCTTTGAATTTTTTAAAGAGATTTAAAATTTCGTCACCAGCATCACCCTTCTGGGTCATCAGAAAGTAAACCCTCTTTTCGGCGTCGGTTCCGACTTTGAGTTCTTCAAGGGTATTTGAGTACGTTTTGGCAGTTTTCATTTTAGCGAGAAAAAGCCCTGACTCTTCACTCTCCACGAGCGATGCCAGAACTGGAAATTTATCTTCGGTTCGCAGGACGGTTGGATTGGAAGCCGCTCCAGCGACAAGACGGAGCCTACTGAGTTCGCCTTTAGGAGTCAGACGAAAAACGTTATTTTTTATTTTAAGGATGCCGCCGATTTCAGGTACGACGCCGACAGCGGTCATAACCGTTCCAGTACCCTTATCGGAAACTTTGTCGAATCTTGCAGAAGAAAACTCTGCGATGTCATTGGGGCTGTCTGGATCGCCCCCTTGGAGAACGATCGCGGTGGTGGCTTCGTCAATCATGGTGTCTAACTTGGCGGCGTCTTGAGCCTGTAACTGAATCTCATAAACCGCGAGCGCCGTACCGACAGCCGCGGTCGCTTTGCCAACGACTGCAACACCAGCTCCCGCGGGTGGCGCAAAAAATGCGACTGCACCACCGACCGCCATTGTCGCAAGTCCTCCAGCCAAAAAGACCTGCGCGTATTCATCCGATTTCTGAGCTTGTTTATCTGCTCTTTGGACGGCCCCAATTAACTCGCAGACCTGTCCCGAATATTCTGGATGTTCAATAAGGACTTCAGCGAAAGCCTTGGGATTTGTTTTAAGAAGCTTAACGAGATGGTCCTCGTAAAGTTCGGGAGTTTCTTTTTTAGCAGAGCCTTCGTAATATTTTTCTATGACTCTGAATTCAGCCGTTGGATTCGATTTACGAAGCGCCTTTATCGCTTCAGGGTCAGGTTTTGGCAGTGGCTTTCCGGCTTGCAGGCGACGTCGTTCATTGTCGAGTTCTGCGAGAAGCTGAAACTCTTTTTTGACTCTCGCGATAGATTGCTGACTTGCAACTGCGATGAGTTCGCCAGCTTTTTTTCGATCTGAAAGATCAATACCACCATGAGGCGGTAACTTCCATGGTTCCGGTTTATCCCCCCAGCGTGCGGAGGCATTTTTCGTCCATTGTCCGAGGGAGAAAAAGTTTTCTTGGTCTAATCGAAAATCACCGTAATTTTTCTTAACAACATCGGACTGGATGAGAGCACCAAGATCCGTTTGCGCAAGTCGTCCCCATTCCCGCGCGTATTCGGTGTAAGCAGATTTTACTTCGGGAGCAAGGCGATCGGGACCTCCGGACCATTTGGTAGAAGGGGCTTTGATCTCGTCTAACTTTGAATTCAGATGCATGTAACTCAGGTTAAGCGCTTCTGCGACTTCATCTAGTTTTTGAAAACGCTGCGGTACGTAAGGCGACTGCTCAAGCTCGATAAGACGAGTCTTCACTTGTTCTTGAAGTTCAGACGTGCAAACGACTTTCCCCCCTGTGGAATAAAGGTTGGCGCAGAGATTTGCCACGCGTTCGTCGACAAAATCGCTCGATGGAATAAGTTTACTGTCCCCAAAGCGCGATTGCAGACGCCAGTCGAGTTCTGCGGTGTTGAGCATGGCCTTTCCGACCACCATTTCTTGCAATTTTCGATTGCGGTCTAACTTGGTCATTTCAAAAATCTGGTGCATGTCGTCTGTGTAAGAATGACGAGGAGAACAACTCACTTTGGATAGGCTGACCTGGCCAACCAGTTTTGAGAGTCGATCGCCTAAATTTCGGTCGCTAGAAAAAACACAACTTCGAATCGAAGAATCAATTTCGATAAAGTGAGTTAGTTTTTTGCAATGTTTATAAACCAGGATCTCTTCTGGCGTCGCACCACTGAGTTCAAACTTTGCTCTGTTACAGAGGTTGGGCTTTGAGGGTGTTCCTATAAATGTAGATCGAAAGTCTTCGGGTTGATCGATCAGGCTCCCTGCCTCAAACGTACGGATCACATCTGCAACTTCAGTTGCAGACAGCTTCTTGCCATTCATGAAGATTCCACTTCGATTACTTTGCGAAGTGGTTGGCCTGACATCATTTGCAGCAAATCCTCGAGTCAGGGCGATGAGGCCAGACAAAAGGACGGTCGCTGCAAAAATCAGTTTACGAAATGTTTCTAACATTACGCTTTTGGTTTCGGAAAAAATGAGGTATTTCCTGAGTTTGAAGAGGACTATGGGCAAAAAAAATCGACCGCCTTATATCGTAAGTCTAGCCCACGAGAAGTTGGCGCAAGCGACTCGTAGTGGAAGTGATGAAAAACTCGCTCAGTATTTCGATTTTGATCTAGTGGCGAAATTTCGAAATCTTCGAATTCGGCTGGACGTCCTGAAACCAGGGACGCGCACATCTTCTCCTCATGCCCACACAGACACAGACGAATTTGTTTTAGTTCTGTCTGGATCCCCTGATGTCTGGATTGATGGAGACCTTCATCGCCTTCAGCAAGGTGAGGCCGTTTGTTTCGAATCCGGAACAGGGGTTGCCCACACATTCATTAACAACACAAAAAAAGAAGTGAGAATGTTGGCGGTGGCTGACGTAGATGACTTAGATAAAACGTTTTACCCGCTGAAACCAGAGCCATTGGACAAAGAAGATAGTGACGGGCTGGAACTAGTTCGGGCGTGGTTCGATAAAAAGTTAGGACCCCACAATGGCTTACCGAATCCGATCGAAAAAACGGGCCGTAACAAAAAGAAGAAGAGCTCGCTACCGCGATGAGTTCACTTCCACCGTGGTAGTGAAATGTACGGTCTTAACTACCGCAGGCGATACATTCCTCGGGATTGTCGAGTGAGCACATCATGTCGGCCATTTTCTGCTCGCGATCTTGAATCGCACCAACAGCGGCCATAAGTCCTTCTCCAGCTGCTGACATCATGTCGGCCGTCATATCATCCCCGATGCCTCCGCCGAACGCAGAGGCGCCAGCAGGAGGTTCAGCTCTCATCTTCGGCTCGTAGGCGCAAATTTCTGCAACAGCGGCGATCCCGCTCTGAGTAATAGCTGAAATTTCGGCGACGGCCATTTCGGCAGGTGCTTTTGGAGCGGTTTTGCTTGCGGCATCCACTGTAAACTTAATTGCGTCCACAGCGGGTCGCGAACGCAAGTAATACATGCCGGTTTTTAGACCCGCCTTCCATGCATAAAAATGCATCGAAGTGAGCTTGGCAAAATTTGGCTCTGCCATAAAAATATTGAGGCTTTGGCTTTGACAAATAAACGCTCCGCGATCAGCGGCCATATCGACAATCGTTTTCTGCTTAATTTCCCAAGCGGTTTTATAAATATCTTTTAAATTTTGAGGAAGATCTTCGATCTCCTGAATGGAGCCGCCCGCACTGATAATTTTATCTTTCAGTTCTGGGTTCCAGAGTTTCATCTCGACAAGATCTTTCAAAAGATGATGATTCACGATCGTAAATTCACCTGAGAGAACGCGACGAGTGTAAATATTGGATGTATAAGGTTCGAAACATTCATTGTTACCGAGAATTTGCGACGTGCTCGCGGTCGGCATAGGAGCGAGGAGCAGGCTGTTCCTTAAGCCATATTTTTTAATCTCGGCTTTTAGACCGGCCCAGTCCCAACGATTCGATGGTGTCACATTCCACATATCGTACTGCAGAATCCCTTCGCTCGCCGGAGACCCTTTAAAAGTTTCGTAAGGGCCATAAAGCTTCGCTTGATCTTTTGAAGCCGTAGCGGCCGCAAAATAAATCGTTTCAAAAATTTCGGCGTTTAATTTCTTAGCGCCTTCGCTCTCAAAGGGGAGTCGCATTTTAATAAACGCGTCGGCCAAACCTTGTACACCAATGCCAATAGGTCGATGCCGGGTATTGGATCTCTTCGCTTCTTCAATTGGATAAAAATTGATGTCGATAATTTTGTTTAAGTTCTTTGTGACGACATAGGTGACATCAAAAAGTTTTTGATGATCAAACTTGCCGTCGATCACATAGCGGGGGAGGGCCAGCGACGCCAAATTACAGACGGCGACTTCATCCGAGGCCGTGTACTCCATGATTTCTGTACACAGATTGCTCGACTTGATCGTTCCCAAATTTTTCTGATTCGACTTTCGATTCGCGGCATCTTTGTAAAGCATGTACGGCGTGCCAGTCTCAGTTTGTGAATCTAAAACGGCAAACCAAAGCTCTTGTGCAGGAACTGTTTTGCGAGCTTTGCCAGCGGCTTCATACTTTTCATAGAGAGCTTCAAACTCATCACCATAACAATCAGAAAGACCGGGAGCTTCGTTGGGACAAAAGAGAGACCAGCTGCCATTTTCTTGAACGCGTTTCATAAAAAGATCAGGAATCCAAAGCGCATAGAATAAATCACGAGCCTTCGCTTCTTCTTTCCCATGGTTTTTTCTTAAATTCAAAAATTCAAAAACATCCGCATGCCAAGGCTCGAGATAAATGGCGAACGCGCCCTTTCTCTTACCGCCGCCCTGATCTACATATCGGGCGGTATCATTGAACACACGAAGCATCGGGACGATACCGTTCGAAGTCCCGTTTGTTCCTCGGATGTAACTGCCAGTGGCGCGAATGTTATGAATGCTCAAACCAATTCCACCCGAAGATTGAGAAATAACCGCGCAATTTTTAAGAGTATCGTAAATCCCAGGGATACTGTCGTCTTTCATGGTCAGCAAAAAGCACGAAGAGAGCTGTGGTTTTGGCGTTCCGGAATTAAAGAGCGTGGGAGTGGCGTGGGTGAACCACTTCTCAGACATTAAGTTATAGGTTTCAATAGCTGCGGGAATATCTTCTTTGTGAATTCCAACAGCAACACGCATAAACATTTGTTGAGGTCGTTCCGCGATCTTGCCGTTTAATTTCAAAAGATAAGAACGCTCGAGAGTTTTGAAACCAAAATAATCAAAATTAAAATCGCGATCGTAAATGACAGACGAGTCGAGAACTTCAGCGTTCTTCATCACGATTTCGTAAACATCGTCGGCAATCAACGGCGCGAGTTTACCTGTTTTAGGATCGACGTAACGGTAGAGGTCTTCAATCGTTGCCGAAAAAGATTTTTTGGTCACCTTATGGAGATTTGAAACCGCCACACGAGCAGCCAGAATCGCATAATCGGGATGCTTCGTTGTTAGATAGGCCGCTGTTTCAGCCGCCAAGTTATCCAACTCCGTCGTGGTCACTCCGTCGTAAACGCCGGTGATCACCTTCATAGCCACTTCGGTGGCGTCGACGAAATCGTCGTCCAATCCATAGCTCAGTTTTTTAATTCGAGAAGTGATCTTGTCGAACTTCACCGACTCTTTTCGACCGTCTCTTTTAACAACAAACATTTAAAACTCCGCGTCTAGCGTAAAAATTTGATCCGCCTTATCTGCCATGACTCCCGACTTTTGATAATCGCCAACGCGTTTTTCAAAAAAGTTCGTCTTTCCTTGTAGAGAGATGAGTTCCATCCAGTCAAAAGGATTCACAGTTCCATAAATTTTAGAATATCCCAGTGTCGTAATGAGCCGGTCGGCCACGAACTCTATATATTGAGCCATCATTTTAGAGTTCATTCCGATCAAATCGACGGGCAATGCATCGGTCACAAATTCTTTTTCAATTTCAACCGCATCTTGAATAATTTTTTTAACCGTCATTTCAGGAAGTTTATTTTGCAACATAGAATAGAGAAGGCAGGCAAAATCACAGTGCAGGCCTTCATCACGGCTAATGAGTTCATTTGAAAACGTCAGCCCGGGCATCAGGCCGCGCTTCTTAAGCCAGAAGATCGAACAGAAACTTCCGGAGAAGAAAATTCCTTCGACGGCTGCAAACGCAATCAAGCGCGCGGCAAAAGAGTCGGTGCTGTCGATCCACTTGAGAGCCCAGTCCGCTTTTTTCTTCACACACGGCACTGTCTCGATCGCGTTAAAGAGATGTTCTTTCTCTTTCGCGTTCTTTATATATGTGTCGATCAAAAGGCTGTAGGTTTCGGCATGAATATTTTCAATGGCGATTTGAAAGCCATAGAAACAACGAGCCTCAGGAATTTGCACTTCATTGCTAAAGCGCATAGCCAAGTTCTCATTGACGATCCCGTCACTGGCCGCGAAGAACGCGAGGATATGAGAGATAAAATGTCTCTCATTCGCAGTCATCTTCTCCCAGTCTGTTCGGTCATGAGAAAGGTCGATTTCTTCGGCCGTCCAAAAGCTGGCCTCCGCCTTTTTGTACATCTTCCAAACCTCATCGTGCTTGATGGGGAAGAGAACGAATCTCTTTTTATTTTTCTCAAGGATCATTTCGGTCGACATTGGTGTTCCATCTGTTTGGTTGTCTTTAGTTGTTTCTGGTTTACTTGGGATCAAGTGATTCAAATCAAATCATAAACCCGGAAACTTTCAATATCTTTGATTCGCTTAAATTTAAAAAATGCTGAACATCATTTTTTACGCGCGTCCTCTGGACGCCGCTCGCCGAGCAGAAAAGCGGACGTCAAAAGTCGAGGTCATCCACAGGCTGTGGAAAAACCCAAATCATTTCGCAGTCTCAAGACATGCAAACGAAGTCCACAAAGTTTTCCACAGGGAAATCCACACAGATTTTCCAAGAGTTCCCTTGACAACATTTTCTCAAAAAAGATTTTGACGCCCTTCGAATGGCCAGTTTTGTGCTTAAAAACTAGACTGGACCTTAGGACAGGGTTCTTTCGACCCCACCCATACATATAGGTGTCGGGGTCTAGTTCCAATCCACTAATTGAGGTTGCAATCTCCTACGTTCTCGACCAAAGTCGGCTTTCTTAAAAGCCCTGTCGAGCATGGGTTTGCGGGATTCCAGAGCCCCCAGACACAGCGAATTCATAGCTGTCGTCACATAAACATAGTTTAGTTATAAACATATGTTATTTATCGACAAAACCTTCGTTTGACAGAGAGAAAAAACACCGATAATTCGTCTCTATGAAAACAATCGACTCAAAAATACTTACCGTTCTCTTCTTTCTTTTAAGCGTCTCTTCTGCTCACGCAGACGGAACGGGACTCGTCACAGTCGGAAACGCGCGCTTCACAGTTGTTTCTGCTGAGTGCATACGGTTGGAATATGCTGAGGACGCTCAGTTCGTCGATGCGCCTTCGCTGTTTGCATTCAACCGCGAAACTCGATTTCACGACTACCAACTCTCGCAGACGAATCAAGTGACAGTCATCGACACGGGGAAAATGAAGGTCACGTACACGCCTGACGGTCATCCGTTTAGCGCGAGCAATTTGAACGCCGTCATTCGACACGGCTCTCGCAGTGAATTTTGGACACCTGGTTTAACGAACAGCTCTAATTTGGGCGGAACACGAATGAGTTTAGATCAAGTTAAAGGACCGACGAGCGTTGAAGACGGCGTGCTCTCGCGCTCCGGCTGGTATTTGCTCGATGATTCTAAAAGATTTTTGCTCATCGACGGGTGGGTCGCAAGTCGCCCAGCAACCGCTGGTACGGACTGGTACCTCTTTGGCTATGGTTCCGATTACAAAGGTGCACTGAAATCCCTCACGACGATTGGAGGAGCTGTTCCACTCCCCCGAAAATATGTTTTGGGAAGTTGGTATTCGAGGTGGTGGCCCTATAGCGCGCAAGAATATAAAGACATAGTTCAAGAGTTTCGAGATCACCACTTTCCGCTCGATATGGTGGTGATGGATATGGACTGGCATAAGCCCGATAGTTGGACGGGCTACTCCTGGAACCGTTCGCTCTTTCCCGAGCCCGAAGAGTACCTCCATTGGCTTCATCAACAGGGATTGCACGCGACACTCAATGATCACCCGCAAGCAGGAGTCGGGCCTTATGAGGACGGGTACTCAGCCTTCATGAAGGATATGAATCGCGATCCTTCAAAATCCGAGGTTCTTCCTTACAATGCAGGTGACAAAAAATATCTCGATACCGTTTTTAAACACATGCACGAACCACTTGAAAAAATCGGCGTTGATTTTTGGTGGCTGGATTGGGCGGGTGGCGCTGAATTTCCATTTAATAAAATGGGTTGGGTGAATGAGTATTATTTTCGACATTCTGAAACGACAGCACCAGATATCCGTGGGCAGCAGTTTAGTCGATGGGCCGATTGGGGAGATCATCGACACCCCATTCATTTTTCGGGGGACACCCATATAGGATGGCCGACACTTCAATTTGAAATTCCATTTACGGCCAATTCAGGAAACGTTGGCGCATTTTTCTGGAGTCATGATATCGGAGGCTTTGAAGGCCCAAGAAATGGAGAGCTCCTCGCGCGTTGGACTCAATTCGGAGCATTTTCAGCGGCTCTCAGAATCCATTCTGTGAATTGGATTGGCCTGGATAAAAGACCTTGGACATATCGACCCGAAGTTTCTGATTCGATGCGAATTTCGTATCACCTCCGAAGAGCGCTTTTTCCGTACACCTACTCGAGCGTCTGGCAAAGTCACCACGACTCATTGCCTTTGGTTCGGCCGATGTATCTTGAGTATCCCGAAGAGGAGGAGGCTTACCTCAATCCGCAAGAATACATGTACGGGGATTCTATTTTGGTCGCACCCATCGTGACTCCGCGAAAAATACCCTTGTTTGGAAAAGCGTCTCAGACAGTTTGGATCCCCGACGGCATTTGGTACGACTGGTTTACAGGTGAGAAAGTAGTCGGAAAATCGAAACGAGTCGTCTCCAAAGATATTTACTCCTTTCCACTCTATTTCAAAGGTGGAGTTCCGGTTCCAATGATGGAGTACACAGAGCGAATGACTCAAGAGCCTCTTAACACCCTCGTCGTGCGGGTCTATCCGGGCGAAGACGGCAAGGTGGGCACGTTTCAATTATACGAGGATGATGGTCTGACAAAGGAGTATTTGAGAGGCCGCTTTGCGACGACAGATTTGCGCTATTTACTCTCGGGCAAAGAAGTCACAGTCGAAATTGGCGCGGCGGTGGGCGAATACTCAGACCAGTTGAAAGCGCGGGCCTACCGAATTGAACTTCCCATGACGGCGCCGGCGAAAACCGCGACTGTGAACGGTCAGGCGGTCGCGGTTGTCTTCGATAAAAAGGTTCAGACAAATACGGTAGTTATTTCGGTTCAAGATATTCGGTTGAAACAGGTTGTACACATAGCATTTTAAACCTACGAATGATTCGTACCATTGAGGTGAAGGGCCCTGTTAGATTCAAAACGCCCCTGTCTATTCCCTTTCCACTCGTCTTCTTTCTCGCTTCCAAACGGCCCCTTCGCGCCTACGGATGTCCTCAATAAGGCTAAGTAATTGCAACTTATCTAAGTGTGAAAGAGACAACGACTGTCTCAAAAGGAGACGCTTGAAAACGACGGCCATCCTAGCAATTCTACTTTTGGTGACTTCGGCCCGCGCTGACGAAGGCCCGTCGAATGCGCTCGTGAATCAATACATGCAAGAGATCAATCGTAAAGTAGAACTCGAATCGGCGCGAATCGATCTCGAAAATCACAAAGCCGCGTTACCTGGAGAGATTGTTCCGCAAGAACTTGGAAAAAGCCAAACGTTCGGCGTTATTACGGACGAAGAAAAACGACCGATCAACTATGACAAGACCCTTCAAAATCCATCTACGAAACCCTGGCCTCTGGACCCCGCAGAAATTGTTGAAAATAGGGTAAAAGAAAAGCGCGAAGAAAATCTCCGTCGAAAAGCAGTCGAACAAGGTATTTTGGATCGCATTAAAGCCCAAGCGCGCAACCAAGGGTTTGTACTTAGGTTCGACGAAACGGGAACTGTCATCACCGGCTATAGTCGAAAAACTCAATCCAGTCGCACGCCTCAGTCTGTCGGAGAAGCCGTCGCTATGGACTCTTTTGATTTTGGCTTTGTTCCCAATTACGCAAAAGAGACCCCTCGTCGAGAAAACTAAAATAAGAATCTTTCGCTAGTATCAAGTGGTCTAGAATGGGCACTGACATAAGCGAGCCACACTCCACAAGCCGCGTCGTCAACGCGCGATCGGGCCCAGATGGTTTCGCCTCTCCTGTGGGATGATTGTGAGCCACGATGAGGGCCGAAGCATTGACATCAATAGCAAATCGAAAAAGATCACGCGGATGCACAAGACACGCATCGACAGTTCCGCGAAACAAAAGCTTTTGAGCGAGAAGTTCTTTTGAGGAGTTCAGGGCAACAGCCCAAAACTCTTCTTGATAAATTGAAAACACGGGGCGTAATAGACGAAAAGCCGACCGACTATTTATGATGGACATGAAATCTCGATTGTTGAAGGAGCGATATGCAATAACGACATTCTATTTTCGGTGAGAAAACTAAGCGTCGATCTCTGTTGAATCCGAGGTCGGGCCTTCAATCGGAAGCTTCACAACAAACTGTGTACCGTGCCCGAGAGTCGAAGTTGCTTCGATGTTCCCCTGATGTTTCTGAATAATTCCGTACGAAATACTCAGTCCAAGACCCGTTCCTTGTCCTACTGGTTTCGTCGTAAAAAACGGGTCAAAGATTTGGCTCATGATTTCAGAAGGAATTCCTTTTCCAGAATCCCGTACAGTCACATAAACAAATTCTTGATCAGATGCGGTCGATATCCAAACTTCTCCGTTCCCTTCGATCGCTTGAGCGGCGTTCGTTAGTAAGTTCATGAAAACTTGATTGATCTGACTCACATAACAACGGACCTTGGGAATTCCTTTGAATTCGGTGTGAAGGCGAATGCGAGTCTTAAATTCGCCGGCGAGAAGACCCAAAGTATTTTGAATTTCGGACTCGAGATTGACCTCTTTAAATTGTGCCTCATCAATGCGCGAAAAATTTCGAAGGCCCAAAACAATATCTCGTACGCGTCGGGAGCCCTCTTCGCACGAGCGAATGAGTCGGGGTAAGTCGTCGACAATATAGTCATACTCGCATTTGATTTTTTCGGCCTTGAGAGTCGAGGGGTTCTTTTCAGCCACTTCGACTAAATGAGTGAGGCGATTGGAGTAGTCGCGCAAATGACTCATATTGCTGTATATAAAACCAATCGGATTATTTAATTCGTGCGCCACGCCCGCAACCAATTGGCCGAGGCTCACCATCTTTGCGGATTGTACGAGTTGAGCTTGAGTCGTCTGAAGTTCTGTATTGGTGAACTCGAGTTCTTTAATTTTAGACTCAAGGGCCATGCGCGCTTCTGCCACTCGCCTCGACATTTTGTTGAAACTTTCTGTCAGCAGGCCAATTTCAGTATCCGTTTCTATCGATATTTGAGTTCCGAATTGGCCGCCTTCGATTTTCTGTGCGGCCTCAACGAGGTGGTAGAGAGGTTTTAAAACAAGATTTGATGCGCTCAACAGAGTTAAGATCAAAAGAAAAATAATGAGACCTACGATTGTAAACATGGCTCGCGTGATACCTTTGATGACGTCTTTGATATCCTTTTTTGAAGTCGCGAGCCCGAGCAAAATCTCTGACTCTCCTGATCGAATGGGCGTGATGAGCACTCCATAGGGGACGTCTCTCGCTTGCATTTCAAAAAAGGCTTCTTTTTTCTCGTTCACTTTTTCAGCAAAGAAAGATTTTTGAACCTGCAAGAAATCGGTAAAAGTTGCCGCCACCGGGTTGACGTTTCGATCAAACAAAAGAATTTCAAAGTTGAGGCGCTTCTTAAGCATCTTCAAGTAAGATTCATTGATGTTGATATCTTCTTCGAGATAACCGGCAAGTACACCCTTCTGTGTCAGAAGTTTCGTGTACACGATTAACTCAAAACCATACTTGGGACTAATATCTCGATATGTGAGTTGGGGAGTGTCGTTGAGGCGTTTTAGAATCGCGTCGGGCATGTAGACGTTGCCAGATTCGAGATTGGTCGCACTCTTGACGTTGTCTTCCTCGTCTTTGTAGAGAGAAATAACAACTCGGCCTTCGCGATCAAAGAGCGAGATGCTACTTGGTGAATTGGCATTCATCCAACCCGTCACAATTCGTCGAGTCGCAGGAATGGAGGAGGTTGCCATATTGTAAACAAGAGCGGTATCCGAGGCGTGAGAGCGAGAGTGTTTGACTAAGAAGTCTTCGAGGTCATCAAAAACGGCCGTGATCTCTCGAGAATTTCCTTTCAATCTCTTAAAGAGTTCCTCATCAATGGCTGATTCAAACTGGACAAGTGAATACCCGGTGACAAACGCGAGCGGCACAATCGAGAACAAAAGAAACCAAAGCGTTAAAATACTACGCAACGATTTTTTTGGTTTACTGAACTGAGATGTCCCCAGTGTCTTCTTGTTGTTCGTCTTGATCACCGGACTTGTCGGGTTGTGCTCCAGGTTGTCCGACGGGTGGTTTCGTCGGTTGCCCGGCGGGGCGCCCTGTTGGATGGTCGTCTTGGTGTTCTTCGGATGTTTTGCCAGAGGCTTTCTCATTTGGTGGTGTGGATCCGTCTTGGTCCTCTAACCATAGGATAATCCGAATTTGCCCTCGTGGCATTACCCGTCGGTGAGGGTCTTTGTGAATCCGGACTGGACTATAGGCACGGAGAAACGTCTCGAGCGTACCGAGCTGATCTTCAGGAAAAACAAAGTGAAAATAGCTCCCGTTTTTTCTCCTCCAGCCAAGATCCACTTCTCCGGCCTTTTCGCCACCGAGAGCGCGAATTTTGTCTGATATGACAGGCGTCAGTTCATCGATTTTGGGAGAAAACATAAAAGCTCGGTAGACGGCGCCGTCACCGGCTGAAGCGACGGACGTAATAAGAGTGGTCGGGGGTGGCTTCACAACCTTTGGAGCGAGAAGTGTTGTCGTAACAACGGCGACAGTCGCGGCCGGTGTCGTCGGTGGCGGGGTCACCGCCACTGTCATAGTGGTCGAAGTGACTGGCGAGACCATGTTCTCCGAAACGAGCGATGTTGTGGTGACTGGAACGGAGGGAAGATCTGAGTTGAGTGGCGCAGGTTCTTGTTTTTCAATTTCTGCTAGCACAAACGATTTTGAATTATCTCGTGAGGACCACTTCATCGGCAAAACGGTGACAAGCACACCGACGACAATCGCTAAACTTAAGACCTTAATCGCCGATTGCGAGTATCGTGGCAATCGGGTCCAACGACCTTTGAAATTTTGGAGAGGTGTTTCGTGAGATTCAATTCGATCTAACAATGGCCGAGACGTCTGAATTTTCGCAAGAATCTGAGTATATTGAACGCCGTTTTTTAGATATCCAAGTTCATCTTGAAGAGCCGGAAATTGCTTAAGTCCGCGCTCGACGGCTTCTTTGTCAGTTTCGCTGAGATGATTCGTAATAAAATCAAACAACATCTCTCGGCACAGGAATTCGCTGAGTTCTCGTTTTTTAGAACTCATTCAGTGCTCTTTTTTGAATTTTTTCGACCCGAATTTAACTGACCCAAAGTTTTGAGCCCTTGGGCCATGCGGTGCCGAACGGTGCCTGTCGAAACACCAAGGCCAGTTGCAACATTCTCTTCTTTAAAGCCAAGCACTTGAACCCAGATCACGGCCGCGACTTGATCAGGAGACGTTTTTCCTTTGAATTCTCGCCACGGACCCAAATCTAAATGTGATGGAGGCTGCCAACCTGAATTCGGGCCTACGACAAATGGCATCGGCTTTCGCATTTTAACTATGTTTTTTTCGAGAACCTTTTTGGTTGTCGCAACGACAATGGATTCAAACTCGTCTGGGTTCGGGGGATTGACGAGTCGATTCAACTTTTTTTTGAGGTCTCGAACGGACTGTAGAGTGGCTTGAATTGAAACCTTTTGATCGAGCAATGCCAAGAATTGAAATAGTGCCACAGATTGAATCTGTGCCTCAGTCATCGATTAGTCCGTTGTCAATTGGCGGAGTAGGTCAAGTTCGTCAAGAACCTTACCAGAGCCAAGGACCACGCAGGTGAGAGGATCTTCGGCAATCGAAACGGGTAGTCCCGTTTTCTCGCGAAGTAAAACATCGAGATTCGACATCAAAGCACCACCGCCCGTGAGCACGATGCCGTTGTCGACGATATCGGAAGCCAATTCAGGAGGTGTTTTTTCAAGCGCTGTTTTCACCGCATCGACAACTTCCGAAAGTGGATCCATCAAGGCGTCATGAACTTGAGAGCTGGTGATTTCAATTGTTTTAGGCGCACCTGCCACAAGATCTCGGCCTTTGATTTCCATCACGCGATCGTCTTCAAAAGGATACGCATTGCCGATTGAGATTTTAATATTTTCAGCCGTACGTTCACCAATCAGCAGATTGAATTGGCGACGAACGTAATTCACAATCGCTTCGTCAAACTTATCGCCGGCCACTTTAATAGATTTGCAATACACGATACCGCCAAGAGAAATAACGGCAACACCGGTTGTTCCGCCGCCGATGTCGACAACCATGTTTCCACTTGGTTCCGTGATCGGCAATCCTGCGCCGATCGCTGCGGCCATAGGCTCCTCGATCAAAAAGACTTCGCGTGCTCCTGCTGAGTGAGCAGATTCTTTTACGGCTCGCTTTTCAACCTGAGTAATTCCATAGGGAACGCAAATAATAATGCGAGGACGAATGAAGCCTTTTTTCGGAGTCGATTTAGAAATAAAATATTTCAACATCGACTGCGTCACTTCGAAATCGGCAATAACACCATCTTTGATCGGACGAATAGCAACAATGCTTCCAGGAGTGCGGCCCAGCATGTCTTTCGCTTCTTTACCAACGGCAAGAACGCGATTTGAAATTCCTCGGTAATTTTTTTGAACCGCAACAACAGACGGTTCATTCAAAATAATTCCGCGGCCTTTTGCATAGACGAGTGTGTTCGCAGTGCCGAGATCGATGGCAATATCGTTGGAAAAATAATCTGAGAGACGGTCGATTATGCTCATCGTTGAGTACACCCCAGGGCGGTTCGTTCGGAGGCTATTTAAAAGTGTATGATCGGTGCAAAAAAAGAGTCAATACAATATGTTAACTCGTTAGCTGAACCTGTCAGACTTAGATTTCCCTACAAAAGCCGACGAAAGTCGAGGGATTCTCAAAAAAAAATTATTTCGCCGTGTTACGGCGTGTTTACGAAGCCCTGATGCCATAGATTTATGAATGGATGCAGTCGACTGAGCAGCGTCGGAGGATTTTTGTGAACGAGATATCGATCGATGAGTTGAATGCGTTAAAAGAATTTTTAGAAACCAAGCCGGCTTGCCAAAAAGCCATCAAGAATCTCAAATCCGGCGTAGAAATCGAAATTGTGATCGATCAACAAAAAGCGTGTGCGTATTTTCACAAAGACGGAAAGCCGACCTTTGAATTTCGAGCTGCGATGAAACCAGACGTGAGATTTAACGTCACTGTGGAAGCCGTTCACGCGCTCGTCCGTGACCCAGGTGATGACGTTGGCAAACTCGGTGTTCGAGTTCTCGAGCTCTATATTTCAAAACAAGTGCGCATCGTGGTGTTGGGAAATCTTCTGGGTATGGTTCCAAAAGGATATTTAGGAATTGTTAAGGAAGGTGGTTTTGAGTTCGCGCGATTTTTGGCAGAGCACGGAGTGAATAGTATTTCAAAAATTCCGGACATTATTCAGTCTTTGAAAAAGAAGACTTAGACGAAAAACAGAAACAGAATCAGATACGGTCAGTTGGCGGAGACAGAGTCAGTTGTAGCTCCAGCGTTGACCGATACTGACAAACCGACCGCATCTGATTCTGTTTCTGTCCTCAGCTATTTCCAAGCAAGCTCTCTGTGAATTTGGGATTTCAGCGCTTCTATTTGAGCCGCTCTCTGTGCTTCATTCCATCCAAGTGCATCGGAAAATGTTCTCGAAATTGCGTCGAGTTTTGAGAGGCCGTGATCGGGGAAAGAAAGATAGAGCGGGTACCGACGAAAATAGAAATCGCTCAGAGTTCCGCAGTGTGCGTTTTCAATCGCAAAACGCGCTTCGAGTTGTAGAATTTCATCCGTCGGATTTTTTGATTTCAGTTTGAGAAGACTCTCCGCTTCGGCGCCATGGCGATCCACAAGTCGTTGCATCTCTTCTCTTGAGAATGCAAATGTCTGGGCCATTTCGTGGGTAGCGAGATTTGTACGAGCAATGGATTCTTTCGTTGCGAGGGGATTTAAGGGCTCTAGCGTTCGAGATCGCGAAAATCGAACCTGATCATCGATTGAAAACTGAGTCAGGCATTGTTGAACAATATCTTCGGCCATTTTTCGATAGGTCGTATATTTCCCACCAGCTGCGAAAGTTACATTTCTCGGATCGGTCCAGACCTTATGTTCGCGGCTGGTTTTACTTTCTGTTTCTGCGTTGTCATGAACGAGAGGTCGAACACCAGCATAAGAGGAAATCACGTCTTCTCGAGTGAGACCGGCATTCGGGAAATAATGATCGACGATTTCAAATAAATATTTGACGTCTGATTTTTCTGTTCGAACGTCAGCTGGATTTCCGGTGTATTCGGTGTCTGTCGTACCGATCACGATCATTTCGTGACGAGGAATTGCAAAAATAATACGGTTTCCTTTGGCGGTCGCCATGACCACCGCCTCGTTCAGCTTCAAACGATCTTTTCGAAACGTGAGATGAATTCCTTTTGTCGGGCGCAAAACATGTGTCCAGTTTCGTAAAACTTGCTCACCGAAAATATCCGTCCACGGACCAACCGTGCTGACAAAGTGAGTTCCATGAATGGAGAATTGACGTTTAGAAATGGTGTCTTCGACAATAAGTTTTCTCATCTTACCATTTTCAAACGCCGCATCGGTCGCCCGAACGTACGACACCATTTGAGCGCCAAAACTGTGAGCGGACCTCAGAGTTTCTAGAACGAGGCGGTCATCATCCATGTAGGCATCAGAGTAAGTAAAAGAGCCGAGAAGGCCCCGACTGGATAACATCGGTTGTTTGAGAAGAGTTTCTTTGACGTTGAGGCGTTCGTGGAGTTCGGGTGCGTCGAACATCGAAAGAGCATCATAAAGCCACATGCCAAGGCCCATCTTAAACATGCCAACGCGACCGTCGTCGTAAAGTGGAATCAAGAACTTCAAAGGATGAACGCAATGAGGAGCTATTTCAAACAGTCGTTGCCGCTCCGACAGAGCTTCGAAAACGAGATGAAATTCTAAGTTTTCTAAATATCGAATTCCACCGTGTATGAGTTTACTCGAGCGAGAACTCGTACCAGATGCGAAATCTCCGCCTTCAATGAGTGCGACTTTCATTCCACGGCTCGCAGCATCGCGTGCGACTCCGGCGCCAGTGATTCCGCCACCGACAATCACGAGATCAAATTTTCCGGATTCCAATTCGTGCGTTACTTCAACGCGATCTCGAAATGAAAATGATTTCATTTTACACTCTTTGTCGTCGCGACTTGATAAACGGAAGGTGCGAATGCATGAGCATTCGGAAAATCTTTTGGAAAGCCCGGAATTTCGCAAAAAAGAACTCGCTGCAGATGTTTATCGCGAGCGTACTTACACGCAATATCAATGAGCTGACGCTGAACTTCGGAGTTTTGGGCGCCTATGTGTTCGATCCAAAGAGTCTGCGTGTCTCCACTAAAAAAAAGAAGAGGTTGGCCTAAGAAATATCCTGCAAGTTCGTTTCCGTCCCAAGCACCGACGCTCCAGCCTTTTGGAATATAGTGTTCTAAGGCCTCCCCTCGCCACTTGGCCTTCCACGCTGCGAAGTGGCGTTCCATTTCGTCTTTTATTTCGACCGCTAGTTTATTCATCTCCCAAGTCAGGACAGTAGGCATTTCAGATAAGGTTAAAACTCTAAATTCGACGGACATGGGGCCTCTGTTTGTGAGGATTTATTATGACAGGAATTCTTCGTTCGACAAGAAGCAATCAAAGCGTCATAATCCCGCCATGTCTGTGAATGCAAAACGACAACCCGAGATCCCGTTTTCCAAGGGTCTATTATTTGAAATCACGAGTCGGCTCGAGCTTTGTGTGCAGTTGAAAAAGACTCCACCAGTCGCCGTGTTTGATGCCGACGGAACACTTTGGGACATCGACGTTGGGGAGCTTTTTTTTCGCTACGAAATAGATCATAAATTGATCCGATCGATCAGTGAAGAGAGCTGGCAGAAATATTTTGATATCAAAAAGAAAAATCCACCGGAGGCTTATCTTTGGTTGGCGCAAATTCACGCCGGCGTCCCTTTGCATGATGTGCAAAAATGGGGAGATCGCTGTCGTGATGAAATTAAAGAATTCCCTTACTTTGAATCACAGAAGAATTTGATTCGTTGGATGCTCGACCGGGGAATTCAAGTCTTTATCGTCTCTGCATCTGTAAAGTGGGCGGTTGAGCCATTCGCTTTGAAGTTGGGAATTCCTAGAGAAAATATTTTAGGCGTCAAAACTCATGTCAGAAATGGCGTTGTGACCGCTGAACAAGATGGACCGATTACTTGGCGCGCCGGAAAGCCAGAGGGTCTCCTTGAGAGGACAGGAAATATTCGCCCTGTTTTCGCATGCGGAAATACGACTGGTGATTTTGAACTTATCGAGTTATCAGAAGTCATTCGATTGGCTGTTGGCTCTCAAAACACGTTAGGTGAACTTCGTGCATCGGAGCAGGAACTTCGAAGTCTTGCACATTCAAAGGGTTGGAGCGTTCATGAATTCTAGCCCACAAAAGGAGTCTTATGAAAACGGGTATTCTCGCAGCACTTTTTAGTTTCAGCGTAGCCAATGTCGCTGTCGCGATCGAGGTCGGTGCTCAAGCGCCACAGTTCTCAGCTAAAAATCAAGATGGAAAAACGGTTCATCTTTCAGACTTCAAGGGGCAAGCGGTCCTTCTTTATTTTTATCCGAAAGACGATACTCCGGGTTGCACAAAAGAAGCCTGCCAGCTGCGGGACCAGTTTGAAGATTTTAAAAAACAGAAAGCCGCCGTCTTAGGAGTTTCTAAACAAGATCAAAAGAGTCACGTGGAATTTCGAAAGAAACATAAACTGCCATTTGATTTGCTTGTGGACACAGACGGATCGTTGGCGACCGCTTACGGAATCGAAACAGTCCCAGGCTTGGGCTTCCATCATCGTCAAAGTGTCTTGATTGGACGAGATGGTCTCGTCATTAAGTTTTACAAAGATGTAAAGCCGGACGAACATGCCACTCAAGTTTTAAATGATTTGAAAGCGGCTGAGGCGAAAAAGAACTAAGCAAAACGTGTAGTTCTCAGGCGTTCTTTTTAAGCGATTTTCTTGATGTGATTGAGTTTCTCATTGAGCTGCTTGAGCTCGCGCTTGAGATTCAAGTTTTCAGTGCTCAGAGCTAAGATCTGTTTTTTTAACAGGTCCACTTCTTCTGGCATGTTTCCGTGATAATGACCATCACCATGAACTTCCGGTTTGTGCTTAGGGGTCACTGCCTCCGGCTGCTTTGCGTGCACCTCGGTATTCGTGCGAGCCAGACGTTCTTCGATATCGATCGGAATGTGCAAGGTAGGATCGATCTTGTCTAATTTAAATAAACCACCAGCAACCATTCCTCGAACGTCCATGATAATTCTCATAAAACTCGTAGAAATTTCTGCGGGCGATGGATTACTTCTCGCGATGATTTCTTCAATCGTACGACGTTCCGCGAATTTCAGAGAATTCATAACGTATTCGCGTTCCGCTGCGGAGAGTCCCTTAAGAGCTGTCGCGAGAGTCAAAGGCTGCAAGCGCGTGACGATTTCTGCAAGGTAAACCTGATTCCATTTGAAAATCGCTGTGACTGTTATCACTTTTTTTCGAATTTCAATTTCCCAAAGAGGGTCTTCGTCTCGAATCATCTTGAGAAATTTTTCTTGTTTTTGTGGTCCGCATGTTTCGATCAAGGTAAGAAGTTGGATAAACCCGCCCGATTTCTTGTATCGATCTAACATACCCATCTTCAAAGCCTTTCGACGAGATCATCCAGGGATTACACCCGATGCTCCACCTTAAGTGGATTGGGATGATCATCATTTTTCGGTCGAATGGCCGTAAATTTACACGGTCTTTGGTCGAGTTTAAAATTGAACGCCCGTTCCAATAATTTTTTCCATTTCAGCAACTTCCTTTGGCGCGGCCACAGTGAGATTTCTACGGCCAGTCGAAGTGACTAAAATATCGTCTTCAATTCGGATACCTATGCCGCGCAAATCTTTGGGAGCATCCATGTCATCGGCTCGAATATAGATTCCGGGCTCGATTGTGAGACAGATTCCAGCTTCCAACTTTCGAGGCTCGCCAGAGATCTGGTACAGACCAGCATCATGAACGTCACCGCCCAAATAATGGGACACTCCATGCGGGTAATATTTCTTAAACGCACTGTTGGTGATGAGGTCTTCTTTTTTTCCCTTCAGAAGTTTGAAATCGATCATAAGAGCCGTCAATTTATCAATCGCCGTGACTTGCAGATCACGATGCAAAACTCCGGGAGCGACCATCTCGACTAAGCTCTTCTGAATGGTAAGAACGGCTTCGTAAATTTCTTTTTGAATGGGAGAGAACTTCCCGCTGACTGGAAAAGTTCGCGTGATATCTCCTGTCATTTGATTCCACTCGGTGCCTGCGTCAATCAACAGTAGATCCCCACTTTTACACGTCTGATCGTTGTAAACATAGTGAAGAGTCGTCGCATTCGCTCCAGTTGCCACGATAGAATTGTAACCCAAGCGAGGAGAGTCGTTGAGTTTAAAGGTCGCTTCAAGAATGCCCTGAACTTGGCGTTCTGTGACGCCCGGTCGAGTGAATTTCATGGCGTTGATATGTCCCAGAGAGGAAAGATCGCCGGCCTTTTGGAGCCACTCGGCTTCGATTTCACTCTTGATAATTCGCATCTCACCAACAAGCTCAGTGCTGTCTTCTATGGTTTGAAGGCCGCGCCCGCTTCGACCACGACCTGTTTTGACAGTTTCCATGGCTTGCGTGAGTTTACGATCGAACTCTGTGTTTTGACGAAGACGATAGTAGATTTTCTCTGCTGTCTTCAAGAGATCTGGCAAGACCTGATCGAGCGCGGAAATGGGGTAGGTCTTATCAACCATAAATTCAGTCTGCGCAGCGAGCGGTCCGTAGCGAAAGCCGTCCCAAGTCTCTCGAAGGGGATCTTTCTCTCGCACGAAGAGAATTGTCTCGGATTCTTGTCCAGGCCGAAACACGAGAACACTTTCTGGCTCTTCAAATCCAGTGAGATAAAAGAGATTTGTGTCTTGGCGATAATCAAAGTGAACATCGTGATTTCGTAGAAATTCGGGGTGTGCGGGAACAACAAGAGCCGACGAAGCGGCCATTTTCTTTGCGAGTCGTGCTCTTCGCTCTCGAAATATCTCCGGATTGACTGATGGCTTTCTCATACGTCTCCTTAGTAACCAAATTTCTGGGCCATTTGAGGGGCCACGCTTGCACCTGTTTGTTGTCCCGTTTGAATAAGACTGCGGACAGAGTCAAGATCCATCATGTCCCCTTTTGTCGGTACATCGACGATCCAATCAACACCCGCATGTGGCGCGCGCAAATTTTTTCGAATCTCTCTCCATAAAACTTCGGCGACGGTCGAACCCTCAATTTTTTTCTCATCAAGGATCGTTCCTGTACCCAAAACATTTATTAAAACAATCGCTGTTGACCCTTTTTTTCTTAAGAATTGCACGGCCTCTTCAATCGCAAAGGGAGCTGCGATCAACTGCGGCACTTTATAAAACGGGGGATAGGGGAGACAAAGGGTTGCGGCATTTTTATAACTGCCGGACTCGATCAATGAGACTTTTTCTTGATTGAGATAATAACTTGGGCAAGAGAACGCAATTTTACCTTCTTCAATTCTCTTATTTTCAAACACAGTGACAAAAAATCCGCTGAGATCGGAAATGGAGGAACTCTCGACACCCGAGCGAAAAAACCGCTCTTTCGGAAGCTCGTCCTTCTTTAGTTTCATCATTTTCCATTCAACGTCATGAGCGCGCGCTTTGACCGAATACAAAGCCGCCACGACGGATCCCCATTCAAGCCCGACAATGGAATCGACGGGAAGCTGGGCCTTTTCTAGTTCTTGTAGAACTCCGATCGCGGCAAATGTCTTAAGGCCACCGGGTCCAATGATGACGCCAATTTTCTGCGGGCTTTTCTGCTGATTTTTAAACATCTCAGGATTGAGCGGTCCTGGAATCGGTTCTGGAACAGGCGATGGAGAGGGCGCCGTATTGGACGGCGGCGTCACGGTTTGGCCAGTGGTCGTGCCGTTCTTAGGATGGGGCTCCAGCCTTGGATCACTTCTTTTGATGGGGCTTTGACACCCAACCACTAAGAAAAATAAAAAGAAAATCCAAAACGAAAAAAGCTTCATCGATCAGTTCCGCTCATTGGACAAAAAGTCTTTTGTCTGGGGTGCGCCATCGTCGGAAACGCCGACGAGAATTTTTACTTTTTGTTCCGCTTCATTGAGTTGCAGGTGGCAGTCTTTTGTTAACTTCACACCTTCTTCAAAAAGCTGAAGCGATTTTTCGAGAGCCAACTCGCCGTCTTCCATCGCCTCGACGATCTCTTCGAGTCGTTTGAGTTTCTTTTCAAAGTCCATGAGGGTCTCCTTCTTTCAATATTTTTTTTATTTCAGCTTCGGCGGTGCCTTCGGCAAATCGTATTCCAACAATGTCTCCAACCAACAGGTCATCCGTTGTTTTGAGGACGGCTTTTTTCTTTGAAACAATCGAATACCCTCGATCCAAAACTCGCAGAGGGCTCAAAGAGTCTAAAACGGACGAATGCTTTTGAAGTTGATGCCTCAGTGCCGAGAGTTTTTGCTTCGAGCCCGATGCCAATCGAATCTTGGCATGATCCAACCGAACACGAAGCGAGACAACCTTTTCAATTGGAGATCCTAATCGCTCGGTCAACAAATGAACGTTTTGGCGCTCGCGTTCAATATTTCGAAGGAGAGAGGATTCGAGACGCTGGGCCAGCTCATCATTTCGGAGCATGAGATCTTGAAGGCGTCGTTGCGGATCGATCAGGCGCTTGGCAGCGCCTTGAAATCGGCGCTTTAAAAGCTCGGTTCGTGAGTGGATGACTTGAGTGATGCGACGATAGATCATCCTGATTTCGTCATTGAGCTCGTCGGCGTTTTGAACGACAATTTCTGCAGCCGCGGATGGCGTCGGGGCGCGAACGTCCGCCACAAAGTCAGCTATTGTAAAATCAATTTCGTGCCCTACGGCAGAAATGATTGGGTACCTGCAATTCACAATGGCGCGCGCGACCCGTTCGTCGTTAAACGCCCATAGATCTTCCATCGAGCCTCCGCCGCGCCCAAGAATCACGACGTCAATTTGAGGGCCCGGTCCTGAAATTTTATTTACCTTCGCTAGAGCGGCCACAATCTCTTCTGGAGCGGTGGCTCCTTGAACGGCCGTTGGAATAATTAAAATCTCGAGTCCGCGAAATCTTCGACCAAGAACCGTGACCATATCTCGAATCGCAGCTCCCGTCGGCGAGGTAATAAGAGCGATCTTTTGAGGAAGGTCGGGTAACTTTCGTTTTCTCTTTTCGTCAAAGAGACCTTCTGCCGCAAGTTTGAGTTTGAGTTTTTCAAACGCTATTTGCAGAGCACCTTGACCGACAGGCTCCATGGATTCGCAAAAAATTTGGTAATTGCCACGAGGTTCATAAACTGTAATTCGCCCGCGAACCAAAACTTCCATTCCGTCTTCGGGTTTGAATCGCAGTCGCGTATTGAATCCTCGAAACATCACGGCTGAAATTTGAGATTTTGAATCTTTTAAACTGAAATAAAAATGACCCGAAGAGTGAGGCTTAAAATTCGAAATTTCGCCTCTCAGCCAGATGAGCTGAAACTCACCTTCCAACATCCCGCGAATCATTTTGTTAATATCGCTGACAGAGAGAACAACGGGCTCCGCTTCAACAGCAGGAGCCGCGGATTCTTTTTTGGACACAGGATTAGGAACCGAAGCTTTCGGCTTCTCTTCCGCAGCCTCGAGTGGAGGGGCGCTCAGTATGAAATCTTCGAGTGAAAGTTGGGTCTCAGTCATCGGCGAAAACACTACCGCTGCAAGAGCGGGTTCGTCAACGAAACGCGCTGAAATGGGTCAGGACAACCAAATATTCTGGAGCGTCCACAGACCGCCCACAACGAGGCAAAAGAAGGCCAAAGTGCTGTGGGCCTTGAGGGGGTCCGTCAGAGCGGGAGGAAGGCTTTTTTCTGCAAGTCTTTGTAGGGGCGCGAAGTTCAAAACAAACGTCATAAGTGCCCCGTAGAAAAATATGAAATTGGGGAAAAAAGAATCGAGTTGTTCGATGGTCATAAGAGGGGATCGGCAGAAAAAATCGATCATTGAAGAGGAACGAAAGTCGAGTAAAAAATATTATTTCCTTTAAGCAGTGAATTGTATTGAGATTCTGCATGGCCGCAGACTTGCGTCCATTGACGCGCACAAGGATTTTGGTAACATGACTTGAGGGTTTCTGGGTGGTTCGAGCCACACCAGTAGATCAAAACCTTATGAGCTAAGACACGGGGACTGTCCCTGGAGATGGTGAGCAAGCTCAGCTAGTACTGAGAAGCCTAAAGTCTCTATCACGGTGGCCCACCTAAATGCTGAGGTTTTGGATTTCACTTCGGTGTACGGCCACATATCGGAGCCCTTTTTTTTTGTTTTCAGAGACGCGCTATTGCACTCATCTGCTTCGTTGCTCCTCACTCACTTCCATCGCCGTAGAGGAACTACGGCTCAGGTCGTTCGTTCGTCGCGCCTCACAGCTGAGCGCAATATCGCGTCTCGAGCTTTGTTGGCTTCGCTGGATCGGTCAAATCAGATGCGGAAACAGATACTGTCAGCTATCAGAGTCAGTTTCAGTTTCAGTTTAGGCCCGGACTTGATCGCAAACTGCCTCTGTTTTTCTGACCGTATCTGATTCCGATTCTGGTCTGCAACGGCCTCTGTTTGCCGACCGCATCTGATTCTGTTTCTGAACGACTGCTCCTTTGTTAACGGGGTTGCTTGGTTCTTGACACTTGTTGAAAACGAGACACTTTTATCGATCTTTGCGTGCCTCCACGACCTTCCTAAAAGCACAGGCTTTGCAGTTACATACTCTGTCTCCATGGAATGAGGTGTCTCATTATGAAACACATAGTCTTGGCTCTCGTTTCCCTTGCCTTTGTGGTCTGTGGCTCTGGTCGTGCGATTCCTTTGGATGAACAGCGTGGCCTTGCCTCGACGCCGGAGCTCTTGAAAACGGGCATTCGTGGAGTGGTGATGTTCGGTCCAACGTGTGGCGTGATGCCTGCGGATCCTGAGCCTGGTGTTTGCGAAGATCGCCCATTTCAAGTTCCGCTCGATTTTCTTCTTTGTGATCAAGATTACTTAAACTGCAATTTGGTGAAGACAGAGTCTTCAGATGAGGACGGTCGTTTCGATGTTCGACTCGCTCCCGGTTTTTATAGGATCACCAAACATGAAGATAACTCCGTTCCCGCGATTTTAAAAATCGGGTTTGAGTTTCCGATTATCTCGGAACAAGTGGAAGTTCCCGAGGCTGGAATTATTGAAATCATCGTTCATGCAGCCTCTGGAATTCTCTAGTCGCATTCTCGACGTGTCTCATTGTGAGACATCTAGCCGAACGTCTCAAAATAGCTCAAGCTCACAATGAGTTCACCGATAAGACTGTGTGGACCGGAGGAAGTTTATGATTCGCTTTTTGGTTTGTTTGATTCTCTTCGTGGCTTCAGTCACCACTCCATCCATTGGCATTTCGGCCGAGACACCCGCTGGGGCAGACAAGAGCGGCGTTAAATCTTTTCCTAAACTTGATCCTGCGTTGCTCGCGGCTATCCTTTCGGGTCAAGGTGTTAATCCAACAACTCTAGAGAACGGCCAGTCGTCGCTCTATGGTTACGATCCCGGCCGTCGCTGTGCGGATGACCTCGCTTGCAAAGCCAACTGCTCCGAAGACATTGCGTTTCAAAACTTTCCCGTCTTATGCAATGGCAAACAAGTCAGCTGTAAAGTTATTCGGGGTCGCACCAAAGACTGTACCGATCAAGATCAAACACGTTGCAGAGATCTTCAAAGAACTATCAGTGAAAAAGAGCGAGATTACACGAAGGGTTTATCCAACGCCGGTCTTGATCAGAACAAGATGTTTGCGTGCATCACCGCGATGAATAATATCAACCCAGCGGATCCAACGACAGCGTATCAAATGTGCCCTCAGCTTGCCGTGAAACCCCTTCAAGAACAGAAAAAAACGGCAGACGACCTCGATAAGCAATCGAAAGACATTCAAAAAGACATAGAGAAAATTCAAGACGATATTCAAAAAGAAAACGTCGATATTAGTGAAAAAATACAAAAATTACAGGAGCAAATTGAAGACCAAGAGCGAGAAGCCGAAAAAATTCACCAGGACACGGTCGAAGAATTGGACCGAATTTCAGACGAAGAGGTGAAAAAGAGTGCTCGGGAGTTTGAAGCGAAACAAACAGAAATAAAACAACAGCAAGATAAATTTAAAATTGATGCCGCTTTTTCTAAGGCAGATGCAAACGTAAATCTTGAAGAGATTCGAGCCAGCTGTGTGAAAGATGCGAGCGCTCGAGCCAATGAAAACGGAAAGTCCTTTCAGAGTCTTGATCAGAGCCAAGATAATGGAGTTGGGACGGGCCAACTGAGTATCGCTTTCAAGGCACGAGCGGCGAAATATCAAAGCGGTAAATTGAAATCGGCGGCACCCGCGGGTGTCTGTTCTGGCTTAGGATACTGTTTGGCGCTCTATGACACCTACTATTCAGAGTGTCTCGCACGACCCGGAGGGTATCAAAAAGAAGTCGCCAACGTGAGGCTCTCACTCGCAAAAAATAATAAGCTTAGAAAATTGGAACTGCAAAAGTCGGAGGCTCAGCTCGAGCAACTCCAAAAGCAATTGGCGGATGTGCAAACGAAGATCAACAATGAAAGAAAAAACAAAATCGCTCGGGCTGAAACAGCTTACATCAATACCCAAAAGAAAATTCAGAGCCTGCAGAAGCAAATCTATTCCCTACAAACTCAAACGGCTCAAAAACTACAAGTGTTGCAGACTCGTCTAGCTCAAAAGACATTTGAAAAACAGCAGAAGGATGCCGAATTCGCACTGAACTATGTCGACCCCAAAATAGCGAAAGCCCTGGGGAGTGTGATTGGGGATAATAAGGATGTGGTCGAGGCGATTTCGGCTTATTCGGCGCTCGGTTCAACGAAGCAGCAAATTAGTCAGGTGTGTTGCAGTGCAGATGCTATTACGAGCAATCAACAATACTGCCAACAGCAACTGGGTATACGAGTTCCTCCCAATGTTTTCACCGGCGGAGCCCAGTAGCTCCCGCCACTCCTCGTCATTTTCGAGGTATTTGCCTCTTGAATCGCCCATCTCTTGTCTCGCGCCCAGAGGCGAGATAAATTGATCGATTATGACGAAGAAAATTTTGCTCATTGTTATAGGCGTTGTGTTTCTGGCTGTAGCCGGTCTAGGTCTCACCATTATTACTGTTGCGGCCAATCTTCCTAAACTTGTGACGGTCGATGATTACCATCCCTTTGTGGTATCGCAAGTTTTTGATGTGACAGGCGATCAAATTGGAGAATTTTATCGCGAGCGACGAATCGTGATGCCGCTAGATAAGATGCCCAAAAAACTCATCGATGCTTTTTTGTCTGCAGAGGATTCTTCCTTTTATCAGCACGGCGGAATTAATTATCTTTCGATCATTCGCGCCTTTTGGGCGAATGTGCGTGCGGGGCGCACGGTTCAGGGTGGTTCCACAATTACACAACAGGTGGCGAAATCTTTAATCCTGAAAGTGTATGAAAAGACACTTCTCAGAAAAGTTCGAGAAGTGATGCTGTCGTACCGCATGGAAGAGAATCTCAAGAAAGATGAAATACTATATTTATACCTAAATCAAATTTATTTAGGTCAGAGCGCGTATGGTGTCGAGGCAGCGGCCCAAACTTATTTTCATAAATCGGTAAAAGATCTGACGGTTCCTGAAGCGGCGATTTTAGCAGGCATGCCTCAGGCTCCGAGCCGTTACTCGCCGGTTTCAAATCCTTTATTTGCAAAACAACGCCAACGCTATGTCATTCGTCGAATGGAAGAGACGGGATCTATTACGGCTGCGGAAGCAAAAGCGGCAGCCGAATCCCCTGTTACCTTTTACTCGAAACGGAATTACAAAGAAGTGGCTCCGTACTTCTTAGAAACCGTCCGGCAATATTTGGTTCAAACGCTGGGCGAAGAAATGGTATTGGACCAAGGCATTCGTATTTACACGACCGTGGATTCAAAAAAGCAGTTGGTGGCCCAAGAAGAAGTTCGCAAAGGGTTGCGTGATCTCGACAAGAGACAAGGGTACCGGGGTGTAAAAGAACAGTTGAAGACTGAAAAAGAAATTGAAGATTTTCTGGCAGAAACGCGCGACAACCTGATTGATGAAAAGACTCCAGTTCGAATTCTAAAACCGGACGGCACAGTCGCTCAGGTCCCAATCGATAAATCCAGTGCGAAGCCTGCGGCAGGACCACATAACATTCCCGAATACGTAAACATGAACGAGATTGTCGATGCGATCGTGACAAAAATCGACGATAAGTGGGGTCTTACGACAGTTCGTTTCGCAGGAGCTCAGGGGCTTATTGATATCGAGACCATGAGATGGGCGCGTAAACCAAATCCTGAAGTTCGCTGGATGAACGCGCAGATTGATCGACCGTCACGAGCACTGAACGTCGGAGACGTGATTCAAGTGAAAGTGGTCGGAGAGAAATTCAAATCGGAGCGTATCAGTAACCGACTTGTCCAATTGAAAAAAGCGCAAAAGACCGCGTTTAAACCACCTCAAGAGTTGCCGAAGTTTGAAGAGTATTGTGATTTGCAATTGGAACAAGAACCATTGGCCGAGGGAGCGCTTCTCTCTTTGGATATGAAAACTCAAAATGTTGTCGCAATGGTCGGTGGATATGATTTTGAAAAATCAGAATTCAATCGTGCGATTCAGGCTGGTCGTCAAACCGGTTCCTCTTTCAAGCCGATCGTTTATCTTGCGGCAATGGATGCTGGCTTTACACCGTCTTCGACAATTATCGATGCTCCCGTTGTGTATCAGCAGGAAGCTCTCTCAAAGTTTGGCAATACGGAATCAGAAAGCGACGATCCAAAACAAAAGGCCTATAAGCCTGGAAATTATAATCAGAAATTTGTGGGCGATATGCTTTTTCGAAACGCCTTGATTCAATCGAAGAATATTCCGACTTTGAAAATTGAAGATGAGATCGGAGTGGATCGTGTGGCGACGTACGCGAGACGACTCGGGATATTTAGCCCTTTGAATATGGATATCACTTTGGGTCTTGGTTCGAGTAGCGTCACACTCTATGAAATGACAAAGGTGTTTTCAACTTTTGCAAATAATGGACGTCGTGTTCATCCAAAAATGATTTTATCTGTTCGGGATTCTCATAACAAAGTTTTACTCGATGAGGTCAGTCTCGATAAACGCTTTGAAAAAGACCTAAAGAAACTCGACGAAGACTTCGAAGTGAAGAGAGTGGCCTATTTAGAGAAAATGAAAAGCGCACCAACGGCTACGACTTTGCAAGGTACTCCTGAAACAAAAATTTCTATGAAAAGTAAAACAGACTATCCGCTCTATTTTAATGATCCGGAGCAATTGATTTCGCCACAGTCGGCTTTTCTTATTACGTCGCTTCTTCAAGGGGTGATTCGAGATCCCGGCGGAACGGGCGCAAAGGCCCGCTCTCTGGGCCGACCTCTCGCGGGTAAAACGGGAACGACAAATGGTTACTATGATTCTTGGTTCATCGGATTTTCTCCCCAAATTTCGACTGGGGTTTGGGTGGGTTTTGATGACGAGAAAACTTTGGGAGCCAGTGAAACGGGAGCCGAAGCCGCTCTCCCAATTTGGATGGAATACATGAAGGCGGCGCACGAAGGTGTTGATGAGCGAGATTTTGCTCCGCCCCCTAAAATTGTTTTTGCTAATATTGACAATGAAACTGGCAAGCCAGCATCTGCTGGATCGAAAGTCGTTATCCGCCAAGCTTACCTAGAAGGAACAGAGCCTGGATCAGCCGCGTCTAACGAAGCGACGCCGCAAGGGGAGAAAGACTTCTATAAGGAGGATCTCGTTCAATGAAGAAGATCCGCCTTTGGGGCGTCAAACAAAACAATCTAAAAAATATTGAAGTCGAAATTCCTGTCGGCTCATTTACGGTTGTGTGCGGCCCAAGCGGTTCCGGTAAAAGTTCGCTCGCATTTGAAACTTTGTATGCTGAGGGCCAGCGCCGATATGTTGAGAGTTTGTCCAATTATGCGAGACAGTTTCTACAAAAAGCTCCTCAGCCCGATGTTGAAGGTGTCGAGAACATTCCTCCCGCCATCGCCATTGAACAGAAAAATTACGTCAAAACAAGTCGGTCAACAGTTGGCACGACCACAGAAATTATCGACTATCTTCGTCTTCTCTTTGAAAAAGTAGGTCGACCGATTTGTCCAAATGGTCATGGAGAGATCGAACGCGAAACTGTTAGTGAGGGCGTGACGAAAGCCCTTACGCATCTGTTGGGTCAGCGAGGTTACGTCTTAGCGCCCGTCACACAAAAGTCGCGGGTCGCCGATGGAAAGAAGCTACTTCCGCTTTTGATTCAAGAGGGATTTCTTCGTATTTGGGTCGATGGAGTTGTTAAAGAATTAACTGCGAAGACCACTCTGCCCAAAAAAGATTTTGAAATCGTTGTCGATCGACTTGCGTTTACCGAAGCCGATCGCGGACGCGTCGGAGATTCGTTAGCTCAGGCGTATTCAGTCAGTTTGAAGTTTAATACTCAGTTCGGTGGCGGTCGGGCTCGATTTCTAACGACGACGGGAAAAGAACTGAAGGTCAGCGAAGAAAACTCGTGCACAACGTGTGGCTATACTTTTCCACTAATCAATTCGCGCCTTTTTAGTTTCAGTAGTCCGGTCGGTGCGTGCGCAACCTGTAATGGCTTTGGAAATATTCTTTCTCTCGATGAGAAAAAAATAGTGCCAAACCCGAAGCTGTCGATTGCACAAGGAGCGATTCAGCCGTTTGCAATGCCGAGTGCAAAGGCGGATCGCAAAGAATTAATCGGCCACTGCAATCGAAACAAAGTGAACATTCATTCGGCTTGGGAGAACTTACCAGAGGCACAACGTGAGCGAATTTGGAAAGGGGACGATAAGTTCTATGGCGTTGTCGGTCTTTTCGAATATCTAGAGACGAAAAAGTATAAGATGCATGTTCGAGTTTTTCTCTCGCGATATAAGAGTCCTGTGAACTGTCCCACTTGTCACGGTGCTCGATTGAGAGAAGAAGCTCAGCACGTTAAAGTCGATGGCTTTTCGATCATCGAATTTTCGGCCATGACTCTTGAGAATTTACTTAAAACGTTACAGGCTTTGCGTCTCTCTAAAATGGAGCAAGAAATAGCCGGAGAAATACTGAAACAACTTCTTTCGCGGCTTCAATTTCTGGTCGACGTCGGAGTGAATTATCTCACGATTGATCGCGCAACAAAAACTCTTTCCGGTGGTGAGTACCAGCGATTGAACTTAGCAAATCAATTGGGTATGGGTTTGTCGCAAATCCTTTACGTTCTCGATGAGCCAACAGTGGGCCTGCACCCACGAGACAATGATCGGCTCATTGCAATTTTAAAAAAATTGAAGGATCTCGGTAACACCCTTGTTGTTGTCGAACACGATCAGGACGTCATTCGAAGTAGCGAAAATATTATTGAAATGGGGCCTGGAAGTGGACAGCGAGGCGGCGAAATCATTTACTCAGGTCCCACGAAGGACTTTTATAGTTTCAAAGATTCAAATACGGCACCATTTTTAAAACGCCTTCAGACCTGGACACCTCAAAAGACACCTCGTCCGGTCGAGATCGATACTTACAAATTCAAACTCGAGCTCAAAGGGTGTCGTGGACACAATCTCAAAAATCTAAATATTGATTTTCCTCTTCACCGAATTATCGCAGTCACGGGAGTCAGCGGCTCAGGTAAATCCTCTTTGGTGTCTCAGACGTTGCTACCAGCCATTGAAGAAACACTGACGGGTGAAATAACCGTCGACATGCTACCTTATAAATCGATCAAAGGTGTGGAGCATATTAAGAATGTTATTTTCGTCGATCAGAAAGCGGTCGGCAAAACGGCGCGAAGCAGCCCTGTCACTTATATGAAAGTGTATGACGAAATTCGCCAAATCATGGCCTCACTGGAAGAATCAAAAGAACGTGGGTTTGCGCCCGGGCATTTTAGTTTAAATGTCGATGGCGGTCGCTGCCCGGTTTGTCGAGGTGAGGGTGCCGAAACAATCGACATGATGTTTATGGATGATATCACTCTGATCTGTGAAGAGTGCCAAGGTAAAAAGTTTCGTAAGGAAGTTTTAGAAATCACGTATCACGGAAAAAATATTGATCAGATCTTAAATCTCACTGTCTCTGAAGCAATGGATTTTTTCGTTTCGTTTCCGTCGATTCGACGCCCGCTCTCTTTTCTAAAAGAAGTGGGACTCGATTATATTCGGCTCGGGCAAAGTGCGAGATCTTTGAGCGGTGGCGAGAGTCAACGACTCAAGCTCGCCAAGCAGTTTAATTTGGCTCAACAAAAAGCGACACTCTACATTCTTGATGAACCCACAACAGGTTTGCATTTTAAAGAAGTCGAGTTATTGATGACCGTCTTGAACAAATTGGTTGAGTCAGGCGGTTCTGTGATTGTGATTGAACATAATCTGGATGTTATTCGCGCGTCCGATTACGTCATTGAACTAGGACCTGATGGTGGAGTCATGGGTGGTCAAATTATGTTTGAAGGGTCACCTGAAGAACTAAGTCATAAGAAAAAGTGCGCGACATCGAGTTATCTAAAACCTTACTTTAGCGGTCCATCTCGTCATCCTCCAGAATTGAGAGGGACGATTTGAAAAATCTCACCAAGCTCTGGCCGTACTTGCGACCGTATAAGGTCAAACTCACCTGGGTCTTTCTGCTTGGCTTGATTATGAATGCGGCTTTTGGTCGAAACATTATGATTGCGAAAAAATTAATGGATGATGGTTTTGCTAAGCAAGATCTCCATCTTTTATCGATGCTATGCCTACAAATTATCGGACTTATGATCATCTACGCCATTGCTCGCTATTTCCATTTGTACAATTTGAAACTCACGGCAGAGAGGGTATCCGTTCAAATTCAGAAAGATCTTCAATCGAAGTATATGTCTCTGAGTTTGAATTACCATTCGGGATCCGATTCGGGCGGTCACATTAGTAAAGTGTTGAACGACGTTGGCAACCTTCAATTTGGCATGACCATTTTTGCGGACCTTCTGCGTGAACCCTTCCTTATCCTCTTTTGTCTCGGAACACTTTTTTATTTAGATTGGCGCTTAACGACGGCTTTGTTTCTGCTTCTTCCGTTCGTGATTTTGTTGAAGCAGGTCGGAAGAAGCGTCAGAAAGTACAGCTACTCCCAACAAGAATCGCTTGAGAAGTTTACCTCCACACTGAAAGAAACACTCGATGGTCTTCGAGTGATTCAGTCTTTCAATTTAGAAACTGAAATGCGCTCGAGACTTCAAAGAGTGGTGGACGTTTATCTCCACGCCCGTAGTAAGATCATTAGTCGTCAAGAAGGGTCGGGTCCGGTGACCAATCTGGTTGCGGCGTTCATGTTCTCCGGTGCGGCCTACTACATGGGAACTCGTATTTCTGCGGGGACGGCCACCAGCGGTGATTTTATTGGAATTATCACGGCGCTTGGAATGATTGGAAATCCCATTAATAAAATTCAAGACGCTTATGTTCGGGTTCAGCCCACAATCGCGTCGATCGATCGAATTTTCTCAGTTCTCGAAAATCAGCAGGTTGTCCCGCAACCCGCCAATCCGCGTGCATTTCCGACGTCTTGGGAGTCAATTGAGTTTCGAGGCGTGCAGTTTCGATATGGAAACAACACCGTTCTTAAAGAAGTTGATCTCACTGTAAAAAAAGGCGAAGTGATTGCGCTTGTCGGAGAAAGTGGCAGCGGCAAATCAACGCTGGTTAACTTGCTTGAGCGATTTATCGACCCGACATCGGGTGAAGTTTTTATTGGTAACGTTCCCCTTAAAGAAATAGATCTAACGGACTTACGCTCTAATATTTCTCTTGTGACTCAAGACGTTTTTCTTTTTAACGATTCAATTGCGCGAAACATTCAGGCCGGCAATTTTTCACGAGAGATTATTTCTGTCGAAAGTGCTGCCGCTCTGGCAAATGCTTCAGATTTTATCGAGAAGAAACCACAAAAACTGCAAAGTTCAGTGGGTGATCGGGGCGGTCTGCTCTCGGGCGGTGAAAAGCAACGTATCTCGATTGCGCGAGCGATGTACAAGAATGCACCGATTCTCATTCTCGATGAAGCCACGAGTGCGCTCGATTCTGCGAGTGAAGTTGAGGTGCAAAAGGGTCTCGATCGCCTCATGGAAGGTCGAACGACATTTGTGATCGCACACCGACTCTCAACGGTTTTGAAAGCAGATCGAATTTTAGTTTTAAGAGATGGCGAAATCATTGAAGACGGAACTCATCAGCGTCTGATGGAACAAAAGGGTCGTTATTTCGAATTTTTCCAACTTCAAACAAATCAAAGCGTGACTTGATATTTTGACCAGGAGTTCAATTGGGACGAATTGAGATCACAAAACTAACAGATACTCCCGTGTTTCGAAAACTTGCAATGGGGACTTGGCGCAGTGTCGGTGACCCCAGTGTGTACGGAATTCTAGAAGTCGACATGAC
>JADMIO010828249.1_pt1 | contig 39771 bp, 34 predicted proteins | sample 8958161 | NCBI WGS metagenome assembly JADMIO01 (sample SAMN16585339, study PRJNA669376) | soil metagenome | isolation source: Crop rotation soil | place: USA: Cullars Rotation, Alabama | collected 2011 | reverse complement strand
GGCCGCGACTTCAAGTCACGTGAATTCCAAGCTTCGGATCCCACTGTGCTGGAAAGCAATCGAAGGAGCTCACGGCAAGCCGCCGGCCCGCGATCGTGGTGTCGTCGAGCGGGATGGCGACTGGAGGGCGCGTGCTGCATCACCTCGCGGCCGCGTTGCCCGACCCGAGGAACACCGTGCTCTTCGTTGGCTATCAGGCGGAAGGCACCAGGGGCCGGCAACTCGTCGACGGTGCCAAAGACGTGAGGATTCACGGACGCAGCATTACCGTGAACGCCACCGTGGCCAGGATCGACTCGATGTCGGCGCACGCCGATCGTGGTGAGATCCTGAGATGGCTCGGAACACTCGGCTCGACACCTCGCCGCCTGTGTCTCGTGCACGGCGAGCCGGCACCGATGGATGCACTCAAATCGTTGATACACGAGCGCCTCTCATGGACACCGTACACGCCGGCACATGGAGAAACGATTGACCTCTGATCGCCGCTACCTCCTCGAGCGCGTGGACGATGCCGCAGTGGTGCAGTTGTACGCGGACGGCTTCGCGAGTCTGCCCCTGCGCGAAAAGGTTCTGACCTGGCACCTCTATCTCGCCGCGCTGGCGGGGCGCGACATCTACTACGACCAGCGCCACGCCCTTGGTCTGGATATGCGCGCCGTGCTGGAAGCGATCGTGACGCATCCGAACGGCATCGATGCGAAGGTCCTGCAGGAAGTCACGCGCTACACGAAGCTGTTCTGGATCAACAGCGGCCCTTATAACAACGTCACCGCACGAAAGTTCGTGCTGCGCCTGACGCGCGAACAACTGCAGGAGGCGGCGGCGGCCGCGGTGAGAAATGGCGCCAGCTTCTCTCGTAGTTCGAGCGAGTCTGTCGCGCAGCTGATCGATCGGCTCGCTCCGATGTTTCTCGATCCGTCAGTGGACCCGACAGTGACGAACAAAACGCCGGGTCAGGGGCGCGACATCCTCGAGGCGAGCGCGAACAATCTCTATTCCGGGGTCAGCGCTGCACGCCTCGAGAACTTCGAAGAGCGTTACGGCTTGAATTCCCGTCTGACGGCTCAGAACGGCCGCCTCGTCGAGGAGGTCTACCGGATCGGCGGCCGCTACGACCGCGAAATCCGCCGCATCGTCGGTCATCTTCGCGACGCGTTGCCGTTCGCGACACCGTCGATGGGCGAGGCGCTCCGAGCCCTCATTCGTTTCTATGAAACCGGCGAGGACGCGGATCGAGTGGCGTACGACATCGCCTGGGTTGGCGATCAGGAGTCGCGTGTCGACACCGTCAACGGGTTCATCGAGGTCTACATGGATCCACGCGGCGTCAAGGGCGCGTGGGAAGGGATCGTCAGCTACGTCAACGAAACCAAGACGAGAGACATCCAGGCGCTCGCCGCGAACGCGCAGTGGTTCGAGGATCGGATGCCGTGGGATCCGCGGTTCCGCAAGCCGGACGTGTCAGGTGTCACCGCCCGCGCGATCGAGGTCGTCGTCGAAACCGGTGACTCCGGGCCGGTGACGGCGGTCGGCATCAATCTGCCGAACGACCAGGCCATCCGGGAGCGATACGGCAGCAAGTCCGTTTCACTGACGAACGTCAGCGATGCGTACGAGCGCTCGACGCCCGAGTCGATGCGAGTCGAATTCTCATGGAGCAGCGAGGAGGCCGAGCGGGCAAAGAAATGGGGCGGATTCGCGCAGGAGCTCACGACGGCGATGCACGAGGTCATCGGGCACGGCTCGGGCCGAATGGCGCCCGGCGTCACGGACCCGCCACATCGACTCCTGGGCGAGCAGTACTCGTCGATTGAAGAAGCGCGCGCCGACCTGGTTGCGCTCTACTTCCTCCCGGATGCGAAGCTCGTGGAGCTCGGGATTGTTCCCGGCGATCAGCACGACGAGATCGTTTCTACGGAGTACGAGTACTACGTCCGCAACGCGCTGGTCCAGTTGCGACGCGTGCGCGAGGGAACGCAGATCGAGGAGGATCACATGCGCAACCGCCAGATGATCGTCAACTGGTTGCGCGCGCACACGACGGCCGTCGACGTCCGTCGCCGGGATGGCAACACCTACTACGTGATGGTCGACGCGAACGCGTTCCGTGAAGGCGTGGGCCGCCTGCTCGCCGAGGTTCAACGCATCAAGGGCGAGGGTGACGTCGCAGCAGCGCGTGATCTGTTCGAGACCTACGGCGTCCACTTCGATCCTGCGCTTCGCGATGAGATCGTTGCGCGCGTCGACCGGCTCCATCTGCCGTCCTACACGGGTTTCGTGATGCCACGGCTCAACGCCCGTCGCGACGAGGCGGGGGCCATCGTCGACGTCGAGATCTCCTATCCATGCGACCTCGAGAGCCAGATGCTCGAGTACTCAGCGTTCGCGAGCCGAGATGACGTTCTCGAACCGCCTTCCGCCGCACGCTGAGATCAATCCGCTCAGTCGCGCGATCGCGTCGCTGCAGGCGGCCGGCGCTCGAATCATCGATCTGACGGAGTCCAATCCGACAAATGTTGGACTGGACTATCCGGCGGGTTGGCTCGACGTGCTCGGCGCGGAGCACGTCCTCCGGTACGCGCCGCAGTCCCTGGGTCTTGCCGTCGCTCGAGAGGCTGTTGCCGCTGACTACGCGAGGCGCGGCTCGCGCGTCGATCCCGCGCAGGTGGTCCTGTCAGCGAGCTCGAGCGAGGCGTACAGCTGGCTGTTCAAGCTGCTCTGCAACCCCGGCGAAGCCGTGCTCGTCCCGCAGCCAAGTTATCCACTCTTCGAGCACCTCACGCGCCTTGAAGCCGTCCAGGCGATTCCGTATCACCTTCGTTATCACGGGCGATGGGAGATCGATTTTGATTCGGTGAACGCTGCACCGCCCCACGTACGGGCCCTGCTTCTAGTGTCGCCGAACAATCCGACCGGGTCCTTTGTCACGAGGGGTGAAGCGCGCAGGCTCGCAGAAATCTGCGGTTCGCGTGGATGGGCCATCGTGGCTGACGAAGTGTTTGCTGACTATCCGCTCGACGTGGATGACGCGCCGACCGAGAGCGTCATGAATCTCGACGTCCTCTCGTTCACGCTCGGTGGGGCATCGAAGTCGCTCGGGTTGCCGCAGGTCAAACTGGGATGGACCGTGGTTGGTGGGCCCGTGAACGAACGCACGCGGGCCCTCGCGGCGCTCGAGATCATCGCAGATGCCTTCCTGTCCGTCGGCACGTCTGTCCAGGGCGCGGCGCCGTCTCTCTTATCCGCCGGGGGTGTGGTCAGGGATCAGATCCGCCGCCGAATCGCCGACAACCTGGGGCGAGCCCGGGCCCTCGCACACGAGCATCCTGCGTGCTCGCTGCTGCCGGTGGAGGGTGGCTGGTCACTGGTCGTGCGGGTCCCCGCAGTCCGCTCTGAAGAGGCGCTTGCCCTCGACTTGCTCGAGCGCGAACGGGTCCTGGTCCATCCCGGCTACTTCTTCGACTTTCCGCACGAGGCGTTCATCGTGGTCAGCCTGATCGTGCCCCCGGATCAGTTTGCCGATGGGTTTGCCCGCGCGTTGAAGTTTGCCACGACAAATTCGTAGCCACATAGACGGGTCATAATCAGATCGTCGCTTCGATTCCTCAACTCCTTCCCCATGACGTCAGGGTCGAACAATCGCCGTGCCGGCATCCTCGTCCCCCTCTTCTCGATGCCGTCCGCGCGAAGCTGGGGCATCGGAGAAATCGGCGATCTCGAGCGGATGACGGCATGGCTCGCAGATGCGGGGCAGCGTCTGCTGCAGTTGTTGCCGATCACCGAGACACTGCCTCACGATCCGTCGCCCTACGGCGCACTCAGTGCGATGGCGATCGATCCTCAGTACATCTCGCTCGACCCTGTCGAGGACTTCGCAGCCATCGGAGGAGAGCCGCAGCTCGAACCGCATGTTCGCGCCACGCTCGATCGCGTGCGCAGCCTCCCAGCCATCGACTACCGGGCCGTCCGCGAACTGAAGCAGCTCGCGTTGCGCCGTGCGTTCGATCACTTCCTGAAGACGGAGTGGGCGACGGACTCGAGCCGCGCAGCATCGCTCAAAACGTTCGCCCAGGAGCAGGCGTGGTGGCTCAACGACTACGCGCTGTTTCGTGCGCTGCACGCGAGGTACGAAGAGCGTCCGTGGACCGAATGGCCCGAGGCGATTCGCACGCGCCAGCCGAACGCACTCGAAGCCGAGCGAGAGGCGCTCAGAAACGAGATTCTCTTTCGCAGCTACCTCCAGTGGATCGCCGCAGACCAATGGAAAGCCGCGCAACGGCGTGTGAACGGCGTCTCGCTCTTCGGCGACCTGCCCTTCATGGTCAACGGCGACAGCGCGGACGTCTGGTCGCGGCAGGACGAGTTCAGCGATGAAGGATCGGTCGGTGTGCCTCCAGATGCCTTCAGCGATACCGGCCAGGACTGGGGTTTGCCGCCGTATATCTGGGAGGTCCTGCGCGAGCGCGATTTCGACTGGCTCCGTCTGCGAGCCCGCCGGATGGCGCAGTTGTTCACCGGATACCGCGTCGACCACGTCGTAGGCTTCTATCGCACGTACGTTCGTCCGCTTGGCGATGGTACGGGTCCCGGCGTATTCACGCCCGGCGATGAACCCTCGCAGATCGCTCTCGGGGAGAATGTCCTGAACGTGTTCAGGTCAACCGGCGTTGAGATCGTTGCGGAAGATCTCGGCACCGTTCCGGACTTCGTCCGCGCCTCGCTCGCGCGCGTGGGCATCCCGGGCTATAAGGTCTTTCGCTGGGAGCGGCACTGGCACTCGCCTGGCCAACCGTTCCGCGATCCCCATGAGTATCCGAGTGCTGCCGTCGCGACGTCGGGCACGCACGACACCGAGCCGATGACGGTGTGGTGGGCGGAAGCGCCGATGGAAGAACGGCGCGCCGTGCTCGACACGCCGTCGATTCGAGAGCGTTTGGGCGAGGGAGAGCGAGCGCAGGCGATTGAGTCGGCTGCGCTCTCGCCAACCGTCCGGGCAGCGCTGCTCGAGGCGCTCTTCGCCTCGGGCGCGGACCTGCTGATCCTGCCGATTCAGGACGCGTTCGGCTGGAGCGATCGCATCAATCAGCCCGCCACGATCGGCGACCATAACTGGACGTGGCGCCTGCCGTGGCCGGTCGAGCGGATGTCGACGGAAGTCGAGGCCGCAGTGGTCGCCGCACAACTGCGGAAGTGGGCCGAACAGCACCGGCGCTAGTTACTTTCCAGTCTTGCCGCTGATCCGTGCCCAGGTGTCCTTGAGGGTGACCGTTCGATTGAACACCGGAGCGGCTGGCTGCGAATCCGGATCGACGCTGAAGTAGCCCTGCCGCTCGAACTGAAATCGCGTACCGACGGGTGCGCTCGCGAGCGTCGATTCGACCTTGCAGCCCGTGAGCACTGTGAGTGATTCCGGATTGAGATCCGTCAACGGGTCGCGCCCGCCATCGCCCGGGTCCTCAGACTTGAAGAGACGATCGTAGAGTCGCACCTCGGCGTCGATCGCGTGTGGCGCTGACACCCAGTGGATCGTGCCCTTCACTCGGCGAGTCGCCGTGGTGCCGTTCAGCGACTCGGTGTCGATGGTGCATTTGAGCTCCACGGGGACACCAGCCGGATCCGTGATGACGCGCTCACACTTCAGGATGTACGAATAGCGCAGCCGGACTTCATTGCCGGGGGACAGCCGGAAGAACTTCTTCGGCGGATCCTTCATGAAGTCTTCCGCCTCGATGTAGAGCACGCGCGAGAAGGGAATCTTGCGCGTCCCCGCGGACTCGTCCTCCGGGTTGTTGGTCGCGTCCACGTACTCGACCTGGCCCTCAGGGTAGTTCTCGATCTCCACCTTCAGCGGACGGAGTACCGCGAGCCGCCGCTGAGCGATCCGATTGAGATCTTCGCGGACGGAGTGCTCGAGGAGCGCGACCTCGACGACGTTCTCCTTCTTCGCGACGCCGATACGCGTGCAGAAGTCACGGATCGCTTCGGGTGTATAGCCACGGCGGCGAAGCCCAGCGATCGTCGGCATTCGCGGATCGTCCCACCCGCTCACGAGATGCTGTTCCACCAGCGCAAGCAGCTTGCGCTTGCTCATCACGGTGTAATTCAGATTGAGCCGCGCGAACTCGATCTGCTGCGGGCGCGAACGGAACCCTCCGTCACGACCCAGGCTATCCACGACCCAGTCGTACAGCGGCCGATGATCCTCGAACTCGAGCGTGCACAACGAGTGCGTGATGCCCTCGATGGCGTCCGAGATCGGATGGGCGTAGTCGTATGTCGGATAGATCGCCCAGGCATCATCCGTGCGGTGGTGCGTCGCATGCCTGATGCGGTACAGCGTCGGATCCCGCATGTTCATGTTCGGCGACGCCATATCGATCTTCGCGCGCAGCACGTGGACGCCGTCCGGGAACTCACCGGCTCGCATCCGGCGAAACAGATCGAGGCTCTCCTCGACCGGCCGCTCCCGGTGCGGGCTGTTCCGGCCCGGCGAGGTCAGCGTACCGCGATACTCACGAATTTCGTCTGCGGTCAGACTGTCGACGTAGGCCTTGCCGTCGCGAATCAGCTGCTCGGCGTAGCGATACATCTGCTCGAAGTAGTCCGAGGCGTAGTACATCCGATCGCCCCAGTTGAACCCGAGCCAGCGGACGTCCTCCTGGATCGAATCGACGTACTCGACGTCTTCCTTCGTCGGGTTCGTATCGTCGAACCGCAGGTTGCACAGCCCGGCGAACTCCTCGGCCACGCCGAAGTTGAGGCAAATCGATTTCGCGTGGCCGATGTGCAGATATCCGTTGGGTTCCGGCGGAAAACGCGTGCTGACGCGACTGCCGTGACGGCCTTCTTTCAAGTCGTTGGCGACGATGTCGCGGATGAAGTCCTGGGGACGCGTAGGTTCGACAGTCGAGGGCGGTTCAGCCATTAAGAAACAACAATTTTAGCTTAGTCGCTACTGACTCTCGGCCAGGTCGTCGTCTGTCGTTGCACCGTCGGGCAGTCCCATGAGGCCGGCCTGTTTGAGGACGCGAGGCACGCGCTCGATCGGGTCGGCGAACGGGAGCTCGGGAGCGGTGGTCACGTCCAGCTCCCGGAGCCGGCGTGCACTGACGAGCACACGTGCCTCGAATGAGCCCGCGGCATCGTTGTAGGCCTGCACGGCGCCGTCCAGCCGCTTCCGCAGATCGTCGAAACGATCGGCAAATGTCGCGAGCCTCTCGTAGAACTCCTTGCCGAGTCTTGCGACCTCTCGATAGTTCTCGGTCAGCGCTTCGTGCCGCCATGAATGCGCGACCGTCGTCAGCAGCGCAATCAACGTGATCGGGCTCGCGATCAGCACCTTCTGCTCGAGTCCGTGTTCGATGAGTGTCAAATCCTGCTGCAGCGCTGAACTGAACAGCGTCTCGCCCGGGAGGAACATCACGACCATCTCCGGGGAGTTCGGCATCTGATCCCAGTAGGCCTTGTTCCCGAGGCGATCCATGTGATCGCGCACCTGCCGGGCGTGCGCCTGTAATTTCACTCCCCGCCGTTCATCGTCAACGCACTCCTGTGCATCGAGGAAGGCGTCGAGCGGCGTCTTGGCGTCGACGACGATCTGCTTGCCGCCGGGGAGGTGGACGATCAGATCCGGGCGCAGCCGGCCGTTCTCGGTGGGAACACCCGGTTGCTCGTCGAAATCGCACCGCTGCAGCATCCCGGCGATCTCCACCACGCGGCGAAGCTGCATCTCTCCCCAGCGCCCGCGCACGGCTGGTGTGCGGAGCGCGCGCGACAGCATGTTGGCGCTGGAGCCCAGCGCGACGACCTGCTCGGATAAACGCGAATAGGCCTCGACGCGTTCGCGCTCGGCCTCCTTGAGGCGCTGATTCACGTCTTTCAGCGCATCGGCAGCCAGCACGCGGAACGCGTCGCCCATGCGCTGCTCGGCTTTGTCGAGCAGCGTTTCCGTGGATGCGAGCGCCTGCGCCTTGCGCTCGGCGTCCTCGCGAACCCATTTGAGGTCCTGTCTGGCTGCGGCAAGCTCGGCGATCGATGCGGCTCGCGTCTCCGCGATTTGCCGCGCGGCAATGTTCCGCATCACGAGGAACACCGCAAATGCGATTGCCGCCGCGATGATGAGGGTAGTCAGCAGATCAATAGCCAATCACAGATTCTCACTCAGATCGGCTCTCTTGAGCCTTTCGAACTCGTCCACCGCCTGATACCATGCCCGCCAACCTGAGGTGCCATGCCTCGGGCGCGAGGCATGGGCCGAACAGCGATCCTGTTAACAGTCGTTGTGTTCCTGCAGGGGTGTGAGAGCGCATCTCCACCACCCGCTCAGGTGACACGGCCAGACATCCACCTGGCACCAGACACGAAGGTGTCGACGGGTGTCGTCCCGAGAGACAGCACGCTCGAGGCCATGCTGCTCGAGCAGGGTCTGCAGACCGAGGTCGTTCATACCGTCATCGACGCTGTGAGGACGGTGTTCGACCCGCGGCGGCTTCGCTCGCTGCAGCCCTTCTCCCTGGAGCAGTCGCTCGACGGTGCGCTGCGACTTTTCGAGTACGAGATCGACGCGACGTCGTTTCTCCGCGTCAGCCCGATCGTCGGCGACGGTGGTCTTCGTGCCGAGGTCTTGCCGATACCGACGACCGTCGTGCCGGCCTCCGTCAGTGGTTCGATCGACGACGACACGCCATCGCTCTTTCAGTCGATCGACGCCGAGGGAGAGCAACCGGATCTGGCGATTGCGATGGCGCAGATCTTCGGCGGCGAAATCGACTTCAACACCGAGCTTCAGCCGGGGGACCGCTACACCGTGGCGTTCGAGCGGCTGGAGCGCGAGGGACGTCGATCGTCGTACGGCGTGATCACCGCGGCGGAGTTTCAGAACGACGGACGCGTGGTGCGCGCCATCCGGTTCACGCCGAAGGGCGGACAGCCCGGCTACTTCGATCTCGAGGGGCGGTCTCTGCGCCGGTTCTTCCTGAGGTCTCCGCTCAAGTTCGAGCCGCGGGTGACGTCAGGCTTTTCCGCGCGACGAATGCACCCGGTGCTCCACACCGCTCGCGCGCATCGCGGTGTCGACTACGGGGCTCCAATGGGCTCTGAGGTCGTGTCGGTCGCCTCTGGCCGCGTGCTGTCCGTGACGACGGACGGCACCAACGGCCGAATGGTACGAGTGAGGCACGCGTCGGGGTACGTCTCTCATTACCTCCATCTGTCCGCGTTTGGTCCCGGCATTCGAGCGGGCGCCGCAGTCGAGCAGGGTCAGACCGTGGGACGAGTCGGCTCGAGCGGCCTGGCTACCGGGCCGCACCTGCACTACGGGCTGACGAAGAATGGAGCGTTCGTCAATCCGCTGCTCGAGCACAGGAACATGCCACCGGGCGATCCGGTGCCCGGCTCGGAGCTCGAAAGCTTTTCCGTCGAGCGAGACAAAGCGCTCGCCATTTTCTCGGCGTCGAACAGCTCAGCCTCCGCTGCAACACTCACGCAATAGTCGCCCGATATAATTTCAGATCTCGATGGCTGGTCTCGCTCCGTTCCGAGCGCTTCGTCCTTCCGTGCCTGCGGCGGCACGCGTTGCCGCAGTTCCCTACGATGTCGTCAACACAGAAGAGGCGCGCGCACTGGCCGCCGGAAACCCGTTGAGCTTTCTCCACGTGTCCCGCGCGGAAATCGACCTTCCTCAGGGAACGGGTCTCTACGAAGACGTGGTCTACGCGACCGCAGTCAGGAACTTCGAGCGCCTGAAGAGCGACGCGCCGCTTGTTGTCGAGGACACGCCGCGACTCTACGTCTATCGGCTCAAGATGGGGACGCATACCCAGGTCGGTCTGGCCGGGTGCTTTTCCATCGACGACTACGAGCGCGACGTCATCCGCAAGCACGAGCACACGCGACCCGACAAGGAAGACGACCGTACGCGTCATCTGCTGGAGCTTCGCGCGCAGACAGGTCCTGTGTTCCTGACCTATCGAGCGAGGCCGGCGATCGATGGACTGATCGAGCGGGTCATGACCGCAAAGCCGCTCTATGACTTCGCGGCAGTGGATGGTGTCCAGCACACGATCTGGGTTGTCGAGCCCGGTGAAGAGCATCAGCTCGTCGTCGCCTTCGACGCTGTGCCCGCGCTCTATATCGCCGACGGCCACCACCGGGCGGCGAGTGCCATGCGCGCGCGAAAGCGCCTTGCTGGGGACGCCGGCAAGCGAGGGGAGTGGGACACGGTCCTGGCGGTGGCGTTTCCCGACGTTCAGGTGCAAATCCTCCCGTACAACCGCGTCGTCCAGGACCTGGCCGGGATGACGCCGGCCGCATTCATGGATGCATTGCAGAAACGGTTCACGATCATGGCTGGACCGCCATCGCCCGCCCGCAAGGGGGACGTGGCGATGTTCCTCGATGGTGCGTGGCAGACCATCGTGCTCGGTGACGCGCAGGCCGGCGTGAGATCGGCGGATCGTCTCGACGTGATGCGATTGCAGGACGCCGTGCTCGGACCGATGCTGCACATCGGCGATGTACGCACCGACAAGCGAATCGATTTCGTCGGAGGTGCCCGAGGTACGGCGGAGTTGGAGTCGAGAGTCCGCTCAGGATCAGCCTCCGTCGCGTTTTCCTTGTATCCCGTCGATGTCCAGGATCTGATGGCGATTACGGACGCCGGCGGGATCATGCCGCCCAAGTCGACCTGGTTCGAGCCCAAGCTCCGCGACGGGTTGCTCTCCCACCTAATCTAGCGCGGCCTGCTCCAGCCGTTTGAGTGGCAGGCCTCGCTACGCACAGCGTCTCTTTTGCCCCGCTTCGCGGGGCGACGCGCTACGATCGAGGAAGCAGCCAGGAACATTGTCATGCCCACAACCACACGACTCTTCAACTTCTCCGCCGGTCCAGCCGTTCTTCCCGTTCCCGTACTCGAGCAGGCGCAACGCGATCTCGTCGCGCTTCCCGGCGTCGGGATGTCCGTGATGGAGATCAGCCATCGCTCGAAGGTCTTCGAAGACCTGCTCGCGGGCGCGATCGCCGGGCTTCGCGAGCTGGCGGGCATACCGTCGAACTACCGGGTTCTGTTTCTCCAGGGCGGCGCGAGCCTGCAGTTCTCGATGGTGCCGATGAACCTGCTCAAGGCAGGAACGGCGGCCGACTACGTCGACACGGGGACGTGGGCGGTGAAGGCGATTGAAGAAGCCAGGAGAGTCGGCACGGTCAACGTCACCGGCTCGACGAAGGCGGACAAGTACAACCGCATCCCGACGCAGGCCGAGCTACAGCTCACGACGGGCGCCTCTTTCGTGCACATCACGTCCAACAACACGATCGAAGGGACCGAGTGGAAAGCCGTACCAGACGTGGGCAACGTACCACTCGTCGCCGACGCGTCGTCCGACATCCTCAGCGGCCCGATCGACGTCTCGCGGTTCGGTCTCATCTACGCGGGAGCGCAAAAGAACCTCGGGCCGTCCGGCGTCACGCTCGTGATCGTCCGCGAGGATCTCCTCGAGCGCTCGGACAAGAATCTCCCGACGATGCTCAGTTACAAGGTGCAGGCGGAGAACAACTCGCTGTACAACACGCCGAACACGTTCGGCGTGTACATCTTCGGTCTCGTCATGCAGTGGCTGAAATCTCTCGGAGGCCTTCCCGCGATCGCCCGGCAGAATCAACGAAAGGCGGCGCTGCTGTATTCGGAGATCGATCGGACCGGCTTCTATCGTGGCACTGCGCAGATCGAGAGCCGGTCGCTGATGAACATCACGTTCCGTCTGCCAAGCGAGGAACTGGAAAAGACGTTCGATCGGCAAGCCTCCGCCGCGGGTTTCGACGGACTCAAGGGACACCGATCGGTCGGCGGGTTGCGAGCCTCGATCTACAATGCGTTTCCCGAAGAGGGCGTGGCGGGGCTGGTGGACTTCATGCGCGAGTTCGAGCGCACTCACGGTTAGTGACCAAGGTCTAATTCGTAGCGGGCCTGAAGGACCGGCGGCGGCGTCGCCGCCGGCGTCGTGGCCGCTGGAGATCTCCCGCGGCTTCCTGCTCTCCTGTCGTCACGCCCGTCGCTTCAATGAATCCCCGCCAATGCTCGACGGCCTCGGGCGCCTGGCCATGAATCTCGAGCCACGTGAGCGCTTCGCGAAACGGACCGCGATGCATCAAGGCGCGGCGTGCGCGCGGCGACAGGCGTGAATCCAGCAGTCGACGCTGCAGCCCCATGATCTGGCGGAAGCGCTCGACGTCCCTGCGTGCGAGCGGCAACATCCCAAGCGTGAGTCGCGGTTCCTTTTCGAGCTCAGTGCCGGCAGGTGGACGCGGATGTCCGGTCATGCCGAGCGGCACGAGCAGCGAGCCGAGAAGGACGGCATTGCTCAGCGTGTCGGGTGTCTCCTCGTGTCGCTTGCGGTAGGCATCCACTGCCGCGAGCGACTGCCAGAGTCGATCGGTCGCTCCCTTTTGCAGGTCGTGAGCAATCGGCTCGAGCAGCTTGCGCTCGGCCATCATCCGGAACGCCGTTTCGGACGCACCCGATCGGAGCAGCTTGTAGAACTCTTCGATCAATCTCGCCGGCGCGCTTCGCGCGATCTCCGCGCGACTGCTCGCCATCGCATCGTCGATTGGGCCGTCGATGGTGAACCCGAGGCGCGCCGCCATGGCGATCGCGCGCAGCATCCGCACCGGGTCTTCGTGAAAGCGCTCGGCCGGGTCGCCAATCGAGCGCACGATGCCGGCACGCAGATCCTCGAGTCCGCCGGTGTAGTCGATGATCGAGAACGTCCCGATGTCGTAGAACAGCGCGTTGATCGTGAAGTCGCGCCGGAAGGCATCTTCTTCCGGTGTGCCGAACGTGTTCTCCCGATGGATGAGGTGATTCGGTCCCGCGTTTCCCTCTTCAGGAGTCTCCTGCTGCTCTGCGGCGGACTCCTCTGCGGCAGCCAGTTCCTCCGCCGTCACCTTCCGCCGGAAGGTTGCGACCTCGATCGTCTTCATCCCGAACCGCACGTGTGCGAGGCGGAAGCGGCGGCCGATGACCCAGCAGTTCTTGAAGAGGCGCTTGACCTGGTAGGGGTGCGCCGAAGTGCCGATATCGAAGTCCTTGGGACGCCGGCCGAGCAGCAGATCCCTGACGCTCCCGCCCACCAGATACGCGATGTAGCTGTTTTGATGGAGACGATAGAGGACTTTGAGCGCGTCGGGATCGATCTGCGATCGGGAGAGCGAGTGTGCGGCTCGCGCGACTACGACCGGGTCACCCATCGCCTTCAGATTGTAGGGGAATGCGCTACGATCCGGCTATGCGTACCTTCGTTGCCATCGTCGTTGCGCTGGTCCTGATGGGCGCCGGGTCGGCGGCGTGGGCCAACGAGCCTCCAGCGCTGGCCAAGGCGCGGACGCTCTACAACGCCGGCGACTACGAGGGCGCGATCGACGCGGCATCGGTGGCGCGCAAGGACGAGGCGTGGGCCGATGCGGCCGCGCTGGTCGTCGCGCGCTCGCACCTCGAGCTGTACCGCGAGCGAACAGATGCCGAGGATCTGTCGGCCGCACGCGCGGCGCTCGGCGCTGTCCGGGCGGCATCGCTGATGCCCCGCGACCAGGTCGATCTGATTGTCGGTCTTGGACAGTCGCTGTATCTGAGCGAGATCTATGGCGCGGCTGCCGAGTTGTTCGATACGGCGTTGAGCCGTGCCTCGCTCCTCTCCATGCGTGATCGGTTGTTGTTACTCGACTGGTGGGCGACGTCGCTCGACCGCGAGGCGCAGAGTCGTCCAGCCGACCGTCGAGCGCGGGTGTTCGAGCGCATCTCGGCGCGGATGAACGAGGAGATTCAACGCGATCCCGGCAGTGCCGTGGCCAACTACTGGCTGGCCGTGTCTGCACGCGGCGCGGGAGACATCGACGGCGCGTGGAACTCCGCGATTGCCGCGTGGGTGCGCTCGACGCTCTCGCCCGATACGACCTCGAGTTTGCGCGACGACCTCGATCGGTTGGTGACACAGGCGCTCATCCCGGAACGGTCGCGCACTGTGGCCGCGAGGGAGCCGCAGGAAGCTGTGGCTGCGTTGAAGACCGAGTGGGAACTGATCAAGCAGCAGTGGAAGTGACCGGGTAACGCCGCTCAGTGCTTGGCGTCCCTCCAGTTGTCAGCGATTCCCACGTCAACGGTCAGTGGCACGCTGAGAGACGCCGCGCCTTCCATGTGCTGACGCACGAACGCCGCCATCGCCTCGGCGTCCTCACGTGCACATTCGAACAACAGCTCGTCGTGCACGGTCAGGATCATCTGCCCTTTGAGCCCACTCTTGGGTAGCGCCGCGTGCAGATTGATCATCGCCATCTTGAGAATGTCTGCGGCCGTGCCCTGGATGGGCATGTTGACCGCTTCGCGCTCGGCCTGGCTGCGCATCTGATAGTTCCGGCTCGTCAGGTTCGGCATCAGGCGACGCCTTCCGAACATCGTCTTGACGACCCCTGACTGGCGAGCCTCCTCCAATGTGCGATCGATGAATGCGCGCACCTGCGGGAAGCCGGTGAAATACGCGTTGATGAACTCCTGCGCGGCATCCTGCGTCACGTTGATGTCCCTGGCAAGGGTGAAGGACGTCTTGCCGTAGAGCACCGCGTAGTTGACCATCTTCGATCGGCTGCGCAGCTCGTGCCGGCTCAGGCCCGGATTCGGCCCGAACAGGTTGGCGGCTGTGCGGTCGTGGATGTCTTCGCCCGTCCGGAACGCATCGATCAGCGCTTGCTCGCCAGCCAGATGCGCGAGCACTCGCAGCTCAATCTGCGAGTAGTCGGCAGAAATCAGCACCGATCCCGGAGCGGCGATGAAGGCGCGGCGAATGTCGCGACCGAGCTCCGTGCGGATCGGGATGTTCTGCAGGTTTGGTTCAGAGCTGCTCAGTCGTCCGGTCGCCGCAATCGCCTGGTTGAAGCTCGTATGTACCCGTCCCGTGACCGGGTGGACCATTAACGGCAGCGCGTCGATGTAAGTACTTTTGAGCTTCTGGAGCCCGCGCCACTCGAGCACGAGTTTGGGAAGCTCGTGGACAAGAGCCAACTCTTCTAGCACTTCAGCCGCCGTTGAAAACGATCGCGTCTTGCCTGTCTTCCTGGCGACGGGCATCGCCAGCTTCTCGAACAGGATGCGCCCGAGCTGCTGCGGAGAGTTGATGTTGAACTCCTCCTGCGCGAGCTCGTAGATGCGAGCGGTGAACGACGCGAGCTGCTCTTCCAGGTGCCGCGACTGCGAGGCAAGCAATGGCCCGTCGACGAGCACTCCGGCCCGCTCGATGTCGACGAGCACCGGGATGAGCGGCATCTCGAGTTCGCGATACACGGACTCGAGCTGATCGCTCACGATGAGTGGCGCCAGTTTGCCTGACAGCTGCCAGGCGAGGTCTGCCCGCTCGGCGGCGAAACCGCGAATCGCCTCGGGCGAGAGATTCTGAAACGGGACCGCTTTGGCGCCTTTCCCGCGGACGTCTTCTTCGCTATGCGCGCGATAGCCGAGATGCTCGAGCGCAACCTCCTCGAGCACGTGATTCGATCGATTAGCGTCCAGCAGGTAGCTCGCAAGAATCGAATCGAAATCCAGTCCGCGGAGCGCGATGCCGAACCGGGCCAGGACCAGCGCGACGGTCTTGAGGTCGTGGCCGCGCTTACCAATCGCTTCGTCTTCGAGCAACGGCTTGAGCGTACGAAGCACGAGGCTGGAATCGAGTTGAGTGGGTGCAGCGGCACTCGCCAGCAGATCGTCCCGCTCGTCCTCGCTGCGATGACCGATCGGGATGTACCGCCCCTGCCGGTCGGCAGTCGACACGGCGATCCCGACAATCGTCGAGCGCATCGCATTGGGTTGGTCGGTGATCAGGTAGATCGTGAACTTCCCGGCGGTACGCAGCTCTGAGACGAGCGAGTTGAGCTCGGACTCCGTCGTCACGAGCGCGTAGTCGCTTTGGACGGAATCAGCCGTGGGTGCGTAGTCGTTGACGAGCGTTCTGAACGCGAGGCGTGTGAACAGATCGAAGCAACGCTCGCGCGACGCACCGCGATACTTCAACGATTCGAGATCGAACTCGATCGGTGTATCGGTCCTGATGGTCACGAGCTCGCGGCTTTGCAGCGCCTGCTCGCGGTTGGACTCGAGCGCCTCGCGCTGCTTGGGTTTGAGGTCGGCCGTGTGAGCGAGCAGGTTGTCGAGGCTGCCGAACTGCGTGAGCAGATCGATTGCGCCTTTCTTGCCGATGCCCGGAACGCCCGCCACGTTGTCACTCGTATCGCCGACGAGCGCGAGCACGTCGACGACTTGTGACGGCTTCACGCCGAACTTCTCCAGCACGCCCTGCTCGTTGAACCAGGCCCCATCCTCGCGCGGATCGTAGACCCGGATGGCACCGTCACGAACAAGCTGGAAGAAGTCCTTGTCGATGGAAACGATGGCAACCTGGTGGCCCGCCGCCGCCGCCCTCATCGCGAGCGTTCCAATCACATCGTCGGCCTCGTAGCCAGGTTTGGTGATGATGGGAACGCCTAACGCTTCGCACGCTTCGTGAACCCACCTGATCTGCTCGGCCAGATCGTCCGGCATCCGGACGCGATTGGCCTTGTAGTCGGCGGCGATCTCGTCTCGGAAGGTGGGACCGGCGAGGTCGAACGAGGCAGCGATGTACGCTGGCTTGTGGTCCGTGAACAGCTTTCGCAGCATTGTCACGAAGACGTACACCGCGTGCGTGGACTGGCCCTCCTGGTTCGACAGCCCGCGTCCGCGAAATGCGTGGTAGGCGCGATACATCTGCGAGCTGCCGTCAATCAGAAACAACGTGGGATGAGCCATTCGACCAACGATAATATTCTTTCGATGCTTTCGTCGCCCCGCGTACTTCTAACGCTCGTCGCCGCGTGTTCGATCCTCGGATCCGCTTGTGGTGGCGGCGGTGGGATTCTCGGCAAGGAATACGAGTACGAGGAAGAGCTCCGTTTGTACGTCGACGGCTCTGCGCGGATGGATCTGAGCGCGTCGATCGCTGCGCTCGTGGCGCTGCGCGGTTTCGATCTGGATTCGAATCCTGCCGTTGAAGTGGATCGCGACAAGGTCAGGACGATCTTTCAGGGACCAGGTGTCGACGTCAGGTCGGTGCGCGTATCACGTCGCGACGGGCGCAGGTTTGTTCACGTTCGCCTGGATGTCAGTGACATCAAGCAGTTGTCCCGCGTCGCTCCGTTCTCGTGGTCGTCCTATCAGTTCCGGCGCCGGGGCGATGTGCTCGAGTACGAGCAGCTCGTGGGAGCCGCCGTGGGTAAGACGGTTGGTGATGTGGGCTGGACCGGCAACGAGCTCGTCGCGTTCCGCATGCACATCCCGAGCGTGATCGCGTACCACAACGCCCCATCCAAGCAAGTGCAGCGTGGCAACATCCTCGAGTGGGAACAGCCCCTGGTCGACCGTCTGAAGAGCGTGCCCGTACAGGTCGAGGTCAACATGGAGCCCGACTCGATCCTCTACACGACGCTGTTGTTGTTCGGGTCGACGATCGTCCTGGCGGCGGTGGCGTTTGGCGTGGTGATCTGGCGAGTCGCCAGACACGGTCGGCAGGAAGTCGGGGCGGGCCCTCACACGAGCACCCGCCCCACGTAGTCGCTCGCTCAGAGCTTTTCGAGCTGCGCCTTCACCTCGGCCTCGGTCTGCAACTCGTTCTTCACGTCGAACGCGAGGAACGAGCTCGCAATCGAGCGCGCCAGCATCCGGTCGACCTGGCTGTTCACCACTCCCTCGAGCGTCACGCGACCGCGCTCGACGATGATGTGAATCGGCGGATTCACCATCGAGGCATACGGCCGGAAGTTGTGGTTGCTGTAAATCGCCCGCGCAATCCGGAAGCGTAGGTCGTTGTCGAACTGCGACACCGGCAGCACCTCGATCTGGTTGTCGATGCTGGTGACAGCCGCCACCTTCGCGATGCGCTTCTCGATGTCGTTCTTCTTGTACGGCATCGTGACTTTGCCGACGAGCGTCACGTGGCCGTCGTTCACGTTGGCGTGGACGCTATCGAAGATCGTGAAATGTGGATACCGCAGCACCTGCTTCTGCACGTCGCGGAACAACTGCAGGTTTTCGCTGTCTGCCGCGCTGGCTGGCGCGCTGAACATCAGGAGCGCGACTACAGAGGCGGTCATCAATTTGGCTAACATCGGAAACTCCCTTCGCACTACCGGCCAGTTCTAAGGCAAAGGCTTTGCCAGCGCTGCAGGGTGCGGGATTGCTGAAATCATTCGGGAATTGACGGTGAGAGCTCAGCCGCGCGTCTCTTGGCGCGGACAGCGGATTTCTACTCGAGGACGAGCATCGACGCGATCCCCGCGCCAATCAGCAGGATCTGCCGCAGGGAGCTGGCATCGGTACGTCCTCTGTGCAGTCCTGGAATGAGGTCTGCCATCGCGACGTAGAGAAAGCTCGCTGCCGCGAGTGCGAGGAAATACGGAAGCATCTTCGGCAGGTAGTCGAACGAAACGCACGCGGCGATCGCACCGAGCCCGCTCGCACCCGCAGACAGGACGTTCAGCATCAGTGCCTTGCGGCGTGAGTAACCGGCGTGAAGCAGGATGGCGAAATCGCCGACCTCCTGCGGGATCTCGTGCGCGGCAACCGCCAGCGCGGTGCTGATACCCAGAGGAACAGACGTGAGGACGGCCGCAGCGACGACGGCCCCGTCGACGAAGTTGTGGAACGCATCGCCAACCAGGACCGGCAGCACCGCACCGTCATGCACTTCGCAATCGTGCGTGTGACAGTGCCGCCACAGAACGAGCTTCTCGAGAAAGAAGAAGAGCAGGATGCCGAGTAACAGCGTGCCGAGGACCCGCGTCGCCGGAAGCTGTTCGAGCGCAGACGGCAGAATGGCGAGCGTCGACACGCCAAGCAGCGCGCCAACGGCGTAACTGACCAGCCACGGAACGAGTCGAGCGCGGGCGGAATCGTTGAAGAGGAGAACGCCGGACGCCACAAAGAGGCCGCCGAGCCCGCCCAGAAGACTCAGGCCCAGCGCGATCGCGTACGTGGACACAACAAGCCATCATATTACGGCCGCTGTGTCCGAGTCTTTGGCTTGAATCTACGACGCGACGTATCCGCGTCGCGCGCGGACATTCAGATTACGGTCGCGAACGGTCACGCGGATGGAGTGCCACTTTCCGTCCTTGTCGACCGAGCTTGTGTACCCGAGGAAGTACTGCTTGCTCAACTCGTCGGCGATGCGAGCCGTGGCGCTGTCGAGCCCGTCGAAGCCGCGTACGATCTCGGTCCGTCCGCCGGTGTCGTCTGTGATCTGGCGCAGTGCGTCCGCGTTGACGCGTTCGCCGGGACTGCGCGGCCACGACGTCGATCCACCGCCACCGCCGATCGGCGGATATCGCCGGCGGCCGCCGCCGCCCGGGAATGGAAACGGAATGCTCGGGGGAAACTGCACCGGCGGGGATATCACGCGCGGCGTCTCTTTCCCGGTGCTGTCGACACCAAGCGCGTACACGAGCACTTCGCTCTCACGGATCTTCTGCCGCAGCGTGCTCACGCCGATCTCGCTGTTCGTATCGTTGCCGTCGGAGATGACCAGCAGCGCCTTCTTCCGGTTGCGGCCTTCCTGCGCAGTCGGCAACGCTCCTGCGACAGCGTCATAGAGCGCGGTACCGCCGACGGGGCTGACCCGCTGCAAGGCATCGCTAATCAGCTGCCGATCCGTGGTCCAACCCTGCGTCATCTCCGCACGTGTTGCGAACTCGACGAAGAACAGCTCGTCGTCACGATCGAGCAGCTTGAAGATCAGGCGCTCGATTGCGGCGCGCGCGGCGGCCAGCTTGTCCGGCGACATGCTGCCGCTCGCATCGAGCGCGATACCAAGACTCACCGGCACACGATCGCTGCTGAAGTGCGAGACTTCCTGGAGCTGCCCGTCCTCGTAGACGCTGAAGTCTTCCTCTCGCAGGCCCGAAACGAACCGCCCATTGCCGTCGGTCACCGTGGCGGTGACATTGACGAATTCCACACCGCTCTTGAAGCGAAAACCTTCCTGTGACTGCGCGCCGGTCACAGCAGCCGCCGCAACCACGACGAGCAGCGTGAGCGAGAGTGGAGTGCGCATGGTCAATTCCCGCGTGCGTCATTCGCCAGAGCCGTTCGCGACAAATCGGCGCGACGGTCGACGTGAGGCACGATATGGCTGCCGTTCACGAACGCGACCCGATATCGACCCGGTTCCGCGACCCGCGGCACCGAGACCCTGAAGTTTGTCTCTTTGCCCGGTTCGAGCATAGCCGGATCGAGCGGTGATTCGCCGCGCGCGACGATCTGCCCATCCTGTCCAAGAACAGAAACGACAGCCGATAACGTCGGCGTGGCCGTCGCCGTTGGATTGCGGACCAGCCCGGACACGATGAGCGTCTCACCGTCCAGCGCGTGACGCATGGACACGAGCTCGATTGACGATGCGCTCACCGGCGCGGGGTGACTAGCAGTTCGTCCCTTGTTGTTCATGCCGGCGACGAGCAACGCACTCGCACTCAGTACCACGAGTGCGGCTACGCCGAACGCAGGCAATCGAGACGAGTGCACCTCTTCAGGAACGGTGAACGAAACACCCGGTGACTGTAAGGGCGCTTCATCAAAATTCCCAGTGCCAGCCCAGGGTGTTTCCCACAAGGGGTCGTCGAGCGCCGCAGCGAGCGCGGCAACGCGAGCATCGGAACGCTGGCGTTCGACCCGGGCCCGATACAGCATCGTGGCTGCGAGCGCCACGACCGCAACAGAGAGCGCGACGACGAGCGGGATGAGCGACATCTCTGGGTCTGGAGCTCACCGAAGTGAGAACTCCACCTCCACTTCTACGATGACGTCAACCGGCGTACCCTGGCGCCGGGCCGGACTGAACTTCCAGTTCCGGACCGCCGCCACCGCGCGGTCGTTGAGACCAAAGCCGAGACCGCGCAGCACTTTGACATCACCCACGCTGCCATCGGACCGGATCACGATTTCCAGAACGACGTCGCCGGTCACGCCGCGCGTGCGCGCCTCTTCTGTGTACTGTGCCTTGACCTCCCGCAGGAGTCGAGGCGGTTCTACGCCGCTGCCGGGCCGGTATGGACCGCCGCCGGCACCTCCACCAGTCCCATCGTCCACCCCCGGCCCGACTCCCGGTCCAGAGCCGTCAGGCTCCGGAGCCAGCGGTTTGCTATCGCCGGCAACCAGGGCGATTGGCGAAATCAAGGCTCGCGACGGAAGGGGCTGAGGCTCGGGTTCGAACGATTGCGAGGGCTGTGGGCGAGGCCGCTCGATTCGGGTAACCGGCGTTCGAGGCGCCCTGCCACCACCACCGCCGCCGCCACCAGGACCTGGCCCTGCCAGGAAGACGAGGTGTTCGCGGGGCGCCTTTGCGGCCATGTTGACCGCTCCGGACGTTGACCAGATCAGGAGGGCAAGCAGCGCCCCGTGAAGGAGCGATGAGGCCACGGCGGAAAGACCTCGTTCCTCGCGGTGGTTCGTGGCCGAGGTGGATGTAGGTGAGTCGGCTGCATGGGCGGCCGCGTCCTTGCGGGCTTTGTTTCCCGCCAGGACCGCCATGTGAGTGTCGAAGAAGCCGGAGCCGGCCACGGACTTCAGTTCGCCGCTGTCGACCAACCGTTGGACGGCCGCACGCGGAACGCCGGCCGCGCGCGCGATCTCGTCGATCGTGAAAACGTCGAGTTGGGACAGCATAGACGTGCAAGTGCTGAAGGCAAATCCCTTGCCTCCGGTTGGTTCGGTATTCAGGCCGGAACTGCGGAACAGAAGCCAGTCCGACACGCGCGTGTCCCTTCAGCAGGTCATCGGAGGGCTACCTCAAACGCTGCCCTCGACGTTCATACCTTCGACGAAGCTGTAGCCGTCGCGGTCGACAAGCGGGCGTACGGACCGGAAGCCTGCGGCCTCCAGCATTTTGACCGTCGACGCAATGTCAGGCGCCTTTCGAGCCTGAAAGATTGCCGTCAAGCCCGAAGGCGTTCCCTTGTCGATGACGACGATGCGTCCCCCTGAACGAAGGACGCGCCTGAACTCCAGGAAGGCTCGCGAGCGCTGCGTATCGCTCAAGCCTGACAGCTGGCCATTCCGGTTGTGGGCGACGACCAGATCGAACGAATGCTGATCGTACGGGAGGGTCTCGAGACCGTGCACCCGGATGTTGACCAGTGCGCCTGCTTGTTCTGCGGCTCGTTTGGCCATCACCGAGGTCGTGTCGTCGGGGACGACCATCGCCGATTCGCCCGAGAGTCCCGGTTTCGCTGCGAGGACACCCGTGACGACCGGGGTGTCCATTCCGATCTGGAGGACGCGCTCGCCCATGCGCACGCCGCTCATGGCGACCGCCAGCGGCTCGCGTCCAACCGTCGACTGACGCAAAAACATGCGCATTTCCTCATGATATAGTGGGCGATTGTGACTTCACCAGTTCAGATCGCCCCTGCGAGTGGGAAACTCGGCGTGTTGCTGGTTGGCCTCGGCGCCGTCAGCACGACGACCATTGCCGGCGTCATGGCCATCCGCCGTGGCCTGGCGAGTCCAATCGGCTCACTCACGCAGATGGGCACCATCCGCCTCGGCAAACGCACCGAGAACCGAGCCCCGAAAATCAATGAATTCGTTCCTCTCGCGAGCCTGAACGACATCGTTTTTGGCGGCTGGGACATCTTCGAAGAGGACTGCTACGGTGCCGCGCGTACTGCCGGTGTGCTGGAACCGGCTCAGTTGGAGCAGGTTCGCCCGGAGCTCGAAGCGATCAAGCCCATGCCCGCGGTGTTCGACCAGCGCTACGTCAAGCGGTTGGACGGCCCGAACGTCAAGAAGGGCAAGAACAAGCGCGACCTCGCCGAGCAACTCATCGCGGACATTCGTGCCTTCAAGCAGAAACACGGCTGCGACCGCATGGTGATGGTCTGGGCTGGAAGCACTGAAGTCTTCATGAAGGAAGGTCCGGTCCACCAGAGCATCGCCAGCTTCGAGAAGGGCCTCGAGCAGAGTGACGACTCCATCCCGTCGAGCATGATCTACGCATACGCGGCGCTCCGGGAGGGCTTACCGTTTGTCAACGCGGCGCCAAACCTCACCGCCGACGTCCCCGCGATGCTCGAACTCGCGGCGAAGATGAAGTCGCCGTTGGCCGGCAACGACATGAAGACCGGTCAGACGCTGATCAAGACAGTCATTGCCCCGGGACTGAAGGCACGGCTGCTTGGTGTGAAGGGCTGGTACTCGACCAACATCCTCGGGAATCGTGATGGGGAAGTGCTCGACGATCCCGAGTCGTTCAAGACCAAAGAGGAGAGCAAGAAGTCGGCTCTCGACTACATCTTTCAGCCGCACCTGTACCCTGATCTCTACGGGGACCTGACCCACGTCGTGCGGATCAACTACTACCCGCCGCGCGGTGACAACAAGGAAGGCTGGGACAACATCGATCTGATCGGCTGGCTCGGATACCCGATGCAGCTGAAGATCAACTTCCTCTGCCGCGACAGCATCCTTGCCGCGCCGATCGTGCTCGACACGGCGCTGTTCATGGACCTCGCCAAACGCGCCGGCATGCACGGTATCCAGGAGTGGTTGTCGTTCTACTTCAAGAGCCCGATGCACGCGCCCGAGGTCTATCCCGAGCACGACCTGTTCATTCAGCTGATGAAGTTGAAGAACACGCTGCGGTATCTGCAGGGCGAGGATCTGATCACGCACCTCGGTCGCGAGTACTACGATTGAGACGGGGTCAGACCCCTTCCCAGTTTTTCACCTGAAGCTGCTAAATTAGCGGCGTGCTTCAGGCGCCTCTCCTCGGCGGACTGTTCATCGGGATCCTGTCCGCTCTTCCGGTCATCAGCTGGGGTAATTGCTGCTGCCTCTGGATCGTTGGAGGCGGCATCCTGGCGGCCTACCTCGATCAGCAGAACGATCAGCGTCCGACCACAACGGGACGCGGCGCGCTGAACGGATTCCTTGCCGGAGTCGTTGGCGCATTCGTCTGGTTGATCGTGTCGCTCGCGCTGGATGTGGTGCTCGCTCCTGTTCGGGAACGGATTGCGAGTGAGTTGATTCGCGTCGCTCGCGACATGCCTCCGGACGCTCGCGCCGCGCTCGAGTCGATTGGTACCTCGTCGCCCGTGGGGTACGCCTTCAACTTCTTCCTCCTGCTGTGCGCCGGGGGAATCTTCTCGACGCTCGGCGGTGTGCTCGGCGCCGCGTTCTTCCGGAACGACGTGCCACCTGCGCTCGGTGGTCCCGTTCAGCCGCCTCCGCTTCCGCCCATGTGACGCGCGCGTTGTATTCTGTGACGCTATGTCCCAGAACACGCCGCCGCCGGAAATCGCAGACCTCCTTCAGGAAAATCGTACGTTCGCGCCGTCGAAGGCGTTTCAGGCGCAAGCCAACGTACGCGACGAGGGCGTCTACGCGCGCGCCGAGCGCGATCCAGAGGGCTTCTGGGCCGGCTTCGCCGAGGAACTGGACTGGTTCACGAAGTGGACGCAGGTACTCGACTGGAAACCCCCACACGCGAAGTGGTTTGTCGGCGGCACGCTCAACGCGAGCGTGAACTGCGTCGATCGTCACATCAAGGGACCACGACGCAACAAGGCCGCGATCGTCTGGGAAGGTGAACCAGGCGACCGACGCACGCTGACGTACTTCGACCTCTATCGCCAGGTCAGTCAGTTTGCGAACGTGATGAAGTCGCTCGGCGTCAAACGCGGCGACCGCGTGGCGATCTACCTGCCGCTGATTCCCGAGCTTGCGATCGCCATGCTCGCCTGCGCTCGCATCGGCGCAATTCACTCCGTCGTCTTTGGTGGCTTCAGCTCGGAGTCGTTGCGGGATCGCATCAACGACGCGCAGTGCACGTTGCTCATCACCGCGGATGGCGGGTGGCGGCGCGGGCAGGTCGTTCCCCTCAAGCAGATGGCGGACGAAGCGCTGAAGGGCACGCCGTCCATCAAGGACGTCATCGTCGTTCAGCGATTGCAGGGCGCGCCCGTTGAAGTGCACGTGAAAGAAGGGCGCGACCACTGGTATCACCGCCTGATGCTCGACGCCGGATATCAGTGTGAGCCCGAACAGATGGATGCAGAGGACATGCTCTACATCCTCTACACCTCCGGTACGACCGGGAAGCCGAAAGGCATCGTTCACACGACCGGCGGTTACCTCGTTGGAACCTACGCGACGACCAAGTGGGTCTTCGATCTGAAAGAAGACGACGTGTATTGGTGCACCGCGGATATCGGTTGGGTCACCGGTCACAGCTACGTCGTCTACGGGCCGCTCGCGAACGGCGCGACCGTCGTCATGTATGAAGGCGCGCCCGACTGGCCGCGCAAGGATCGCTTCTGGCAGATCATCGAGCGCTACGGCGTCACGATCTTCTACACCGCGCCGACCGCCATTCGCGCGTTCATGCGGTGGGGAACCGAGTGGCCGACCGGCCGCGACCTCTCGAGCCTGCGGCTGCTCGGATCCGTAGGCGAGCCGATCAATCCGGAAGCCTGGGTCTGGTATCACCGCTACATCGGTGGTGAGCGATGCCCGGTCGTGGACACGTGGTGGCAGACGGAGACGGGCGCGATCATGATCACGCCGCTGCCCGGGATCACGAAGACCAAACCAGGATCAGCCACGATGCCGTTTCCCGGTATCAAGGCAGAGATCAAAACCGATCGCGGCGACAGCATTCAGGGCGCAGGTGGCGGTCTGCTCGCGCTCACGCGACCGTGGCCGGCGATGCTGCGCGGTATCTACGGCGATCCCGATCGGTACGTGAAGCAGTACTGGAGCCGGTGGACGCCAGACATCTACTTCACGGGCGATGGTGCGAAGCGCGATCAGGACGAGTTCTTCTGGCTGCTCGGTCGAGTCGATGACGTGCTGAACGTCGCGGGTCATCGGATCGGCACGATGGAAGTCGAGAGCGCACTGGTCGATCATCCGCGCGTAGCAGAGGCCGCTGTCGTTGGCCGGCCGCACGAGATCAAGGGTCAGGCAGTCGCCGCGTTCGTCACGTTGCGTGACGGCGCGCAGGGAAGCGAGACGCTGGTCGCCGAGCTGAAGGATCACGTCGTGAAGAAGATCGGCGCGATCGCACGGCCCGACGACGTGATCTTTTCGGCGGACCTGCCAAAGACACGATCCGGAAAGATCATGCGGCGCCTGCTCCGTGACATCGCTGAAGGAAAGGCACTGGGCGACACGACGACGCTGGCCGATCCGGCAGTGGTTGCCAGGCTCAAGGAGCAGTACCAGGACGAGCACTGAGGGCGGCGGGCGTCTGTGCGTGCCCAGACGGGCGGCGCCCGCACGCCGCACGCGTGCGGCACACTTGCGCGGTTTCAGCCCGGAAACGCTAAAGTTCGACGAATCAAGCCGTTGCTGGGATAATGGCCGCCCGGCTGCCGTGGCCGGATTCGTGAATCTTCGGGGGGTGACATGCGCACACCTTCGCGTTCCCCGTTTCCGGCGATTCTTGGTGCACTCGTCCTGAGTGCCGCGCCTGTTGTGGCGGGTTCGACCAGCGCGACACTGACCGTGGGCGTCACGGTCGTGCGGTCCTGCGGAGTGCGCGCGACTTCAGTGGCTCAAGGGGCTGCCCGCCTGGATCTGACGTGCGCCGCAGGCGCCGCGTCGACTCTGAGACGCGGACTCGACACTCGATCCGATGACGCAGGGAAGGTCTTGCGGCTTCAGGTTCCGACGAGTGCGTATCGCGGAGTGATCGACGGCAACGTCGAAGTCGCGACCGTCAACTTCTAGAAATTTATTACGGCTGAAACCGTATCGGTGTAGCTGCCGGCACTCACGTCCTGCTGTGCCGGGATCCGCCCGTAGATCGTCACGCTGACGTTGGAGTTGTTCGGCGGATTCGCATTCGTGTAGACGGAAGTACCTCCCGTCCCGTCACCCCAGATGGTCGTGCGCGCGGCATTCCTATACAGGTTGTATTGCAGGATCTCGCTGCCCTTGCGCAACGTGCGCGGCGAGAACGTCGAGCTCGAGCCGTCGCTCAACGAGATCGAAATATTCGCGGCAGTCGCGTTGCAGCGATATGTAATCGTCCCGGTCGAGTCATCCGCCGTCGTCGTGAATACGTTGTAGTTGCCGAAGGCGACGGACGTCACCGAGATCGTGCACGACGGCGACTGCGCCCAGGCACTCGTCGCACCGAGCAACCAGATTGCTGCAGTGACGATCGACACCCGCAGCAGCGTGCGCGTCATCGACGTCCCTCGCATCGCACCGTTCCGAGGTTGACGAGCGTCCCCTCAGGCGAGGGCACCGTGATAGTCAGCGAGCACTCCTTGCCGGCGCTGTCACGAACCACGGCGCTGTGCTTGCCTGCCGGCAGATCCTCGAAATAGAACTTGCCGGAGCTGCCAATCGGCGAGCTGAGCTCGCGCCCCTTTGCCGTGACGGTGAGGTCGCCATATGACGGAACCCGATCACCGCCCTCGTCCGCGACGGTGATCACGCCGACGACGCGCTGGACCTTCTGGACGCCGAACTCAGCGACAGCGCCACCGCGATAGGGAAGCGCGATCGTCTGGCCGATGTCCGGCACCGCGTACTGAAGCGGGATGTCACCGTCTGCCACGTCGAGAATGTTCCCATAGTAGGCCTGCAGGTCGGGCACCAGCAGGTCGCCCTTCTTGCCGGTCTTGCCGACTTCCTGGTGGCTGGCAAACGCGCGGACGCCCTCGACGCCGGGGATTCTCACAAGTGCAAAGCTGTCCTGCACAGGCCTCGAGGCATACACGCCACCGCCGATTCCGACGATCGATCCCGCGGCGGTTACCGTCGTATTCGCTTCACCAGCGGTTTGTTCCTGCCGCACTTCGTAGCGCCCGTACTTCGTCTGGTAGCGCGCCACACCGTAGCCCATGGTGTTGTCACCACTCTCGGCGTGCATCTGGTAGCCGTAGCCCTCGCCGTACGGCAGCGACCGCTGGGCATCGACCGTCATTCGGCTGCCGCGTCCATCCTGGACGTGCGCGACGGACGCCGTGCTCTTGCCGAACAGGACCGTGATACCCGCGTAGGCCTCGCGACCGTGACCGCGCTCGTCGCCCACACGAGTCACGCTCGCCGTCAGCTCGAGGTGCCGGGCGAGATGGACCGTGGACAGGATCCCCGTTCGTTCGCGCGTGATCCCTTGATACAGCCGTCGCATCGAGTGCTGTGCGGTGACGCTGAGCGGCCCGCCGATGTTGGCGCTCGCAAAGACGTTCACTTCCGTCTTCGGGTCTTCGCCAACCGGGTTCGGTGTGAGCGTCGCGTAGTTGCGGCTGGCCATCATCAGTGACCCACCCGCGCTCACGGGACGACTCGTGAAACTGAATCCGACGAGCCCCGCGCTGCCCAGATCGCCTTGCCGGCTGCTCATCGATCCCGCGGCTTCGATTTCACCGACTGGAAGTCTGAGGTTCAACGACGGACCGCCGCTGTACAACCGGCCCGGCTGCACTTCAACGCGACCGCCGGCGGTGACGCTATCCGTGATGCCGACGCGATGGCGGGCGAGCGCGACCGGTGTCCGATAGTCCCAGCTCTTCTCTCCGACGCCTACGCGGCGGAAACCGACGCTGTATTGATAGTCCTGCACACCCTTCGCGAGCGCGCTCGTCGTCAGGTAGTAGGTGGACGATAACTCGCGCTCCACGCCGAACGCATCGCGGATGATGACTTGCGCGTCGTTGCGGCCGAGCGTCATCGGCAGGTTTCGAATATCGAGCCGGCCCGGCGCAACCTGTTCCCGGCTCACGATCTGGCCGTTGACCTGCACCTCCATCACCGACGGGACCGAGATCGGCGTCGAGACGGACAGCATCGGATAGCGGACGAAGTAGGGATTGATCGCGAACTCTTTGGCGACCGTAACGCCGGCGATCCACGAGTCGCCGCCGAGTGGTCCGCTGAATCCCAGGCTGTCGCCGACCGTCCAGCGGCGCATCGCGGAGCGCTGATCGAGCGTGAGGCTCGTCAGCCCGCGCGTGGCGCCGAGGTTGTTCGCGGAGACCGTGTTGTAAAGGAGCGCGCCGCGCATGCTCAGCGCGGACTCAGTGAAGACGTCCGCCTGCTTGTTGCTGGTGTAGTTGACGGCGTAGTTGACGAAGCCCGAGGTGTTCGACTTGAAGACGAGATCCTTCGGTGCTCCGAAGTACAGGTCGCGAACCTGCTCGCCCAGGAGGCTCGGGTTTGCGGTGATGTGGAGTCGAAGGTCGCGCTCGTCAACAGTGAACGTCAGTGCCGGCGCCAGCGAGCTCAGTGAGACGAACTCCTGCGCGCCGATGGGCTCGCGGTCACCCTCGAATCCCTGCAGACCCGCGCTCTGAAGCGTCTGCACGCTGACGAGCGCATCCGAACCGCGCAGGACGACGAGCGACTCGCCCGCGGAAACCTGATTGACCAGGATCTCGAGGACCGCGCGCTGGCTTTGCGCCCTGGCTGCACTCGGCGCGAGCAGAACCAGCAGGGCGAACAGGGCGGTAAAGAGGCGGGCCGCTCTCAGCGCGAACACACGCCGTTCGGCGTCTGCAGGCGCTCCTGCAGTGACTCCGACCCAAGCTGAACGTCGACGGTCACCGACGTGATCCGTGAGCATTCCGCCTCTGGAAAAGCCATCTCGAAGTCGCGTTGGCCGCCAGCGAGGATGTACCAGCCGTCCATGCGATTCTCGATGGCGGCAGACGATCCCGCGTATCCGCGGACGCGAATCTCCTGGGGCACGAAATGAACGGTGCCCTCGTTTTTCAAGGTGAAGAACATCTTGCCGCTCTTCTGACCGAGGTTGGTCAGGTTCGCGGTCGCCACTTCCTTGGCCGGCTTCATGAAGATGGGAATGCCCATCTTCGTCAACACGCGGACACCGTTCGCCTGGCGTTCCAGAGGTGGGAGCTCCTCTACGAAGATGCGATACGTCTTCTCGCGCGTATCGAACTCCGTTGCGCTACCGACGCGAACACGACGGCTCTCGCCGGGTGCCAGCGTCAGCAGCGCCGGAAAAAAGACGATGTCCTCCGTCGGTTCGAGTTGCATCTCGCCCGACGGGGACTGTGCCCACTTGAAGACAGACAGTTCGAAGCGAAGTGTGTCAGTGCTCTCGTTGCGCAGCGTGAGCAGCACGCTGGTCGTACGGTTCGAGAACGCGATCTGTGTGGGTTCGACCGTGAACGTCGCGGCGTTCGCGTTGAACGCCCACGGCCCCCCGCCGAGGATCGACGCGGCGACGATCGCCGCGACCTGATACCGGAGTACCTTGAGCAGGAGCGGCAACTCGATGTGCTGCTGCATGTGCCGATCTCCTGATCGGGCTCGCTTTAGAAGTTCACCGTCGCCACAACCGTGTCGTTGTAGCTGCCGGCCGGCACGTCCTGGTTGCTCGCGACGCGACCGTAAACCGTGAAGTTGCGCGCGGCCTTCGAAGGCGCAGCCACCGGCGAGAGCAATCCCGCACCCGCGGTGTTCCAGATCGTCGAACGGCCAGAATCCTGATACAGCTCGTAGGTCAGGTAGTTGCTCGAGCCGTCGGTCATGCGGCGCGTGCTGCCGGACGCGTTTGAGCCGAGCCCAAGGCCGATTGTTGCCGTCGAACCCTTGGTGCAGGCGACGATCACTGTGCCGGTTCCGTCAAGGTTGGTCGACGCGTTCGCCACGACCGGATCATAGGAACCAAACGCCAAAGCGGCGGTGCTGATCGTGCAATTGTTCGTCACCGTTGCGCTGACACCGAGGTTGGCGGTTGCTGTGGCAGCGTTTGTCTGCACCGCACCGAATCCCGCAAACGCCATTGCCGCGCCCACTCCCACCACTGCAACCGTCTTCGAAAGCTTCACGTTCGTCTCCTTACGGCCTTGTGCCGCTTTGCTACACAATTCGTTAATCTGCCTGTCCATGAGAACCGTCGCAGGACAATAGAGCACGGGGTGGGCCAACCCCTGCCGCTGTCATTCGACTGCTTCCAAGTTGCTTATCGGCAGTTACTTGCAAGACTTTGCACGTCCGGACGTGGTCAGGACATCTCCGCGTGTGTGTTTAAGAACGGCACACAACACAGCAGCTCAAAGAGTGCGTAAGTGCTTGAAAATTGACGTGGTTACTACCTGGAATTCGCACGGTTTCACACCTGTCCAGAAACGGCACACGCGCACACGTGCGCCCGGCCTCGGAACAGAGGGCGCCGCCGTGCCGTAGTGAGTAGCTGTCTGGCCAGCAGCCGCAGACTGAGGCACACTGAGACGAATGGCACTCATCGACACCCAGGACATCTGGAAGACCTACGTGATGGGCTCCGAGGAGATTCACGCCCTCCGCGGCGTATCCATCGGCATCGAGCGCGGCGAGTACGTCGCCATCATGGGACCGTCGGGGTCGGGCAAGTCGACGCTCATGAACCTGATCGGCTGCCTGGACACGCCAAGCAAGGGTAGCTACCTGCTGAACGGGAAGCAGGTGAGCCAGATGAACGACAACGAGCTCGCGAGGATCCGGAACCAGGAGATTGGGTTCGTATTCCAGACATTCAACCTGTTGCCTCGGGCAACTGCCCTGCAGAATGTGGAATTGCCCCTCGTCTACGCAGGCGTTCAAGGGAAGGATCGAAACCAGCGAGCGCGTGCGGCACTCGATAAAGTCGAACTGACTTCGCGAATGGGGCATCGCCCCAATGAATTATCCGGCGGTCAGCGGCAACGCGTGGCGATTGCCAGGGCGTTGGTCAACAACCCATCGATTCTGCTCGCGGACGAGCCGACCGGTAACCTGGATTCCAAGACCGGGACCGAGATCATGGCGTTGTTCGCCCGCCTTCACGAGGCTGGCAATACCATCGTCCTCGTGACGCACGAAGCGGACGTCGCCGCCTTCGCGCGCCGGACGATTCACATCCGCGACGGGAAGGTCGAGAAGGACATCCGGCAGGCCGCCTGATCAGACAGCCGCCCAATGGCTGGTGCCGATCTCTCGCATCGGCCTCTCGCGCTGAAATGACGCGGAGTCGAACTCGATGCGCGCCCGGGGCGCGTCGGGATCGAGGCGGGGCACTGCGCTGAGAAGCGCCCGGGTGTACGGGTGCATCGGGTTCTTGAACAGTGCCTGCGTGTCGCCCATCTCCACGATCTTCCCGAGATACATCACCGCGACGCGATTGCAGATGTTCTCCACCAGGCGCAGATCGTGCGCGATGAAGAGATACGTCAGCCGCAAGCGCGCTCGCAGGTCCAGCAGCAGCTCGATGACCTGCGCCTGAATCGACACATCCAGCGCAGAGACCGGTTCGTCGGCGACGATGAGCGCCGGATTGAGCGCGAGGGCGCGCGCGATCCCGATTCGTTGCCGCTGTCCCCCGCTGAACTCGCGCGGGTAGCGCCGGAGATGAGCCGGTTCGAGGCCCACGAGCTCGAACAGTTCCTTTACTCGCGCCGCGCGTTCCGAGGGACCGCCGAGTCCATGGATGATGAGCGGCTCCTCGACGATGTCCCCCGCGCGCATGCGTGGATTCAGCGACGAATAGGGATCCTGAAACACGATCTGCATGTCGCGGCGGGTGAGTCGCATTCGGCTGCGAGAGAACTCGAGCACGTTCTCGCCTCGAAACACGACTTCACCGCGGTCGGGTTCGATTAGACGCAGGATGCAGCGGCCGGTCGTGCTCTTGCCGCTGCCTGACTCGCCGACCAGGCCGAACATGTCTCCCTCATCGATGTGAAAGCTCACATCGTCGACGGCGCGTACGACCGCCGGTGGCGGGGCGAAGAGCCCACCGCCGCGCGAGTAGTGCTTGACGAGGTGACGAACCTCGAGGAGCGGCATCAGCGTTTGCTCATCCCGGGGACGGCACGAAGCAGACGCTGCGTGTACTCGTGTGATGGCTCACGAAGAATCTGGCGCACCGGGCCCTGCTCGACGAGTTGCCCGCCCCGCATGACGGCGACACGGTCCGCCATCTCCGCGATCACGCCGAAGTCGTGGGTGATCAACAACAGCGCGAGGTTGAATCGGTCCTTCAACTCGCTGAGCATCTCGAGTACCTGCGCCTGGATCGTCACGTCGAGCGCGGTGGTCGGTTCGTCAGCGATGACCAGTGGCGGCCGGCACGCAAGTGCGATGGCGATCATCACGCGCTGACGCATGCCGCCCGAGAGTTGATGCGGATAGTCTCGTGATCTCTTCGCGGCGTCGGTGATCCGCACCGCGTCGAGAAGCTCCACGACCCGTTCGCGGGCATCGTCTCTCCCAACTCCGTGTGAAGTGAGCGCTTCCGCGATCTGATCCCCCACGCGCATGGTCGGGTTGAGGGCAGTCATCGGCTCCTGGAAGATGAGCGAGATGCGACCGCCTCGTACGGCTCGCATCTCGGATTCCGTCAGCCGGAGCAGATCGCGTCCTTCGAAGAGGACCTGACCGCCGATCACGCGTCCAGGCGGTTGGAGCAACCTGAGAATTGCCAACGCGGTGACTGACTTGCCGCTGCCGGATTCGCCGACGAGGCCGAGTGTTTCGCCGCTCTGAATCGTCAGGCTGACGTCATCGACGGCCGTGAGCGCAGAGCCTGAACCTTCGAATGCGACCGTCAGGTGCTGGACATCCAGGAGCGGTGTCATGTGCGTTCACGCACCAGAAGCGTCCTGATACTCACCGAACACACGCCGGAGAGCGTCAGAGATCTCCCCGAGCGTCGCCCTTTTCTCGACCGCTTCAATCACCACGGGAACCAGGTTGTCGCCCGAATGCGCCGCGCGTTCGACGGCGTCGATCGCCGAACGGCACTCGCTGTTGCTTCGACTGGCGCGTAGCGCGCGTGCCCGCTCCACCTGGTCTCGCTCGACCGACGGATCGACGGCGAACACGGTAAGTGCCTGGGTATTCGAATCGGTGAACCGATTGACGCCGACGACGATGTCGGTCCCGCGCTCGAGCGCCTGCTGGGCGCGATAGGCGGAGTCCTGGATCTCGCGCTGGATGAGACCGGATTCGATCGCGGAGAGGGTGCCTCCGGCGCTGTCGATGCGCTCGAGGAGTTGAGTAGCCTCCTGCTCGATTCGAGTGGTCTTCTCTTCGATTGCGTACGCCCCGCCGAGAGGATCGACGGTGGAGGCGACGTTGCTTTCGTGGAGAAGGATCTGCTGCGTACGCAAGGCGATGGTGGCGCTTTCCTGTGTCGGGAGGCCGAGCGCTTCGTCGCGACCGTTGCAGTGGAGGGACTGCGTGCCGCCGAGCACCGCAGCCAGCGCCTGGAGTGCGATGCGGGCCACGTTGCTGTCAGGCTGCTGCGCGGTCAGGGTGCTGCCGGCGGTCTGCGCGTGGAATCGCAGTTGTTGCGCGCGCGGTTCGCGTGCGCCAAACCGGTCGCGCATGATGCGCGCCCACAACCGTCTCGCCGCACGGAACTTGGCGATCTCTTCGAGAAAATTGTTGTGGACGTTGAAGAAGAACGAGAGGCGCTGGCCGAGGACGTTGACGTCCAGCCCCGCATCGATCGCTGCCTGGACGTAGGCGATGCCGTTCGCCATCGTGAACGCCACTTCCTGGACGGCCGTCGAACCCGCCTCGCGAATGTGATAGCCGCTGATCGAGATCGAATTCCACCGCGGCACGTGTTCCGCGCAGAAACGCATGATGTCGGTCACGATCCGGAGCGACGGGCGCGGCGGATAGATGAAGGTCCCGCGGGCGACGTACTCCTTGAGGATATCGTTCTGGACCGTGCCGGAAAGCGCCACAGGCGCAATACCCCGCCGCCTGGCCGTCGCGACGTACATCGCGAGCAGGATGATCGCCGTCGAGTTGATCGTCATCGACGTGGACACGCGGTCGAGCGGAATGTCCGCGAACAGGGCGTCCATGTCCTCGATCGAATCGATCGCCACCCCGACGCGGCCGACCTCCCCTGCCGCGAGCGCATGATCGGAGTCATAGCCAATCTGCGTCGGCAGATCGAACGCCACACTGAGTCCCATGACGCCCTGCGACAGCAGATACCTGTAACGCCGGTTTGATTCAGCGGCCGTCCCGAAGCCGGCGTACTGGCGCATCGTCCACGGCCGTCCGCGATACATGTCGGGCTGAATCCCGCGCGTGAACGGAAAAGCGCCAGGCGAGCCGATGTCGGCTTCCGGATCGATACCGGAAACATCGTCCGGCGTCGAATAGAAGCGAGAGCTCGGATGTTGCATGTTGGGGGTCGCCGGAATCTTAACTCAAGCCCTTGTGTATCAGCTGATTACCGATAGCGGTTCGTACGGGCACGCGTCATTACGAGATCCGGCTGCACGCTGAATGGCGATCGCTGGGCCGGTTTATTGACACCTCGAAGATGACCCTCTACAATGCCCGGCAGCCTCCATGAGGCTAAACCCCTGCAAATGAATACTTTTGGCGCTCAATCCCTGCCAACCTCCCCGGTTAGTGCAGGTTCGGATTGGGGTACGCCCCGGATCCCGGCCCGGAGGCGGTTTAGGAGGAAGCAGGAATGGATGACGTCGTGAACCGGTTCGCGAAAGAGCTGGCCGACGCGATTGCCGCCGCTGTCGCCGAGAACGCTCAAGTCGAGGCCTGCCGAGCCAAGGCACGCGAGGCTGGATTCGACATGCGAGTGACGCTCGAAGCTGTGGTTGGGTTCGTGAGCAGAAACAACGGAACGGCCGTGACTCGAATCACGACGCCCGCCCGTCTTTTGCCGGCCCGCAACGGTTTCGACCTGACAACCAACGACCGCCGGTTCCTGAGGTCGCTGCGAATCGGCTGCGAAGAAGCGCCGAAGGAAGCGGTCGATAACGGCTAGTTGACGGATTCCGCGCTGACAGCCGATAGCTATCCGCTGTCGGCTGTCAGTTATCGTGCCTGCGCCTGGTTCGCCACCGCGGCTGCTTTTCGCATCGCGGCCTCCTGATCACCCAGATAAAACTTCTTCACCGGCCGTAGCTGTTCATCGAGCTCGTACACGAGCGGGATCCCGGTCGGAATATTCAGTTCGACGATGTCCTGCTCCGAGGTGTGGTCGAGATACTTGACCAGCGCGCGCAGGCTGTTGCCGTGGGCCGCGATGAGCACCCGTTTCCCTGCCTTGATGTCGGGCGCGATCGACGAGTGCCAGTAGGGAAGAAACCTGGCGACCGTATCCTTCAGCGATTCCGTGAGCGGCAGCTCATTTGGTTTCAGGTCCGCGTATCGCCGATCGCGTGACGGGTGTTGTGGGTCGTCCGGCGTGAGCGGGGGCGGCGGGATGTCGTAGCTGCGCCGCCAGATCTTGACCTGCGCGTCACCGTGCTTGGCCGCGGTTTCCGCTTTGTTGAGTCCCTGGAGTGCGCCGTAGTGCCGCTCGTTCAGGCGCCAGGATCGGCACTCGGGAATCCACATCATGTCCATCTCGGACAGCGCGATCCACAGCGTCCGGATCGCGCGTTTGAGGAGCGACGTGTGGGCAACGTCGAACTCGAAGCGCTCGGCCTTCAGCAGACGCCCGGCTTCAGCAGCTTCTTCGCGACCGCGGTCGCTCAGATCAACGTCCGTCCAGCCGGTGAATCGATTCTCTTTGTTCCACGTGCTCTCGCCGTGGCGCAACAGGACCAACCGATACATGACTTCCTCGTTCGGCGGGTCTGAAGACCCGCCGCTACACGTAGAGGCGGGCCTTCAGGCCCGCCTGATTCAGTTTGCTGCGACCTGACGAATCGCCGAAAGACCAGCGTAACGAGCCGCGCTCCCGAGCTCCTCTTCGATTCGCAGCAACTGGTTGTACTTTGCCGTCCGATCGCTCCGGCTTGCCGATCCGGTTTTGATCTGACCCGCCGATGTGGCGACCGCGAGATCCGCGATGGTGCTGTCCTCTGTCTCGCCCGACCGGTGCGAGATGATCGTGGCGTAATGCGCGTTGCGCGCCATCGCAATCGCGTCGAGCGTTTCCGAGACGGTGCCGATCTGATTCAGCTTGACGAGCAGCGCGTTACCAACGCCCTCGGCGATTCCCTTGCGAAGAATCTCCGGGTTGGTCACGAACACATCATCGCCGACGAGCTGTACCCGGTCGCCGATCGCGCGAGTCAAGGCTTTCCAACCGTCCCAGTCTCCCTCGGCCACACCATCTTCAATCGAGATGATCGGATACTGGCGCACCCAGTCGGCGTAGAGCTCCACCATCTGGTCGGGCGTGCGTGTGGGCTCGCCGGATTTCTTGAACACGTACTTGCCGTTGTCCCACAGCTCGCTCGACGCCACATCGAGCGCAATGTAGACGTCCGAGCCTGCGCGAAGCCCCGTCTTCCCGATGGCCTCCAGGACGACGTCGAGCGCTTCGCGATTCGACTTCAGATTGGGCGCGAAGCCGCCTTCGTCGCCAACGCCGGTGGAGTGGCCCGCCTTCTTGAGGATGCCGCGAAGCGCATGAAAGATCTCGGTGCCGGCGCGCAGGGCCTCGGCGAAACTCGAGGCGCCGAGCGGCATGACCATGAATTCCTGGAAGTCCACGCTGCTGTCGGCGTGCGCCCCACCATTGAGAATGTTCATCATCGGTGCGGGAAGCACGAACGAGTCAACTGACTTGGCCCCCGACAGCGTGGCGAGAGACCGATAGAGTGGCTGACCTGCGGCTGCGGCCGCTGCGCGCGCGGCTGCCATCGAGACGCTGAGCAGCGCGTTCGCGCCGAGGCGGCTCTTGGTCGGTGTGCCATCCAGCTTGATCAGCGCGTCATCGATCGCGCGCTGATCGAGCTCTTTCCCGACCAGCATTGCCGCGATCTCGCCGTTCACGTGATCGACCGCCTTGCGAACCCCTTTCCCGCCGTAGCGTTTCGCATCGCCGTCGCGAAGTTCCAGCGCTTCACGCTGACCGGTCGATGCGCCTGATGGCACGGCCGCGCGCCCGAGCGCGCTTCCCGCCTGAACATCGGCTTCGACAGTTGGATTGCCTCTGGAGTCCAGAATCTCTCTGGCGTGTACGCGCGTGATCTTCATGACCTGACCTAGATGAGAGTGCCGACGCGGTCGGCTTCGAGCTCCGCCTGGAGGGCGGATTCACTGATCGTTCCGACGAGCGGTTCGTCTTCGGCTGTCACGACCACCACGCCGCCTTCGGTGACCGTATGCCGCCGTCGATCTTCCTCGGGGTCGAAGCCGATCAACGCCCCGCGTGGCACGAGCACATCGCGATCGATGATGGCTCGCCTGATTCTGGCGTGACGGCCGACGCGCACACCGGGCATCAGGATCGTGTCTTCGATGTCGCAGAAGCTGTGCACGCGGACGTTGGGGCCCAGGATGCTTCCGCTCACGCGGCTGCCGGAGATGATGCAGCCATTCGAGATGACCGAATCGAGCGCCCGCCCGCAGCGGCGACCTTCTTCGGCGAAGACGAACTTCGCCGGTGGTGCCTGCGGCTGATAGGTGCGGAGGGGCCATTCCGGATCGTAGAGGTTGAACTCGGGGTTCACCTGGCACAGATCCATGCTCGCTTCGTAGTACGCGTCGAGCGTGCCGATGTCCCGCCAGTACTTCGAGGCCTTCTTGTTCTCGTCGTAGAAGCGGTACGAATAGACCGACGATTCCTTGAACAGCGACGGGATGATGTTCTTGCCGAAATCGTGCTGGCTGTCGGTGCGCGCATCGCTCTCGAGCACGCGCATCAGGACGTCGGCCTTGAAGATGTAGATCCCCATCGACGCCAGCGCCACGTTCGGTGCTCCAGGCACGTGTGGTGGACGGGCGGGCTTTTCTTCGAATCCGACGACGCGATCCAATTCATCCACCGCGACGATCCCGAATCGGCTGCCCTCGTCGATTGGAATCTCGATGGTCGCGAGCGTCGCGGCGGCGTCCTTCTCGATGTGGAACCGCAGCATCTTCGCGTAGTCCATCTTGTACACGTGGTCGCCCGAGAGGACGATGACGTGCCGCGGGTTTTCGCGCTCCAGGGAATACAGGTTCTGATACACGGCGTCGGCGGTGCCGAGATACCAGTGCTCGCCGACGCGCTTCTGCGGAGGGAGGATCTCGATGAACTCTCCCAACTCCTCCGAGACGACGCTCCACCCCATACGGACGTGCCGGCTCAGGGAAAGCGACTTGTACTGCGTGGCAATGAAGATCCGGCGGAGCCCGGAGTTGATGCAGTTGCTCAGGGTGAAGTCGATGATGCGGTAGGGTCCGCCAAAGTAGACGGCCGGCTTGGCTCGATCCTTGGTCAGGGGATACAAGCGCTCGCCGGCGCCGCCTGCCAAGAGGATGACGAGGATATCGTCCAGTTCCATGACCGGTGCCCGCCGCTCTCCGCGCAGGCGCGCACCAGGGGTGCCCGGGAGCCGCTACGGAGGACGGCGATCTTAACACGCTGAATGGACCAGCCCCGGCCATTCCCGAGGAATCTTCTACTTTTGTGGTCGTTTGTGGGTTTGACTTGCCGTATCTCCGTGCCTATGATCAGGCGATTCGGATTCTTGGATACCCCGTACAGGGGGTACCTCCGCTCCTCGGAGGAAGAGAGGCATTCATGCACGGTCGTCGCGTCCTCATTTTGACTGTCGCCCTCGCGTTCGTGTGCAGCGCCGGTGGTTCTGTTCTCGCGCAACGGAACAACAACGACAAAAGCAAGCCGCAGCAGCAACGTCCGCCGCAGGAGCAGCAGGACGTTCAGGCCCTGGTGACGCTTGTCGACACCGCGCTGATGGCAGACACCGGAGTCCCCTTTCCAGCACATTGGGATCCTAAGCTTAGAATTCCACGTGGACAAGTTGTCGCGG